>Ga0181537_10001480_pt1 | contig 21631 bp, 17 predicted proteins | sample PEATcosm2014_Bin_39_FD_119765 | JGI IMG/M metagenome (GOLD analysis project Ga0181537, IMG submission 119765) | Peatland microbial communities from MTU Mesocosm Facility, Houghton, MI, USA - PEATcosm2014_Bin23_10_metaG | ecosystem: Environmental > Terrestrial > Soil > Wetlands > Peat | place... | reverse complement strand
GGCATAAATAACATATAATTGACTGATATGGCATCTAACAGTAAACTATATATATGCCAAAACCCTCCAAAGCCCTTAGCCAATTGCCGCCTTCGACTCTCGCTGCACTGCAACAACTTGGCGCAGACCTCGCGGTCGCCCGCCTGCGCCGTAAGGAGTCACTCAAGACCTGGGCCAAACGCATCGCAGTGAGTGTCCCCACCTTACTTCGGCTCGAGGCCGGCGAGCCGAGCGTGAGTTTGGGCGTGCTGGCAACCGCGCTCTGGTTGATCGGCCGCGACGCCGCACTCGGGGCGCTCGCCACGCCCAAGGAGGACCGCGGCGCACTCGAGTTGGACGTGCGCCAAGCGGAAACATTGGGCAAGGCCCGTGTGCGTGCGACGGCGCAAGCCAAGATAAGAAGAGCGGCCCAGAGGCAGGGCCGGGAAGAACCACCGCAAGGTTCATGAAATACGACGACCTCCATCTGTGGTCCATCGCCGACCCTGCGCGCCCGCGCTGCGTTGGCCGGTTGCGTCTCGTCGAGGCCGGCAAGGGTGTCTCCCTGCAGTACGGAGCGGACTGGATCAGCGATGGCTTCCCGTTGAGCGAAGATTTGGTGCTCACGGACATCGAACAGCTGCCGCGCTGGAAGGGCATGGCAGTCGGTGCCGTCGACGACGCGCGCCCTGACCGCTGGGGTGAACGCGTAATTCAGTACCTCGACCGGCCTGCACGTCTCTCGCTGATGGAGTATTTGTACTACGCCGGCGATGACCGATTTGGTGCGCTCGGCGTATCGACATCGCAGACCGGGTACCTACCCCGTCCCCGTAGTCCGCTGCCGCGATTGGAGCAGGCGCAGCAGTTGAGCGAAGTCGTTCGCAAGGTCAGCGCCAGGGCACCCGTCACGAGCGTCGAACGCCGCTTGCTCAATGCCGGCGGCAGTTTCGGTGGGGCGAAGCCCAAGGCGCTCATCGACATCGGGGGCGTGCAATGGCTCATCAAGTTCTTCGATGGTGAACCCGTCGATGTGCCGCTCATCGAGCATGCGTCGATGACGCTTGCGCAGCGGGCCGGCATCCGAGTAGCCGAGACGCAGGTGCTTCCGCTGGCCGGCGAGCACGCGCTGGCCGTGCGCCGCTACGATCGCGATGGCGCCCGGCGCATTCACTGTATTTCAGCCGGAACCGCGCTGCGCGCACAGACCATTGCCGGACAGGAACCGGAGCTGGGCTATCCGAACCTGGCTCAGCTGCTGCGCCGCGCCGGTGTGACGGAGGAGGACGAGAACGTGAGCGACATGCGCGAGCTGTTCCGTCGCATGGTGTTCAACATCCTCATCGACAACACCGACGATCATGAGAAAAACCACGCGCTCATGGTGGTGGCGCCGATGCGACAGGGCCGCTATCGACTCGCGCCTGCCTACGACATCCTGCCGACGAATTCAGGCGCAGGCTACCAGGAGTTCATCGTCGGTGCCGCTCAGCGAGATTCAACCCTTGCCAACGCCATGTCGCAGTGCGAGCTCTTCGGACAATCGCCCGCGCAGGCGGCCGCCGAAGTCGTTCGCGTCATTCGAGTGATCGACGGATGGCGTGAACACTTCGCCGCGTGCGGCGTCTCCAGCGCGGACCTCGCGAGCCTGGCCGAGCGCATCGACGGCGATATGCTCGCGGGTCAGAGACGCGCGTTCAACCCCGCGGACTATGCGAAGGCCACGCACGCGCCGAAGCGCAGAAGCCCATTTGACCGATAGCGGTCGTACGCGCACCTCGACGCTTTCGATGGTACTTCCGAGAGTACGTCGTGCAAAAAAAAACGCCGCGGTGTTACCCGCGGCGCCCGAGTATCAAAAATGCTCGATTTACTTCGACACTGACTTCTTGAACATGCGATCGATCTTTTCGTTGATCGCTTCAATGGCGGTCGAATTCGCCTGCGCCGTCGACAATGCCTGATTCGCAGTGCTCTGCGCGCCCGAAGCAGCCGATGATGCGCTCGCAGCCGCGCTGTTGGCAGCGGCCGCATCGCTCGAGGCCTTGGCCACGTCGCTCTGCAGTTTGCTGACCTGTGATTTCAGATCATCGATCTGGGCTTGGATCGGCTTCAGATCGGTGCAACCTGCGAATGCAATTACGCAGGCTGCGGCCATGGAAGCCTTCAGTGTGGTGGTCAAATTCATATCAATATTCCCCTAGGGTTAATTCGTTCGTATCGGAAAGTCCAAAGTCCGAAGTGCCGCCACAATCAGCGCCAGTCTCACGATCAGACCCGGCTGCGTTGCAACACAGTCGCACATGAAGCCAAATTCGCGGGTCGAATGCAATAGAAAATCGCTAATTGTCGTTTCGCAGCGACCTTTTATCTTAACTTCTATTCGAAACAAATTAAATCGCGATTAAGAATGCAGTGCGAATGTAAGTTTTACAGGACTCCGTGCACCAATTCGGTGACCGCTCGATGTCCCTGATTGATCGCCGAGTCGGTGTATGCGGCCGCGCCCGAGTCTGAATTGGCAATGGTGATTCGGCCAAATCGTGCGCGGCCGATGACGTTCGGCCGCTCGGCCTCGGGCCCGTCCGGATCCCACAGCGGGTTGTATTCAGGCGCATAACCATGGGGCCAGCGATTCACCGTGATGCCCGTGATATCTCGTGCCGGATCGAAGCCGCCGGCCGCAAGCGTGCGGCTCAACTGATCGCGGATATTGCGCTCAAAGGTCTCGAAACTCGTTGCGAGGAGTTCGGCGCGGCCGGCGCGATTCTGTTCGTGCTCGGACATGCCGGACCCTGGTTTGCAAGGTGTTTTCACCATGTGCACGAGCATCGGGTCATCCGGCGATGTCATGCTGCGGTAGGCGCCGATATTGACGTGAGCGTTGAGACGAAAGCTCGTGTGATAGCTGCCCGGCGCATACACCGAGTGGAGCTTGAGCTTGTCGAACGCCCGCCAGTTGCGCAGCGCGACGGTCGTGTACACCAGCGGAGTCTTGACCAATTTGTGCAGTGCGGCTTTCTGAGCTTCCGGCAGTTCCGGACACAGATATGGAATCATCATGTTGTAGCCCGCGAGGATCGCGCCGCGCGCACGCGCGGTGAACGGACGTCCGCCCCGCAGATAGGTGACTTCGACCTGCTTCGCGGTGGCGGGATCCCCGACATGCTGCGCGCGAATGGCGATGCTGTTCAAACGCAAGCGCACGCGCGCATCGGGACGATCGAGTTGCGCGTAATTGACGCGCGCGGTCACCACATCCTCCACGGTCTTGCCGGGCACCGCCTGCGGCAGCAGGTCTCTGACCAGCAGCCGTGCGATGGTCGCGTTGCCGTCGGGAAAATGCAGCCGCAGCGAGCCTCCGGTGTCTTCGTATCCCGCCGGCGTGAAACCCATGCGTGCGATCGAGCCCTTCTCGAGTTTCATGCCCTGAAATCCCGGCAGGTCGAGCGTGCGGCAGTCGAGCGCGCTGAGCGCATCGGTGCCCACGCCTTGCTCGTCCATGGAGCGCGCGCGATAGAACGTCTGCACCGACGGATCGACGCGCACGACATCGCGTAGAAATGCGTCGTAGCTCATGCGGGACAGGCGTTGTTTCTTCTCGTCGGAGGAGAGCCCGGGCATGTAGTCGATATGCGCCTCCTCGATCTGGGCAATTTCCTGCCGCGCGCGCGGCGACAGCGGCGAATCGGCCAAGAGTTCGCGTACCGGCCGGGTTCCGACCCCGACCACCAGCTTGTCCGCACCGAAGGTTTCTTGATCGAAGAACACGCCGCTCTGTAAACCCATGCGCTCGTAGAATTTCCAATGCTGAGTGCTCTTGATGAGTTTCGGAACGTCGATGCCGAGAGTCCGCAGCAGCCCCGCCGCGATGGGGCCGTAGGGCCGCGGACTGTCGATGAGCAAGGTGCCGCCGTTCATCAAGTTCAGATGCCCGTCGAGATTGAATTCGTTGCGCTTGGCGTGTCCGCCGAAGTCGTCGTGATTCTCGAGAATGAGAATGCGGCTCGCGGCTGATGTCTGGGCGCGAAAGAAGTGCGCCGCGGCGAGACCGCTGATGCCGCCGCCGACCACGATCAGATCGTATTCCTCGCCGGTATCCGTTGCGGCGGGCCAGGTGCGGCCGTCGCGCAGAGCATGCGCGTCCTCGAATGAACCAGGATGGCTGCCGCGCATTCCGGTGAGCAACGGCGGGTAGTAGCCGAAGGCGTCTTGTGCGGCGGGTGGCAGCTGCGCCGCGGCGGCCGTGTCCGTTGGGGAGGCCGCGAGGAGTGGAGCGGACGCCGCCGCGCCGACGCCGATGGCGATGCCGTTCAGAAAATCGCGCCGGGTGATGGGTTGATCCATGCCTAAGAGGCGGTCGCGGGCGGTGTCGGGGGAGGGGTGTTGGGAGGTGTCTCGGGAGGCGTCTCTTTGTTTTTTTGTCATGGTAAGTCCGTTAAGTTAAGTCGAATAGCAGGCCAAATTATCGCGCCGCAGAAGGACTTGCCAGTGCCCACAGACTGTATATAATGCCAGTCACTGTCTACATATACAGGTGACGCATGTCGGACCTCACACCCCGTCAAACCCAGATCTTAAGGCTGATTCAAGACTCGATTTCGGAAAACGGCATGCCCCCCACGCGTGCGGAAATCGCGCGCACGCTCGGCTTCAAATCACCGAATGCCGCTGAGGAACACTTGCGTGCCTTGCAGCGCAAGGGCGTCATCGATCTCATCCCCGGCGCTTCGCGCGGCATCCAACTGAAGGACATCCTGCGCGAACAATTAGGTCTGCCACTCATCGGACGTGTCGCCGCCGGCAGTCCGATCCTCGCCGAAGAGCATATCGAAAGGCGTTATCAAATCGATCCCCAGCTCTTTCAGCCAACGCCGCATTACCTGCTGAAAGTGCAGGGCATGAGTATGAAAAATGCCGGCATCCTGCATGGTGATCTGGTGGCTGTGCACCGCACGCCCGAGGTGCGCAACCGGCAAATCGTGGTCGCGCGCCTGGAAAACGAGGTCACCGTCAAACGCTATCGGCAGGAAGGCACCATCGTGTGGCTGCTGCCCGAAAATGCCGACTTCGAACCCATCCGTGTCGATCTGAAAAAACAACCCATGCTTATCGAAGGGGTGGTCGTCGGGGTGCTTCGTCGCGGTAAAGACGTGGATGCCGCGTGACCTATCGCCGCTTACGGATATTCTGGCCGATGCACGCGTCTGGAGGTTAAAAGACGCCTCGGCCGCCCCCGCTCGTCCGGTTTGGTCCACCGGGAAAAGCGCCCTCGATGCGCGCTTACCGGGAGGTGGGTGGCCGACGGCGTCGCTCATCGAGGTGTTGCTCGACGACACCGGCTTGGGGGAATTGCAGCTGTTTTTACCGGCCCTGGTGGCCTCTCAACGCGGGACAGCTCCAGGCACCGCAGACCCCGCCAAGACATCCGACTCAGGCGCGTTAGACGCTCCTTGGCTCGTCTGGATAGCACCGCCCTATGAGCCTTACGCCCCCGCCTTAGCCCAGCAAGGGATCGAGCTGTCTCGTCTATTGGTGGTGCGGCCCGCCACCGCCACGGAAGCGCTGTGGGCCGCTGAACAGGCCTTGAGTTCCGGTGTCTGCGCGGCCGTGCTGCTCTGGTTGAAGGGCACCGATGATCGATGGCTGCGGCGTTTGAAGCTCGCGGCCGAAGAGGGCGGCGCCCTCGGCGTGCTGTTTCGTCCCGCACGGCATCGGTTTGAGTCATCTCCCGCCAGCCTGCGCTTGGTCGTGACTCGCGGCGAGCACGAGCCGCATCTCGATCTACTCAAGGTACAAGGCGGCCGACCCGGGCCTGTCGATCGTGCGCCATGAAATCTCGCACAGCGAAATCCCAGACGGCAGATTTATTTGCCGCCGCCGCACCGCCGCCGATGCCTGCAACTGCACCCGCGACCGCCTCGCCGCCACCGCCAATGATGACTGCAACTGCACCGCCGCCAGCGGCAGTGCCGCCGCCCGCGCTCGAGCCCCTGAAGGGGGCGCGCGTCATCGCGGCGACCGCCGCCGCTCGGCCGCGCTCCGCTCAGCTGTGGTACGCCGCGGTGTTTCCCGCACTCACCGACACCGATCCCGGCCTCCTGTACAAGCTGTGCCTGCATGCGCAACGATTCACCTCCTTCGTCAGCATCGAGCCGCCCAACGCGCTGTTGCTGGACATCAAGGGGAGCCTGAGGTTATTCGGTCCCGTTGAAACCTTGCATGCCGGCATCGACGCCTGCTGGCGCGAATTGTCTCTCGAGGCTCGAAGCGCCACGGCACCCTCGACATTGGCGGCGCTCTGGTGCGCGCGGTCCGGTCAAACACGCGCCGGCCAACCGCGCGCCGGCCAACCGCGCGCCGACGCACCGCCCGCCGGTCGATCGGCGCAGGACCACCCGGTCGTCATCGAAGATCTCGGCATGCTGGCCGGTCACCTCGCGAAGTTGCCGATTGCGTGCACGGCCTGGGATCCGGAACGTTTGCAAACGTTGCGCGCCATGGGCATCACGCGGGTCGGGGAATTGCTGCGCCTGCCGCGCGCCGGTCTCGCGCGCCGCTTGGGTGCGGCGGTGCTGCGCGACCTCGACATTGCGCTGGCGCGGCAACCGGCGCCGCGCAGAGCCTTCGTTGCACGCCAATGGTTTCGCGAGCGCTGTGATTTTGAATCGGAGATCGAGACCGCCGCGTATCTGCAAAAGGCGCTCGAACCGCTGCTCGAACGCTGTGCGCAGTTCTTGCGCGAACGCCAGGCCGGCATCCAGACGTTGCGGCTGAAGCTGCGGCACCGGGAGGGACCTGCGACCCGTGTGCAGGCAGGCCTCGCGAGCATCACGAGTGAGCGGCGCCGCTTGACGGAGGTACTGACCCAAAAACTGACGCGGCTCGAACTCAAGGCGCCGGTGCGCAGCATGGAATTGATTTCCGGTGCCCTGCAGCCGCTCTCGGCGGCTTCGCTCGATGCGTTTTCCGGATGGGCGGGTGCAAGCGGCCGCGACACCGCGCCGCAATTGGTGGAGCGTCTGCGCGCCCGCTTGGGCGAGGAAGCAGTGTATGGGGTCATTTCAATTCCGGAGCATCGGCCCGAAGCGGCTTGGCGTCGCGTTCACGAACTACGGCTGACCTCCGTCTTGGGAGGCGGCGGTACGATGAACGGCCCATGGATGACCCACGACGACATGCCGCGCCCCGTGTGGTTGCTGGATGCCCCGCTGCCCTTGTCCGAGGCGGACATACAGGAGAGACAAGGCCCTGAACGCATCGAGAGCGGTTGGTGGGACGGCAAAGGCGTGGCGCGCGATTACTACATTGCCCGTCAAACCGGCGGCGAACGGCAATCCCAGGGCGCGCGGCTCTGGGTTTTTCAGGAACGTCACTCCAAGCGTTGGTATCTGCACGGAGTGTTCGCTTGAACGCCGGGCTTTTTTTGAACGGTGGACATCGTTGAGCCCGCCGCGTGTACGCCGAACTCCACACCTTGAGCAATTTCTCCTTCTTGCGCGGCGCCTCGCACCCTGAGGAATTGGTTGAACAGGCCAAGCGCTTGAACTATCGCGCGCTGGCACTCACCGATGAATGCTCCCTGGCGGGGGTGGTGCGCGCCCATGTCGCCGCCAAGGAGCACGGGCTGCCGCTGATCATCGGCGCCGAACTCACCTGCCTCGATCAGCTCAAACTCATCGCGCTCGCCACCGATCGCGCGAGCTACGGCGCCCTCTGCCGCTTGATCACCCGTGCCCGCCGCGCCGACATCAAGGGCCGCTACGCGCTCGAGCGCAGCCATCTCGAGAATGCGCTCGATGGATGTCTGATCATTTGGCTGCCGGAGGCGCACAGGACGACTTCACAACCTCAGCTGCCGAGAGCGCCGCGGCAGGGGGCCCAACGACAGGAGGCACCGCGATACGAAGAGGACGGTCGGTGGCTGCGCGAGCGATTCGAGGGCCGTGTATGGATCGGCGTGGAACTCCTGACCGGCGGTTTCGACGTGCGCCGCTTGGAACTGCTCGACGCGCTCGGCAAGTCGCTCGAGCTGCCGCGGGTCGCCGCGGGCGATGTGCACCTGCATCGCCGCAGCCGCCGCGCCTTGCAGGACGTATTGACGGCGATCCGCCTGAACACGCCGCTGCAGGCGGCCGGCTACGCCTTGTTCCCGAACGGCGAGCGCTGTCTGCGGCCCCTGCCGCGCCTGGCGGAACTCTACCCCGCACCGCTCCTCGCACAAACGCTCGCCATCGCCGAGCGCTGCACCTTCAGCCTCGATGAGCTGCGCTACGAGTACCCGGAGGAAATCGTGCCCGCGGGCGCCACACCCGAGAGTCACTTGCGCGCGTTGACGATGCGCGGCTGCGTACGGCGCTACCCCGCGGGCGCGCCTCCGGTCGTGCACGAACACATCGAACGCGAGTTGCGCTTGATCGCCGAGCTCAAATTCGAGCCGTTTTTCTTGACCGTGCACGACGTCGTTCAATACGCGCGTTCGCAAGGGATCCTCTGCCAGGGACGCGGTTCCGCGGCCAACTCCGCCGTCTGCTACTGCTTAGGGATCACCGAAGTGGATCCCTCGCGCATGGCGATGTTGTTCGAGCGTTTCATTTCCAAGGAGCGCAACGAGCCGCCCGATATCGATGTGGACTTCGAGCACGAACGGCGCGAAGAGGTGATTCAGTACATTTATGGAAAATACGGCCGCGAGCGCGCGGCCTTGGCGGCCACGCTCATCTGTTACCGCCCGCGCAGCGCCCTGCGCGATGTGGGCAAGGCCTTGGGGCTCAATCTTGAGCAAGTCGATCGGCTCGCGCGCGGCATGCAATGGTGGGACGGGCAGCGCATCGATCCCGAGCGCATCAAAGCCGCCGGGTTCGATCCGGAGGATCCGCTGATCGCCCGTCTCATCGCCCTCACGGCGGAAATACTGGGATTCCCGCGCCATCTCTCGCAGCACGTGGGCGGCTTCGTCATCGCGCGCGGCCGCTTGGATGAGCTCGTGCCCATCGAGAATGCGGCCATGCCCGATCGCACCGTGATCGAGTGGGACAAGGACGATCTCGATGCCTTGGGGCTGCTGAAAGTGGACGTGCTCGGCTTGGGGATGCTCACCGCAATCCGCCGGGCGTTTCACCTGGTCAATGAGTTCGGCGGCTCAGCCGCGGTCGCCGGGACACTCGATCTGGCGAGCGTACCGGGCGAGGACAAAGCCGTGTACGAGATGATCTGCCGCGCCGACACCACGGGCGTGTTTCAAATCGAATCGCGGGCCCAGATGTCCATGCTGCCGCGCCTGCGGCCGCAGAATTATTACGATCTGGTGATCGAAGTGGCGATCGTGCGCCCCGGCCCGATTCAAGGCGAGATGGTGCATCCGTATCTGCGCCGCCGCAACGGCGAAGAAGCGGTCACGTATCCGAGCAAAGAAGTCGAGGCGGTGCTCAAGCGCACCCTCGGCATACCGATCTTTCAAGAACAGGTCATGCAGCTCGCGATCGTCGCGGCCGGTTTTTCACCGGGTGAGGCGGACCGGCTGCGCCGCGCGATGGCCGCCTGGAAGCGCAAGGGCGGCTTGGAGCCATTCCAGCGTCAATTGATCGACGGCATGCGCGAGCGCGGCTACGAGGAGAGTTTCGCGCAGCAGATATTCAAGCAAATACTAGGCTTCGGCGAATATGGATTTCCGGAAGCGCATGCCGCCAGCTTCGCCTTGCTCGTGTACACCTCCGCGTGGCTGAAGCACTACGAGCCCGCGGCATTCTGTGCCGCGCTGATCAACAGTCAGCCCATGGGCTTCTACGCGCCGGCTCAATTGGTGCGCGATGCACGCTCCCACGGCGTCGAGGTCCGCGCCGTCGATGTCTCGGTGAGCGATTGGGATTGCACCCTCGAACGGCGCGCCGATGGCCGGCCTGCTTTGCGCTTGGGCCTGCGCATGGTGAAGCACCTATCGAGCGAAGGCGCGGCCCGGTTGCTGGGCGCGCGCGCCCTGCGGGCCTTTGGCTCCATCGCCGATCTCGCCGGGCGGGGAGATCTCGACCGGCGCGATCTCGAGGCGCTCGCCGCCGCCGATGCGCTGGCCGCACTGGCGGGGCATCGGCATCGCGCCGTGTGGCAGGTGACCGGCGTGGAGCGTGCAATGCCGTTGCTGCCCGCGGCCACGGCGCTCGATGAGGGCATCCCGATGCTGCGCGCCCCGCGCGAGGGCCAGGACATCGTCGCCGACTACGGCAGTACCGGTTTGACGCTGCGGCGTCATCCGCTCGCGCTGCTGCGCGGGAAGCTCAAGGTGCGCGGCGTGCTGCCCACGCAGGAACTGTGGGAGCAGCCGAACGGCAAACGCGTGATCACGGCGGGTCTCGTCATCACGCGCCAGCGGCCGGGCAGCGCGGGCGGGGTGACCTTCGTCACCCTGGAGGATGAAACCGGCTACGTGAACTTGATCGTGTGGAATGCGGTTGCGGTCGCACAGCGCGCGCCCCTGCTCGAGTCGCGCCTGCTCGAGGTGCACGGTAAGCTGCAGCGCGAGGGGGATGTGCAGCATGTGATCGCGGAGCGGTTGGTCAACCTCTCGCCGCTGCTCGGGGATCTGACGGTGGAATCGCGGAATTTTCGCTGAATTATCCCTCAGCGGCCCTTCTTTTTCTTTTTGCCGCCCTTGTCGCCGTTCACCGGCGGATCGTCCTCGCCGTCTTCATCGGCGTCGCCGATTTCGTAGTCGTCGAAATCGCTCATCAGTTCCGCCGTGCGCCGCTCTTCCATCACCCGTTCGAGCCGCCGCCACGCCGGTTCCGCACCGCCCTTCGGAGTCCGCCGGCGCTGCGATTCCACGTCGCGCATGATGTGATCCACGTCGACTTCATCGCCGCCGGGCGCCACATCTTCGACGTCATCTTCCTCGAACTCGTCCGATTCGGGCTTTTCGCTCATGCTGACCGCAGTTTGGGCCGTCCGGTGAACTGACACGGGCGCGTTATAAACGGAAACCGAGCGCGGGCGCAATACCCTGCCGCACAGTCCGAGAACCGCTCGACGGTTTCCAGCGCCGACGCTCTGAACAACCGGCGGAGTGCACGTCTGTCGGTGTCCACAGGGTCTGCCGGGGTGGAGCCTGCGGGCAACTGTTCCCCTCCGCCGTTGCCCGCAGACTCTCCACCCCGGCAGGCCCGGCGGACCCAGCCAGACGCCCCGCGCCGCTATTTGACGAGGTCGTTGAGCTGAAAAATCGGCAGCAACAACGCTATGACGATGAACATGACGACCGCCCCCATGAACACCACCATGAACGGCCCGAGCAGGTTGGTCATGTTGGAGAGCAGTCCGTCCATCTCCCGTTCCTGGTTCGTCGCCGCGCGCTCGAGCATCTTCTCCAGCTCGCCGCTGCTCTCGCCGCTGCTGATCATGTGGATCATCATGGGTGGAAACACCTTGCGCGCCGCGAGCGACTTGCCGATGGGCGCGCCCTCGCGCACCCGCAACGCCGCATCCTCGACGGCGCGTTTCATCGGCAGGCTGTTGACCACCTCGGCGGAAATGCGCAGCGCCTCGAGCACCGGCACGGCGCTCGCCGTCAAAATGCTGAAGGTGCGGGAGAAGCGGCCCGTGTTGAGCCCGCGGATGAGTTTTCCGACCAGCGGGACGCGCAGCAGGAACTTGTCCCAGCGCAGCCGCGCCTCCGGATTGCGCAGCCAGCGCAGGAACCCCCACGTGCCCGCCGCGATCACGATCAGGGCATAGAACCAGTAAAGCCGGATGAGGTCGCTCATGCCGATCAGAATGCGGGTGGCGATGGGCAATTCCTGGTGACCGGATTCGAACACCGCCACCACTTGCGGCACCACATAGGCCAGCAGGAACGACACGATGGCGAACGACAGCACCATCAGCACGATGGGGTAGACCAGCGCGTTGCTCACCTGCTGGCCCATGACCTGGCGCGACTCGGTGTAGTCCGAGAGCCGCTCCAGCACCGAATCGAGCTTGCCCGACTGCTCGCCGGCGGAAACCGTGGCCCGGTAGATCTCCGGGAAGGCCTGCGGAAAGTCCCTCAGCCCCTCGGCCAGCGGGTGGCCTTCGACCACTTTGCTGCGCACCCCCAAGATGATGCGCTGGACCCGCGGCTTCTCGGTTTGCTCCGCGACCGCCGCCAGCGATTCCTCCAAGGGCAGGCCGGAGCGCAGCAGCGTGGCCAGCTGGCGGGTCAGCATGGCCAGATCGAGCGTGGAGAGGCCGCGGCGCATGAAGCGGCGGGCGCGGCTCTTTTTGAGCTCGCGCTGCGCCGTCTCCTGGATCTCCATCGGCAAGAGCTGCTTGTCGCGCAACAGCTGCCGGACGTGCTTGGGCGTGTCGCCCTCGATCAGGCCCTTGCGCTCCCGGCCTTGCGCATCGAGAGCGGTGTATTCGAACGCGCCCACGGCGGTCAATCCTCGCGCGTGACGCGCAGGACTTCTTCGAGCGTGGTCTCGCCCGCCATCACCTTGCGGCGGCCATCGTCGCGGATGCCCGGGCTCGCGGTGCGCGCGTAGCGCTCCAGGTCCTGCTCCGAGGAGCCATCGTGAATCATGGTGCGCATGTGGTCATCCACCGCGATCAGTTCGTAGATGCCGGTGCGGCCGCGGTAGCCCATGCCCGGCTCGCTGCTCGGGCGGTACAGCTGCACGCCGCGCCCCTTAGGCTCGAGGTTGAGCAGGCGCCGTTCATATTCGCCCGCCATGAACGGCTCGCGGGTGGCCGGATTCAGCACGCGCACCAGGCGCTGCGCCAGGACGCCGATCAAGCTCGAGGACAGCAAAAAGGGCTCGATGCCCATGTCGCGCAGGCGCGTCACGGCGCCGACCGCGGTGTTGGTGTGCAGCGTGGAGAGCACCAGGTGGCCGGTCAAGCTCGCCTGCACCGCGATCTGCGCGGTTTCCAGGTCGCGAATTTCGCCGACCATCACCACATCGGGGTCCTGGCGCAGGATCGCGCGCAGGCCGCGTGCGAAGGTCATTTCGACCTTGGTGTTCACCTGGGTCTGGCCGATGCCGTCGATGTAGTACTCGATGGGATCCTCGACCGTCATCACATTCCGGGTGTTGTCGTTGATGCGTTCGAGCGCGGCATAGAGCGTCGTGGTCTTGCCGGAACCGGTGGGGCCGGTCACCAGGATGATGCCGTGCGGCTTGTGGATGATCTCGTCCATCACCTCCTGGGTCTTCGGGTCCATCCCCAGCGAGGTGAGCTCGATGCGCCCGGCCTGCTTGTCGAGCAAGCGCAGCACCACCCGTTCGCCATGTCCGGAGGGCAGGGTGGAGACGCGCACGTCGACCGCGCGTCCGGCGATGCGCAGCGAAATTCTGCCGTCCTGCGGCAGCCGCCGCTCGGCGATGTCGAGCTTCGACATGACCTTGATGCGCGAGACCACGAGCGGCGCCACCGCGCGCTTGGTCTGCAAGACCTCGCGCAGCACGCCGTCGACCCGAAATCGAATCACCAGCCGGTTCTCGTACGGCTCGATGTGGATGTCCGAGGCGTTCTCCTTGACCGCCTGCGTCAGCAGCGCATTGATCAGGCGGATGATCGGCGCCTCATCGTCGCTTTCCAGCAGGTCCGAGGATTCCGGGATGTCCTCGGCCAGGTGCGCAAGGTCGGTGTTGTCGTCCAGACCCTCGAGCATCTGCATGGCGGCGCCCGAGCCCGCCTCGTAGGCGACGCGCAGCATGGAATCGAAGGATTCGGTGGTGACGCGCTCGAGCTTCAAGGGCACGCCGACGAAGCGGCGCACTTCGGCCAGGCTCTGCGGCGTCACGCCCGGCCGGCACACGGTGTCCGCCATGCCGTTGACGATGCCGCGCACCAGCACGCCGTGCCGCTTGGCGAAGGGAAACGACAGCTTGCGCGGGGCGCCGGGTTCTTGCAGTTCCGCGTTCATGGCGAGGGCGCCGGCGCCGGGGCCGTCGTCGCGGGCGGAGGCAGCGGCGTAGGCGTCGCCTGGGGGGTCGACTGCGGGGCCGGCGGCGCGCCGTTCGGGCTCGCCCCTTGCGCATTCGTACCCTCGGGCGGCGGCGGCGGCCTGCCCGCGCCGGGCGGCATGGCCGGCATGGAGGGCTGTTTCTGGCCCGGCAGCAGCGTGATGTGGCCCTTGTTCAAGGTCCGCTCATCCTCGCGCAGCTTGTCATATTTCTCCTCGCTGACGCTTTCGGTGGCATCCGCGTCGCGCAAGATATTCGGGCGGATGAAGACCACCAGATTCTTTTTCTGGCGCGAGCCGCTGCGGGATTTGAACAGGTTCCCGAGCAGCGGGATGGCGCCCAAACCAGGTACCCGGTCCTCGCTCTCCGTGACCGTATCGGACATCAGGCCGCCGAGCACGATCACCCCGCCATCCTCGATGAGCACGGTCGTCTTGATCGAGCGCTTGTTGGTCGAGATGTCGGCCGAATCCGTGAGCTTGGCGCCCGGGGACGAGTCCTCCTGCTCGATCTTCAGCTGCACCGAATTGCCCTCGTTGATGTGCGGGGTGACCTTCAATATGGTACCCACTTCCTCGCGCTGAATGGTCGTGAACGGACTCGTGGTGCCCGCCACGCTCGCGGTGGAGCTCGAGTAGGAACCGGTGATCAGCGGAATCTCCTGCGTGACCTTCACCTCCGCCTCCTCGTTGTTCATCGTGATGAGCGAGGGGGTGGAGATGATGTTGCTCGAACCGTCGCTGCGCAGCGCCTGGATCAGCGCCGCGAAGCCCCGGCCGGTGTTCGAATTATACTTGCCGAGCGCGAAAGTCGCCCCGGTGCCGACCGTCGAACTGCTGATGCCCGCCGACGAGGTCGTGGTGCCGGTGGTCGTGGTCGTGCCGGTGGTATTGAGGCTGCCGGTGGCGCCCAACACCGCCGCGGCCAGGTCGACGATGCTGGTGCCGCTGCCCGGCAGATTGGTGACGCCGTAGCCATAGCTGTTGCCGCCGTCGAGCAGCCATTGCACGCCGAGATTCGAGCTCTTGTTGACGTCGATTTCGGCGATGATGGCCTCCACTTTGACCTGCGCGCGGCGGATATCGAGCTTGTCGATCACCGCCATCAATGACTTCATGATCTTGGGCGGGGCCGTGATGATGAGCGCGTTGGTCGCGACATCCGCCCAGATGGTCACGCTGGCATCGACGTTGGGGGTGCCCCCGGCGCCGCCGGTTGCGCCGCCCACGGGCGGACCGCCCTGCGCCTTGGCGGTGGCGGTCGCCTGGCCCTTGAGCTTATCGGCGATCTTCTCCGCGTCGGCATAGCGCAGGTATCTGACCTGTGTGTCCCCGCCGGTCGACAGCGGGGTGTCCATATCGACGATCAAGGCCTTGATCCGGAGGCGTGCCGACTTCTCGCCGGTCAACAGCACGCTGTTGGTACGCTCATCGGCGACCACCTTGACGATGGCGCCGCCGCCCTCGGCGCCCGCCGTCCCCTGGTTGAGCGAGTTGATGGTGCGCACCACGTCGGCCGCGCTCGCATTGTGCAGCGGGATCAACTCGACGGGTTCATCGCCGCTCTCATCCATGCGCTGCACGATGTGCACGATGCGGCTGACGTTGCTGGCGCGGTCCGAAATGATCAGCATGTTGCCGCCCGGGTAGGCGGCCAGATGCCCGTACTGCGGAATCAACGGTCGGAGCAGCGGTACCAATTGCGCCGCGCTGATGTTCTTCATGGTGATGATCTGGGTCACGATCTCATCGGAGGAGGAATTCACGTCGTTCTGCAGGTCGATGGACGGGAACTGCCGCGCGTCCGTGTTCGGGATGATCTTGATGACCTTGCCGGCCGGCACGGCCACATAGCCGTAGACCTGCAATACCGACAAGAAGGCCTCGTAGAAGGCGGCCGGGGACATCGGGGTCGCCGACAGCATGGTGACCTTGGCGTTGACGCGCGGATCGATGATGAAATTCTTGCCGGTGACCTCGCTCACCGCCTGGATGATCTGACTCAAGTCCGCATCCTTGTAGTTCGGCGTGATCGTCGGGCCGTCGGCAGGCCGCGCCGGCGGTGGCGGCGCCGCCATCGCCGTCGACGCGAGCAGCCCAGCCAGCGCCAGGGCGGCGATGATGCGCTTGCCCGGCAATCGGCCCTTGGGCTGCGATCTGCCCGTCGGCTCGCCTCCAAGCTGCGATCCGCCCCTCAGTTGCGCTCTAAATGGATTCGGCATCATGGGTACTCGTGTCTATTCGCTCATGGCTATTCGGTTGGATTCTCGGTGCCGCCATTCGGAGGAGGGCCGGGCGGTACGCTGCTGTTCGGCGGTGCACCCGGCGCTGCTGCGCTCGCGGCATTCGGATCGCCCTCCAGATCGTGGGTCGCCTGGGCCGCGACTTGGGCGATGTTGAGCGTGATGTCCTGTTTCTGTCCGCCGCGTTCGACCGTCACCGTGGCATGGTCCGAGGTCTGAATGGTGTTGAACACGTCCTGGCTGCGCTGCGGGTCATCGAGCGGCGTGCCGTTGATCGCGGTCACGAGGTCACCGGGTTTGAGGCCGAGTTTCGAGAAAATCAGCCGATTTCGACCCGGATAGGCACGAAAGCCACGCAGTTTCCCGGCGACATTGTCATACGAGGGCACGGTGCGCATCACTTGGTCGAGAATGCCCGGGTCCTGCTGCACCATGCGCCGGATGTTGTCGACCGCCGCCACGGTGCGCGGATCCCCCCCGGTCCGGCGCACCACGGGCGGCCCGTTCATGCCCGCCCCGAGCAGTCTCGGCAGCAGCAACGTCTCCAGCACTCCGGCGCGGTCGAGAATGACGTGATCCAGATACACCGAATGCAGCGACGCCCCGCCGACATTGTCGCCGACCGAATAAACCTTGGCCGGGCCGCCGTCGCTGATGATGGCCACGCCGCGCTTCGGGTCCTGGGTGGCGATCGTCGCGGAGAGCACCAGGTTCGCCGTGGTGGGCGGGGCATTCGCCGGGTCCTGGGTGGCCGGGTCGACCGTGGCGATTCCGAACAGGTGAGCGGACACGACGCTCTGGATGTCGACGCCGTGCTGCTGCTGGCTCAGGCGAGGCGGCCCGGTCAGCACCGGTTGGGGCGACTTCACCGGGCCCCCGCTCAACAACGCAATCGCGATCCGTGCCAGCTCGACGGCAATCAGCGCCGCCAGTCCGAACGAGATCAGCCGGGGGCCGTTGCCCTGCAGGCGGGCCAGCCATTCATTTGTGCGCGTATCGAGCATGTGTAGTTATGGGTCCATGAGCGGCACGCAAGTCTTGCGTACCGTGGTCGGTGATCATACGGGCTACCTGCTAGGCCGCTCAAGCATTTGTTTTTGCTTGTTAAAGTAAAGTGACAGTGATTGGCGACAGGGAACTTGTCGGCGGGATTCGTTTAGACGGCTTGTAAAGCGCGAGAACGCGCCCTATAAACTGTTATCTACATGAGTGACAACGAACGCGGTCGGGAAGGTGGCACTGGGCTGGTCGTCGAGGAAGCGGCGCCCAAGGTCAAACGTCCGCCACTCTATCAAGTCGTCCTGATCAACGACGACTACACTCCCATGGAATTCGTGGTGGATATCCTGCAACGGTTCTTTTCCATGGACCGAAGCAAAGCAACCCGGGTTATGCTTGAGGTCCATACCAAGGGCAAAGGAGTCTGCGGGGTCTTTACTTACGAAATTGCGGAGACGAAGGTGGCTCAAGTGATCGCGTATGCGCGACAACATCAGCATCCGCTGATGGCAACGCTAGAAGAGGCGTAAAGTGCTAAGTCAAGAACTGGAATTTTGTTTGAACGATGCGTTTGCCGGTGCGCGCGAGGCGCGGCATGAATTCATGACCGTCGAGCATCTGCTGCTCGCGATCGTGGATACCCCCAAGGTGCGGGAGATCTTGAAGTCCTGCGGTGCGGACACCGCCAAGCTCAAGACCGAACTGAAACAATTCATCGACCAGACCACCCCGCGCCTGCCGGTGGGCGAGGATCGCGACGTACAGCCGACCCTGGGCTTCCAGCGCGTGCTGCAGCGCGCCGTGTTCCACGTGCAGTCGAGCGGCAAGAAAGAAGTCACCGTCGCGAATGTCCTCGTGGCGATCTTCAGCGAGAAGCAGTCCCACGCCGCGTACCTGCTCAGCATGCAGGATGTCTCGAGGCTCGACGTCGTCAATTTCATCGCGCACGGATTGTCCAAGGCGGGCGGTGAGGAGCGCAGCGAGCGCGACGATGGCGCCGGGTCCCCCGACGCCGAGCGCGAGGGCGACGGCGGCGGCAATGCGCTCGAGAAATATGCCACCAACTTGAACGACTCGGCGCGCAAGGGCAAGATCGATCCGCTGATCGGCCGCAAGCTCGAGGTCGAGCGCACCATCGAGATCCTCTGCCGCCGGCGCAAGAATAATCCGCTCTACGTGGGTGAAGCCGGCGTCGGCAAGACCGCGATCGCCGAGGGCCTGGCGCGCATGATCGTCGAGAACCAGGTGCCCGACGTGCTGCTCGATGCGACCATCTATTCGCTGGACATGGGCTCGCTGGTGGCGGGCACCAAGTACCGCGGCGATTTCGAGAAGCGCCTGAAGGCGGTGCTCGCCGAAGTCAAGAAGCAGCCCGGCGCGATCCTGTTCATCGATGAGATTCACACGGTGATCGGCGCGGGCGCGGCGTCCGGCGGCGTGATGGATGCCTCCAATCTGATCAAGCCGGCGCTCGCCAACGGCGAACTGCGCTGCATCGGCTCGACCACTTACAATGAGTACCGCGGGATCTTCGAAAAGGATCACGCCCTCGCGCGGCGCTTCCAGAAAATCGACATCACCGAGCCCTCGGTGCAGGACACGGTCGACATTCTGCGCGGCCTGAAATCGCGCTACGAAGAGCATCACGGCATCAAGTACGAGGACGATGCCTTGAGTGCGGCCGCGGAGCTCGCCGCGCGGCACATCAATGACCGGCACATGCCCGACAAGGCGATCGACGTGGTGGATGAGGCGGGTGCGAACCTGCGCCTGCAGCCCGTGGACAAGCGCGCCGCCTCGGTCACGGTCACGCAAATCGAGAACGTGGTGGCGCGCATTGCGCGCATTCCGCCGAAGAACGTGTCGATGTCGGATCGGGACGTGCTGCGCAATCTCGAGCGTAACTTGAAGCTCACGATTTTCGGCCAGGACAAGGCCATCGAGGCGCTGTCCGCCGCCATCAAGATGTCCCGCTCGGGGCTGGGCGACCAGCGCAAGCCCGTGGGCTCGTTCTTGTTTTCGGGTCCCACCGGCGTCGGCAAGACAGAAGTCACGCGCCAGCTCGCGATCGCCATGGGGGTCGAGTTCGTGCGCTTCGACATGTCGGAGTACATGGAGCGCCACACCGTGTCGCGCCTCATCGGTGCGCCGCCCGGCTACGTCGGCTTCGATCAGGGCGGTTTGCTCACCGAGGCGATCGCCAAGCACCCGCATTGCGTGCTGCTGCTCGATGAAATCGAGAAAGCCCATCCCGATGTGTTCAATCTGCTGCTGCAGGTCATGGACCACGGCACGCTGACCGACAATAACGGCCGCAAGGCGGATTTCCGCCACGTGATCATCGTCATGACCACCAACGCGGGAGCCTTCGAAATGAGCCGGCCGAGCATCGGATTCACCCAATCGGACACGGGTGCCGATGGCATGGAGGCGATACGGCGGCTGTTCTCACCCGAATTTCGCAACCGCCTCGATGCCGTCATTCAGTTCGGCGGCCTGGACCAGGACACGATCGAACGCGTGGTGGACAAGCTCCTGGTCGAAGCCGAAGCGCAGCTCGAACAGAAACGGGTGTCGATCTCGGTCAGCGATCAGGCGCGGCGCTGGATCGCCAAGCGCGGCTATGACCCGAAGATGGGCGCGCGGCCGATGGCGCGCATCATTCAAGAGTTCATCAAGCGCCCGCTCGCCGAGGAGCTATTGTTCGGCAAGCTCGTCAATGGCGGACATGTGGAAGTGACCTTGAGCGAGGAGGGTGACAAACTAAAGTTGGACACTCGCGCCGCGAACGAGCCCGCGCTGCTCTCTCATGAAAACTAACGGACGGGGTCGCTTCGACCCCGTAGATCCGGCGCGAAGCGCCTTTCAACGTCCGCGGTAGACGATGCGGCCCTTGGTCAGGTCGTACGGGGTCATTTCGACGGTAACTTGATCGCCGGTCAGGATGCGGATGTAATTCTTACGCATCTTGCCCGAGATGTGCGCGGTGACGAGATGGCCTGTCTTGAGTTTGACGCGAAACGTCGTGTTGGGCAGGGTCTCAACGACCTCGCCCTCGAATTGGATGGCCTCTTCTTTTGACATGCGTCCTTGTGGTGTACGGGAAACCGGCGCGCATTGTGCATAATGCCCCCCGGTAATGCAATTTAGCTGACGCGATTTACGCCGCCCAGCTGACGCGGGGCTCGCGCCGGGCAAATTGCCGCAGCAGCGCCGCGAATTGACTGCGCGACACCTCGCGGGCGCCCAAGCTCGCCAAATGGCTGCTCGCGACCTGACAGTCGATGACCTTGATCTCGCGCGCGCGGCACTCATCGATCAGCCGCGCCAGGGCGACTTTCGAGGCATCGGGCTCACCGCTCCACATCGATTCGCCGAAGAACACCTGGCCGAGCTGCAGACCGTACAGACCGCCCGCCAGTTCATCGGCGCGATAGGTCTCGACCGAGTGGCCGAAGCCCCGGGCGTGCAGCTGCTCGTAGGAGGCGATCATCTCGGCATTGAGCCAGGTGTCAGGGCCGGAGCGCCGCGGCGCGGCGCACGCGCGGATGGTGGCGCCGAAGGCATGGTCGGTGCGCGTCGTGAAGCGGCCGCTGCGCAGCGTCTTGCGCAGGCTGCGCGAGCAGTTGAATTCCTCCGGAAACAGCACCATGCGCGGGTCCGGCGACCACCACAGGATCGGCTGCTGCGCCGAATACCAGGGAAACACGCCGCGCTCGTAGGCGGCGAGCAGGCGCGCCGGGCTCAAGTCCCCGCCGGCGGCGAGCAATCCCGGCGGTTCGCGCAGCGCCTGCTCCAACGGCGGAAACCAGGTCGGATCGGCTTGCTCGCCCAGCCAGACGAGCCTGCTCAGAGCTGCAATTCCTCTTCCGGCGCGCGGTGATAGGGCACGTGCTCGTTGACCGCGGCCGCGTAATGATCGACGCCGCGCGCTTCGCGCGCCGCGAAGTCGCGGATCGCCGCGGCGAAGCGTGCGTCGGCCACGAAATGCGCCGAGCTCATGAGGGTGGGCACGAAACCGCGCGGCACCTTGTGCTCGCCCTGCGTGCCCGGCTCGAAGCGCGCGAGCTGCTTCTCGATGCAGTATTCGATGCCCTGGTAGTAGCAGGTTTCAAAATGCAGGCTGTGGTAGTTGCCGCCCGAGCCCCAGTAGCGGCCGTACAGCGCATCCTCGCCCACGAAGAATATCGCCGCGGCGATCGGTTCCGCGCCGATGCGCGCGAGCTTGATCATCAGCCGGTCGGGCATGCAGGCCGCGATGCGCTTGAAGAATTTCAAGTTGAGGTAGGGGTCGTGCCCGTGGCGGTAGAACGTGTCCGCATAGAACCCGTACACCGTATCCCACAGCTCATCGTGCATGTCGCCGCCGTGCAGCGTGTCGAACACGATGCCGGCCTCGGCGACGCGCCGCCGTTCGCGCTTCGCCTTCTTGCGCTTCTCGGCGGTGAACGTCGCGAGAAACGCCTCGAAGGTG
>Ga0181537_10001478_pt1 | contig 21641 bp, 23 predicted proteins | sample PEATcosm2014_Bin_39_FD_119765 | JGI IMG/M metagenome (GOLD analysis project Ga0181537, IMG submission 119765) | Peatland microbial communities from MTU Mesocosm Facility, Houghton, MI, USA - PEATcosm2014_Bin23_10_metaG | ecosystem: Environmental > Terrestrial > Soil > Wetlands > Peat | place... | reverse complement strand
CGTGGCCGCGCCGGCCACGCGCAATGGCTTCCAGAACGCGCGAATCGAATTGGAGTTACCAGTCGCCTGAATAGTCAGATCTGGATTGGCGTAGAGCTTCTCGTCGGCGGGGGCATGCTCGACTCTCACGCGGTTCCAGTCCGCGTCCAGTTCCTCCGCCAGGATCATCGAGATCGAAGTATAGGTGCCCTGGCCCATCTCGACCTGCGGCATGATCAGTGTAACTTCCCCCTGGCGGTTGATACTGATGAACGCGTTCGGTGCAAAGCTCGCGGCTCCGCTGGCGGCACGGCTCGTGCGCAGCGGGACCGAGAAGCTGAAGACGAAAGCCGTGGCCGCCGAGATTTGTAAGAAACCCCGACGCGAGCGGCTCCGGACTTCTTCGGCAGCCGAGGCAGACGCCACAGAACCCACTTGTCTGCGCTTGTCGAGCATGACGATCAGGCCTGCGCCGCCGCGCGCTTGATGGCTTGCCGGATGCGCACATACGTTCCACAGCGACAGATATTCCCAGCCATCGCGGCGTCGATATCGGCATCATCGGGCTGAGGTGTGGAATTCAAAAGCGCGGTTGCCGACATGATTTGTCCGGATTGGCAATAGCCGCACTGCACGACCTCGAGTTCGAGCCACGCCCCCTGCACCTTGGCTCCGTTGGCTGTCGCCCCAATCGCCTCGATGGTCGTGATGGCGCGATCTTTGATCGCGCCCACTGGCAACAGACAGGAACGCACCGGCTCGCCGTCCAAGTGCAAGGTGCAGGCGCCGCATTGGGCGATGCCACAGCCGAATTTTGTGCCAGTGAGACCGAGCACGTCGCGCAGCACCCACAACAACGGCATGTCTTCGGGAACATCGATCGCCGTCATCTTGCCGTTGATTCTTATATTGATCATGGGATTCCTGGCGTCGGCGTGAATGCTGACCCGAGCATAGCACCACGCATCTGGGAACAATGCCATTGCACGATCGTATTGGTCGACACCTTGCTAAAAAGACGACTCGCCGACTAGGTCGAATCCGGGCCATTTGTAATCACACGATCGATCGTCAACTGCGCACACAGCGCGCTCAGGAGCGCAGCCACGGCCGCGATGAGCATCACCATGCGAAAACTGACAAAGAATGATTCCTCAATCGCGCGCCGCAACGTCTGCTGCGTCGCCGTATCAGCCAACGCAGGGACGGGAATTTCCGCAAGTTTCTGAACCTCGCTTTGCAAAACTCGGGCGATGCCCGGAGCCGTGTGCAATCGCTCCAGACGCTCATCAAGTGCCGTTCTGAAGGCGCTGACGGCGAGCGCGCCCAGTAGCGCTACTGCCAGCAAGCCTGCAACACGAGCCATGGCATTGTTGATTCCCGATGCCGCACCGGCGTGCTGATCGTCTGCAGAACGCATCACCGTAGTGGTCAAGGGCGCCACGCTCACTGCCATTCCAAGCCCCAACATCGTCATGGCTGGGAAAAAGCTCGTCCAGTACGATCCGCCGATCGCCGGCACGGCGAGCAACCCTAAGCCGACCGCTGCGATCACCGGCCCCACCACGAGTGGCAGCATTGGCGAGGCGCTGCGGGCCTCCGACCAGACTAATAACAAGAGTACCAACACGCCGCCTGCCAGCAGGCCAAGCATTGGGAGGCTCGACCATGCGGTCGAAGAGATGATCGTCAAACCGTAGGCCAGCAGGCCAAGTCCGGCTACCGCGAGTAGGCCGCCTCGCCAGTCCACGCCCACCGTGACCTCATTGCCGCTCTCGGGAACTCGACGTGCCATCAACAGGAGCGCCAGGACCCCGATTGGAAGGTTGATGAGGAAGATTGCGCGCCATGACCAGGTATCGACCAGCCATCCGCCCAATACCGGGCCGAGAGCGCTCGTCAGCGCGGATGCCCCCGCCCAGGTGCCGATGGCCCGCCCTCGTTCCGCTGCTGGATACGCCGCGCTGATAAGGGCGAGAGCCGTTGGCACGAGCAACGCACCGCCGATACCCTGGATGGCCCGGGCGCCTATCAGCACGAAGGTATTAGGGGCCAAAGCGCAGCCGACGGAAGCGGCTGTGAAGATCGAAATTCCGTAGAGGCACACGCGTCGGCGCCCGAAGCGGTCCCCTGCCTTCCCGCCAACCAGGATCAGAGCACCGAGCATCAACATGTAAGCGTTCACCACCCACTGCGCATCGCTCACCGACGCGGCAAGACTCACCTGAATGTCGGGCAGCGCCACATTGACGACGGTGGCATCGATGAATGCCAGGCTCGATCCCGCAATAGTAGCCGCCAGCACCCATGCGCGATCGCGCGCGGAACGCTCACCCACGCCGACCACCGTGCCTCGAATGACACCTTCATCGCATGGGCTTGGAATTGGACCAATCAACGTGTACCGACGATGAGCAACGACCCGGCGGTGATCAGATTACTACGTCAGACGGCGATCAGCACTCGCCGCGACGCGACTCAAGGCGAAGAGCGCACAAACCCCCTGACCAATTCCGCGATTTCATCCGCGGCGGTATCCAATGCGAAATGACCGGCCTCGAGAACGTGGATTTGCGAGCTCGGTACGTCGCGACGATAGGCCTCCGGCTCAGAGGATTCGAACGATGGATCGTATTTGCCCCACAACACGAGGAGCCGGGGCCGATTCTGGACCATCCACGCCTGCCACTTGGGATAGGAGTCAACATTCGTGCGGTAGTCGTAGAACAGGTCGCTTTGGATGTCGACTTGCCCGGGCTGGCTCAGAAAGGCGAATTCATCGTTCCAGAGATCCGGGTCATAGCGCTCGACGTCAGGATCGCTGCCGAGATGTCGCGCTCGTGTCGTCGCTAGCGATAAAAGATTGGTACGCAGGGCAACTTCGTTGGCGGCGCGATCCGCCCAAAAGTCGCGCCGCGTCTTCCAAATCGCCCCCAATCCGTCGTTGTGCGCCACAGCGTTCTGCACAATGAGAGACTCGATACGGTCTGGGTGCGCCAAAGCCATACGAAAGCCCACGGGGCCGCCGTAATCCTGCATGTAGAGGGTGTAGCGGGAGAGCCCGAGCGCTTCGGTAAAGTGATTAACGATCTCGGCCAGATGATCAAACGTATAGGCAAATGTTTTCGGATCGGGCCAGTCGCTATGTCCGAAACCTGGATAGTCAGGCGCGACCAGGCGATAGGAATCGGAAAGGCGGGCCAAAAGCGACTCGAACATACGTGACGACGACGGAAGTCCGTGCAGCAGGAGAATCGTCGGTGCAGTTTTCGGGCCAGCTTCTCTGTAGAAGAGTGACAACCCGTCTATTTGAATGGTGCGATAAAACGTTGGGTGTTGCACGGCACTCTCACTTTCTCACGAACCTCGCTTTCCTGACTCCTCGTTCGTTGGGCCTGTGCTGGACCTACGATTGACGAACTCCCAGACCTTGGAAATTACGACTGATCCCTCACCGACCGAGGAGGCGACGCGCTTGACCGACCCTGCACGCACGTCGCCCACCGCAAAGATGCCGGGGCGCGACGTGGCAAACGGCGACCCTGGGCCGCCGGCGCCGGATCCAGTGAGCACGAATCCCTTGTCGTCGAGGTCGACGAGCCCAGAGAGCCACTCGGTGTTCGGCGAAGCGCCAGCCATGATGAACAGCGCGCTCGTGTCGACAACCCGCGTCGCGCCGGTCTTGGCGTCACTGATGGTTACGGCTTCAAGATGGCCACCGCCATGCAGGGCGGTCACGACGGCGCCGAACTCGATCTGAATTCTTGGATCCGCATCCAACCGGTTCGAGAGATAGCTCGACATGGAAGCGGCCAGCGAAGCCCCGCGAACGAGCATCCGCACGCTTCGCACCGAGCGGCTCAGGAACATGGCGGCCTGCCCCGCAGAGTTGCCGCCTCCGATTATCACCGCGTCCACTCCCTTGCAGTAACGCGCCTCGATGTCGGTCGCGGCGTAATAAATGCCTGCGCCCTCGAAGTCCTTAAGCCGGTCGATCGGTGGCCGTCGGTACTGCACACCGGTCGCGACCACCACGGCCGTGGCGCGAACGCGTTGTCCGGTGTCGAAAGTGGCGCAGAAGCTCTCATCCTCAAGTCTCTCAAGCAGCACAACGCGCCGCGGCATAGCGAAGCGGGTCCCGAATTTCATGGCCTGCACTTCGCCACGCCAGACCAGATCAGCGCCGGAGATGCCCGTGGGGAACCCCATGTAGTTCTCGATACGGCTGGAGGTTCCGGCCTGACCACCGATCGCTATGTCTTCGACGACCAGCGCGCTCAGACCTTCGGCCCCGGCGTAAACTCCCGCAGCGACCCCGGCCGGGCCGCCGCCGACGATAAGTACGTCGAACGCTTCGTCGTTGTGAAACTCGCGATTGAGTCCGAGCAGCCGCGCGACTTTGTCCGGTGTGGGATCGGCCACGACAATGCCACGCCCGAAAATCACCGCGGGCTGCCCCGGAGCAATCGAGCAACTCGTGGCGGTCGCTGCTGCTTCCGGACTTCCAAGCGCCATCGATCTGTAGGGGAGGCGGTTGCGGCTCGCGAACTCGGCGATCCGGCGCACGTTGCGGTCGTCGTCTTCTCCGATCAACTGCAAGCTGCCGTCTCTTTCATCGAGCTGTCGGCGCCGCCGCGCCGAAAACACCGTGATGATGATGTCTGACATTTCAGGAATCCTGGACATCAATGTCAGCATCGCTTCACGCGGCACTTCGATTACGCGGGTTTCCCTAACTGTGCGCATGGACAGCGACCAAGCGCCGCCATCAAGGAGCGAGATTTCCCCCAAGAACTGCGTCGGCCCGAGTGTGAAGGGCAAATGACGTTCGTTGGTATAGGGGTTGACCACCTCGACCTCGCCGTCCTCGATATAGATGAAGCGATCCATCGGATCACCCGGCCGCGAGAGGAACTCTTTTTCCGAATGCGTCACGACCTTGCCTGCCGCGCGCAACGCCTCAACGTGAGATGCCGCTAGCGGAATGCGCTGCATCTGCCGTAGATCGTTGCCAATCGATTCCATGGGTCAGTTTGCGCTATCAGAGCGCACACGGAATTTATCAGGACCTCGGACTTTCATCGACCACATGGATTGTGCTCGCCGGTTCAGTTGGGGAGGGCTGCGATTATAGCGTCAAGGCTCCACGGTCCTGGGCCTCCCAGCATTACGACGGTCAGCCCTATGGAATAGAGCGCTTCGGGCGTGTAGAGCACGTCGCTGAGCCAATCGGCACGATCAAGTGGCTGCCATGCACGTATCCGTTTGACGGAGTCGAGTGCAAAGGCCCCGACACAAATCACAAAGAGCCCGAACGCCGCGAGCACAGACAATAAGCCCATGATGAGCGCGCATCCGCCGCTGAACTCCGCGCCGGGCAGTAGCCATTGCATGATCGGCAGGGCGTGTACACCGTCGCTTTGCAGCGTACCTGCCAGTGTCGCGTGCCTGGAATGGTTAAATAGCTTGTGGTAACCGCTGATCGCGAAGAAGGCCCCGAGTGCCACGCGGTTAAGCGTCAGCGCGGCGTTCGGAGCCTGCGCGCCTGTGATGAGGAATACATGCATGATTAGAGCGCTCCCAAGTCAACCGCCTGATCCTCGCAAAATCGCCGGAGTCGGATGCTGCCCAACGTTGATTCAGTGCCTCACTGAGCCTTCAGGGATCACCATTTGCCAACGTGTGCACCACCGTCCACGTGCAAAACTTCTCCGGTGACCTGACTAGCCTCGGTCAAGTAAACGATCGCGTCCACGATGTCTTTGACCTCTGGAATCTGCCCCATCGGTTGATATGTCTTCACGAACTCCTTCCAACTGTCCTTATACGAGGGTCGATTGACGACGCTCGGCGCGACCGCATTCACGCGTATGCCCTGCTGGACATACTCCATAGCCAGGCTCTTCGTGGCGGCTTCGAGGCCACCTTTAGTGAGCATGGGAATTGCAAGGTGGACTCCCGCGATTGGGTGATTCGCCGTCGATGCCGATATGTTGACGATGCTTCCGCCACTCCCTTGGGCGACCATCTGTTTGACCGCCAGCTGCGTGATGAAAACAAAACCTTCGATGTTGACCGATAGGATAGACCGCAGATCCTCGGCCGTGTAATCCGTGAAGTCCTTCCGCATATTGATACCGGCGTTGTTGATGAGCACATCGATCCGGCCGAATTGAGATACGGCAGCTTCCGTAATCTTCGCAGCCGTGCTCGGGTCGGCGATGTCCCCGTCGACCAGTGCAAGCTTCGCAGACGCCGAAAATGGATTGGCTCGAGTAATGTTTCGCGAATTTGCAACCACGCAGTAACCACGTTGCAAGAATGTCGACACCAGCCCAGCGCCGATCCCCTGTGAGGCGCCGGTAACGATTGCTGTCTTCTGCGACTCTGTCATAGGTAGACCACTTGCCCGGTCTAATCGCTTCCCATCAGCCAATCAGACCACGTGGGCAGCCACACATCTAGTGCACGAGGATGTTGGATCACACCCCCTCATCTTCATGCAGCGCAAGTACATGTGACAACTTCTTGCGAGCGCCTCTCAACCGAGCAGCGGCGCCGTAGCAGCCGCCTCGCCTGCGCGGGCACGGGTGCTTCACCCTGTAACGGCGGCGACCGCGTCGAGCAACATCATGGTGCAATCAACCCGATTTGGCCGCTGTGCTCTGATTATCGCCAGAGGTTTAACACGCAAGTCGGTGTGGTGCACCACAGAGCGAGCACCTGACCCCTCGAAAGTGCTAGGGTAGCAACCATCCGGCCGTCGCTGACAGTATGGTGCTGCACGCGCCGAGCGGATCGCTCTTCGAATCGTTCGCAATAAGAACATTGCCTCTAAAAGTCCCTATGCATGCTGCTGTCAAATACGTTCCTTGTGTCATCGCGCAGACCGGCGTGACAGTTGGGAGTTTGGCCATTGCCGGCTCCTTCGCCCAGGGCGCCCCAAGGGGCGTCAATCCGCCCTGCGCGGTTCGAAGCAGGAACAACGGAGCTTGACAGGCTTATGCTACGGGCTACCGTCCAAGCATTTGACACGATGCGGCAACGCTTTACGAATGTCCGCTCGACCAGCGTCGGTTTGGTCGAAGCTTTGTCGGACGGGGATACCACCGCTCAGTCCATGCCCGACGCCTCACCGGCTAAGTGGCATTTGGCGCACACCACGTGGTTCTTCGAGAGCTTCGTGCTGTCGGAGTTTGTTCCTCACTACCGCCCTTTCAATGCGCGCTTTGCGACACTATTCAACAGCTACTACGAAGCCAAAGGTACCCGGATAGCACGGGGCGCGCGCGGGACAATCACCCGTCCCTCCCTGCAGGAGGTTCTGGAATACCGCGCCTATGTTGACGCCGCGTTATCCCGCGCACTCGATGGCCTGCAGCCCTCAATGCGAAGCTTGGTTGAACTCGGATGTCATCACGAAGAGCAGCATCAGGAGCTGCTCTTGACGGACCTGCTTCACCTGTTCTCTCAAAACCCGCTCGAACCAACATTCCGGCCGTCAATGGATCAACCGGCTGATGCCGCGCCGGCGTCGCTGCGCTGGGTGGAAGGGGTTCGTGGTGCGGTGCAGATAGGACATGATGGCTCCGGATTCTCATTCGACTGCGAGCGGCCACGCCACACTGCGTGGCTAGCGCCGCACGCCCTAGCCGATCGACTCGTGACGAACGAGGAATGGCTCCAATTCATGGACGACGGCGGCTACCGCAGACCTGAGGTCTGGCTGTCCGACGGGTGGGCATGGGTTCGCGATAACACGATCCAGGCGCCCTTGTACTGGCGACTCCGGGATTCTGAATGGAACCAATTCGGCCTTGACGGTCTTCGTCCACTCGAAATGGGCGCGCCGGTATGTCACGTGAGCTACTACGAGGCGGAGGCCTTTGCACGTTGGGCGGGTGCGCGGCTTCCTACGGAAGCCGAATGGGAGAGCGCGGCAGGTGAGCCGGATTGGACCGAGGGTTTTGTGCTCGATGGCGCCCACGCGATGAGACCGCGTCCCGCCGCAGAGCGAGAGCGAATCCGTCAACTTTTTGGCGACGTCTGGCAATGGACCGGTTCGGCTTTCCTCCCTTATCCCGGCTTTCGCACCGATGCAGGCGCCATCGGTGAATATAACGGCAAATTCATGTCGGGCCAGTTCGTCTTGAGGGGCAGCAGTTGTGTGACCCCGAGAGGACACACGCGGGCAAGCTATCGCAACTTCTTTTATCCACATCAACGTTGGCAATTCACCGGGGTTCGCCTCGCAAAGGATCTCTGATGTCTCCTAATGCCGCGCACGCCTTGAGGCACTTTCCTTCTTCCAGCGAGGATCTGTTCCGGACCGAGGTCTTTGCCGGTCTCAGCGCTCGGCCGCGGGCGCTCTCTCCGCGTTGGTTCTACGATCGGCGCGGCTCTGAGCTCTTTGAGGCTATCACTGCGCTGCCCGAGTACTACCTCACGCGAGCCGAGCACAATATTCTCTCGCACCATGCAACCGAGATTGCTCGGATCACCGGCACTGGTCGAGCGCTGATCGAGCTGGGTTCCGGCTCTTCTGTCAAAACTTCGTTGCTTCTGAACGCGCTCGCACCCTCAGCCTATGTACCGATCGATATCTCTGGGGATTTTCTGCATCAGTCGGCGGCGGCGCTGGCGAAGCGATTCCCGGCTTTGTCGATTCATCCGGTCATCGCCGACTTCATGCATCCTTTTATTTTGCCTGTGGCAGTCAGGAATCTGTCGCGAGTCGGTTATTTCGCGGGATCCACCATCGGAAACATGACCGTGCCGGTGGCCGTCGAGTTCCTACGGGGCATCGCGCGCACCCTGGGCGAGGACGCGCTCCTGCTAATCGGGATTGATCGGATCAAGGACGCGGAGCGCTTAATTGCTGCTTACGATGATGCACAAGGCGTCACAGCACGATTCAATCTCAACCTTATTCACCGTATAAATCGCGAATTGCAGGGAACGATACCGGTGGAGGCATTTCGCCACGTTGCTCTCTGGAACGACTACGAGGCGCGCATTGAGATGCACCTCGCGACCGTCCGCGATATCGAGTTCAAGGTGGCGGGCGAGTCATTTGCAATGGCTGAGGGGGAGACAATCCATACCGAGAATTGCCTTAAGTATGGGCCCCGAGAAGCCCGAACGTTGCTTCGCGCGGGCGGATGGTCCCCGATTGGAGAATGGACCGACCCGGAGGGCCTCTTCACACTGCTCCTCGCCTCAAGCCAATCTCCTTCCGCCCTGCCACGGTAGCCTTGGCAGGCGTTACCGGGGAACGCTGACCGCTCGGAAACACCATATCCGAATTGGAGTCGTCTATGAACCAAGTACAAGTCGAGCAGAAAAGCTATCAGATGCCCCCGCGAGAGGGGATCAGCATCGCGCATTTTCTTACCGTAGCCAACATCGAGCGATCGGCCCGCTATTATGAAAAGGTCTTCGGCGCTCGCATTCTGAGCCTGGGTGATGGCAACGCGCCTGCGTACCTTCAGCTTGCGAATATCTGGATGATTCTGAACGTAGGAGGCGGACCGACTCCGGATAAACCGACGGTAACGCTCAGCGTCCCAGACCCGAATCACATCAACAGCTTTATGAATTTCCGCGTAGCGGACATTCAAGCGTGCTATGAGTTGTGGAAAAATCGAGGAGCGGAGTTCATTACGGCGCCGATCCCTAAGTACGGCGAGATTCGCTGCTACATCCGCGATCCTGACGGTTACATTATCGAGGTCGGGCAGAGCACCGATCTCACGTACGGCTAACGCTCGGACCGGATGTGATGCGAATTTAAAAGCATGTTTGCTCGCGCATGATGAGCACTGCTTACCGGAATTGGGGTTGTCAATGAGCGTTCAAATCGAACAAAAAAGTTATGCGATGCCCCCGTGCGACGGCTTCACGATCACACTTTTTATCACCGTCGCCGACATCAATCGATCGGCCGATTTCTATGAGAAGGTCTTTGGCGGGCGTATTCTGAGCAGGGGCGACAGCAAGGGTGCATCCGGGCACATTCAGATCGCAAATACGTGGCTCATTGTGAACGTCGGCGGCGGGCCCACTCCGGACAAGCCGACGGTAACGCTGAGCGTCCTCGCCGACCCGGATAGGATCAGCAGCTTTATGAATATTCGTGTTGCGGATATTCATGCGTGCTACAAATTATGGAAAAGTCGGGGTGCGGAGTTCATCACAGCGCCAATCCCTAAGTACGGCGAGATCCGCTGCTACATCCGCGATCCTGACGGATATATCATCGAGGTCGGACAGAGCACCGAGCTCACGTACGGTTAAGGCGCGGCCTGGATGGGGACGGCCACTCCCGCTCATCGCACGTGCTACGCGTCGATCCGCAGGCGCAGGCCCCGTGGGGTCACGAGGTACTCCAGCCACTGGAAGAGCCCCATCACGAGTAACGCCATCACGGCGGCAGGCACTGCACCCTCGAGTATCAGGGGCACGTCATTGAGCCGAATACCGGTAAGAATAGGCTCGCCGTAGCCCCCCGCCCCAATCAGCGCGCCCAAAGTTGCGGTGCCGACGTTGATCACCGCTGCGGTGCTGATCCCAGCGAGGATGGTGCGCGCCGCAAGTGGCAACTCGATGCGCAACAGCTTCACCTGCCAAGGCAGCCCGAGCGATGCCGCCGAAGTGATGAGCTCGGCGGGCAACGAGCTGAGTCCCACCATGGTGTTGCGCACGATCGGCAGCAGGCTGTAAAGAAACAGTGTTGCAATCGCGGGTCGGGCGCCGATTCCGAGCAATGGGATCATGAACACCAGCATCGCAAGCGAGGGTATGGTCTGCAGTACGACAGTGAGCGCGAGCACGGCGCGCCCGAACCTCGGCGCCTTCGCGGCTACGACCCCGAGCGGTAGCCCCAAGGCGAGCGCGAGCGCGAGTGATACTCCGACTAACGCCAGATGCTCACGCGTGCGCTGCGCGAGGCGCCGTCCCCAGCCCTGCTCTCGTGGGCTCGTTGTCGACAAGAACTGCGCGGCTACGGTGCTTTCGGGCCGCCGCTTGAGTTGCACCTGCGCATTGAGACTGCGCATCGCGCTCAGCGACACGTGGCCGGCGAGCGCTCGCATGCTGCTTTCAAGCGCCGGCCAGCGCCGCGCGCTCTCAAGGCGGTAGAGCCAAACCGCCTGGTAGCTCGGAAAAAAATTCCGATCATCATCGAGCAGGCGTATGTGCTCGGCGTCGACTTCGGGATCCGTCGTATAGACGTCGGTGACGTCGGCTGCGCCCTGCCCGAGCGCATGGTAGGCCAGGCTGTGATCGAGTCCTCGCACCGTCACGGGACTGAGCCCGTAGGCGGCACGCAGTCCCAGCCACCCATCTTCGCGACTCATGAACTCGTTCGAGAGCGCAAAGCGCAATGTCGGATGCGCTTGTAGATCGGAAATCGTTTGCAGATCCAGGCGCTGCGCGAGGGCTTCGGGTACGCCGAGCGCGTAGCGGTCCTCGAAGCCGAGTGGTGAGCTCATTGCGAGACCGAGCTCACTCAGGGCCTGCGTGAGTGCCTCGATGCTTACGGGATGCGGCAACTGCGGCAGCAGCTCCTGCGTCAGCGTGCCCGTGTACTCGGGATAGGCATCAATGCTGCCCACGCGTAGCGCCTGCCAGAGGATCGCGCTGCCGCCCATCGCGCGTCGGTGTTCGAGCTCCAGGCCCTGCCGCGACGCCTCCAAGCGCAGCAGCTCACCGAGGATGATCGACTCAGTGAAGTCCTTAGAGCCGACGATGGGCGCCTCTCTCGGCGTTGCCGCATGTCCCGCGACCAGCAGGCCTGTTAAGGCGAACACGCACAGTGCGTGGCTCAGTTGTAGGCGCACCGTCAGGGGGAGACCCCGGAGTGCGGGAGCGGCGGTGGTCTATATGCCGCGACGAAGCGTCGCACGAATTCATCCGCGGGTCGCTCATAGAGCTCGGCAGCCGCGCCGTCCTGGACCACGCGCCCGGCACGCAGCAGCACTAGCCGCGGCGCTATGAAGGCTGCCTCGGGCAGATCGTGCGTCACGAGCACCACGGTCTTGCCGAGCACGTGGAACAATTGGCGCAACCGCTCCTGCAGTTCAAAGCGCACCAATGGATCCAGCGCGCCCAGGGGCTCATCGAGCAGAAGTGCCGGCGGATCGGTCATGAGGGCGCGCATCACTGCGACGCGTTGACGCTGGCCGCCGGAGAGCTCCAGCGGGAAACGGGTAAGCGCCGAGCCAGGGATCTCGACCAGCTCGGCGAGCTCGAGTGCCCGCGCATCGATGCGTGCTCTCGACCATTTTAGATGACGCGGCAGGAGCGCCAAATTGTCGCGCACGGTCAGGTGCGGAAAGAGGCCTCCCTCTTGGATCACATACCCGATACGGCGCCGTATTGCGAGCCGATTGGCCGCGCTCACGGCCACACCGTCGACGCGCACCAGGCCGGCATCGGGCAGTTCGAGACCGAGCAGCAGACGCAATATTGTGGATTTGCCAGAACCGCTGCTGCCGATCACCGCAGTCACGGCGCCGGATAGAAACTCTAGGGTGAGGTCCTCGAGCGCGGCGAAGGTTCCGAAACGTTTGCTGACGTGCTCGAGGGAAAACATGGCTCGGGTGCGCTGGTGCCGGGTCAGCCGATTTGCGCGCGGCGCAGGGTTTTGTTCCAGAGCGCCTTCAGCGGCGAGACGTCGGCGATCTGGATACGCTCGGGCAGCTCGCCGCCGACCACCGCGATCACAAGTCGATCAATCGCGGCCAGCTGCGGGGCCCTGCGCGCGGGACATTTTGCGCCGAACCAGCGCGTGACGGCCGGATGGAAGTGCTCAAGCATGGACGATCCACTTTACGCTGTGCGCGTCAATTGCGGCAGGGTCTGGTTCGCGAGGCCTGAGCTTTGCTTTTCCCCGCTCGCGCAGAGCCGTGGTTACTTATTTGCGGCCGCGGCTCGCGTCAATGCTCCAGGCACCGCCGCCGGCAACGGACAGAAACAGGAAGATAAAGCAGTAGAGAACCGCCTCCTCTCCTCGGTTGAGCGCCGGGCTGAAGAAGTGGCCTTGCGATGCATGCGCCATGAAATACGCCACCGCCATTTCTCCGGAGAGAATGAAGGCCACCGGCCGCGTGAATAGGCCAAGCAGCAGCAACAGACTTCCCACGATTTCGAGCGCTCCGGCGAAGCCGATGAGTGACAACGCGTGCAGCGAGTCGAATTCGGCGACATGCGGCACGTGCAACAGCTTGGCCGTCCCGTGCTGCAGGTACAAGAACGCGGCGACGAGGCGCAGTGCGGCCAGCGCGCGCGAACTCCAGGCACCGAAGAAGCGTTGATCCAGGGCCATGGCTTATTTCCTATCTCGGGTAGGAGAGGCTTTGATAAGAGCTCGAAGCGACTGTAAATCCGCCAACCGCACACCCTTGCGGCGGGTGCGACGATGAATCGGCCAATCTTAGTCGTAGAATGCAGGGATCAGCTTAAGCGTGTCGGTTTGTTTTTTGTAGTGATTTATAAAAAACGACGCCTTGTACGTTGCGATCAACTGTCTGACTTTTTCCATCGACGCGATTGATTCTGCCTTATTTGTATTGAGGGACGGAACGATGTCCTTCTCGAAATTCTCTTCCGAATGAGCCACGTCGCCCGATAGCACGATGAAGCCGGAATTCTTAAGATGCACCAGCAGCGACTCGTGGCCGGGGGTGTGGCCTGGCGTTGAAACCAAAGTGACGCTGCCATCGCCGAATAGATCGGTATCACCGTCGATGAGCTGAAGGTTCTTCGGCGTGCCCATTAGCTTACGCGCCAGCGCCATCAATTGATTGACATTGTCGTTAGGCCCGTTGGGGGAATGTATCCAGCTGTACTCGGCTCGCTGCATCACAATTGTGGAGTTGGGGAACAACCCCATGTTGCCGATGTGGTCTCCATGCGTGTGCGATATCGCAACACGGCCGATGTCACCGGGCTTCAGGCCGATTTCTGCCAGTTGATCTGTCAGTGACCTATCGAGGTGATAGACGATCAATTTGGGGAGGGTGGACCAACCTCGGGGGTCGTGTAGCGTCGATTCAGGAACACCAGTATCCCAAAGCAGCCACTCGCGTCCATGCTTTATGAGCCAGCAAGTAGAGGAGAATTCGATGCTGCGTCCGACGTTTTCACCCGGTGTCCACACCGACTCGTCGTTTGCGAGGGAGTGCCCACAATCCAACCTGTAGAGCTTTTCGGCGACGCTGGCGCTAATGGGATCTGGTAGTTTGGAGTTTGCGTTCGCATCACTCGTGCCTTGCATCATGAGCATGAGACCAAGCGTGACAGATGCTACCGCTACTCTTATTGGTCTCAACATGACGACTCCTCCTCTCATAGAGAGCGACACTCGCGCGCTCCATTAGCTCCTGCGTGACAGCCTCACGCCGGCTGCGCCAGGGTGTACTGGTCCGCAAAAATTCGTGCATCCTCGACGCTCGCACCGAGTTGACGTGCGCTGACAAAGGCCGCATACCAGCGCGGCCAGCCCGCAGCCGGCCGCCCGTGATGTTCCTGCTCCGCCTCCCGCAGGAGACCGGTTAAGCGCTGGATTGGCCCAGCATCCCCTGCGCGCAGCAATTGCTGCAGTTCGTCCGCAGTGCCTGTCATGATTCGCCCAGGCCCTCAGGAGAGAAGGCGCCCGGTTGATCTTCTCGTTCCATGAGAACTTCCAGCTAACGGCCGCTCTGCAGCAGTATCACGTCGTCCGAAAGCATTTATTAGAGCGGCATGCATCCGAGAACGTCCAAACGTCTCAGCGCATCTCGTAGGGGTGAAAGACATAATTCTTTGCTTTAACGGCTACGTGGCAGACCTGTCCGCAATTTGGCGTGCCGGCCTTATCCGCACTGAAAATGGCCGACGCCGGGTCATAGTCAAACTGCGCGTAGCCCCACCCTCCCGTATCCGGAAATCTCTTGCTGTCCTTCTCCATGAAGAATAGGTCCGCCAGGGTGTCCGGAACATTCACTGCAAACGGGGCTTCCGTGCTCTTCTTCGGTTTCCACTGGACCTTTGCGATCTTGGAGCCCTCGGGAAACGGCTTGCCGTTGCCGGGAATACCGGCCTTGAAGGCCGCAATTATCGTCGGATTGCCCAGGATTACCTTGAGCCGATCATCCGTCTGCGCACTGGAGATAAGCTGCCAGTCCTCGTAGCCCTTGAAGTCCGAGAACGCAACTCCATTCGGCAGTTGCACCGTGTACTTATCCAGCCCGGAAAGGGCCGCGCCACACACAGCCGCGAGCGCGCCAGTCATACTGGCGACGATCCAGATGCTTTTGCGGTTCATCCTCAGGTCCTCCTCATTTGGTTTCTTGTAGGTTGTTTCATTGCCCGATCGGCCCGCATCGGGCGCCCCAGGAGCATCCGAAATACACTCTTATTGGGCCCGCGGCAACAGGATCGCCGGAATGCACGTTCGGATGCAGCGTGTGTTTGGCGCGTGGCGCCACTAAAGTAGAGGATACCTCGATTGCGAACGTCGCAGCGATTTACGGCTGGATTCGATTCGCGCGAGCACCACGACTACCGGGTTTATTCCGTACCGCTGTCATTAAATGATGAGGAAATCACATGAAGATCACGATGCTAGTTGTTCTTTCCACGGTACTAGGGTCCGTGTTCGCCTCCGCGGCCGAGAGCGCAGTCAGGAGTGTCGTTCTGGTCCATGGTTCGTTCGCCGACGGGTCCGGCTGGAAGCCGGTCGCAGACATCCTGGAGCACGACGGCTATACGGTGCTGGTTGTGCAAGAACCTTTAACTGGTCTCGAGGCCGACGTTGCCGCCACACGCCTGGTACTGGACCGCGCGGGCCCGTGCGTGCTCGTGGGCCACAGCTGGGGCGGAATGATTATCACCGAGGCCGGCGCTCACCCGAATGTCCGCAGCCTGGTTTATGTGAACGCCTTTCAGCCCGAAGTCGGAGAGACTGCAGGCGGGCTGCAAGCCAAGACTCCGCCTGCGTCAAATAACGTCGTGTCGGTCGGCGGAGGATTCGTGCAGGAGAAGCCGGAATCATTTCAGGCAGATTTTGCCTCCGACGTGCCAAAGCCGCTGGCACATTTCATGGCGATCTCCCAAGCACCGATTACCGCCGACAGCTTCTCGGCGAAGACGACCGTCGCGGCATGGTCTGAGAAACCCAGCTACGCGGTGGTCTCCCAGCAGGATCGGATGATCAATCCAGACCTCGAACGATTCATGGCAAGCCGAGCAAAGTCCCAGACGATCGAGCTTCGCAGCAGTCACGTCGCATTTCTCTCGCATCCCAAAGAAGTCGCAGCACTAATCGAACGTGCCGCGAAGGCCGCAAAGTAGTTGCGCCGGCCGAGCGAACCGTGCGCACTAAGACCGCAGCGCGGCTGTTACCGCTTCGGTCCGATCGCGGCCGATTGCAGCCCGGCCCGCTTGCTCCACCCATGGAAACGCGAGAAGTCACCCGCATCCCAAGCCTGGCGCAGTCCAGGGGCACTCAGATCCCAATCCGGGCGGATTTCGCTCGTCACGACGCGCAGGTCGCGCCAAAGATCGGCTATCGAAGGTCGTCCCCAGAACCAGTAACCGTTGTAGATGCTGTAGATCACGAGACCCGGCTTGAGCACCAGCGTATGCGGGATCATCGGGTTATGCTCGGGGTCGGTGTACTCCTGGATGTCCAAATCCTTCTGAATCGTTCGCTCGGGGTCGGAAAGGAAGGTCCACCCAGCGCCGATTGATGCGCGGAATTCCTGCAGCGTATGGTGGTCGTCGGTAGCTATCGTGACGATCTGAGTGTACGCCACCGCGATCTTGGGGTAGAACGCGGCGAGTTCAAGATGTTGCTGGTGCTCCTTCGGGCAATAATGGCCGCGCGCAAGCGTGAGGATCAACGGATCGTCACCCTGTAGCTCGCTGAGCTTGCGCAGGTTGCCGGTGTGATCGGGTAGCTCGTAGTTGGGAAGAGCATTTCCCGGCACGATGTCAGAACGCATGGTCACACCTCTCCTATGTTCCTAGCTCCGCGCCCTTCTACGCTGCGGTCATGAACTTGCTAACTACTTCCCGTCGCTTGTGCCAAGGCACGGCCCGATCTACGGTCTCCGGCACCGTACCCGCCCGAGGATCTCAGCTCTGACAATCGAGTGTTACTTCACCACTTGCGCGAAGACAAATCTATCAGATTCCCGACAGCGGTCATTCCAACAAACAAGATCCACGCCACCACACGATTTCCGGTTGATACCGGCACCATATTGGGGCAGCAGTGCTGCGCTGTAACAGCGCGGTAACGAAGCCATTAGCTAAATCCGCCAGGTCTTGACACGCTCGAAAGAGGCGCGCAGCGTGGCTCGCTTCTAATTCCAAATCAGACGGCAATGACGAGATACCTAATCGTGTACGCGCCTATTCATTGGAGAAAGCCATGAGCGAAGATGTCCTGACCGGGGGGTCTCGAGCCGAGACGATCAATCATCCGCGCCGCGGCTTCTTTGGGACCGCCGCCATGACGATTGCGGCTGTCCAACTCGGGGTGATTGCATCCGCCGCCGCCCAGACCGGCAAGGCCGCGTCAAAAGTTTCGGCAATTAAGCCGGGTACGAATACATCCTTCAAATCGCTCAAGCAGATCGACGCCGGCGTTCTGAACGTGGGTTACGCTGAAGACGGGCCTGCCGATGGCCCGGTGGTCGTGCTGGTACACGGCTGGCCGTACGACATACACAGCTACGTCGATGTCGCGCCACTGCTTGCGGCCAGGGGTTATCGCGTAATCGTCCCGTATCTGCGCGGCTACGGCACCACGAGCTTTCTGTCCAGTGCAAGCATGCGCAACGCTCAGCAGTCGGCCGTTGCCCTCGACATGATCGCTCTCATGGATGCGCTCAAGATCCAGAAGGCTACCTTCGCCGGCTTTGACTGGGGCGCGCGCACGGCGGCAATCATGGCCGTGCTCTGGCCGGAACGCTGCAAAGCAATTGTCTCCGTCGGCGGCTACCTCTTCGGTAGCCCCGCAGCCAACCAGGTACCGTACCCACCCGCGCCGACGCTCGCGTTTTGGTATCAGTACTATTTCGCCACTGAAATCGGGCAGGCCGGCTACGGGAAATACCTGCACGACTTCGCCAAGCTCATCTGGCAGACCGCTTCGCCGAAATGGAACTTCGATGACGCCACGTTCGAACGCTCAGCGGCGGCGCTCAATAATCCCGATCACGTCGCCATCACGATCCATAACTATCGCTGGCGAATCGGTCTGGCTGACGGCGAGCGCAAATACGACGATCTGGAAAAGCGGCTGGCAGCGCTTCCGGCCGTCGCCGTGCCTACTATCACCATGGAAGGCGACGCCAACGGCGCGATTCACGCGCCCAGCACGGCGTATCGCGATAAGTTCTCGGGCAAGTATGAGTACCGCCTCATCACCGGCGGCGTCGGTCACAACCTGCCGCAGGAGGCCCCGCAAGCCTTTGCCCAGGCTGTGGTCGATGTCGACAGCTTGAGCTAACTGAAGTAGTCCCTGCGGATCAATCCGCAGGGCGCCTCGGGTTGGAGGCGGCTAATCTATTTCCTAGAAAAATGTTTCATGAAATGAACCCGCGTTCTGCTGCTCATGGGCGGCTGCTCAGTTCGACATCGAATTTCTGGATTCAGGCGCGGCCGCGCTTGATCTCACATTTCGCCAATTCGTGATGGAGGCAGTTTGTGTTTGCCAATCCGCGTCTAACGTCTTTCGTATTGACAGCTTTCAAGATAGCTACGCCGTATCCTAGACGTATCCTAATGGAGATCATAAATGTCACGGGAAATTGATGTTGATCGCCGTCACCTTGTTGGCACCGCGGCCGCGACAATTGCTGCTACCCAGCTCGGCGCCTCGGCTCTCGCATACGCTCAGTCGAACAAGTCCAAGGCGGCGGTGAATCTGCCCGCGATTAAGCCCGGCACGAACACGTCGTTTGCCTCACTGAAACAGATCGATGCCGGCCTGCTGAATGTTGGCTACGCAGAAGCAGGTCCGGCCAGTGGCCCTGCGGTAATCCTTCTGCAAGGCTGGCCTTACGACATTTACAGCTATGTCGACGTTGCCCCTTTGTTGGCGGCGCGCGGCTACAGGGTGATCGTTCCCTTTTTGCGCGGGTTCGGCACGACGCGCTTTCTTTCCAGTGAGACCTTGCGCAACGGGCAGCCATCCGTAGTTGCTCTCGATATCATCGCTTTGATGGATGCGCTCAAGATCCAGAACGCGATCATCGCCGGTTTTGATTGGGGCGGCCGGACGGCCGATATCATCGCGATACTGTGGCCGGAGCGCTGCAGAGCTCTCGTTTCCGTGAGTGGCTATCTGATCGCCAATCCTGAAGCCCAAAAGGCACCTTTGCCCCCTAAGGCTGAGCTGCAATGGTGGTACCAATACTATTTTGCCACGGAACGCGGCCGCGCCGGCTACGATAAATATCGGCACGACTTTGCAAAACTCATCTGGACTATTGCTTCACCGAAATGGAATTTCGATGACGCGACCTTCGATCGCACCGCTGCGTCTTTCAACAATCCAGATCACGTAAGCATTGTTATTCACAATTACCGCTTTCGGCTCGGCCTGGCTCAAGGCGAAGCGAAATATGACAATTTAGAAAAGCGACTTGCCTTGAGTCCAGTCATCACCGTGCCCACAATTACCCTTGAGGGTGATGCCAATGGCGCACCGCATTATCCGAACGAGAGTGCCTTTCGCAATAAATTCTCGGGCAAATATGCGTACCGGCTGATCACAGGTGGAATCGGTCACAACCTGCCGCAGGAGGCCCCGCAGGCCTTTGCTCAGGCTGTGGTCGATGTCGACAGTTTGAGCTAACCGAAGTGGTCCCCGCGGATAAATCCGCAGGGCACCTCGGCCTGAAGGCGGCTAGGCGTGGTCATGCTGCTCGCGTGCCTTCCAGCCAATGCTCCACTTGCAGGCTCTGCAAGTCGCGGGAAATCGTGGCGGCCGCCAAGACACGTGTGTTCCGAAGGTAGCTCACTTCACAGTTACGCGAGGCCAAAGAGCCGTCGATCACGGTGGCATCGAAGCTGTCAGCGTGCCCGACGTAATTGATCGCGACGTCGTAGTGCTGGCTCCAAAAGAACGGCACGGCGATGAATGGTTCTCGCAGTCCAAGGATGTTACGCGCCGCCACCTGGCCCTGGCGTTGCGCTACCACCCAGTGTTCGACCCGGATCCGACTGCCAGAGTGGACATCGGGCCATCGCGCAATATCACCGGCAGCAAATACACCAGGGGCGCTGGTCTCCAGAAATTCGTTGACCGCAATACCGCGATCTATCGCCAGGCCGGCCTGCTCGGCGAGCGCCATGGCTGGTCTCACGCCTACGCCGAGCACTAAGAAGTCGGCCTCGAGGACCCGTTTATCGTTGAGTGTGACCCGCTTTCCGTCAACCTGGAGTACCGAATTACCCAGATGGAAAGTCACACCGTGCGATTCGTGAAGCTCGCGTACAAACGTACCAACCTCTGGTCCCAGTACGCGTTCCAGCGGTACTCGCTCGAGTCCGACGACGTGCACGTCAATCCCACGCGCACGAAGCGATGCTGCAACCTCGAGCCCGACAAAACTGGCTCCGACAACGACTGCCGATCTCGCCCCTTCTGCGGCCGCAATAATCGCCCGAGCGTCGGACAACGTGCGTAGATAGAAGATGCGCGCGCCGTCCGTCGCTGGAATTGGAAGACGGACGGGCTCGGCACCGGTCGCCAGCAGTAGAGCGCCGTACTGAAGTTGTCGCCCGTCGGCTAGACCCAAGATCCGCCGTGTCGGATCAATCGAAGTCACGCGCTGTTTGAGCATGAGTTCGATGTGCTGGTCTGCGTAATACTGCGTGTCCCGAAGGGGCATCCATGCCTCCGGCGCGGTTCCCGCGAGGTAATCTTTAGAGACATTCGGGCGGTCGTAGGGCGGAGCGTCATCCGCGCTGACCATCGTGACCGGACCGGAATAGCCCTCCCGCCGCAGCATATCCACCGCGGCCAGCCCAGCCGCGCCACCGCCCACTATCAATACAGAACTTGGCTGGTTTTTCGAGGTTGTGCCGAGCGATCCGGTGGGTTGTTTTGAAGGGTTGAGTTTCACCCGAACATACACCTTACCCAATGACACTTCGACGCGCCACGTGGAAATCGGGTCGAGCGCAGGCGCATGCAGTGCTTCGCCGGTCCTCAGGTTGAAGCAGGCGTGATGCATCGGACATCGAATCGTCTCGCCGACGATGAGCCCGTTGGCCAGCGGGGCGTGATAGTGCGTGCACGCAGCACCAATCGCGTAATAGTTCATTCCGCGGCGAATCAGAATTGCGTCTTCGCCGTCGACTCGCCCCGTGACCATCGCGCCATCGGAGAGATCGTCGATGGCAATGCCGCCTCCGAGATCGTTGGGAGATTGTTCCATGATCGGTACGTTCCTGGTTGCCGTCCGAATGCCACCTTTCGGATAGTCGCCGGGTCAAGCCCTGCGGGAGCACTCTAGCGCTGAGATTGGCGAACGCATACTGGCCTGCTACCGATTTGGATGACACCGCCTTTAGCCTGATCGCCTCTGTTGTTCAAACTCCAGAGGGCTCAGGTAATCCAATGTCGAGTGTCGTCGCCTTGGATTGTAGAACCGTTCGAT
>Ga0181537_10001477_pt1 | contig 21642 bp, 16 predicted proteins | sample PEATcosm2014_Bin_39_FD_119765 | JGI IMG/M metagenome (GOLD analysis project Ga0181537, IMG submission 119765) | Peatland microbial communities from MTU Mesocosm Facility, Houghton, MI, USA - PEATcosm2014_Bin23_10_metaG | ecosystem: Environmental > Terrestrial > Soil > Wetlands > Peat | place... | reverse complement strand
TCATGCGAATGACTTCTGAGGGCGGCCCGATGAACTTCAGCCCGGAGCTCTCACAGACGTGCGCGAAATTGGCGTTCTCGCTGAGCAGGCCATAGCCGGGATGAATGGCGTCCACGTTGGAGATTTCAGCGGCGCTGATGATGGCGGGGATGTTGAGATAGCTCTCCCCGGCGCGGGCAGGACCGATACAGAGAGCTTCGTCGGCGAAGCGCACGTGGAGCGAGTTGCGGTCAGGCTCGCTGTAAACGGCCACGGCCTTGATGCCCAGTTCCTTGCAAGCGCAGATGACGCGGAGGGCAATTTCGCCGCGATTGGCAATGAGAATCTTCTTGAACATACTTCAGTGTGCTCCCGCTGGCCCGGCCGTGCATCGGCGTGGCCGCGCCTTGTTCCGTGTGCGTGGTTCACGCCTCGGCGGCCTGGAGACCAGGATGCGATCCGCCGCAAGTAGAATGAGCCGGAGGCTCTCCGGCCCTGACCGCTTACCGGGTACGAACCTTGAACAGCGGCTGGCCGTACTCAACCGGCTGACCGTTGGAAACCAGGACCTTGATGATCTCTCCGGTAAATTCCGATTCGATCTCATTCATCAGCTTCATGGCTTCGACAATGCAAAGCACCTGACCGACGGCGATCTTGTCACCCTGCTTGACGAATGCAGGCGCACCGGGCGAGGAGGACTCATAGAACGTGCCAACGATGGGGGACTTGATGACTTCGACGCCCTCTTCAATGCCGGTCGCAACAGGCGCGGCGGTTACCGGAGCACTTGCCGCGGCAGCCAACGGCAAGGCGGCAGGCGCATAGGAGACGGTGGGGGCGGCAGAGGCCACTACAGCGTGCCCGCGCTTAATGCGTATCTTGACATCGCCGCGCTCCATCTCAAACTCGGCAATGTCCTTCTCGACGAGAAACTCAACCAGCTCTTTAATTTCTTTCTGATTCATTGGCCGCCAGGAGCGCTGCTGAAACGCAGCGCAGCTTAAGATTTAGCTACTCATTGAAACGAACCCGCGATGCGCAGCGTGTTCTTTGAAGCCTCAGTTCAGTTCGATTAACGCTTTGCTTACCGGAGTCAACACTTCGTATCCAGTCTCGGTCACCAGCAGCATGTCCTCGATACGTACTCCATACTTACCGGGAAGATATGCGCCGGGTTCAATGGTGACCACCATTCCCGGCCGCAGAACAGCCTGGTTCTTTGCCGCCAGCCTTGGCATCTCGTGAATCTCGAGACCCACCCCGTGCCCGGTGGAGTGGGTGAAGTAACGATCCAGTTTGGCGCGCTTCAACTCCCGCCGCGCTGCCTGGTCTACTTCCCCCGTGGCTACCCCGGGATGAACCGCGCTGATGGCTGCAAGCTGAGAATCAAGAACCGCGGCATAAAACTCCCTTGCCTTGGCCGGAGCCCGGCCAAGATGCACGGTACGAGTCATGTCGCTGCAATATCCCCCAAGTACAATTCCGTAGTCTAACACTACAAACCCCTCCGAAGGCAGCGGCGCAGCGGAGGCCACGCCGTGCGGCAAGGCTGACCGGCTACCGGAGGCGACAATCGTTTCAAAAGACATACCTTCCGCACCCTCTTTGCGTGCCAGAAATTCCAGGCGTGCAGCCGCATCGGTTTCTGCAACGCCGGGGTGCAGCGCGCGCAGCAGGGGGTTGAAGAGCCGCGAAGAGACCTCCACGGCATTGCGTATCAGCGCGATCTCTTCGGCGTCCTTGATGGCACGAAGCGCCTCGACCTCGCCTGAGAGTGGGATGAGTTTGACACTCTTACCGAGCGCCTGTTGAAGGCCTCGCAACTGGGCCACTGTGAGGTACTCGGCCTCTATGGCAACCCTCCGGAGGCGCAAGCGTATGCAGGCTGCCGCGGCGGCGGACAGCGCTCCAACTTTGGCAATGCTGATCCGCGCTCCCTTGACCTGGACGGCTGCCTGCTCGGCATAGCGGCCATCTGTAAAGAAAATGGAACGCGCTGCAACCAACAGCACTCCAGCACTGCCTGTAAAGCCGGAGAGATAACGCACGTTCGGCAGATGCGTAACGATCAGCGCGTCCACCTTGCGGACTTCCAGTTCCTTGCGAAGCAACCGCTGCCGTTTGAGAAAATCCATGTCTACGATTGTAAATGAGCGGGCAAAACATAGCGGGCTTCCGAAGAAGCCCGCTATGGGAAGAGCCGTTCGCTCTGCGCTAGGTTTGGATGATCTTCGGAGTGATGAAGAAGATCAGCTCATCCGTTTCGGTGGAGACCTTGCGCTCCTTGAACAGATTGCCAAGCCATGGAATGTCGCCTAGCAGAGGCGTTTGCGAAGTGCTGACGGAGTTTGTGGTCTGGATTACGCCACCGATCACGACCGTACCGCCATCTGTGACCAGAACCTGCGTGTTTACTTGCTGCGTGGTCAGGATGTAGTTGGTGTTCAGGATGCCACTGGGCTGTGTGTTTTCCACTTCCACGGTGAGGAAGATCGTGTTGTCGGAGGTGATCTGCGGAGTGACCGAAAGGCGCAGAACGGCATCCACATAGGAAACGCTTGCATTGGCGTTCGCGGTGCTGGCGGTCAAGACCGGAATCTTGACGCCCTGCTTGACCTCTGCCTTCACATTGCTTTGCGTGACTACCCTTGGACGGGAGAGGACCTTCGCCAAGTTATGCGCTTCTGCAGCGGTAAGAACCGCATCAATGCCGTAGCTCTTGGTGATGTTGCTGATCGAGAAGCCGCTGGTTGCGCCAGCCGCACTGAACGACGTAAAGAGCGGCACGGTGCTGGTTGAGGTAGTTCCGCCAGTGGTGCTGGTTCCCGTGGCGCCGTTCGGATTGGAGCCGCCGATGGTGCTGACGCCATTACCCCAGTTGAATCCGAGTTGCACGCCGAGGTCGCGGCTGAAAGAGCGCGATGCGGAGACCACGCGAACTTCAATCTCCACTTCCTGACTCTTGCGGTCAAGCTGCGAGATCAGGCGGTCAAGGTTCGGCAGGACACTCGGAATATCCGAGATGATGAGCGCGTTGGTGCGTTCGTCCGAGATGATGTCACCCCGGGCGGTGAGGAATTTCTTAATTGTCGGAACGACCTGCGAAGCCTTGGCATAGCTAAGGAATCGCGTGACCGTCTGGCGATCGACAGCGAGAGCAACAGCCTCGGACTGGGCTCGACGGTCGACCGCTTCCTTGCGGAGCGTGTCAGTAGCGGCGATGCGCAGTACGTTGCCCTGCAATTCGCGATCAAGCTGATTGTTCTTGAGGACGATATCGAGCGCCTGATCCCAGGGCACGTCGTCCAGCACCAGGGTGACGTTGCCACGAACGCTGGGGTCGAGAACAATATTCAGACCACTGATCTCGTGGATGAGCCGGAAGAAGTCCTTCAGGTCCACGTCCTTCAGGTTCACCGAGATAGGCTCACCCGTGTATTTCTGCGCGCTCGTGACGGTCGAAGCAGAAGAGGCACTTCCCGGAAACTGGCCCGGCGCAGTCAGTTGGGCCATCTCAACCTGGTTGGATTTGGGCGAAGCCGACACAGTTTCAGCAGCTACACCGGCGCGAACACCGGGGTCAAAGCTCTGGCGGCCAGACGAATGGGGTGGCGCAGTGGCCGTGGCTTCCTGTGTTTGAGGATTTGCGGATGCACTGGACAGCTTCTCCTGCACGCTGTGCACCTGGGGCACTACGGAAGCTACAGGAGTGGGCCCATAGGTGGCGGATGCTTGAGCTTCCGCAGGTTTTACAGGTGCGCTTGCCACCTTCGATACGGGCGCCGCTGCGGGCAAAGAGGCTTCGATCGGCTGAGTCTTCGGTGCACTTTTGACCGCAACCTCACGAACTGGTTCCGGTGCTGGCGCCGGTAACTTTGCGGCACTCTCAGGCTTTTCCGGCGCAGGCGCCGGTGCTATTGCGATGATCGCAGGCTTTGTGGGTGCGGGCGCTGTGACAACCTCCGCACTGGGCTTTGCAGGTGAAGTCAAAATCATCGGACCAAAACCTGCTGGCGAAGTCACGGGCCTTGCGGGCGCAGTCTCTGTGGCAAACTCCGGAGTAAATTTCGCAGGCGGATTTGCATTCACCGGACTTGGCTTTGCGGGTGCGGTGCCGACTACCGGAGCTGGAATAACAACTGGCGCCGAGGCAGCGACAAGTGCTGGGGCAGGCGCAGAGTTGCGTGAAGCTTCCTGGGCCGTGGCTTGATCTGAGTTGATGCGAACTGTTACCTGCGTTGCGGACTTTACCAGGTCAAACGTGCGCGGACCGGTGAGGTCGATGACGACCCTTATGACCGGCGGCTCGGCGTGGAAGCGGCCAACACGGACATTCAACACGTCCTTGCCATGGACCGCGACATTCTTAACCGATGCACGCACCACGGTATTGTCAAAATCAAGCACCAGACGATCAGGATGAGAGAGCAGAAATGGCTGAGGCGCGTTGCTGGGACCCTCGATGACAACATCCAAGGTGCCGTGGCCATGCTGCACGCTGACACTGCGAATGATGGCAGGAATCGCAGATTCCGAGCGCGGAGCGGGCGTGGAGAACTTCGTCGCGGCCGAATCTGACGCGGCTGGCGCAGCGGAGCTCTTTGCAACTGGCTGCGCATAGGCCGGAACCGGGGTGCTGCTTTTCGCACTCTGGGCAGGAAGCGGCGACGGAGCGGAAGAGGGTGTTGGAGTAGGCGCACGCGAGACCTTTGGCGCATCAGCACCACCCAGCACAATCTGCAGCCCATCACTCTTATCCACCACTTCAAGCGTGACGCCATCGCCAACAACCAATTCGATACGCGTGACTTCGCTACCTGAAGCGCTGGTGTAGCTGGAGAGCTTATAACTCTTCAGCACAGGCGAGCCAAGCGTAGCCGTCCGCTGCACCGATGCGTCGGGTGTGACGCCGTTCAGGTCCACAAGCACAAGATGGTCATCCGGCCTGTATTCCTTATGTGCAAAAGAACCGGTAGTGCGCAGGCTCACGGTCGCCGAGTGTTCCTTGGGCGTGACCTGCACCGAGTTCAGTTGTGAAGCCGCCGTCGCCGAGCCGGCGCAAAACAGCGCCATGAGTGCTACCGTCAGCAGTCGCTTGACCCTCATCGTGATTCTCCCCGCGTTGCCCGTTGCCGGATTTCGCGCGTCCTTCTCAAACTTGCTTTCCAGTTTCCTGGTTCCATCAATTCTGGTTCTATCAAAGCTTGCATTCATGCGAATCCACTTACACTGTCGATGCCCCGAGTTTCCGGGTTACTTCACGCGTCACGGGCCGCCCTGTGTCGTCGTAATACCGTTCACGCAATACGATGGAGTCCTTCGTAATGCGCTCCACCTGCCCGTTCGCCAACGGATCTTTTTCATGCAGGAAGTAGGTATGGTCTCCATTCACGACGACGGCAATGTAACCAGCGGGGCCGCGAACCACACCATGCAAACTGACCTCGCCAATTTCCAGGCACTGCTTGCCCGTGCCGACACAGGCTATCGGAGTGCGAGCACGATCCATGATCGGACTTACAAAGGGATCGCGCTGGCCTCTGGGTCTCTCTGTGCCATCCTTGGACGCCACTTGCGTTCCACGACTTACGTGACGTGCGGGGTATGCCCGACGCACTGGTCTGGAGTGCACACGGCCAGAAGCCGAGGGCTGCCTTGGCGACGAAGAGGTAGCGTGAGGCGCCGCAGGCACAGCCTTGGGCGATGTCGCCGCTGGAGGCGGTGCGGGAGGTTGTACCAACCTCACCTGTCCCCAAGCGGCCGTGCCAAGCCATAATGCCAGAATCACTTTGCTGCAGTTCATGGCCCTCTCCTACTTTTTCGCCGCAACCGGCGGCGGCGTTGCAGTCTTGCCGGTGCTGTAAAACGTCGTCAAAAGAGCATTGGCTGAAACAGTTTCATTGGGTGCCCATTTGTAAGTTCTCTTCGAGGGCACTTTTCCGCCTTTTAGCGAACCCATGGAAAGGCGGCTGACATTCACGATACGGTCGAGTCTCTGCAATCGGTCACAGAAATTCAGGACCGAGTAATAGGGTCCATCGATATCCACCTCGAAGGGAACCTCGACGTAGTATTCCTTGGTTGCCGTGTCCTTCGGCGAATAGCGGCGCACCTCGACTCCGGCGACACCAGCCTCTTTCGCTACCAAAGTTATGAACGACGGCACTTCCTTTTCCTCGGGCACGACCTTCTTCTGTGCCTCCATTTGCACCTGAAGAGCAGCCGTTTGCGCGGTGAGGTCGGCCAGCTTAGCCTTAAAAGGAGTCAACTGGGCAATCTCGGCCTGCTTGGCTTTGAGCGTCAATGCGTCGGCTTCATTCGCCTTCTGCAGGGGTGCGAGGGAGAAAAAATACGCTCCCGCCGCCAGCACAAGGATCACCAGCGCCACAATTCCGATTTGCGCCACATAGGGCAATTCTTTGTAGCTCACCATGACTAAGCCTTCGTCTTTTCGCAAACCAGACTGAAACTGAATGTCTGTATCTTCTGGTTGTCTTCCTGCTGTGTCTCACGCAATTCCACGTTCTTGTAATAGCCGGAGCGCCGTAAATTTGTCATGAGATTTGCTACGTTATTCGGGCCGAGCGCAAGGCCATCCATCGATACGGTTGCTCCATCGTCGTGCATATTGAGCAGCCATACGCCTTCCGTTTTGTTAACGGTGTCGCTCAGGTTGGTAAGCAAGAGCACGGGACCCATCTGGCCTGCACGCAATTGGTCAATGACGTCAAAGCGCCGCTTGAATGCGTCGTAATCCTTCTGCCGCTCCAAATAGGCCTGCTTGACCTTGATCATGGAAGCAATGCTCTTGTTGGCCTCCGTGAGTTGCCCCTGCAACTTCTCGTGGGTGGTCTCCAGATTCATGTGGTAGAAGTAAAAACCGGCGCAGGCCACTACCAGGAGAGCGAGGCCCGTGATCAATGGGGAAGGCCCGTCCGTGGTGAGTTGCGGCATGACAAAGAACCGCCGACCCTTCCTGCCTTTCTTCGGTTTTGCCGTTCCGAGCAGATTGATCCGGATCATAGTTTTTCAAAGCTCCTCAGGGCCAATCCCACAGCCACTGCCAACTGTGCCGCATTCTTCTCAATCAAGTCCGCACCTTCGCCGATGGGTGGGACGATTTTAAGAAATGGATTCATCGGATCAACAGGAATTGAGAATTCCTGGCGAAGAGCCTCCACCAGTCCCGGAATCTGCGACGAGCCACCCGCCACGTAGATCCGTTCAATGTGTTCTCCGCTTGCGGTAGCGCGGAAGAAGTCAAAGGTCTTCTGAATTTCCAGCACGATGATTTCGGTGACCTGCTGCAGAATCGGCAGCTTGGCGTCTTCGCTAACGGTGCCAACCTTCTTGCCCAGCTTGAGGGCTTCGGCATCGTCAAAGCTCAGGTCAAGCTCTTTTTGCAGAGAGTCCGTGTACTGGTTGCCGCCAACGCTAACGTCGCGGGTGAAAAGAGGAATCGCTCCCTTGACGATGTTGATGTTCATCACGCTGGCACCAATGTTGAGCAGGGCCGCGGTGGTGTTGGGAGCCGGATCGTAGTTGTATTCGTAGCAGTTCTGCAGCGCAAAGGCGTCGATGTCCACAATAGCGGGCTGCCGTCCGGAGAGTTGCAGGGCGTTGGTGTAGTTCAGAACCTTGTCTTTCTTGACGGCCACGAGCAGCACATCGATGGTCGGGCCTTCCATGTTGTCACTTAGCACCTGGTAATCGATGTTCACATCTGACATATCAAACGGAATGTACTGGGCCGCCTCATTGCGCACGGCTTCACCCAGTTCCGGCTCATCCATGGTCTGCATCGAGACCTTCTTGACAATAACCGAGTGGCCACTGACGGAGGTTGCGACGGCCTTGGCCTTGAAGGCGTGCTCGGCAAATATCTTGCTGATGGCGCTGGCTACACTTCCGCTATCGACAATCATGGAATCAACCACGATGTCACTGGCCAGCGGCTCCATGCCAAGATGGCTCACCATCACTTCGCCGCGGCTGCGCTGCAGTTCCACAGCCTTGATGCTATTCGACCCGATATCCAAGCCGACAATCGTTTTATTCGAACCCGGTAACTTAAGACCAAACATACGCGACCACCCTCGTTACCTCGCCGCCACCGTTCGAAGCGCACGCGGCTTCTTCTTCAGAATGCCTTCCCCGCCGCTGCTCTTGCTCTCCATCCAGCGGTCCAGCAGGGCCTTCTTGAACTTCCACCGGTTACCCAGCTTGAAGGCGGGTATCTTGTCTTCAGACACATACTTATACAACGTGTCTGGGCTTACTCCCAGATAACTGGAGGCCTGCCGGATATTCATTACCTCAGGCGATTCGGACATAGACCTTTGCCCTTTCAAGTGCCAGAACCCATTTTGCAGTCGCCGTGACCTTCGGCAGCCCTGGCCACCTTACGATCTCTGCGCTCGTTCCATCAGCCTGCGTTGAGGCGTGCTGATGCCTGCGGGGAGATTCCTAGCTTTCTCGGGGGGAATGCTACGCGCTGGTTATAGCAGAGTTCAGGGCGGCCAAGTCAACCCAAACTTCCGGCAAAAACCGGAAGATATCGGACGTAATCGGCCCATTCAGGCACTGGAACTGGAATAAATCGCAATTCTTTGTGGCTACTCACAACATATACCACAATATGCTGGGGTAGTAATGCAAAGGGTGCCAACTTCCAAATGGGGGATTACGAAGGGGTGTAAGGCCCCGGAACTTGAACCTGAGACTCTGGTTACCCTCTTTTGTTGCCAAGGCACTCACCGCACCTAAAATCTGCCAGATCCGGCCACCGAAAGGCCCTAGTTGGTCAGAACCGGACGATCAGATCTGTAGCAAAAGAGAGCTGATTCTTGCTGGTGCCATTGTCATATGCCGGTACCGCGTACGATCGCTCGAAGCGAAGCTCCGGACGAAACAGTAGCGTCGTCCCGATCCAATGTCCCCACATGATGGTGTGCTCCGTGTAGAGCGTTTTGAATCCAGTCCTCTGGCCGCGCAGATCGTCCAGAGCTTCGTTGCGGATGGATATGTAGTTCGAGGTTGAGAATTGCTTTTGGAGATAGTTGACCACGGCCCATTCTCCGGCAAAACACTGGATCGCCGCACCGGGACAGACTGCGCCATTTGTGTTTGGCTCAATCGGCAAAGGTCCCGAAACGCTGGGCACGTCGCGCTCGAACTCGTAATACACTTCCGTTGCCATGTGCCAGGAATCGTTGAACTTGTGGTACCAGGTATTCACGTAGAGTTGCACGTTGTTGTACGCATACTTGCCACTGTTGCTGCCGCTGGCGCAGGGATAGATATTGTCCTTTCCGTTGTTGAACGTGTAGCTGACGCAGGCCGTAAGAGAGGGCTTGGCTCCGCGCGCCCATGGCGCAATATCATTTCCTGCGGAGAGGCCGAGGTTGAACAACCAGTGGTCGTTGAGCAGCACCGTGCTCACAACTCCCGTCTGGGTAAAGGGATCATAGGAATAAAGCAGGGAGTGCGTGTAGGTGTAGTTCTGCGGCGCCAATTGCGCCTCAATGTTAGGCAGCGATATAAAGCGTCCAAACCTGATGTTGAGCCCCTTCGCTACGTGAGGAATGTAGAGATCGCCGTACAGCATCACCGGATCGTCGCCATACAGACGATGCTGTTTCAAGAGTTGCTGACTGAGCCAGCCTTTCGCGGTCGTGAAGTGATAATCGATGCCGAAGAAGTTGGCAGCCCTGAATCCCCAGTCAATGTGATCGGTCTGCACAGTGTCGGGCACGCGCTCTACATAAAGCACTGCCTGATCCAACTCAAGGCGATTGGGAATGATGTCGTATCCGGCGGGCAGATTGGAGTGCGTAGAGGTGCTGAAATTGAACCCCGGCTCAATCCACCCGTAGATCTGGACATGACTCTGTTTCCACCGCTCACCGTTCGGCCCTGCGTAGAGCGCGCGCATGAAGGGATAGTCAGTAGTATTTGTGGCGCCGATGACTGACGATCCGCCGTAGGTCCAATCTGCGCTCGGGTACGGCGGCGAACTCAGTGGCGAAGCGGGGATTCGCCTTGGAGGCTCCGGCGCATTTGGCGCTGCTCCCGCCCAGTCCTGCTGGTATGCATGGAATAAACGACGAAGAAAATTGCCCGGCTGTTCAGGCGATGCCGCGCCTTGCGGACCTGATGGTGGTGTGTCTTGGGTGGCCGCAACCTGCCCGTATGTGGGCGAGGTGCTTAGCATGAAAATCAATATGCACAATAAAGCTTGTGCACTCGATGGGGAAAGACTCTGCGTCGTAGGCGCTTTCTTATTAGTGTGTTCGATATGTTCGTTCATTATTCCGTGCCGATGAATGAAAGAAGAAGCGAGGCGAGCGGGAGTTGTCCTAAGCTGCTGCCTGCAACACAACTTTAAGGAACTTTTTAGGTAGGGTGGCGACTCGAAGTTACTTCATGTAGAATCAAAGAGCTGTCTATTTATCCTGTGCACTCATAAAGGTCGGACTCATCGTCCGGCCCTTTTTATTTGCGGTCCCGGGCATTGGGGTCTGCCTTCTGCTTCTCGAAACGGTCGTCGGCCACAACACCGCTTGCGGACTTGCCCGCATACCATCCCGTGCGGATCACACGAAAAATGTCGAACGCTGGAACGTATGGCTTAATGTCCAGCAGGGGCGTACCGTCCAGCATATCAACATCTGCGATTAGCAACCGGTTCTGCTCCACGCCAAGAAGACGCACTGAAGAAAGACCGATGTGATTCGGGCGGGCAGGGGAACGAGTGGCAAAAATGCCATGTTCCTCGTTATCCAGATATGGGCGAACAATCAACTGAGCCTCCGAGGCTCGGTCAAGCACATAGATCAACCAGAGCCGTTCGAAATCCCCCAGGTCACGCAATCCTGCAGCCAACTCCGGAAACAGTTCGACCACGCCCTGTGCACCCGCGGCAACCGCGCTTTGAATGGGCGTGCCTTCCGAATGCTGAAAGGGCGTACGGATCACGCCAATCGGGGACATGCTAAACGTGGCGGAGCGGGACGGTTCTTCGTTTTGCACGGTTCCTCTTCGAAGGGTTGAACACGCGTTACTTACAAGGCCATTACCTGCCTACGAAGGAAGTCACAGTGCGAGCGTGCGCAGCGAATGTGAACGCGTACCAGGCAACTGAACCGGACACCGCGAGAACGATCCCCATTAACAGGGAGAAGCACGCCCAGATTGGTTTGCTTACTTTTGTTCCAGCGATCTTCCAGACAATGCCGCCACTCCAGGCTCCGTTGGCCACGTGGTAAGCAGTGGCTAACACACCGAGCAAACTGAAGAACATAATCCCGATATTCATGAGACTTTGGGGGCCGCCTGCGGTCCAAGGCTGCTGAATACCCACCACGGTCGATTGAAACGCGGAGCCTGCGTGAAACAAACCACCAGTCGAATACCTTGCGAGCGCATTCCAGTGGGTGACCTGGTAGAGCAGATGCAGACCCCACTGGTGCAATGTTCCAACGTGAATGGCGGCGAAAGCCAATATCACGAGGGCACTGATGCGCTGCAGGAAGTAACGCAGTTCGCCGCCGCGATTGCACTTCTTGACATACTTCAATCCCTCTTTCTTCAAGAGAAATATGCCGCTGCAGGCTTGCGCCATCAAGGGGATCATGATCGCGATCAGAACTAATCCTGGAAGATGCGAAAGCGTTCTCTCCACTCGCTCGACAAGGCTTTGGTAGAAGACAGGATTGAGCCCGGTCATGCAAAGCGAGAGATGAATGACCAGAAAGCAAGTCAGTGCCAGTCCAAGCAGGGCATGAATCCGCCGCGGCCACAGCAGTTTCTGGCACTTGCAAGTGGGCTTTGCAGGCTGGATTTCAAAGTGATGCTTGCAGGCGTGTGCCGGCGCGCCGGACTCAGCCTGGGTAGACTCATTCACTGCCGCTTCTTCTGGCATGGTGCTTCCTCTGCATTGTGTCTCAGACTGTTGCGGTCGAGCAGGCTCATTGGTCCCGGCCGACGTTAGGCCGAATGTAACCTGCGGGTACTGTCACCATACTGCGGTTGGCCTTGCTGGACCAAGACCTTCTTTGTTATGGCCTGCATAGCGAGAATTGATAGCAAGGGATCTACGAGGCGGCTTTCACTCTTTGAGTTCCTCGCCAGTGGGCGGGAGGAACTCCTTCCCAGGTGCGGAAGGCGCGGACGAAGGAATTGGAGTCCTCGTATCCGAGAAGATAGGCGGTCTCATTCAGCTCGAGCAGTGAGTTGGTCAGGTAGTGGCGCGCAAGCTGGTGACGCGCTTCCTCGAGGACCTGCTGGAAGCTGTAGCCTCCGTCCTGCAGGCGGCGCTGCAGAGTCCTGGCGCTGATGTGGAGTTCGCGTGCGATGTCCTGCATTTTGGGACGGCGACCGGTTAGCTTTCTCTGGATGGTGGTGCGAACGCGTTCGGGAAAAGTCTCCTGCCCCTTATGTTGTTTCAGCTCTTCATCAAGCTGAGGCGCAAGCATTGCCAGGAGCTCAGCGTTACGGGTGACGAAGGGCAGTGCAGCATCGGACGCACGGAAAATGATGGCGTTGCGAGCAGCTCCAAAGACAATGGGACAGCCGAAATGACGTTCGAGGAGTCTTCCATACGCGCGCTGACTCGTGTATTCAACTCGCAGTGGTGATATGCGAATTCCCGTGCCGTGACGCGCGATATTGAGCACCCATGCGAAGCAGAGATCGGTGAGCACTGCGGGCTCGGCGTCATTGGCAAGGAGCCATCGAAACTGAACGCTGCACTCGGCGTCATCGGTTTCGAGAATGAGTTCTTCCGGACAGGAGAGCTGTTTGTAGCGAGCCACCTGATGCATGGCTTCGCCAAAGTTGTCCGTTGAAAGAGCAGCGAGCACGACAGGGTCGAAATGCTCAGGCTTTGCCTCTGTGCCAAGCGTGAGGCCAATGGCGGGATCGGCACTTGCCTGGCCGATTCCCCGCCACAGCGCAAAGAGCTCTTCGGTTGTCACAAGGATGCGAGGCTGATCGAAAAGTTCAGGCGATAGACCGGCAAACTGAAGCACAGCAGACACACGGATTCCCGACTGTTCCAACTTCGCTGGCAGGCGGCCGGGAATCCGGAAGTGTTTGCTCATGCAACTACGCTTCCTTTTCTAGAGAAGCCATATCAATGGCGAAGCGGTATTTGACGTCCGCCTTCAAGAGCCGCTCGTAGGCTTCGTTGACCTTCTGTATAGGAATAACTTCGACGTCCGCCGTGATGTTGTGTTTGCCGCAGAAATCGAGCATCTCCTGTGTCTCAGCGGTTCCGCCAATTGGCGAACCGGAGAGGCTGCGGCGTCCGAACAAAAGTGCGAATGCGGACACGGCCAGGGGCTTTTCGGGTGCGCCTACGAGAGTAATGTTTCCGTCGCGGCGAAGAAGGTTGATGTAAGCGCTGATGTCGTGATCGGCGGAAACTGCGTCGAGGATGAAGTCGAAGCTGCCTGCGTGCTTCGCCATCTCGTTAGCGTTGCGCGAGATCACAACCTCATCGGCACCGAGACGAAAAGCGTCTTCTTTTTTATTGGGCGACGTGGTGAAGAGGACAACGTGAGCTCCGAGTGCGTGAGCGAACTTCAGACCCATGTGCCCGAGGCCGCCGAGTCCTACGATACCGACCTTCTTGCCTTTGGTCACGCCCCAGTGGTGCAGCGGAGAGTAGGTGGTGATTCCAGCGCAAAGAAGCGGCGAGGCTCCCGCTGGGTCCAGGTTGGAGGGAACTTTGAAGACAAACTTCTGATCCACGACAACGCTGTCCGAGTAACCGCCGTAGGTGACGCCTCCGGTGTGCTTGTCGGGGAAGTTATAGGTGAAAGTAGGGTTGGGGCAGAACTGCTCCATGGACTGCTTGCATTCAACACAGACACCACAGGAATCGACCATGCAACCGACAGCGGCAAGGTCGCCAACTTTGAACTTGCTTACGGCTGAACCAGTCTTGGTGACTCGACCGACAATCTCATGGCCAGGCACGCAGGGATAGACGGTCGGCATGACGCCGCTCCACTCATTGCGAACCTGATGGAGGTCTGAATGGCAGATACCGCAGAAGAGTATCTCAATCTGCACGTCATTCTCGGTTGGATCGCGCCGCACGATCGTAGTGGATGCTAGCGGCGATTTCTCATTGGCAGCGGAGTATGCTTTTGCGTTGTACATGAATCAGATGTTAACCCAGAGGCGCGATTTACAATATGCAGAACGCGCCATTCTGTATGCAGATTGCGCCACACTCGATTTGAGCAGGCCCGCCCCCGGTGCAAGTACAGAAGATCATCTGCCCGCGCCCTGGCGACACGCAAAAGCTGCGGGAAAGAAGAATTGGCGCTTCCCTCTCTCCCACAGCTTTGGTCTTACAGAGTGTCAACCAACTTCGGATGACCTCTAGTACTGCATGTCGAACTTTTCCTGGTGCAGTTGCGCATCGCTCTTGATCAGCACGGGGTGCCCGATCAGCTCTTCCATCTCCTGCAACCACTTGCCATTGCCGCCCTTCAACTCCTTGGCGACCTCCGGGTTTACGCGCAGCAGAACTTCCTTGCTCTCCACGTGACGGCGAACCTTGCGCATCTCGACATAGATTTCGTTGCAGATGGTCTGCACCGACTTGACGAATCCGGTAGCGTCGCAATACGGGCAGGGTGTTCCAAGCGTGCGCTCGAGTGACTGCTTGACCCTCTTGCGCGTGATGGCGACCAGTCCGAAATCGTTGAACTGCAAGATCTTCGAGGGCGCACGATCCGCCTTCATCGCCTCTTCGAGCGCCATCATCACCTTCTGGCGGTTCTTACGCTCATCCATGTCAATGAAGTCCACCACGATGATGCCGCCCAGATCGCGCAGGCGAATCTGGCGCACGATCTCCTTCACGGCGTCGCAGTTGGTCTTGACGATGGTGTCTTCGAGGCGGGCCGTTTTGCCAACGTACTTGCCCGTGTTGATGTCAATGGCGACCAGAGCTTCGGTCTGGTTGATAACGATGTAGCCACCGCTCTTCAGCCATACCTTGCTCTTGAGGCTCTTATTGATCTCCTCGTTGATGCCAAACTGCTCGTAGAGTGGCGCGTCCTTGGAGTAGAGCTTGATGCGGCGCACCAGGCTCGGTTGGAAGCGTGAGGCAAAGCGCACCACGCGCTCGTACTCGCTTTCGTTGTCCACCCAGATCTGCGAGAAGTCGCTGGTGACCTGATCGCGCAGGATGCGCTCGACCAGGTTGAGATCGTGATAGATCAACGCCGGGCTCTTGCTCGATTCAGCGCGAGTGCGAATCTCGGTCCACAAATGCTTGAGGAAGCGAATGTCGGCGCGTAGTTCGTCTTCCTTGATGTTGGAAGCCGCGGTGCGCACGATGAAGCCGCCGTGTCCGTTTTCGCGCTCGCTGCTAACGATGCGCTTCAGACGCTGGCGCTCCTCTTCGCTGCTGATCTTGCGTGAAACTCCAATGTGATTGACCGTGGGCATATAGACCAGGAAGCGGCCGGGGAGCGCGATGTGGCTGGTGATGCGCGCGCCCTTTTTGCCGATCGGCTCCTTGGCAATCTGCACCAGGATCTCCTGGCCTTCTTTCAATAATTCGCTGATGAGCGGCAGCGCGCGTGATTGCTGGTGCGGACGCGAGCGGCCTCTATCTCCACCACGTTGCGGCGGAGCACCACGACGGCCGCGACGTTCACGACGGTCAAAGCGTCCGGTGGAGCGCTGACGACCGGGCTCGGGTGCGGTAGCTACTGCGGGCTCCTCACCCTCAACCACATCTTCGCCTTCGTCTTCTTCGCCATCGACATCGGAATCGGCGAGCATCTCGGATTCCTCGAACTCCTCGCCACCGAAGTCGTACTCTTCGTCTTCCAGTTCGCTTTCTTCGCCACTCTCGCGGACAGCGGTGCCAAACTGGGAACCATTGGATGCTTCGGGGTCATCTTCTTCGCCGTCTTCGTAGCGATCAAAGTGCTCGGCAAGGGCTGGCATCTCCGCCTCTTCCTCGTCGAGTTCCTCGTGCTCCACGTTTCCGCCTTCAATGACGAAACTGCCCAACTGGTTGAGATCTTCGGCAGGCTTTGTCTCGGCAACAGCAGCTCTCGGCTTTCTTTCTCTGCGTACAGGCTTACGTTCCACTTCAACCGGCGTCTCGTCAACAACGGGCTCGGTCTCGTAAGTTTCTTCCGCGAATTCTTCATGCGCGGCGTGCGCCTCGGTTACTTCATGAGCAGCAGTGCCAAAGATCTTGGAAACCCTGTCACGCCATGAGCGGCGTCCGGGGTGCCCTTCAGCGGGCTTTGGCTCACCCGCTTCGTGAGCAACAGGCTCAACGGAGGCTTCCGCCGGAGCCGCTTCGACCTGCGGCGCTTCTTCCGTGTGAACGGCTTCCGCGACAGGCACTTCGGCGTCATACGGTTCATCATGGTTTGGCGCGGCGTGAGCAGCCTCAGCATGAGCTTCGGGCACCACCGCCTGATCGCCGGTGAACACCGTGGGCACTGCTTCTTCGTGCTGCGCCTCGGCTTCATGCTGCGGCTCGGAGGCGGCAGCGACTGGCTCTTCATGCTGCGGTTCGGCGGCAGGAGTTTCAGCCACAACCTCTTCTACTTCGTCCTGCGCTTCCGGCTCTGCAACATGACGCTGGGTCAGCGAAGGCAGACCGCTCGCGCCGGAGTAGCTGGCGCTGGACAGCGGTTCATCCAACTCATGCTGAACCGGCTCGGCAGCTTCAGCAGCCACGGGAGCCGCGACCTCGACAGGTGCGACGGCCTCAACAGGAGCAACGGCTTCAACATGAGGTTCAGCAACCTGTGTCGTCTCTTCGAATGATTCGACATGCGTGTCCGGGGCGATGGTCTGCTCGGGAGCCGTCTCCTCAATCTGCGACATGGCTATTGGCTCAACCCCACGATACTTCGAGATCGATTCGCCCGGCAGCACGATGGGAGTGTAGTTGGCGGGCAACGCAACGTTTTCGAATTCACGTGGTTCACGCGGCTCGCGGTCTCCACGATCACGGTCACGACCACCTCGGCCACGATCACGGTCTCCCGGACGTCCGCGGCCACCTCGACCACCACGATCACGATCTCCGCGATCACGATCACGACCGCCGCTGTAGCTGCGCTCAGGCGCTTCGCTGGAGGCGGCAGGAGCCGCTGCGGGCGCTTCGCCTTCACCACGGTTGTACTTGGAAATGGACTCGCCCGGCAGCAGCATGGGCGTAAACGCGGTAGCCGCTGCAGCAGGTTTCTCCTCTGCAACAGGCTCTGAGACTTCCGCCTCAAGTTCTTCCTCGGGAACAACGGCATCCGCATCTTCTACGTTGCGGGCCAAGCCGTGCACCACCAGTCCGCGAGGCTCGAATCCGCGCAACTCGCGCTTCCGCGGAGCAGCAGCCGGCGGCTGAGGTTCTTCATCAAACTCTTCTTCGCTCACTGGCGCGGGCGGCGGCGCACCGGCAGCGGCAACTCCGGGCTGCGCTTCATCCGGGCGATCGCCATTGACGCGCTCGCGTCCACCGCGGCGGCCACGGCGGCGACGACGTCCACGCCAGCGCGGTGCGCCTGCATCTTTCCCGTCGGAGGAGGCGGCGTCCGACGTAGAGGTTTCACCCTCGACGGCAACAGGCTCTTCGTCAAACTCTTCGGAATCATCTTCCGCAACAGGTTGCGGCTCTTGGACAATGAGGCCGTTGGCGTTGGCCAGCACTGCGCCCGTCACCTTTACATCGGCGAATTCGCCGTCTTCGTCTTCGTCCTGAAGTTCCAGAAAGTCGGAGACATATAGAAATGCGTCGCGCTCCAGCCCGATATCGACAAATGCCGACTGCATGCCAGGCAGCACGCGAGTGACACGTCCCTTGTAAATGGAGCCCGCCAGCGTGTATTCATTCTCGCGTTCGAAGTACACTTCGGCGAGTTGATCGTCTTCCACCAGCGCCACTTTGGTTTCGTGGGGCGTGGTTGAAACGTAGAGTTCCTTGTTCATGTTCGCTCCCGGCCTGTCCGGAACGGGCAGGCTGTTTGCAGCCGGAAGCTAGAAGGCAGGTTGGTCAGTTTTGAAGATCAATGCGTCGAGCCGCGCCAACTGGCACAACGGCCAGAGCGCGGAGCGAAGTTCGCCCGCTCAACAGATTTGAGGGGATCATGCTGCCAGTTCCGCCGTGGCGCTTTGCGCCATTCTGGGCTCCGGCTGCGTTTGATGTGAACCTATGCACCGATTCCGTACTCCCCGGGTCTGTTGCACCCGGTCCGGTTACACCGCGTCTGGGTTTTGTGGCCACTTCTCTCCGCATTCCGTAAAGCCGACGAATCCGGAATACTGGATGGGGCCGTTCCCTGCCCTAACAACGCTGCGTAATTCAATCCTGACCGGCCGTAAAACCCCTTCTGGCCGGCTGTGTCCCCGTTTGAGGACTCCATCTCGTGTGTATGCGGCCCGGGAAATCCCTGACCGAAAGCCCCGGCTATTACCGCCGAAGACCCATTTACTCCGCCCACTTGCGGCGACGCTCCTGGGATTTCTGCAAAAAAATTGTGTTCCGCGAGCCTTGCTTTTAGTAAAGGCCTTGCGCGTACGCACCAGAGCGACCCGTGATTGCGAAAACTCCGTGCGATTTACTTCAACGTGATCCTAATTCACAAACCGGCGCATCCGAACGTTCATAACAATTCCCAGCGCCAGGAAAGTAAACAGGATCGACGATCCTCCGTAACTCATCAATGGCAGCGGAATTCCCGTCACGGGCATAAACCCCACTACCATCCCCACATTCACCAGAACGTGGAATGCCAGCACCGCCACCACTCCCATAATCAGGAAGACCCCGGCACGGTCTGGCGCCGTTTGCGCGTCATGAATCAGACGCATCAACACCCCGAAGTATAACAGCATTACCACCAATGCGCCCACAAAGCCATGCTCCTCGCTCCATGCGGCAAAGATAAAATCAGTATGCGGGACGGGAAGAAACTGACCCTGCGTCTGGGTTCCTTTGGCCACACCCTTGCCCCACACGCCTCCGGAGCCGACAGCGACCAGCGACTGTTTTACCTGGTAACCTGAGCCCTGGGCATCGGCATCCGGCTGCATAAAGCTCGAGAGCCGGTCCTTCTGGTAAGACTTCAGCCCATACTTCCAGACCACGGGCATCAGCACGACCGCAATCAGCAGCAGCACTATTCCATGCTTGGGCTTCATGCCGCCCAAGAAAAGCGCCATCACCGCAATCGGGATGTAGGTGAGCGCGGTGCCAAGATCGGGTTGCTTCAGTACCAGCAGCATGGGAAACATCACCACCAGTCCGGCCTTTACCAGTTCGCGGAAGGGTAGTTCGTTATCTCGATACTCGGCAAAATACTTTGCCATAGTCAGAATCAGAATCAGCTTCACCCACTCGGATGGCTGAAAGTGAAAGACGCGGAAATCGATCCAGCGCCTGGCACCAAGGTATTTCTTGCCAAAGATCAGCACCGAGACCAGCGAGACCAGGCTGAAGCCATACATCCAAGGCACCAACTCCAGCAGCGCCTGGTAGTTGATCAGGCTGACGAGGAACATCAAGCCCACGCCCGCCATGATCCAGTAAACCTGCTTGACGTGCATCCCCTCAAACTTGGTGTGCAAGGTCGCCGAATAAATCTCCGACACACCGAGCAGGCAGATGATGAGCACGAAGATGAGCAGCACCCAGTCAAAATCGCGAAAGCGTACGTAGCGACTCACCTTGCACCTCCGGCGCGCCAAACGGGTTCAGGCAAGGCTGCCACCACGCCGGGAAGATCGCGCCACGTCGTGTCCTTCTTCTTGCGAGGATGTGGCGTGGAACTCGGCGCAATCGTCTGTGCAAAGGCTTCCATGCCGGGAGCAGCAATCGCGCGATGGAATTCACGTTGTTGCCCGTCGGTGATGAAATGTGCGCCCTGAAGATGCCCTGCGTCGCCACCATCGTTCCACAGCCCGGTGACCACCGTAGGCTTTGCAGGGGCGGGCGTAGGAGGCGGTGCTTCTTCCGGTCCACCCGGCGCAGGAGCCGCATTGTCGGTAGGTGGCGTGATGTGCTCGATTTTGCCGTTCGTCTTCTTGTCGACGTAGGCCTTGATCACTAGCGTCGCCAGTCTTGCCGCCAACGCTCCGTGCTCGCCGCCCTCAAACAGAACGCAGACCACAATGTCCGGGTTGCGGCGCGGGGTGAAGCCCACAAACCAGCCGTTGTCCTTGAATGCGGCCTTATTGGTCATCTTGGCCTTCAACGCGTTGGAAATCGTCTGGGCCGATCCGGTCTTGCCGGCAATATCAATCCCGACTTTATGAGCCATCGGTGCTGTTCCTTCCGGCAGTAGCACCCTCCCCATCGCGTCGGTAATCGTCTCCCAGCCGGCGGGATCGATTGGGATTTCTTTCGTCTCGTCGTATTTCAGCGCATCGCGATAGCTCTGCGGCACCTTGTCCGGAAACACAACGTGCGGGCGAACCATATGCCCGTCCATGGAAATTGCGCTAATAGCCCGCAGCAATTGCACCGGAGTGATCGCGACGGCTCCCTGACCGATGCCGACCGAAATGGTCTCTCCGGCAAACCACTTCTGCCGGTAATTTTTCAGCTTCCACTCTTCGCTCGGCATAACTCCGCTAACTTCTTGCGGTAAATCAATCCCGGTTTTCTGTCCCAATCCGAGTGCAGTGGCATACTTTGCAATCCGCTCGATACCCAGCCGCTCTGCCAGCGTATAGAAGAAAACATCGCAAGATTGATAAATGCCCTTCGTCAAATCCACCGAACCATGCCCGCCCTTCAACCAGCACTTGAAGAACCGGCCATAGAATGACGCCCCTCCGCCGCAGTTCACATGGAGGGTCTGCGCGATACCTTCCTGCCAGCCGGCCACACTCATGATGATCTTGAACGTCGAGCCCGGAGCAAGTTGCGCCTGAATACCTTTGTTCAGCAGCGGCTTACCGGGATCGGTCATCAACCCCTGCCACTCTTTGTTGGAGATTCGCACTGCAAAAGCATTGGGGTCAAATGCAGGACGGCTGACCATGGCCAAAATCTCGCCGGTCTTCGGGTCCATGGCAACAATGGCCCCAGACTTATCACCGAGCGCTTCTTCGGCCGCAATCTGCAGATCGAGATCGATGGTCAACTGCAACGGCTTTCCTGGGACAGCCGGAGTGTCACTGAGTTCACCAACCTCTTTACCCTTGCTGTTGACGAGCACCCGGCGCGAGCCGTTCTTGCCCATCAGCATATCGTTGTACTCGGCTTCCACGCCGCTCTGCCCCACCACATCTCCGGAGTTGTAGAGCTCAAAGCGTGGATTGTTCAGCATGTCTTCGCTTACTTCGCCAACGTATCCAATGACGTGTGCCATGAATCCGTTCTTCGGATACAGGCGGCGGTGTACGGTGATGGTGTCGAGCTCGGGAAATTCGTTGCGATGCGATTCGATGAAGGCCAACTCGTCCGGCGTAATGTCGTACTTGATGAAGATGGGTTGATAGCCGGGCATATTGCTGAGGCGCTTGACGCGCGTCTTCAGTTCGTCCGCATCCATATGCAGGCCGACGGCAATGGCGTCCAGATTGGCGTCGCTGATCTTGCCTTGCGAGCGCAACAGCAGCGCTGAGAACGAGGGATAGTTGTCCACAATGGGACGCCCCTCGCGG
>Ga0181537_10001476_pt1 | contig 21652 bp, 18 predicted proteins | sample PEATcosm2014_Bin_39_FD_119765 | JGI IMG/M metagenome (GOLD analysis project Ga0181537, IMG submission 119765) | Peatland microbial communities from MTU Mesocosm Facility, Houghton, MI, USA - PEATcosm2014_Bin23_10_metaG | ecosystem: Environmental > Terrestrial > Soil > Wetlands > Peat | place... | reverse complement strand
GCGGGCGCGGTCACCGAGTACGCGTTTCGGCAAGCCGCAGTCAGGGCGGAAGACGGTTTGGACGCACTGAATTCACGCCTGGGGCCTTTGGCGCACGAACTCAGAAATTGCCTGCACATTGCGACCCACGCGGTCAAGGCCCTGAAGACCGGCAACGTCGGTATGATGGGTGCAACCGGCGCCGTGCTTGACCGCAGCCTGGTTGGGATGCGCAATCTGATCGATCGCTCGCTCGCCGAGGTGCGGGTGACCGCAGGGCTTCCGCCGCGCCTCAAAACGGTGCGGCTTGCGGATTTCCTGAGGGAGGTCGCAGCCTCATCGTCGCTCGATCCCCTGGCCCGGGAGTGCAGATTCGCGGTCACGCCTGCGAATGAGGACATCCAGGTTCATGTGGATACGGAAATGCTCGCGGCAGCGGTCGGCAATCTGCTGCAGAACGCGTTCAAATTCACGAAGCGACAGACCGAGGTGCGCTTGCACGCGCAAGTTGCCGGTAACCGGGTTCTGATCGAGGTTGAGGACCACTGCGGAGGTCTCGCGACCAGCCCCGAAACCCTGCTACGGCCCTTTGTTCAAAGCGACGAGGATCGATCCGGCCTGGGATTGGGACTCGACATTTGCCGACGCAGTGTCGAGGCGAACCATGGCATTCTACGAGTCCGCGATATTCCGGGTTCCGGATGTGTCTTTACCATTGAACTGCCTGCGCAGGTCACTCAGCCGGCATCGGTCATCAACTGAATCATCGGCATCCATACCGTCAATGCGGTGGTGCCCTTTTCATTCCTGGAAATCTCAACCTTGCCGCCCAAACGACGGATCCGATTGCGCATCGACGCGAGAATCATTGCCGCGTCTTGCGATTCCGTTGCGGCACTCGGCGTACCGTCATCGGAAAACATCATCCAAAAATTGGCGCTGTCGGCGCGCACGATAAAATCAGTCGACTGGACCGATCCATGCATGAGACAGATCGAGAGGGCCTCCTGGGCAATGCGAAACAGCGCAATGGCGGCTCCCGACTCGAATTCCGGCTCGATGTCCGGGTATGTTTCGCTGCATATGACCTCTGCATTCCCCCAGGTCTCTTTGAGCAGCCACCGAAGCGCCGCAAACAGGCCGAAGTTGTCCAATATGCTTGGCCGCAATTCCTCCGTGACGCGCCGCTGCAGCGCGATCGCCTGTTCCAGTGTTCGCTGCGCCCGGTCGAGGCGCTTCAAGACGTTTTGACCCAAGCTGGGTTTCACGCGGCGCACCGCGTCCAAATCCATCGCTGCGGCTGCCATCAGTGCGCCCAGCTCGTCGTGCAGCTCATGCGACAGGGCTGTGTTTCTCAGTTCCGTCGCATTTTGCAAGTGGGTGGCCAGCTCCTCGCCGTGCAGGGGGCGCACACCGCGTTGCCTCGTGCTGTCGCTCATGGTCATCGCGCTTCCTTTTGCCTGATGCCTTGCTGCAAGAATAGGACGCGTGCAGAGCGCGCAGTAGCCCCGAGCCGGGCTCAAGACACGTAAGACTCTCCCTACCGTTTCGCGTCGTTGCCCATGACTGCAAAGTTCTCTCAGGGCTTAAGTGCGTTAGCAGACAGACAAATCCGAGCGCGGTTCGTATAAACCTAAGGGATCATGCAAGAACTTCTGCACGAGATTGACCTCGAATATTATCGGTCGGCGCAGTTGCTCATCGTGCACGCCGAGATCGAGCAGTTGCGCCGAGACGCATCGGTGGACACCTGCGCCGACGGCGCGATGTCGCGGCGCTTTCGCGCGGGCGGCGAACAACCTGCGACCGCTCAGCCCGCCTTCAATCCCAAACGCTCACCGACGTAGGTGATCTCCGGAGCCTGCCCCAGCAACAACTTCGTGGACTCCTCGGCCGGTAGCGGCCGTTCGAAGTAAAAGCCCTGCAATTCGTCGCAGGCGTGAGTTCTCAAGTATTCGGCCTGCTCGCGCGTCTCGACGCCCTGCGCCACCACGGTCACGCCGATGCTCTTGCCCATCGCAATGATCGCATCCGCCAACCGCGAGTGTTCATCGGAGGCCGCGATATCTTGAATCAGGGACCGGTCGATCTTGATCGTGTCGAGCGGAAAACGCTGTAATGTCGCCAAGGTCGAATAACAAGTGCCAAAGTCATCGATGGCAATGCGCACCCCCAGCCCCTTGAGTGCGGTCAAAATCCTGAGCGTTGCATCGACATTGTGGATCAACAGCCCCTCGGTTATTTCCAGTTCGAGCAGGTTGGCACTCATGCCGGTTGCAGCCAATATCGAGGTCACATCCTCTATCAGATTCTCATCATAGAACTGCCGAGGCGTCAGATTGACCGCGATGCTCAATGGCGCAATCCCGCGCCCCTGCCACGCGGTGTTTTGCAGACAAGCGCTCTTCAGCACCCACTTGCCGATCGATACGATCAGTCCGCTTTCCTCCGCAACTGCGATGAAATCCTTGGGAACGAGCATTCCCAATAGAGGATGCTGCCATCGCAACAGCGCTTCCATGCCGTTGACGCGGCCGCTGCCGATCTCCCGCTTCGCCTGATAAACCAGCCGAAATTCATCGCATCGCAGCGCCGCGCGCAAGCTTGCTTCCAGGCTGATGCGTTGCAGCGAATTGGCGTCCTGAGACTCGGAATAGAACTGGAACTTGTTCTTACCCAGGGCCTTGGCCTGGTACATGGCAATGTCTGCATTCTTTGTCAGCATCTGTTCATCGAGACCGTCTTGCGGATAGGTGCTGATTCCGATACTCACCGTGATGCGAAACTCCTGACCACACAGGTTAAAGGGCCTGGCAACGATGGTCAGGAGCTTCTGCGCCACGGCAGCCGCTTCCGCAGGGTTCTCGAGGCCCGTCAACAGCACGACGAACTCGTCCCCACCCAGGCGTGCGACGGTGTCGCTCTCCCGCACACACGCTCTGAGGCGAACGGAGACATCCTGCAGCAATTGATCGCCCGCCTCGTGGCCCAACGAGTCGTTGATTTGTTTGAAGCGGTCGAGATCGAGGAAGGCGACGGCCAGCGTGCGCTCGTAGCGGTGCGCGTCGCTGATGCTCTGATTCAACAATTTGCTGAACATGCCGCGATTCGGCAGACCCGTAAGTCCGTCGTGATAGGCGAGATATTCGACACGCCGCGCGTGGTCCAGGGCCGACTCGCGCTCATGCAGCCGGCTCAAGGCCAGCTGCCAGCTCAAACGCCCCAACAGGCCGGATAGCACCAAGATGAGTACACTGGCGAAAGCGGTCCGCCACACGTAAGTCGCTCTATTGCGCTGAAAAGCCTCGAGTTGCTCATCTTCGGCGAGCCCCACCACCACGGCGAGCGGGAACCCATATAGTTCGCGGGCGCCAACCCACTGCCGGATGCGATCTACACCGGGGTTCAGGGTTATGGGCACCCGCCGCTCGGCGTCGGAGGGTCCCACTATCGATGAATAGTCGGCGGCTTCGCCATAGGTGACCGAATCGCCGCTGCGCTTGACCCGAAATCTGCCGTCGGGACCCAAGAGTCCCATGACGCCGCGCGCGCCCATTTTTGAAGTGTCGTAGGCGCTGACGAAGTAGGCCGCGTCCACGCTCACGACGACGACGCCGCCGAACGAACCATCCTTTTCGTTTATCCTGCGGCTGAATCTCAATTGGGCGTCGTCTGCAGCGCCGCGCGGAATATCCGCTATGAAGAACGAGTCTCTATTGCGTTGCGCGCGAAAGTAGTCCTGATCGGCAACGCTGCCGTGGTCTTGGCCGCGCGTGCTATCGACAATCGAACCGTTGGCATCGACCACGGTGACCTCGAAGAGCAGATTCGCGGGCAACAGTCCGTTGCTTTCGAGTTCGGCGAGCCGGCCGGTATGTTCCCTCTCTCGCCAGAACTTGACGAGAAGCAGTGTCTGGTCGATGTCCCCCAGGGCGCGCACGACCTGCGCCTCATAGGTGTCGACGAGTTCACTGCTGGAAGCCATTGCCGCGGAGACGGCAGCCGAATGGCTGACCCGCACGATGCCGAAGGTCATTGCCCAGAGCACCACGAGCAACAGCGTCGCCGTCAGCGGAAAGATCACCTGCGGCTCGATGAGCCAGGCAACGTATCGCTTCGCGGCGCGCTTGATCATCGAATTTCGCAGCTTTTCATGTCACGCACCGCATGAGTCATAATATCCCGTCTCCGGCTTGACATTGCGCGACCGATCACGGAATTGTACCTTTATAGGAATATTAAGCTTAAGATCCGCATATCGCCGGCCGCGGCCGTTTATATCGATTTTCGCGTTATTGTCACATTCTGCTGACCACCGCACACCAGCCCGGGTGATGGAGGCGGATGCTCAGCGCCCGGAACCCGTCTCTTCAGTGTGGCTCCAGGACTTTGCCAGACCAACGCCAGCAACGAGGCCGGAGAGAACATTGACAGCCAAACGCAAAAAGCCGGCAAAATCGCTCGGCAAGGCTCCGACCGGAGTCCTTGGATTCGACACCATCACGGGCGGCGGCGTTCCTGCGGGCCGGGCCACTCTGCTCGTCGGCGGACCGGGTTCAGGCAAAACCATATTCGCCCTGCAATTTCTGGTGCAGGGAGCGCGTGGCAAGGAACCGGGAATTTTTGTTGCCTTCGAAGAGGCGCCGTCGCGCCTCGTGGCCAATTTCGATCGCTCGGGCTGGGGCCTTGCCGATCTCATTCCCAAGAAACTGTGTTTCATGGATGCCCAGCCGGCACCCGATCTGATGCGTTCGGGGGATTTCGATTTGAGCGGCATGTTGGCGGCGTTGGAAGCCCAAGCCTCGCAAATGGGCGCGCGGCGCATCGTATTCGATGCGCTCGACATGGTTTTGAGCATGCTTCCCGACCCGGCAACGCAGCGCCGGGAGGTCTACCGTCTGCACGAATGGCTGCTGAAACGTGAGCTGACGGCCTTGATTACCTCGAAGGCCGGCCACGACGAGACGGGTTCCCCCGGGCCGCGACCGATCGGTTTCATGGAATTCATGGTCGACTGCGCCGTCGTGCTCAACCACCGCGTCAGTCAGGGAGTCTCACAGCGCAACCTGCGCGTGCAAAAGTATCGCGGATCGAGCTTCGATGAGAGCGAAGCGCCGTTCGTGATCGGCAGCGCAGGATTCGACGTCGCCATCACCCGTTCGATCAGCCGCTCAGATCTCAAGATAAGCCACGAGCGGGTCACGACCGGCGTGAAACGTCTCGATACCATGTTGGGCGGCGGTTATTATCGGGCCGCCAGTGTGCTGATCACGGGTTTTCCCGGCACCGCCAAGACGACGCTGAGCGGCGCTTTCGCCGAAGGCGCCTGCAGGCGCGGCGAGCGAACGATGTTCGTCAGCTTCGATTCCGATGGCAGTGAGTTGATGCGTAACCTGACCTCCGTGGGAATCCATCTCGCTCGATATGTGCAAAGCGGTGTGTTGCAGATGATTTCCGCGCGCACCATCACCGGCAGCGCCGAGACCCTGTTGGTCCGTATCAAGTCGCTCGCCAAGGCCCATAGCGCGCGCTGTGTGGTGATCGATCCCGTATCCACGCTGTCGAGCGTCGGCAATGAGATGACGGCCCACGCGGTCGCGGAGCGGCTCATCGACTGGTGCAAAGCCGACGGCATCACGCTGGTGTGCACGAGTCTGCTCGACGAAACCGGCTCGCAACAGGCCAGCGGCACGCCGCTGCAGGTGTCGACGTTGGCGGATACGTGGATCCACCTCAACTATCTGGTCCAGGCCGGCGAACGCAACCGCGGCCTCTCCATCATCAAGTCCCGCGGGACCCCGCACTCAAACCAGGTGCGCGAACTCATCTTGAGCGATTCCGGGGTGACCTTGGCGGATACCTATACCGCGGGGGGCGAGGTGCTGATGGGTACCCTGCGCTGGGAGAAGGAGAGCGCCATTCGCGCCGCCAGCGAGGTCGCCGAAGTCGAAACGCGGCTCAAGCGCCTGGTGCTTGACGCCGAAGAGGCCGAACTGCGGGTTCGGTTGAAGTCACTGCAGACCGAACTCGTGGCAAAGCAGGTGGAGAAAGCCTTGCTGGCCCGCACCAGAGCCAGCGACAAGGGCGAATCGTCCAAGGTGCGCCTGCGGCTTCGCGAATTGCGCGGCGCCGACGCGATAGTGTCGTCGCGACGCAAGTGACACGTTCATGAGTCGAGCGAATGTCTTCAGGTTCAAGCTCTACACTGCCGCGGGCACGGACAATTCCGCTGTAGCGTTCGCAAACCTGCTCGCCATCTGCAAGACGCATCTGCAAAATCGCCATTCCATCGAGGTGATCGACGTCATGCGCCATCCGCAGCGCGCACTGGCCGACGGCATTCGCATGACACCGACTCTCATCAAGCTCTCGCCGATGCCGGCGCGCACGATCGTCGGCACACTGACCCAGACCGACCGGGTTTTGCTGGCACTGGGAATCGAGGCGGTCCCCGTCTAGAAGTTCAGCGCAAGACGGAGCGAAGTCTCTGCATCGTTTGCTTATGAATCTGCGAGACCCGCGACTCGCTGAGCGAGAGCGTGACCCCGATCTCGCGCATCAGGAACTTCTCGTCGTGGTAAAGACGGAAAATATCGCGCTCGAATTTCGGCAGCGCCTGCAGCGCGGCATTCAGAGTCCGCAGCGACTCGCCCCGCTCGAATTCTTCCGCCGGACCCCGGCTGTCATCGACAACCTGGCCGGGTGTTGCGCCACCGCCGACAGGCGCCGCATCATCCAGCCTGACCTGCAGAGCATGATCGACGTCGCGCAGGGCGCGAAAATACTCCTCGAGCGTGATGCCGGCCGCCGCCGCGACGGCGCGCGCCCCCACCGCCGCACCCGCCCGCAGCTCGGCGCGGCGCCTGGCGCTGTCGATTGCGCGCATGCGCCGGCGCACCGAACGCGAGCACCAGTCGGCGCGGCGTGATGAATCGAGTATCGCACCGCGAATGCGCTTCTTCGCGTACGTCGCGAACGAGCTGCCGGCGCTGGCGCGATACCTCGAGGCCGCCTCGAGCAACCCGACCGTGCCCGCCTGAATCAGGTCGTCGACGTCGGTGCTCGGGGGCATGCGGCGCAGCATTCGATGGGCAATGCCCCGCACCAACGGCAATTGTTGAACGACCAATGCGTCGACGGCATCCGAATTTCGCCATCCGGCGTCGGCATCGCGCTCACCAGCGGATGCCGATGTCATTCGCTTCTCAGCCGATCGGCGCGACGATCACGGATGCGATGTCATGTGTGTGCGCTGTTCGGTAACGCCGGCACTCTCTGCAACGCGACGAGCGCCGGCCGCCGGGCCGGCTTGGCTGAAGAAGCCGGCGAATTGATCAGGGCCGGCAGCCACCAGCCGTAATCGGAGTCGTACGACAGCTCGAGAACCGAGTCGAGCCACCAGCCGTGCTGACTGTCGTGTTCCCAGACGCCGGCCGAATAGACCGCGGCGTTGTCATCCAGAAAATAGACCTCGATGGCCGCGGGGGACTGCGGCGCGCCGACCGGTGCGCGGGCGACTGCAAAGAAGATCCGATCTTCATCGCCGTAAGCCCGCCATTCGGCATCGGGAGCCAGATGTCTCGCGCAGTGCGCCAGGCGGGACGGCAATTCGGCGCCGGTCCATATGCGGCAGGCCCATCGCCGCGGCAAAAACCGCGATGCCAGCAGATCGTCGAGAAGTGCGCCGGAACTCTGGCAATGGGACGTCTCGCCGTGCGTCACGGGGCGACCTTTCCTTCCACGCTGCGAAGTCGCTGCGTGCGCGTGGTGGTCCCCGATCCATCGAAGTCGACCATCTTTTCCGGCCGCCAGCTTGCCGTGGTGGCAGGTCCGGTGGTCGGCCAGGAGCGCACGATCTGCTCGACCTCTTCGGCCTTGACGGGCTCGCAAAAGAATCGGCCCTGGGCCGTGTCGAAGCCCGCGGAGCGCACGAAGTCGAGCATCTGGCGCGTCTCGACCCCTTCGGCGCAGACGCTGAGGTTCAGGCTATGAGCAAGAGTCACGATCGCTCTGACGATGACCCGCGCGTCGCGTTCCCGCGGCACGTCGGCAATCAGCGAGTGATCGACTTTGATCTCGGAGAACGGCATGCGATACAGTTCGGTCAGCGATGAGAGTCCGGTGCCGAAATTGTCCAGGGACAGCCCGACCCCGAGAATTCTGAGCCGGGTGAATACATCGAGCAGCAGGCTCTGGTCTTCCGCATGCAGCGACTCGGTGACATCGAGCACCAACTGTTGCGGCGGAAAATCGTTTTCCTGCAGCAGTACCGCCAATCGATCCGGAAATCCCCGGTCCTGCACCAGGCGGGTGCTCAAGTTGATGATGGTTTCCAGCACCACCCCGCGCGAGCGCCACAGACCCGACTGGCGCACGGCTTCCGCCATCACAAAGTCGGTCAATTGCGCCATCAATCCGCTCTCTTCGATCGCGTTCAGGAAATGGCGGGGCTGCAACAAGCCTCGCCTGGGATGTTGCCAGCGGATGAGCGCCTCGACACCGCGGATCTCCACCGTCCCACCCGTGAGGCACAACTTCGGTTGGTAAAAGAGCGTCAGTTCAAGTTCGGCGATCGCCTGTTCGAGCTCTGCGCGTTGAATGGGCGGTGCGACGATCAAGTGCGGCGTCAGCAATCTCTCAATGGCGATCGCATCCAAGGGTCGGCCTCCGACGCCCACGACCGGTAAACCGCGTGACTCCGCGGCGCGGCGCGTGCTCGCCAGCACGCGCGGACCCACCGAGCCGATCAGTACGGTCGTCGGCCGGGCATCGTGCTGCGCGAGGGCATCGAGGACCGCAAGATAGTTCGTGTCGACGCAATCTATCGCCAGAACCGCAATCGTGGGGCGGCGCACGGCGAGGATTTCCTGCAGGTTCTCGGCCGAATGAGTCTCCACGAGTTCGCATCCCAAGCGCTCCGCCACGCCGCGCAGCAACGCTTTGCATTCCGGATCGGGTTCGAGAATCAGCAGCAAATCGCTCGACACGTGCATGAACCGACGGCCTCCTGCGCTGGTACCCGTGACGGGTGACGCTTGGGCGAAAGTATCGCTTATAGCGATTATAGCGTTATGAGCGCTGATCCGCACTTCCCCGCAATGCGGCCGCGGCGCTCGCTAATCGGCGGCGGGGAATGCCAGGGCGAGCGAGCCTGACGCGGACTCGAGCAAGACATGGCCACCGGCGCGATGCGCGCAGTGCACCAACACGGCGAGAGCCAGGCGCAGGCCCCGGCCGGCCGCACCGCAACCGAGCGGATCGCGAAGTGCGTCGCTGCCGACGGGGCGGGACGGAGTAACCTGGATCAAGACCTCGCTGTTGCGCGCCAGCGCCGCTCCGCAGGCGCCGCAGCGAGCTGCCCGCGGCACCCCCTGCGACACCCGCAACAGGACATCCGGCGCCATCTGAGGCACCCCAGGGGCTGCAATCCGCGCCAGTGCATGTATCGCCCGCTCTGCGTGCAGGCGATCCAAGATGACCGCAGTGTGCTCACTGCACAGCCAATCGATGCGCCAGCTCTTCGGATGCGCGCCATCGGCCTCGGTCGGCATGCACTCACCCACCAGAAGCCGCGTGCGGATGGCCTCGAACTCCCCGAGACTCTGCAGCTCCCAGGTGAGGGACTTGATCCTGTCGATGGCGATTCGTATTTCATCGAGGTTTTGCCGCGCGGGATCATCAGCCGCGATGTTTTGAAATGCGAGTTCGGTAAAGCCGCCCAGGGGCACCGCGATGTTGCCGAGCTCGTGCCCCACGGCCGCAGCCAATGCGCCGAGCTTCGTATCTTCGAGGCCGTCGGTACGCGGCCTTCTCATGCGCTACGGCCGGCAAGCCCCATCTTCTGCAACAGGATCTTAACCGGGGCCGTCTTCGCGACGCAGCAGTCCGCTCCGGCAGCGACAATTCTGTCGAAGTTCTTGGCAGATGCGAAGCCCGTCAACGCAACGATCCGCGGTTTCGTCCTGCCGAACATGCTGCGCAGCATGGCACACACTTCGAACCCATCCATATCGGGCATCTGCAAGTCCAATGTCACGATGTCGGGTCGGATCGACTCGCACTTGATGCCGGCGGAAAAGCCATCGCTCGCGACCTCGACCACGACGTCATGCGCATGGGCGGTTATGACGCCGCTCAGGTAGCGCGAGAATTGTCGGTCATCGTCGATGATGAGCACACGCTTGGGGGGTGCCCGGTAACCCGTGTTCGCCCGTTGATGTTGCGCAACGAAGGCGTCCACATCCGCGGCACGAAATCGCCGATGGCCGCCGAGCGTCGTGACCGACGGCAACAATCCCTTGCTCGCCCACAGGCGAACGGTCACCGTCGCCACCAACAGCCGTTCGGCCACCTGGGTCGGCGTCAAATACTCACTGCGCGGCACCGGAGCCGCCGCCTTTGGCGATTTCGGCGATTTTGGCGACTTCGGCGATTTCGGCGACCTCCCCGTTTTGGGCCGGCCTTTGCGGGTTGAGTAAGTCTTGGACCGACCACGCTTACTCTTGGGTTTTTGCATAGCGATTGAGGAGTTCGGCCACAAATATGTTAAGTCACTTTAGCACGATTTCGGTCCGCAGCCCCTCCGCACCGCTCGCCGTCCGCGCTATCCTCAGCCCAGGTCAGGCGCGGCTCGCCGCCCATTTGAGGATCTCGGGCCCGTCCATTGGACGCGCAATGGCATACCCTTGCGCAAGATCGCATTTGATCTGCTTCAGATACTCGAGCGTCAAAGCGTCCTCGACGCCTTCCGCGGCGGACTTGAGCCCCAGACTTCGCCCTAAATCCACGATCGATTTGACCACGGTGCGCGATTCGATCGAGCGGTTCGCCGCCATGACGAACGACTTGTCGATCTTGATTTCCGAAAACGGCAGTCGCACCAATTGCAGGAGCGATGAATAACCGGTGCCGAAGTCGTCTATCGACAGCAGGAAGCCCTTCATGCGCAGGCGGGTCATCAGATCGAGCGATACCAGCGGATCATCCATGCTGTCACTCTCGGTCAACTCGAAAATGAGCCGGTGGGGCGCGAGGCCCAAGGTCACGCAACGTGCAAGGATACGGTCGAGAAACGACGGATCCCTGAAGGTCTTCGCCGCCAGATTGATGGAGAGCGTGATGTGGGCGGTCGAGGCATAGGCCCCGCAAAACCACGACAGAGACTGATCGAGCACCACTTCGGTCAGCGCATCCATCAAGCCGCTGCGATCCAACAGCGGAATGAATTGATCGGGTATCACCACCCCGCGCACCGGATGAAACCAACGTGCGAGTGCCTCAAACCCCGCGAGATTTCCCGTCGCGCATTCGATCTTGGGCTGGAACAGCGGTTGAAATTCGCGATTATCGAGAGCGGTTCGAAGTTCCGCCTCGCTGGGATTGAAGAACTTTTGGAAGTCTTGGTGAAGATCGACCACCGCCGCGACCGGCACGTCCTCAAGAAGCTCGCGCAGCGCGGCGGCGGAGAATGGTTTTGCCAGTACGCCGATTATGTTGAGGCCACGCTCATGACCGGCACGTCCCGCAGCATCCAATACTCGAATACCCATCCCGCTGGTGATGATGATGTTCGCCGTGCATTTGCGTATCGCAAGCTCAGCGAGCACCTGCATGCCGTCCATATCCGGCAAGACGAGGTCAATTGCGATGTGCGTGGGGTTCCAGTGCTGGACGGCGTCAAAAAACTGCTCCGGCCCCGTGAGCAGCCGCGCCTCGAAACCGCTTGCCTCGGCGATGAGCCGGATGACCTTGCCGACATGCACATCATCTTCAAGAATCAGCATACGTCCGCTGTACACGTCGCGTTCTCCATCCCTCGGAAGCGAGCCGGAAATTTTGCGCTGAGCGTTCATGGCGAGCAACAAAATTGCATTGCAGCAACCATTGTACGGTCTGTGGGAGTGTATGGTTGCAAAGATGGAACCAACCCGCGAAGTGGCATCGAGTCAAGCCTCAGTGCTCGATGCGCTCAGCGCGCATATTGCCCTGGTCGATCAGTCGGGCGTGATATTGGTGGTTAATCAAGCGTGGCGCAACTTCGCCCGCCGCAACGCCCTGCGGTCACCGAATTTTGGTGTGGGCGAGAATTATCTACGAATCTGCGAGGAAGCGACCGGCGCCCATGCCGCCGAGGCGCCGCGCACCGCAGCCGCCATCCGCGAGGTGTTGTCCGGGAAACTCGCAAGTTTCATCCTGGAGTACCCGTGCGACTCGGCCACTGAATTCGTCTGGTTCCGCATGATCGTCACGCCGCTTCCCGGGGCCGGATCCGGCGGTGCCGTGATCATGCATGTCGATGTCACCGACCGCCGCGGGACGCAGCAGAGATACGAGGAGAGCGAAGCGCAATATCTGCTGCTCCTGAACTCGACCGCGGAGGGCATCTATCGCTTGGACATGAACGGTGTGTGTACTTTTTGCAATCCGACGGCGGCGCGTTTACTCGGTTATCGCGACCCGCGCCAGCTCTTGGGAACATCCGCGCACGAACATCATCATCACAGTCATCCGGACGGCTCCTCGTTTTCGCCGCGCGACTGCAAGGTGCACCCGCTGCGGCGCAACGGCCAGGGCATCCATTCAGACGACGAGGTGTTTTTTCGCGCCGACGGCAGCCAGTTTCCGGTGGAGTACTGGTCTTATCCCATCCTCGCCGGCCCGGACATCGCCGGTACCGTGGTTACTTTTCTGGATATTACGCAACGGCGCAACCTCGAAGCGCAATTCTTGCAGTCGCAGAAAATGGAGGTGGTCGGCCGATTGGCGGGCGGCGTCGCCCACGACTTCAATAATGCGTTGCAGGTCATTCTCACCTATGGAGAGCTTCTCGAGGAGCGGCTGACGCGCGATGCGATCGGAATCGATCACACACGGCAGATTTTGCTGGCTGCGCGGCGTGCGGCATCGCTGACCCATCAACTGCTTACCTTAAGTCGCAAGCAGCTCTTGAGACCGGTCCTGTTCGATCTCAGCACCGCAACCGTCGATATCGAGGAAATACTGCGCATGACGATGGGCGAGGATATCAGACTGACCATCAACCGCTTTGCGCACGTCGGGACGATAGAAGCCGACCGGGGCCAGATCCAGCAAATCCTGATGAACCTGAGCACCAATGCGCGGGATGCCATGCCGGCCGGAGGTGAACTCTTGATCAGCACGTCGAATGTGGACATCGCCGCCGCCGATATTCCTCCCGGCCAGAATCTCGAACCGGGACTCTATGCCATGCTGAGCGTTCGAGACACGGGAATCGGCATGGACGCCGCGCTCCGGGCTCGGATCTTTGAGCCGTTCTTCACGACCAAAGCCCCGGGCAAGGGCACCGGGTTGGGGTTGTCCACCGTGTACGGAATCGTGAAACAGAGTAAAGGATTCATCGTCGTCGACAGCACACCAGGGCAAGGCACCGAGTTCAGGCTTTTCTTCCCGGTGGTCTCAGGCGCTCCCGACGAACTCGCACCGCGGCCTCTGATCAACCGGCCACCGCGCGGATCGGAGACGATCTTCCTGGTCGAGGATGAGAATCCGCTTCGTTCGGTGATCCGCGACACTTTACGGGCCAGCGGCTACCAGGTCTTGGAAGCGGCGGACGGCAACGCCGCCATCAAGGTTGCCAATGAGTTTGGGGCGCCGATCGACCTCTTGCTGACGGACGTCATACTCCCCGGCTTCAGCGGGCGTAGCGTCGCCGCCCGGCTGCAGCAATCGCGCCCGCTCCTCAAAGTCATCTACATGTCCGGCTACACCGGAGACTTCATCGCCGATCGCGATATCATCGACCCGCGAATCGTACTCTTGGAAAAACCGTTCTCAATCGGTTATTTGCTGCTCACCATCCGGCAAATCCTCGATGGTGGTCATGAGCCGCGCACCGATCCGTTCATGCGGCCTTGACGTCCCCGAGCGTCTGCGCCGCCTCCAGGAAGCGCAGATTATCGATGTGATCGCGCATGATTGCAAAGAGCGGCTCACCCATGTAGAGACGCAGGGGAGGTGAAATTGCCGCGAAGCGTTGCAGCGCCGACAGACTTTGCTCGCGCAGCAATTGGATCAGATCGACGAGCTGCTGCGGCTGTATGGTTTCCGCGCATGACAGTGAATCCCGACCTTCTTGTTCCGCCTCCAGGCGCGCCCGATCGAGAACCGGGGCGGCGCTCATACTCAATTGTTGCATCTTGACCGCCAGGGCCGCGGTCAGATCCCGAGCACGCTCGAATTCACCCGCGACGCACGCCACACGAGTGTCGGCGGCCAGCTTACGAATCGCATCGGCGCCCAGCATTCCGGCGCTGCCGCAGAGCTTGTGCATGCGGGCTGCCTGCGTCTCGAGGGCTGCAGACTCTCCGCCCGCCGTGGCCATCGCGACGTCGGAGAACTCCTCTATCAGCCGCTTGAGGGTCGAGCGGAACAAGTCGAAGTCATCGCATAAGCGCACCCGTACGTCACTCGAGTCGATGCCGTCGATTTCCGGCCATATTCTCTGCGGTGCCGCCTGCGCCAGAGGGGCGGCTTGAATCGGCGTGGCCGCCTGAAGGCTCGACACCTGCACGTGGCGGCGGATGCTCGACACCAACGTCAGCGCGTCGAAGGGTTTGATGATGAAGTCGTCCATGCCGGCGCCCACCGCCCGCTGCCGTTCGCTGCTGAGCGCGTTGGCCGTCAAGGCGATGATCGGCAAGTCCACCAGTCCGAGTTCGGCGCGAATTTTTCTACTCGCCTGATAACCGTCGAGCACCGGCATCTGCACATCCATCAGCACCACTTCGAACTGATAGGGCGTCATCTCGAGGCGTTCGAACGCCTCCATCCCATTGCGCGCCAGCCAGACCTGCGCCCCGTGAAGTTCCAGGATTCGCTTCGTCACCTCGAGATTGATGTCACTGTCGTCGACCACGAGGACGCGCACGTTGCCGAGCGCCCGCTCACTGATGGTAGGCGGATAAGGCTGTCGAACCCCGAGCGCATCCGGCGCCGCGAAGGCGAAGCTCAAGATCACGGTGAACTCGCTGCCGACTCCCGCCGTGCTTTTCAAGTGCACATCGCCGCCCAACAGACGGGCCAGGCTCTTGACGATCGATAGGCCGAGCCCCGTTCCGCCGTAGCGCCGCGTGATGGACGCATCGGCCTGCGCGAAGGGCAGGAACAAGTGTCTTTGCGCTTCCGCAGAGATTCCGATGCCGGTGTCGCGGACCGTGAAACACAGCGTCGTGCCGGTCGCCGTGTCCTCGAGGCGCCTGACGATCAAGGATACCTTGCCGCGTTCCGTGAACTTGACGGCGTTGGTGAGCAGGTTGGTGAGTATCTGCGTGAGACGTGTGGGATCTCCCAGCAGCGCATTGGGCAGCTCGTCTTCGATTTCAATCGCGAAGCTGATGCCCTTGGCATGCGCGTCCATCGCCACCACGTCGGAAACGGCGCGCAACAAGGTTTCCGGGCTGAACGCATCGTTGTCGACGAGCAATTCGCCGGCCTCGATCTTGGTCAAATCGAGCACATCGTTGATCACCGCGAGCAGCGCGTTGCTGCTGACCTCTATTTTTGCCAGCAATTCTCGTTGCGGCGTGTCGAGACGCGATTGCGCCAGCAGATACGACAGGCCGATCACGGCGTTCATCGGTGTACGGATTTCGTGGCTCATGTTGGCGAGGAATTCGCTCTTTGCTCGGTTGGCCTGCTCAGCTTTGTGGGTCGCCTCACGCAGCGATCCTTCGTGTTGCCGTTGACTCGTCACATCGTGTGCGACGCCGAGATACCCGAGGAGTTTACCCGCGAAGTCATGCATGGCGCTGACCACCAGGGACACAGTCACGTGCGTGCCGCCTTTGCGCACAAACGACCAATCGCGCGCGTGGCCGAGCGACGCCGGCTCGATCAGCGCCGCGGTGATGTCAGGCGAGTCGCCTGCCACCATGCCAAGCTCGGCGGAGCGCGCGTTCAATTCAATGGGATTGTGCATGCTTGCCAGATTGAGCTTGCCGATCACCTCATCGCTCGTGTACTCGAGCAGCCGCTCGGCGCCCGCATTGAAGAGCTGGATGGTCAGATCCGGGTCGGTGGCGATGATCGATGTTTCCACGGCCGAGTCGAGCACCGTGCGCAGTAAAGAGGAGGTTTCCAGCAGTCCGACTTCGGCACGCCGCCGGTCGGTCACGTCGAAATTGACGCCGGTCATCCGGGTGGCGGAGCCATCCGCGGCACGCAACGTGCGCGAGGCCGCCTTCAGGTAGCGAATCTCGCCGTCCGGCCGAACGATGCGGAACTCCGTGTCGAACTCTTTCTCCCCCCGCAAGGCCATTGCAATCTCATTTTCGGTTCTGACCCGATCTTCCGGATGCAGTCTGTTCGACCAGGTCGCATACGGTTCGTTCTCGTCTGTCGATTCGACGCCATGGATGCGGTACATCCGCTCATCCCACTTGAGTAGATTGTCGACCGCGTCGAATTCCCACACGCCGATCCCGGCGGCGTCAGCGGCAATCGCAAAACGGGTGCTGGTCTGTTGTAACTGAGCTTCGACGATCTTGCGCTTGGTGATGTCGCGGGATATACCGAAGGTACCGACGATGCGATCATCGGCGTCGTAGAGCGGCATCTTGGTGGACAAGCTCCACGTCGCCGGCCGATCGGGCCATATCGTCTGTTCCTCGAGCTCGAGCACCGCCTCGCCCGTATTCATGATCCCCTGTTCGATCGCCACGCTGCGCTGCGCGTGCGCTTGGGGAAGGTAGTCCGCCTCCGACTTGCCGACCGCCTCCGCTACATTCTTCATTCCATGGAATCGAGCCGTTCCGGAATTGACCCGCAGGAAGCGGCAATGTTTGTCTTTGAAGTAGATCCGGTCAGGCAGTGTTTCCAGGAGCGAGGCCATCAGATCGCGTTCATACGTCAAAGATCTCTCGGTTTCCTTGTGCGCGGTGATGTCCTGAGTCGAACCCATCAGCCGTACCGGACGACCGTCGACGCATTCGACCGTGCAAACCGAACGCACCCATATAGCGCGTCCTGTTGCGGTAATCATCGCCAATTCCAAGTCCCAGCCCTTGCCGCTTTGCATCGCCTCGTCCAGCGCACGCCGGATGGTGGGCCGTGACTCGAGGGCATAGAAGTTCAACCCTTCCTCGAGACTCGGCCCATAATCGAGAGTCGTGTCGTGAAGGCGATTCATGTGCGCCGACCACTCGACGCGCGCGGCGCCGATGTCGAACTGCCAGCCGCCGATTCCGGCTATGCGCCCGGTGCGGTCCAAGAATGTCTCGCTGGCACGCAGTCGTTGTTCCGTCATTTTGGCGGACGTGATATCGGTACGGATCGAGATAAATCGATCGGGCAGCCCGTCATGACCCGGCAGCGGCGCCACGATGCTGTCCACCCAGTGGAGCGAGCCATCCTTCGAGCGGTTGCAAATCTCCCCGCGCCAGGCTCGACCGTCGTCGATCGTGCGCCACATGTCGCTCCAAAATTTGTCGCTATGGACACCTGAATTGAGAATGTTGTGAGGCTGTCCCACCAGCTCGCCGCGGCTGTAGCCCGAGATCCGGCAGAAGTTGTCATTGACCTCAATGATGACGCCCGAACGGTCGGTAATCGACATTTTGGAATGCAAGTCGAGCGTGCGTAGCAACGCTTCGTTCTGGGTCTGCGACGCCGCGAGCTTCGCATGGAGCGCGCCTTGATCGGTGTCATCCCCCTTTGGCGCGAGCATTTCCGGGCGGTTACTCGGCGCGCTCGACGCTTGGAGCGCGAGCAAACTGCGCCCGGGGTGTTGGGCGTACAACCACAGCGCCAGCGCCAGCAGCGCCGCCAATGCCACGCCGGGCGTAGCACCGATGCACGCGAGCAATGCGCCGACGGCAAATGCTGTGAAGGCAATAACGCCCGGCCGGCGAAGCCCGCGCATATTGAAGCCTTACCCGGCCCTTTTGAACTCGTGGGGAAACGGGTCAGTCTTGCCCGGGGGCGGCGAAATCTCATCGGATATATCTTGCAGCATGAATCGCGCGCGACCGGCCCGCTTGGCGGCATACAAGGCGCTGTCGGCACTCACAACCAGATCGCTCGCCGTACATGGAAGACGATGATCGTCGCCGATATATCGGACTTCAGCCAGATTGGTCACCCAGCACGAGCTCTGCTCATCGTAGCAGCCGATTCCGACACTCACGGTCAGGTGGCGTGCAGTCACCGAGGCACTATGCACGATGTTCATCGCGGCGACGTCACTCAGTACGCGCAGGGCAACGTGCTCGGCGCCGAGTCGCTTCGTCTGCGGCAAGAGCAGTGCAAACTCCTCGCCGCCGCAGCGGGCCACGAGATCGCCGGTACGCCGGGCAGCGCCCGTCAGCACCTTGGCCACCAACTGCAACGCGCTGTCGCCTTTGGGATGTCCGTAGCGGTCATTATAGAGCTTGAAATGGTCCACATCGATCAACAACAGCGACATCGGATCGCCGCCGCGGCGGGCCCTCTGCCATTCGTGCTCGAGCGTCTCGTCGAATCGGCGCCGATTGGCGACGCCGGTCAGGCCATCGGTAGCGGCGGCGAAACGCAATTGATCCGTCAGATGCTTGAGGCGCAGTTGGGTCGCGACGCGCGCCAACACCAAGGGGGCACGGATTGGCTTGGCGATGAAGTCCGCTGCGCCCGCCTCGAGCGCCGACACTTCGAACCCGGGCTCGCTGTGACTGGTCACGAAGATGACCGGCACACCGGCCATTTCAGGGCGGGATTTGAGTGCATCGAGCACGCGATATCCGCTCATTCCCTTCATTTCCGCATCGAGGAGGATCAAGTCGGGAGGGGAATCCTGCGCGAGGCGCAGCGCGTCCTCGCCATTCGTTGCGAAGCGTAAATCGCCAACATCCGCTAGAATGCGGCCCATCAGCTGGATGGCGCCGGGGTCATCGTCCACCAGCAGGATATTGTCATTCATGGTCTCTTCCTTGGCCAAATCTGGACTTCCCGATTTAAACCCAACTTGCAAGCGCCACGCTAAGCGTTCTGTCACAGAGTTGTATCTTTTACGGAACCAGTCACAGAGTACCCTAACTTGGTCACGTTGTGCGCGGCCGAATGCTGGATATACCAGCCAACGGTGGCGCGCAGCCCGTCTTCGAGCGCGACTTGGGGTTGGAAAGCCCCGCCGGTGACCAGCAGCCGCGGTCTCATGCGGCCACCGGTTCGGCCATGGCTCCGAGCATCGCCAAGGTCGAGCGAAGAGTGACTCTCCAGGAGACGGGCGCGTGTCCGACGGCAGCGACCGATTCCCTGCAGTCGAGCACGCTGTTGGCGGGCCGGTGAGCGGCCGTGGGATAGTCGGCCGTCTTGATTGGTGTAACCTGCGCCGGCATCGACAGCACGCCGGCCGCGAATCCCTCGGTGGCAATCGCGACCGCGAAGTCGTACCAGCTCGCGGTGCCCGCGTCGGTCCAGTGCAGAATGCCGGCAGTCGCAGGACGTTGCGCGAGGGCCCATAGGGCACGTGCAATCGAATCGGCGCTCGTCGGACTGCCGAGCTGGTCGGCGACCACGCGCACCGTGCCGCGCTCGCGCATCAGCCGCAACATCGTCATCAGGAAATTCTTGCCCTCGGCCGCATACACCCACGCCGTACGCAGCACCACGGCCCGTTGGCCCAGCGCCTCGAGTACCTCGTGCTCCCCTTGCAGCTTGGTGCGTCCGTACACGCTGAGCGGATTTGTTTGATCGCCGGGCCGGTAGGGCTGCGAGGCGAGGCCGTCGAACACATAATCGGTGGAGATGTGCAGCAATCGGCACCCGGGAATCGAGAGAGCCGCCTGCGCCAGATGGCGCGGCCCTTGGGCGTTGATGGCGCCGGCAAGGTCGGGTTCGGATTCCGCCGCGTCAACGGCCGTGTAAGCCGCGGCGTTGATGATGACTTGTGGCTGGAAGGCGGCGACCTCGGCGCGCACGGCATCCTCGTCGGCGATATTCAACTCTGCCCGGGTCAACGCGCTGAGCTCGACGTGATCGGGCACGGAATTTACCAATGCGGCGCCGACCTGGCCGGCAGCGCCCGTGAGGAGTACTTTCATGCGTAGGACTCCGCGTCCTGAAACAAGGGCGCGACGGCGTCCTTGTCCGAGAGCGTGGGCTTGACGCCGCTGCTCAAGGGCCATTGCACGCCCACATGGGGGTCATCCCAGCGCACCGCGCGCTCATGTTGCGGGGCGTAGTAGTCGGTGCACTTGTAGAGGAAATCCACTTCGTCGCTCAAGGCCATGTAGCCGTGCGCAAAGCCCGGCGGCACCCAGAGCATATGGTGATTGGTGTCGCTGAGTACCACACCGACCCACTGGCCGAAGCGCGGCGAACTGCGCCGCATGTCGACCGCGACGTCGAACACCTCGCCGTGGGTCACGCGCACCAGCTTACCTTGCCGCTGCTCAATCTGGAAATGCAGCCCGCGCAAGGTGTTGCGCGCCGAGTGGCTGTGGTTGTCCTGCACGAAACGCGCGTCGATGCCGGCCTCCGAGAATTTGCGGTCATGGCTGGTTTCCAAGAAAAATCCGCGCGCATCGCCGAACACGCGTGGCTTGACGATGATCACTTCGGGCAATCGGGTGCTTTCAAATTCCATTACAGTCTCCCTGTCAAAAGGCCCATGAGGTACGTGCCGTACTCGCTCTTGCGCAGCGGTTGCGCCAGCTTTTCGAGCTGCGCCCCATCGATGAACCCGGCGCGGTACGCGATCTCTTCGGGACAGCAAACCTTCCAGCCTTGCCGGCTCTCGATGGTCTCGATGAACCTCGCGGCCTGCAGCAGCGATTCATGCGTGCCGGTGTCGAGCCACGCGATGCCGCGACCGAGCACCTCCACCAGCAACTCGCCGCGGCTCAAGTAGTGCCTGTTCACGTCCGTGATCTCGAGCTCACCACGGGGCGAGGGCGACAATCCGGCGGCGATATCGATCACCTCGTTGCCGTAAAAGTAGAGTCCAGTGACTGCGTAGCTCGATTTGGGTTCGGCCGGCTTCTCCTCGATGCCGAGCGCCATGCCGGCCGCATCGAAATTGACGACGCCGTAGCGCTCGGGATCCTTCACGTGATAGGCAAAGACGGTTGCGCCCGCTTTTCGTTCAGCGGCCTTGATCAATTGGTCGGACAGTCCGTGACCGTAGAAGAGGTTATCCCCGAGCACCAGCGCGACCGGCTCGGCACCCATGAAGCGCTTGCCGATGATGAACGCCTGCGCCAGGCCCTCGGGTTTGGGCTGCTCGGCGTAGGTCAACGATAGGCCCCATTGACTGCCGTCGCCCAACAGGCGCTGGAACGACGGCAGATCGGTCGGCGTCGTAATCAGCAGAATCTCGCGGATACCCGAGAGCATCAACGTCGACAGCGGGTAGTACACCATGGGTTTGTCATACACCGGCAGCAGCTGTTTGCTGACGGCGTAGGTGACCGGGTGCAAGCGAGATCCGGATCCGCCGGCGAGGATGATTCCTTTACGCATGATGTTCTCGATATCTAGGGAAGGTTCGAAGGGTTGGACAGAGGTTGGGTTCCGGAGAGGCGGCCCAAGGCCAGTGCCAGCTGGGCGCGCGCCACTTCCCAGCCGAATTCCGCGTTGATGCGCAGCACCCGCGCACTGGCCGCGGCCGATTGCGCCGTGAGTACGTCGATGATGGTGCCCACGCCCGATTGATAGCGGC
>Ga0181537_10001474_pt1 | contig 21673 bp, 18 predicted proteins | sample PEATcosm2014_Bin_39_FD_119765 | JGI IMG/M metagenome (GOLD analysis project Ga0181537, IMG submission 119765) | Peatland microbial communities from MTU Mesocosm Facility, Houghton, MI, USA - PEATcosm2014_Bin23_10_metaG | ecosystem: Environmental > Terrestrial > Soil > Wetlands > Peat | place... | reverse complement strand
TGGCCGCCGGCGCCGTGCACGTGGCCGTGCTCGAGCTCCTCGGCGGTCGCTTCGCGCACCTTCACGACGTCGACATCGAAATTCAAGGTCTTGTCGGCGAGCGGGTGGTTGCCGTCGAGCGTCACCATATCGCCCACCAGCGCGGTCACCGTAAATAGACGCATGCCTTCGGGTGTCTGCCCCTGAAATTGCATGCCCTGCTTGATCTGGCCGGCGCCCTGCAGAGAGCGCTTCGGAACGCGCTGAATGAGCGCCGCATCATGCACGCCGTAGCCCTCGGCGGGGGTCACCGAAATCACGACTTTATCGCCGTCGCGTTTGCCGTCGAGCGCCTTCTCCAACCCGGCCACGAGATTGCCGTGCCCATGGATGTAAGCCAGCGGCTCGCCGCCGGCGGAGCTGTCGATGACGGCGCCATCATCGCCCTTCAAGGTGTAGTGAATGAGCACGACCCGGTCGGCGGTAATTTCCACGTTTGCACCTCCAGCCGGCGCCCGCTGGGCGCCAAAAAGGCGTCAGATTACACGACTAACGGTCGAGGCGCGCCTCGAGATCGTAGGCGCCCGCGCCGGTGATGCGTACCTGGGCGAGCGAACCGACCGCAAGATCCTTGGCGCCGCGAATTATGACAGTACCGTCGATCTCGGGGGCATCGCTCGCCGAGCGCGCGACGGCGGCCTCGCCCTCGATGCGGTCGACGAGAACCGGAAGGGTGCGGCCGATTTTCTGCTTGAGGCGCGCGGCGCTGATTTCGGCACTCAGTTCCATGAAGCGGGCGCGCCGATCGGCCTTTACTTCCGCAGGCACGGCCGGCAGGGGCAGCGCATTGGCCGCCGCGCCTTCCACCGGCGAGTATTCGAAGCAGCCCACCCGGTCCAATTGCGCCACCTCGAGCCAATCGAGCAGTTCTTGAAAGTCTTGTTCGGTTTCTCCCGGGAATCCGACGATGAAGGTGCTGCGGATGGTGATGTCGGGCACGACGCGCCGCCACGCGGCGATGCGCTGCAAGGTGTCGGTGGCCGCCGCCGGGCGCTTCATGAGCTTCAAGATCCGGGCGCTGGCGTGCTGAAACGGAATGTCGAGGTAGGGCAGAACGCGGCCTTCGGCCATCAAATCCACCACCTTGTCGACGTGCGGATAGGGGTAGACGTAGTGCAGACGGATCCACACCCCGAGTTCGCCGAGCGCGGCGCAGAGGTCATAGAATCGGGCGCTGCGTTCGAGGTTGCGCCACGGCTGCGCCGCGTACTTGAGATCGACGCCGTAGGCACTCGTATCCTGGGAGATGACCAGGATTTCCTTGACGCCCGCGCGCGCCAGCTGCTCGGCCTCGCGCAGCACCTCGCCGATCGGCCGGCTCATAAGATCGCCGCGCATCGAGGGGATGATGCAGAAGCTGCAGCGATGATTGCAGCCTTCGGAGATCTTGAGGTAGGCGTAGTGGCGCGGTGTCAGCCGCACGCCCTGCGCGGGGACCAGATCGATGAAGGGTTCGTGCCGCGGCGGCAGGTGCTCGTGCACCGAGGCCACCACCTCCTCGTAGCGCTGCGGTCCCGTGATCTTGAGGACTTGCGGATGCCGCTCGAGGATTTTGTGCGGCTGGGCGCCGAGACAGCCGGTGACGATCACCTTGCCGTTCTCGGCCAGCGCCTCGCCGATGGCCTGAAGCGACTCGTCCACCGCGGCGTCGATGAAGCCGCAGGTGTTGACGATGACGAGGTCAGCCGCGCCGTAGCTCGCCGCGACCTCGTAGCCTTCGGCGCGCAGGCGCGTGAGGATGCGTTCGGAATCGACCAGCGCTTTGGGACAACCCAGACTGACAAAGCCCACTTTCGGGGGTTTGCGATTGACGGTTTTCAAGGCGCGGCATTCTACTCCAACATTGTCCCGGCCAGCCGATAACGACGCGGACGGCCGCCTTTGGAAGCGCGCGCCCGCAACAACAAGTGTCAAATTCCTCTTTGGAAATCTGCGACTTAGAGCAGGAAAAGCGCCGCAACAAGCCGCAAACGCCACTCAAGAACGGCACCATCGGTCCGATACAGACTTTGAATGTGTCACCGGTCCGCCCGAGGTGGGTGAAGTGAACACAGACAAAGGGCCTAAGAGGGGCCGGTGGTTCAACCTTTAGGAGTTCATCAATGTCACTCGTATTAGATACAAATATTGCTTCGCTGAACGCGCAGAACAATCTGACGGGTTCGCAGGCACTGTTGTCGCAGTCCTTGCAGCGTTTGTCGTCTGGTTTGCGCATCAACAGCGCCGCCGACGATGCCGCCGGCCTTGCGATCAGCCAGCAGTTCACGACCCAGATCAACGGCACGAATCAGGCCATCAGCAATGCGAACGACGCGGTGTCCGAGGCGCAGACCACGGCCGGTGCGTTGACGACCATCGTCAACAACCTGCAGAGCATCCGCACCCTGGCGGTCGAATCGGCCAACGGTTCGAACAGCGCCTCGGATCGCGCGGCTCTGAACAACCAGGTGCAGCAGCAGATCGCTGAAATCACGCAGATTGCCCAGCAGACCACGTTCAACGGCTTGAACGTGCTCAACGGCTCGAGCGGCACCACGGTGTACCAGGTCGGCGCCAACGTCGGCGACACCATTGCGGTGAGCTTGCAGCAGGGTGTGGCTGCCGACCAGATCGGTCAGTATTCCACGGCCACCGGCACGGCGGTGACCAACGTCGCATTGACGGGCACTTCGACGGTGACCATCGGCGACGGTACGACCACCGTCACGGTCGGTCCGACTGCGAATTTCGTGGGTTCGACCGCGTATCAGGGTGCGACCTCCGCCTATGCGAAAGCCGCGGCCATCAATGGCTCGGGATTGCAGGGGCTCACGGCGAGTGCATCGACCACGGCGGCCGACACGGCGGCGTTCGGCTCGATCGGTGTCGGCGGCACGACGGCCAGCACCTACGACTTGACCATCAACGGCACGGCGATCTACTCGGGCACGGGGAACGTCGCCGTCGGGACCAGCTTGACCGCCAGCCAAGTCGCGGCGCAGATCAACTTGTTCTCGGGCACCACCGGCGTCACCGCCTCCGTCAATACGGTGGCTGTGGGGACCTCCCCGGCCGGCGCCATCACGCTGAAGAACACCGACGGCAGCGACATCGCGGTCGGGCAGCTGGTGACTGAAGGCACGGGCGCGACCGCCGGCGGCGGATTCAGCAACGCCGTGGCGGGTGCCACGGTTGCCGCTCCGGTCACGACCCGGGGCACCGTGACACTGACCGATTCGAAACCGGTCACCATCACGGACGTCGGCACGACCGGCGGCTCGGCGGCGCTCGGTTTCACGAGCACCCAGGCGACACCGCTCGCCACCACCTCGACCGGTGCGACAGCGACCCTGGCCAACCAGGACGTGCTGACGGTGGCGGATGCCAACAGCACCATCTCTTCGGTTGACGCGGCTCTGGCCACGGTCAGCGCCTTCCAGAGTCAGCTCGGTGCGATTCAGAACCGGTTCACGGCGGCGGTCGGCAACTTGTCGTCCACTGCCCAGAACTTGACTCAGTCGCGCAGCACCATCCAGGACGCGGACTTCGCCGCTGAAACGGCGAATCTGACCCAGGCCCAGGTGTTGGAACAGGCGGGTATCTCGGTGTTGGCGCAGGCCAACCAGCAGCCCCAGCTGATTCTCAAGCTTTTGCAATAACAGCCGATCTCTCAAGTAAGAGAGCCACGGCTCGGACATCGGTCCGAGCCGTGGCATTCGAAACGGCATCGACGGAGTAAATGTTCAAAATCAGGTGGTTAGCGTAACTTAGCAGGTATCAGCATGGGCAACGATGGACAGTCGGTACAGATACCGGCGGCGAGCCTCGTGCACGGAAGTCAGGCGCCAACAGCGATCAGAGTTCAACCGGTAAGCGTAGCTTTCCCGCAGCGCAGCACCTCCGTGTCCGCACAGGCTGCCGCGAAGGCTCCGGTGCCGGCCATACCTCAACTGCACACGCAAGTGGCGCTCCTCAACAAATACCTCAACGATTCGGGCAGGCCGGATCAATTCCGCGTGGACCCGACCTCGGACGACAAGTTGATCCAGGAGCTGAATCCCGCGACCGGTGAAGTGATCGCCGAATATTCCGCGACCGAATTCGCCGAGCTTGCGCGCAGTCTCGGAATCTCCGGCACATTGGTCGACGGTCACGCCTGAGCGCGAAAAGCGGCTTTCGATGCCTTAAGGTTCGGCGCGAATTGCCGATAAAGACGCTATGAGTTCAGTCATATCCCCCAGCAGCAGCACGGGCAGCACGGCCGCGAACACGGCATCGAACGCCTCATCGAGCACGCCCGCGAGCGCAAGCGCGTTGATCACATCGACCGGCATCGGGTCGGGGCTCGACATCAGCGCCATCGTGTCGTCGCTGACGTCGGCCTACGGCGCGGCGCAGACCAATCAATTGACGACTCAGCAGAACAACCTCGATGCGCAAGTATCGGCCTACGGCACTTTCACCAGCGCACTCGATACGTTGCAGGCGACGCTGTCGAGTCTCGAGGATCCGAGCTCGTTGGCAGGGTTCGATGCCGCGGTCGGCGATAAAACCATCGCCTCGGCGACCACGACTTCCGACGCGGTCGCGGGCAGTTACTCGCTCGAAGTGGCGAATCTCGCGACGGCGGATACGCAGACCTCGGCGCCGGTGGCAAGTTCGTCGACGGCAATCGGCACCGGCACCTTGACCATCGCGGTGGGGAATGCCTCCACTTCGATCAACATCGATTCGACCGACAACACGTTGGCCGGCATCGCCTCGGCGATCAATTCGGCGCCGAACAATCCCGGGGTCACGGCGAGCATCATCACCGCCGCGGACGGCGCGCGGTTGGTCATCGCCGGAACCGCCACCGGCGCGGCGAATGCGATCACGATCACAGCGTCGGGCGGCGATGGCGGTCTGGCGACGCTGACCTCGGGGCTCACGGACGTACCCGCGACGGATGCGCATTTTTCGCTCAATGGCTTTGCCGCCACCAGCGCCAGCAACCAGGTGAGCAACGCGTTGACCGGCGTGACCATCAATTTGCTGGGGGCGTCGGCCGCCAATACGCCGACCACGCTGACGATCAGTCCCGACACCACGGCGGCGCAGACCTCGATCGGCAATTTCGTGACCGCGCTCAACGGCGTGCTCACCAGCATTCAGACTCTCACCGGCTACAACGCGACCACGCAGGTGGCGGGGCCGCTCAACGGCAACGCGACCCTCGAGGCGTTCCAGGGCCAGCTCGAGAACATACTCGACACCGTCACGCACGGCAGTTCGACGGGCGTGAAATCCCTCGCCGATCTCGGCATTACCGCCGATGCGAACGGCAGCTATGATTCGAACGCGACGACCTTGAGCAATGCGCTCACCTCGAGCTTATCCTCGATCGGCGCCCTGTTGGGCGGCACCAACGGCATTGCGACGCAGCTCAACACCCTCATCAACGGCTACACCCAGCCCGGCGGGCTGCTCGACACCATCAATCAGGGCCTGGAATCGAGCCTGAGCAGCGTCGCGCGACAGCAGACCGAGCTCAATGCGCAGCTCGCGACCTACTCGGCGACGCTCACGACGGAATACAACGCCATGGACGCGGCGGTCGCGCAACTGAAGGAGACGCAGACGTATCTGAACGCGGAGTTCAATCCGACTTCGTCGAGTTCGAGTTCCAGCTCGAGCTCCAACAGCAGTTTGAGCAGCGGCACCTTGGGCGTGTAGCGCGGCGCCTATGCATACGCAAAAGGGGGCGGCTCAGTATCGCGCGGTGCGCAGTCACGGACTGGTTGCCGATGCCAGCCCGCCGCGGCTGGTGCAAATCATGTTCGAACAGACTCTGTCGCACCTGGCGACCGCGCAGGGCTGCATGGCGCGCATCAGCAACAACCTGCCCTTGAACGATGTCATCGTCAAAGGCAAGGCGCTCGGCAAAGCCATTCGTCTGATCAACCAGCTGAATGAGACGCTCGACATGGAGCGCGGCGCACAGATCGCACAGAACCTGCGGGCCCTGTATCTCTACATGCTCAACCGGCTGACGGTGGCCAACGTGACCAACGATGCCGCGATGGTGGCCGAGGTGGCGGCGCTTCTGACCACGGTCAAGACCGGATGGGATGGAATCGTGCCGGGTGGGCGATGAGCGCGGACGGCAACGCGGCGCTCGCCGAGGCCCTCAATCTGTCCCGTGAACTGCTGGCGGCGGCCGAGAGGGCCGACACCCGATCGCTGGCGCTGCTCGACGCGCAGCGCTTGCGGCTGCTAAAGTCCCTGCGGTTGGAGCGGGGTCATTTGAGCGCCGGCGACCGGCTGGTGCTGAAGCAGGTGGCCGAGTTGAACGATCGGGCCATTGGCCTGATGGAACATCACAAGCGAAGCAAAGAGCGGGCATTGGATACGGCCGCAGTCGGCCGGCGCGCGGTGGCTGCCTATGCCACCACCCGGCTGCACCGCTAGCCGCAAGCAGTTTCACGGAGAACCATGCCTGAGGCATTTCTCGGCGATGGTCTGGTATTCGAAGAGGCGCTGCCCCTCAAGTGGACGGAGGGTCCACTCGCGGAGGGGCTGCTGCTCGCACGCCTGAACGCCGACAACCACCAGCTGCTCGGCGCCGAAGCCTCGCTCGATGAGGTGCGCGTGCATGAAACGCTCAAGGATGAGTCGGCCGCCCTCGTGCAGGAATTGCAGCGGCTCGAATACAAGGTCAACATTTTGCTGCGACTCACCGCCGAACTTGCCTTGCGCAACAGCGGACTGCCGCCGCCGCAACGAGTCCGGCTGACGGCGCGCGCCTTGGAATGGTTCGGCGAGCCGGCGCCCGCGGTGGGCAGCACGGGCCTCCTATCCCTGTACATCAATCCGGCGCTGCCGCAGCCGGTGAAGATTCCCTGCACGGTCGCCGCCGAGCGCACGCAAGATGGGGTTCGCGTCGCGCAACTGCGCTTCAGCGGCGTGAGCGACGCGGTGGTCGAGCAGCTCGACAAGCTGATTTTCAGGCATCATCGGCGGCTCGTCGCCGGCGCCCGACTCACGGCACACTGACGCTTCCGGCGAAAACCCCTAGCGCTCTCGGCGAGAACCACTAGCGCTGCACCAGCAATTTGCTGTGGTTTGTTTTGCGAGATCCCCTTACGCATGTTGCGGGGGTTTGCCAAGTTCATTTCTCACAACCTCATCAGTTAGTATGAAGCGAGACCCGACATTGATTGAGCTATGTCAAAGGGTTAGACGCAAAGGTTAAGACGGAACCCGAGATTTGTGGAGTCCGTCACACTTTTAACCGGGAAGGAGCCCCGAATAGTGGCTGATGCCAAGGTAATTGTGATCGAACCCGCAGATTCGGAGGCGGCGGCGCTCTCGACGCTGCTGCGTTTTCTGGATTTGGAACCGCTCCACGTTCACGATCTCGAGGAATTGCGCCAATCGCGGCACGCGGAATCGAAGGAGTGTCTCGCCGTCATCGTCGGCAAAGAGACGCTCGGTGCACTGGGCCCGGCACTCGTCGCGCAGCTGCGAGCCATGCCGCAACCGCTGCCGGTCATTTACCTGAGCAGCGACGGGTTGCCGAAAATCGCCGAGTCGAGCGCCGATCTTCCCTGGTTCCATCTGGAGGTGCCGGTGAAGCAGCGGCGCCTGTCGGCGGTGTTGAACCAAGCGGAGAACGTGCGCAGCGGACATCCGACGCAACCCGGAACGCATCGATTCCGTCCGAGCGGCACCTCCCGCCCGATGCGCGATGTGCATCGGCTGATCGAGCAGGTCGCGCCGTTCGACACCAACGTGTTGATTCTCGGCGAATCCGGCACCGGCAAGGAAATGGTGGCGCGCCACATTCATGAGCTGTCGGGCCGCGTCGGGCACCCCTTCGTACCCGTGAATTGCGGCGCGATCCCGGCCGACCTCCTGGAGAGCGAACTGTTCGGCCACGAGAAAGGCGCCTTCACCGGCGCGCTGTCGACCCGTCTCGGCCGCTTCGAATTCGCCGAGGGCGGCACCTTGTTCCTGGACGAAATCGGCGACATGTCGCTGCAAATGCAGGTCAAGCTGCTGCGTGTATTGCAGGAGCGGAGTTTCGAGCGCGTCGGCAGCAACCGGACAATCCGCTGCAATGTGCGCATCATCGCCGCCACGCATCGCGACTTGGAGGCGGCCATCGGCAGCGGACGCTTTCGTGAGGATCTTTATTACCGGCTGAATGTGTTTCCGGTGCAGATGCCGCCGCTGCGCGAACGGCTCGAGGATCTGCCGGTGCTGATCGAGCACCTGGCGCAGCGGCAGGGACAGATCGCAGGCCGCAACCTCCGCCTGGACAAGGAGGCCATGAACTGCCTGGCGCGCAATCCCTGGCCCGGCAACGTGCGCGAACTCGCCAATCTCCTCGAGCGCCTGGCGATTCTGTATCCCGATCAGACCATCGGCGCCGCCGATTTGCCCGAGCGTTACCGCGGTCAGGGTGCGAGCGCCTGGTTCGGCAATGGCGTCGTCATGATGCCGGCGCGGCACGACGACAAGGGCGCCCGCGCCTCGCCCGCGCTGCTCGAGCAATTGCTGGAAAACCCGCAGGAAGAAATCGTCGCGACCGCAGAGCTCGCGGGCTTCGAACTGCCGCGCGGTGGGATGGATTTGAAGGATCATCTGTCGGCGATCGAGATCGGGCTGATCCGCAAAGCGCTCGAAGAGGCCGACGGCACCGTGGCGGAGGCCGCCCGGCTGCTGCGCATGCGCCGCACCACGCTGGTCGAGAAGCTGCGCAAATACCGCTTGAGCGCCTGACAAATTATTGACGCCGCGGGAGCCGGCCGCTTCGGCTCCGCCGTAACTGCTTGATAGGCCGAGCAAATACGCCCAAGGCACAGAAGTTGCTTTCTTCTTGCGGCATGGCAGCCACGAAACTCGAGCTGATCGAAAACCGGCGCTCCGAATTGCAGGCGGCGTTCCTCGCCTTCGGCTCGGTATCGGAGCAACTGGCGGGCGCCTTCGATTCCCTGCGCAGCCAGGTGGCGGAGCTGCGCGCTGAATTGGGCGAAGCACACGCAGGCAGACAGCACCTGGCCGCGCGGCTCGCGGCGTTGATCGCGGGTCTGCCGGGCGGCGTGCTGGTCCTGGATTCCGCCTATGTGATTCAGGAATGCAATCCGGCGGCGCGCGACCTCCTGGGCGAGCCCCTGCTCGCGCAGTCCTTTGCCTCCGTGCTGGCGCGGGCGGCGGCGAACACGAGCGCCGGAGAGCACACCGAGCTCTGCAACGGCCGATTCGTCAACATCTCGCGGCGCGAATTGCCGGCCGGCGGCGAGGTGGTGCTGCTCACCGACGTGACGGCAGCGCATTTGATGCAGGTGATGCTGGCGCGTCAGCAGCGGCTGCTCACATTGGGAGAGCTGGCGGCGGGCCTGGCGCATCAGATCCGCACGCCGCTCGCCGCGGCATTGCTGTACGCCTCGCAAATGACGCTGCCCGGGCGCAGCACCGATGATCTGGCGCGCTGCGCCGAGAAAACCGTCGGCAGCTTGAAGCAACTCGACAAGCTGGTGAACGACATGCTGGCGTTCGCGCACGGCGGCGCGGCCCGCGAAGCGGTGAGCGTCAGCGCGTTGCTCGAGCAGGCGGCCCAGTGGCTGCGGCCCGCATTGCGCGGCGGCATTCGTCTGACCATCCGCACTCAGGCGCCGGATCTGATGGTGCGCGCGAGCGCACCCTCGCTCGTGGCCGCGGTCTTGAATCTGGCAACCAACGCGCTGCAGGCGGCGAGCGCGGAACTCGATTTGGAATTGCTGGCGCGCCGCGGCGCCGCCGGCCGGGCGCAGATCGTCGTCAGCGACAACGGCCCCGGCGTGCCGGCGCACATTCGCGAGCGCATCTTCGAGCCGTTTTTCACCACGCGGGCGCGCGGCAACGGCATCGGTCTCAGCATCGTCAAGTCGGTGGTCGAGGCGCATCGGGGCAGCGTTTCGCTCGCCGACACGCCGAGCGGCGCCACTTTCATCATCGATTTACCGGCAGAGGAAATGAATGAGCGTCAATGAAGCGGTGCTGGTGGTCGAAGACGATGCTAGCCTCCGCGAGGCATTGGTCGATACGTTGCGCGCGGCGGGTCTCGCGGCGCTCGCGGCGGCCGATGCAGGCACGGCGCTGCAAGCGCTCGAGCGCGAAGAGATTGCCCTGGTGATCTCGGACGTGCAGATGCCCGGCGGCGACGGTTATGAGCTGTTGTCCTCGATCAAGCGGTCACGGCCGGACCTGCCGGTGGTGCTGATGACGGCCTATGGCACTGTCGCCCAGGCAGTCGCGGCCATTCGCGAGGGGGCGACGGATTACATCGTCAAACCGTTCGACGCGCAGGCGCTGATCGAGATGGCGCGCCGTCAATTGGCGCAGCGAGTGCTGCCGAACGAAGTGATCGCCCACGATCCGGAATCCAAGCGCCTGATCGCGCTCGCGCGAAGGTTCGCGGCGAACGACGCCACGGTGCTCATCACCGGGGAGAGCGGCACCGGCAAGGAGGTCTACGCGCGCTTCATTCGCGATCAGTCGCCGCGCGCCGCCGCGCCGTACGTCACGATCAATTGCGCCGCCATTCCGGAGAACATGCTCGAGGCAACGCTGTTCGGCTACGAGAAGGGAGCCTTCACGGGCGCACTCGGCGCGCACGCCGGCAAATTCGAACAGGCCCAGCACGGCACGCTGCTGCTGGACGAGATTTCCGAGATGGACCTGGGATTGCAGGCGAAGATCTTGCGCGTACTGCAGGAGCGCGAGGTGGAACGCCTGGGCAGCAGCCGCACCATCAGCCTCGACGTGCGGCTGATCGCGACCTCGAACCGCGATCTGCCCGAGGAGGTGCGCGCCGCGCGCTTCCGCGCCGATCTCTATTACCGGCTCAATGTGATGTCGCTGCGCCTGCCGCCGCTGCGCGAACGGCGCGGCGACATACTCCCCCTGGCACGCCGCGCGGTGCAGGCGTGTGTGCGCAGCGGCCACGCGGCCTTGACTTTGTCGGCCGAAGCAGAGCGCAAGCTCACACAGCACGACTGGCCGGGCAACGCGCGCGAGCTCACCAACATCGTGCAGCGCGCCGCCTGGCTCGCCAGCGGCGGCATCATCCACGCCGCGGATCTGGACACGGGTGCGCTCGATGAACCGGCCGCGCTTGCCCCCGCTCAGGAGGCCGGCCTTGGCCATGACCTCAAGGAGCGCGAACGAGAGTTGATCCTCGCCACCCTGCGCGTGACCGGCGGCAGCCGCAAGCTGACGGCCGAGCGCCTGGGGATCAGTCCGCGCACGCTGCGTCACAAGCTGCAGCAGTTGAAGGCGGCAGGCGTCAGCGTGCCGCGCGTGCACGACCAGCAATTCATCGCGGTGTAAAGACCATGAGCAGCATGCAGATTCAACAAGTGTTGGCCGAAATGCGCGCGCTGCAGGCGCGCGCCTCAGGCGCCGCCGAACCCGCCGTGGCCGGTGCGGAGCCCTCGGAGTTCGCCAATCTGATGAAGAACTCCGTGGATCACATCGCGATCATGCAAAACCAGGCGACCGCGCTGGCGGATGCCTACGAGGCGGGCGACAAGAGCGTCGACTTGACCAAGGTGATGCTGGAAGTGCAAAAGGCAGGCCTCGCATTTCGCGCCATGACCGAAGTGCGCAACAAGCTCCTCGATGCATACACCCAAGTAATGAACATGTCGGTTTGACCGCCGCGAGGTTTGATCCATGGCTGACATCGTACCTACTCCAGCGCCGCCGCCGCGCGGCATTGCGGACATCCCGGGGCTCAGACAGGCAGGACTGCTGGTGGGCGTCGCGGCCGCGGTGGCCGCGGCGATCTGGCTGGTGCTCTGGTCGCAGGGCCAAAACTACACGGTGCTCTACGGGCAACTCTCGGAACGCGAAAGCGGCCAGGTCATGGATGCCCTCACGGCTGCCGGAATCGACTTCAAGCTGAATCCCTCGGGCGCGGTGTCCGTGCCGGAGTCGAAAATCCAGGAGGCGCGGATTCGCCTGGCGAGCCAGGGCCTGCCGCAGAGCGACTCGATGGGCATCGAGATGATCCAGAAAGAGTCGGCGCTCGGCTCGAGTTCCATGATGGAGAGCGCGCGCTACCAGTCGGTGCTCGAGACCGAACTCGCGCGCACCATCGTCAAGGTGCAAGGAGTGCAGAGTGCGCGCGTGCATCTGGCGCTGCCCAAACCCACGGTGTTCCTGCGCGATGCACGCAAGGCCACCGCCTCGGTGATGCTGCAGCTGTATCCGGGCCGGCGTCTCGAGCCCGGTCAGGTCGCGGCGATCGTGCACCTGGTCGCCTCCAGCGTGCCGGAACTCGCGGCCAGCGACGTGACGTTGGTCGATCAGGCGGGCAGCCTGTTGAATTCACCGGATGAGAATGCCGAGCAGGCCGCGAGCACCCGCCAATTCGCCTACACCCGCCGGCTCGAGCAAAGTTTCCAACAGCGCATCATCGATCTGCTCGAGCCCATCGTCGGACAGGGCCGGGTGCGCGCCACGGTCACCGCCGACATGGATTTCACCGTCACCGAAGAGACGCACGAGAACTACGATCCGCAGAAGACGGCGGTGCGCAGCGAACAGACCAGCAACGAGCAGCGCAAGGGCGGTGACGGCGCCGAAGGCATTCCGGGGGCGTTGAGCAATCAGCCGCCGGGCACCTCCGGGGCGCCGACCATTCCCGGCGGCGCGACCGCGGCGAATCCGGCGCCCGCCGGCTCCGCGACCGCGGCCAGCACCGGCCCGAGCTCGAGCGCACAGCGCAGCACGCGCAATTTCGAGGTCGATCGCACCCTCGCCTACGTGAAGCAGCCGGTCGGGGTGCTGAAACGCCTCAACGTGGGCGTGGTGCTCGATGACTGGCAGAAGACCGATGCCGACGGCAAGGTCACGACGGCCGCGATGAGCGACGCCGACATCAAACGCTTCTCGCAGCTGGTGCGCGAATCCATCGGGCTCAAGGAGGATCGCGGCGATCAGTTGAACGTGCTCAATCAGGCATTCAAGAACTCAGCGCCGCCCGGACCCGTCGAGGGCCTGCCGTTGTGGGAGTCGCCGTGGGTCATCCAGCTCGTGAAGCAGATCGTCGGCGCCGGCCTCGTGTTGCTGGTGGCATTCCTGGTGCTGCGGCCGTTGATGAAATCCTTGACCAAATCCGCGCCGCGCAGCGGCAGCGCCGGCAGCCTGGGAGCGGCCGGCGAACTCGACGGCGATCGCGTCAGCCTCTCAAAAGGCGGCCCGGCGATCAAACTCGCGCCGAGTTTCGAGCAGCAGATTGCGGCGGCGCGCACCCTGGTCGGACAGGATCCGAGACGCGCGGCGCAAGTGGTGAAGGAGTGGGTTGCCGCGGATGGCTAACAAGCCCGATGAACTCGCCGGAATCCACAGCGCCGCCATTCTGCTGATGAGCTTGGGCGAGCAGGACGCCGCCAACCTGCTCAAGCAGCTCGATGCGCGCGAAGTGCAGAAGCTCGGCATGGCGATGGCCGAGATCAAGGAGGTATCTCGCGAGCAGATGACCGCCGTGCTCGACAAGTTCATCGGACTCGCCGACGCGAGAGCCAACGTGGCGGGCGGATCCCCGGACTTCGTGCGGCGCGTGCTGACCCAGGCGGTCGGTAAACAGAAAACGGAGATGCTGCTCAACCGCGTGGTCACGGGTCAGACCGGCCAAGGCATCGAGTCGCTCAAGTGGATGGAAGCGAAGGCGGTGGCGCAGATCATCAGCGGCGAACACCCGCAGATCGCCGCGATCGTGCTGTCGCATCTCGAGCCCGAGCAGTCGGCGGCAATCCTGCCGCTCCTCACCGAGGAGATGCGTACCGAAGTGCTGATGCGCATCGCCAGCTTGAACGAGGTACCGCAGACCGCGCTCACCGAGCTCGATCAATTGGTCGAGAAACAGGCGAGCGCGACGGCGCCGGCGACGCTGCGCCGCATCGGCGGCGCGCGCACGGTCGCCAATATCTTGAACGCGATGGAGAAGGACAAGAGCGGCGATGAGCTCGGCAAGATCGAAAAGGCCGACGGCGAGATGCATCAGCAGATCAAGGATTTGCTGTTCATCTTCGACAATTTGTTGGATGTCGACGATCGCGGCATCCAGGCGCTGCTGCGCGAGGTCGGCTCGGATACGCTGGCGGTGGCGCTGCGCGGCGCAGAGCCCGAAGTCCAGGAGCGAATCTTGAAGAACATGTCGAAGCGCGCCGCGGAAATCCTCAAGGACGACATGGAGGCGCGCGGCCCCGTGAAGCTCACCGATGTCGAGGCGGCGCAGAAGGAAATCGTCGTGATCGCACAGCGCCTGGCCGAGGAAGGCACCATCAGTCTCGGCGGCAAGGGCGGAGGCGAGTTTGTCTGACGCCAAACCGAAGTCCGCCGACGCGCGGCTGTGGACCGCGCCCGATATGGGGGTTCCCGCAAGCTCGCAAAAAATGGCGACCGTCGGCGGACTGGCCGACTTGCAGGCGGAAGCTCATCGCGAGGCGTTCGAGCAGGGACTCGCCGAAGGGCGCGAGGCCGGCCGGGCGCAGGTGCGCGCGCAGGTGGAACGGCTCGCCGGGATGTTCTACGACCTGGCGAAGCCCTTCGAAGTGCTCGACGCCGAGGTCGAACGCGAACTTCTGACGCTGGCGATGGCGCTGGCCCGGCAAATCGTCCGCCGCGAGCTCAAGACCGATCCGACGCAGATCATCGGCATCATCCGCGAGGCCATCGCCGCGCTGCCGGTGGCCGCACGCGAGGTTCGCGTGCACCTGCATCCCGAAGATGCGGCGGTGGTGCGCGAGAATCTCGCGCCGACGGAAAGCGAACGGGCGTGGGCCATCGTCGAGGACCCGGTGATGGCCCGCGGCGGGTGCCAGATCACCACGGCGACGTCGCGCATCGACGCGCGCCTGGAAACGCGCCTGGGCGCCATCTTGAGCGAGTTGCTGGGCACGGAACGGCACACGAGCGGGGTGCGCTGATGGGCACCGCGTCCCGCGAGCGGCCGCGGCCGAAGCAATGGGCGGCGGCGCTGGCGCAGGCCCGCGAGCGCATGGCGAACGCCGCCGAGATCGTGGTCGAGGGCACGCTCAACCGCATGGTCGGCATGACGCTCGAGGCCGTGGGCTGCGAGGCGGCTGTCGGCGGGCGCTGTCTGGTCGATACCGCGGAGGGCAGGCAGATCGAGGCCGAGGTGGTGGGATTCTCCGGCGACAAGCTGTTCTTGATGCCCACCGGCGACATTCGCGGCGTCATGCCGGGCGCCCGGGTGATTCCAACGCACAGCGTGTCGTCGGCCGCGGTGGGCGACGAGCTGCTCGGCCGCGTCCTCGACGGCGCCGGACGCCCGCTCGATGGGTTTGGCGAGCTCAAGTGCACGGACCGCGTGTCGCTCACCGGGGAACCCTTGAATCCTTTGATGCGGCGCGCGATCCGCGATCCCCTCGACGTGGGGGTGCGCTCCATCAACGCGCTGCTCGCCGTCGGCGGCGGCCAGCGCATCGGGTTGTTCGCAGGCTCGGGCGTCGGCAAATCGGTGCTGCTCGGGATGATGACCCGCTATACCAAGGCCGACGTCACCGTCGTCGGTCTGATCGGCGAGCGCGGCCGGGAAGTGCAGGACTTCGTGAGCAACACCTTGGGGCCCGACGGGATGCGCCGCGCGGTGGTCGTCGCGACGCCGGCCGACAACCCGCCGCTGATGCGACTGCACGGCGCGTGGCTGGCGACCGCCATCGCGGAATACTTTCGGGATCGAGGGCTCAAGGTTTTGCTGTTGCTCGATTCGCTGACCCGCTTCGCGCAGGCGCAGCGCGAAATTGCGCTCGCCATCGGCGAACCGCCGGCGACCAAGGGATATCCGCCGTCGGTATTCGCGCGCCTGCCGCAACTGGTGGAACGTGCCGGCAACAGCGACCGCGGCGTCGGCTCGATCACGGCGTTCTACACCGTGCTGGTGGAAGGCGACGATCAGAACGATCCGATCGCGGATGCCGCGCGCGCGATATTGGACGGGCACATCGTGCTGTCGCGCCGGCTCGCCGAAAACGGACTGTATCCGGCCATCGACGTGGAAGCCTCGATCAGCCGCGCGATGCATCAAATCGCGACCCGGGAACAGCTCGACCTTGCGAATCGCTTCAAGCAGGTGTACTCGACCTATCAACAGAACCGCGACCTGATCACCGTCGGCGCCTATCGGCGCGGCGCCGATGCACGGGTGGATATGGCGGTGGAACAGTGGCCGAAAATGCTCGAATTTTTGCGCCAGGACATGTACGAACCGGTGACAATGGAGCGCAGTTACGCGGACCTTAGGCAACTCGTGACGCAGTTCTCGGCAGCCACCCCGGCAATCGGCAGATAGTGCCCATGCTCATGAGGAAATCGAAAAGATTCGAACCGATCCGGGAAATCGCCTCGACCTCGGCCAAGGATCTCAGCCGCGCGATGGGCGAAGCGGGCCGCAAAGTGGCCGATCTCGAGCGCCAGCTCGAGCAGCTGCAGGCCTACCGCGACGAGTACGTGCGCAACTCGACGCAGGCGAACGGCAGCATCGATGCCGTCAAATTACAGAACTATCGTTCGTTCCTCGACCGCCTGGGCGAGGCGCTGCGGCTGCATTTGAAGTCGCTCGAGGCCGCGCGCAGCGAATACGAAATGCGGCGCAAGCTATGGAGCGAGAAGCGCATCGAGGCGGAGAGTCTCAGCCGCGTCGTCGATCGCTTCCGCAAGGAAGAGCAGCAGGTGGCCGAGCGGCGCGAACAGCGGGAAGGCGACGATGCGGCGCTGCGCGTCTCCTTCGCGGACCGAAGCGAGACCGGGAATCATTGAGCGCGCCGATCAGAACTTGGCCGTGAACGCCAGGAACAGCTGGCGGCCGAACATATCGTAGGTGCTGTAAGTGTTCGCGGCGCCGCCGGCGACGATGAACGAATCGACGATCGGCGGGTCCTTGTCGAGCACGTTGTTGGCGCCCGCGCGGATCTGCAGGATCTTGTTCACGTTCCACGTCGCCTCGAGATCGATGTAGTTGTAGGCGCCGATTTTCGCGTTGAAATAGTCGTACGCGCCCCAGGTGGCGAAATGCAGCGTGGGATCGCTGCTGTCGTTGTCCTGGGAAACGGACCCGATGTAGCGCCACGTGAGCGATGCGGCGATGTTCCACGGCGTGTCCCAGGTCGTTCGGAACAGGTGATGCCAGCGCGGGTCGACCGTTTGGCAGGTCTCACCGTACAGTCCGGCGCAGTCATAGGTATGCGCACTCGGCAGGGGCTGCGTCTCGTTGTGCAGAAGGTACGCGCCGTTCAGCGCGAATGACACATCGCCGAAACCCGGCGGCAGGTCGAGCTTGTAGCTCATCTGCACATCGATGCCGCTCACCACGGCGGTACCGAGATTGTAATTCTTCTGGATCACGTAACCGCCCGATTCGATGCTGTTGCCGGTCAGGCTTCCGGTGCTCGGCGAGCGCACGATCTGGCTGCAATAGACGGGGTCGCCGGTATTGGCGCAATTGGACAGGATCACGAGATACGGAATGACCCCGATCTCGTCCTTCACTTGGATATGGTAGTAGTCGATGCTGCCGGTGAGGTGCGGTATCTGGCCCGGGGAGAAATTCACGCCCAAGGTATAGGTGTCGGCCTGTTCCGGCTTCAGCGTCGAATTGCCGCTGGTTTCCTGCGACAACTGATCGGCGGTGCCTTGCGGTATCGAGCCCGAGTTGAACTGCGCCGCGGTGACCCCCGTGCGTTCACACTGCAGCAGGGTGAAGCTGATGGGCGGAGCGCAGGGGTCGTTGCCGACCGCGGCGAGCCCGACGATCGGCGGTGTGAACGCCTCGGCGACGCTCGGCGCACGGATCGCGCGGTCAAAGGAGGCGCGGATGCGATAGTCCGTGATGGGCGCGTACTGAACTTCGAACTTGTAGGTGTTGGTGACGCCGGCCGTCGAGTAATCCGAGCGGCGATAACCGGTGTCGAACAGCAGTTCCTTCGCACCGGCTTTATCCTGGACGAGCGGCGCCCGCACTTCGAGGAATTCCTCCTTGACCGAGATGCTGTTGTCGATGGGCGCGACCGCGCTGCCGAATCCGGACAGCAAACCGCTTTCCTCGGCGGAGTCCGGCTGCAAGAATTCGTGATCGTTGCGATGCTCGAAGCCCAGGTTCATGGCCACGCCCTCGGTGGCGAGCGGCGACTCGATGCCGTAGCTGCCAAGCCTGACGGTGATGTCGGCATGGAGCGTGCGCAGCTGCGAGGCTCCTTGCGCCGTGCCGAGCTGGTATAGGTAATTGAGCGCGGCCTGGGTCACGCCGCCATCCGAGAAGATGTTGTACGGCACGCAGCCCCGCGGGGCGCCTATGCAGGTCGGGGCGGCGGCGGTGCCGGTCACCAAAAGGGCGTTGCTGATCCCTTGATAACTCAGGTACTTCTGGTTGGAATCGGAAAACGCGGTGTAGAAGTACTGTCCGTAGACATCGTAGCTCCAGGCGTCGGCGAAGTCGCCCTTGGTGCCGAACACGGCTCGATAGTTGGTATGGTCGAAATCGATGAAGCGGTCGCCGCCCTCGATGTTGCGGCGGCCGATGCGGACCTGCACCGTCGTCGATCCTGGATTGGATTTGTCCGCCGCGATTTGCGCGGGCGTGCACAGGATGCCGGCCTCCTGCGCGCTCAACAATGGATTGCTGCAATTGATGAAGTAGTCGCCGGCCCCGGTTGGATCGAGCGGATTGCTGTCCTTGAACAGGGCCGCCGGTGCGACTTGCTGATGCGTCTTGTCATCCATGAAAAAGAAATCAGCGTACGGCTTGAAGTATTCGGCGATGTCATCGTGGGCCATGAAGGCCGCGTTATAGCGGTCGTCTTCGCGGGTCATGAAAATGTATTGCTGGGAGTTGTATACCGCGGGCGGTGTGGTCGCGACCGACCCGTTCGGCACGAAGCTATGACCGTACACGCTGTAGGCTGTTCCCGCATTCGCGCCGGTCGTAGGCTCGAACCAGTTGGAGTTGGTCGAGCCGTCGCAGGTGACGCCGTTGACATTGCCGGCCTTGTCGAAGGTCGGGAACAACTGGCAGGCGCCGAAATCGCGCTGACTGGCGACGACCGGATCGGCGTGGCGGTAGCTCAAGTATCCCGTGGCATTGCCGCTGCCGTCGGCAAAATTCGTCCCCATCAGAACATCGAAGGTGCGGTTACGCCCGTCTTGCGCGGTGCCGGTGGGCGGCGTGTAGCCGAATTGCCGCACCAGGTTCTCCATGAATGCATCGTTGTTGTCGTGGTAGTTCTCCCCCACCTGACCGTCGACCTGGAATCCCTCGAAATTTCGCTTCATGATGAAATTCACCACGCCCGCGATGGCGTCCGATCCGTAGGCGGCGGACGCACCGCCGGTGACGACTTCGACGCGTTCCACCAGGCCCGCGGGTATTTGATCGAGATCGGGAGCGGGTTGCGAAATGGCCGTGTTCGGCGAACCGACGCCGAGGCGCCGGCCATCGACCAGCACCAGCGTGCGGCCCGGCCCGAGTCCACGCAGGTCCGCGGTGGCGACGCCGCCGGCGGTGGTCAGACCCGAGGTGCCGTTGCCGAGGTCCTGGCCCAGATCGTTGGTAAAGATCTGCGGCAGCTGGCTGATGATGTCGGTGATGTCGGTCTTGCCGGACACCTGGATGGATTTGGAAGAGATCACCTGAATGGGGCTGGTGCTCACTTCGTTCGGCGAAGCGATGCGCGATCCGGTGACTATGATCTCCTGCAGCGGCGGAGCTTCCGCCTCCGTCGCAGCCGCGGGTTGCGCGGCGGCCGGAACATTTTGCGCCAGCAGGTATTTGTCGGCGGAAATATTCGCAAGTTCGGGCATCGACGCGGCCGTCGCAACGCCATCGCCGACGGGCGCCAGCAGCACGCCGGCTCCGTCGGGCAGAGCAGAAGACATCAAGGGCATGACAGTCACGGTGTTTTCGTCGAGATAGCGATAGGTGAGGCCGGTGCCCGTGAGCAGCTGGTCGAATGCTTCGTCGGCGGTGATGTCGCCGTTCGCGCCAAGGGTGCGCAGATCGCGAACCGTGCTCGACAAGTACAGCACCTGCAAACCGCGGCTCTGCGCGAGTTGCTTGAGCGCGGGCCCGAGACCTTGCGCGGCGATGTGGGTGGGTTTTCGAATGGCGGCGTTCGCGCCGTCCGCCCTGGATAGACCGACGACAGACACGCATACAGCCGCCGTGACAACGGCAAAACGCATGAACGCTCCCGCGCCTCTTGAGAGGTTCTTGATACCGGCCGGCGAAAGCCGCCAGGTCTGATGACGGTAGAGCGTTGTCACATAAGAAGTGGGTATGGTTAGCGCGCTGCGTGGCGAACGACGCGCACTTGATTCTCCGTTTCTATCACTTGAATCGAGCCCTGGCTGCGCAGGAAATTGATGAGCGACGCCGGATCGGTCGACGAATAGACGCCGCTGATTTTTATGTTCTGCAGTTCGCGATCCTCGATGGTCAACGGCCGGCGGTTGTAACGATTGAATTCCTCGGCGACCTCGCTCAAAGGCGTCTCTTCGAACATGAGGCGCCGCTGCAGCCAGGCGGTGGCAACCAACGTATCCGTCTTGGTCGGCTTGGCCACCGTGTGCGGCAGCACGGTGAGCTGCTCGCCCGCGGATAGCACGATGGGTGTCGCACCGGCCGTGTCGGAGTGGTCGAAGGTTTCGACCCGGCCCTCGACGACGGTGACGACGGTGGAGATCTGCTTGCGGTACACATCGAACTCGGTGCCTACTGCGCGCACCTTCGCGTCCCCGGCACTGACGACAAACGGCCGCTGCTGGTCCTTGGCGACGCGGAACAATGCCTGGCCTTCGAGCAGCGCCACATCGCGCTGATGGTTCGTGAGATGCACCTGAACGCGCGAGCGCGCATTCAATTCCACGGTCGATCCGTCGGCGAGCTGCAGGGTGCGCTGTTCACCGATGCCGGTGGCATAGGAGTCGGTGAAATTGCCGCCCCAAAAGCGCAGCATCACCGCAGCCAGGAGCCCGAGCGCGGCCGTGGCGAGCAGGGCGCGCCGCGGCCGTTGCCAGAAGGTCGGCGAATCCTTGGGCGGTACATCGCGCAGGGAGGGCCGCGAGGGGGCCAGCGCGATGACGTCCGCTTCGCAGCGGGCGCGTGCGATGAGCGAGGCGATGTCGATCCTGCCGTCGGGATCGGACGTCGGCAGTTCGGCCCACACGCCCGATATCTCGAGGTACGCCTGAATGTGTTCGGGCGAGCGCCGCAGCCACTCGATGAAGCGCTGGCGTGCCTCACCGTTCACATCGCCGGCGCGAAACTCGATGAACCACGCCGACGCCTCGGCCACGATCACCGGGTGGGTCTTGCCGCTTGCAGGTCCGATTCTCATGGACTGGTGGCCCCTTCGGAGGCTCGAAGATTTCTACAGTGCTCGACCGCCCGCGCCAGATATTTTTTCGCGGTCTCGCGCGATACGCCGAGTTCGTCGCCAACCTCCTGCACGGAATAGCCGGCGACCCGATGAAGAACGAGGGCGGTCGCGACGCGCGCGGGCAGGATGGCGAGCACCCGCTCGAGTTCGTCGAGCCTTTGGGCGTGGGCGACCTGATCCGGCGGGTCCTCGCTCGATGGAGTTCTGAGCTCCGAGAAGACCTCGGCGAT
>Ga0181537_10001472_pt1 | contig 21722 bp, 40 predicted proteins | sample PEATcosm2014_Bin_39_FD_119765 | JGI IMG/M metagenome (GOLD analysis project Ga0181537, IMG submission 119765) | Peatland microbial communities from MTU Mesocosm Facility, Houghton, MI, USA - PEATcosm2014_Bin23_10_metaG | ecosystem: Environmental > Terrestrial > Soil > Wetlands > Peat | place... | reverse complement strand
CGTGCGAATCGCTCGGTGCTGCCTGGTGAGGCTTCGGGATTGCCCGGCCTGCGACCCAGGAAACGGCTGCGTACGTTTCGACGTGCCTCCGAAAGCTCCGTCCTTTAGGGCGGGGTTGATTACGTCTTCGATCTCACGGAAGGCATTCGGGATGTACGTGGTCATTGTCGTTTCTCCACCGGCCACCATCCGGGCCACCACGGGGAGGGGTCTTCAGGCATCCAGGTCCTTGCTAGGCAGCCATTGCTCGGAGATGTACCGGTCGAATGTGACACGGGCGAGATTTAGGACCGCGGCGGATTCTCCAGTGTCGAGCACTGCGTTCGCGCACTTGCTAATCCGGTCGTAGGTACGCTTCAGCTTCACAAGTTCGGCCGCGACGCCAGGCGACAGCCGGATCGCGCTGTACGCCTTGGCTATGTCGTTGAGCTGGGCGTTGAGCGACTCTTGGACGCGGATCGCACGCTTGACGTCTTCCCTGAGGACTGCATTTTCTCCGACCGCCGCGTCGAGCTTGGTGCGGGCCGTATCGTACAGTGCGGACATGCGAGCGAGCCCTCCCTCGAGCTCTTCGGCGCGGGAGATGGCGTGTTCGCGATCGTCCATCGCGTCGCGGAGTCGCTTGGCCATCTCGCCTTCGTCGAGCTGCCGGACTTGCTGCAGCGCGACACACGTCTCGTGGAGCTGCTGCACGTGCTGGACGACCACGGAGGGCACGGTTGCCGTGGAGAGGCCGATGGCGTGCGCGATGTCTCGCACCGCTGCCTGTGCCTCTTGCTGCAAGACTACGTGGTCGTGACGAATCGGCGCGGGCTTCTCGCCGTAATGGTCGACTCGTAGCCTGACGATCTGTTTGGCGACCGCGCGCGCGAGAGCTGGGACCGCCGACCGAAGGTCGTACGGCACTCCATATTGCTGTATGTGGTTTCGGACGTCGGCAAGGATCTCTTCCGCGATGTCCCTTGAATCCTTCTCTTCGTCTGGATTCATGGCTTGCGGCACCTGCATCCGTACAGCCAATCGAAATCCGGCAGAGCCGGAGGCGGGCACGCTTGCGCGCACGCCGCGATTTCTTTGGCATGCGAATCCGAGCTGCCATGGGCGCACGACCATGCCACCCCGCCCGCGATCAGGATGCCGGCGATCGAGACGCCGCACGCTTCTACGATTCTCGGGATGTCCTCCGACTTGATCATCGCGCCAGCACCAGCTTTCCGTCCTGAGACTTTTCTTTCGCATGTTGTCCTGACTCGGGGGCGTCCAGCCCCTTCTGCTCGTCGCACAGCTCGTCGCCGGCGCGCGCGATGTCCTCGCGCGACACGCCCGACTCGATGCCGCTCGCGCGCTCGCGACGCATCGCGCTCTTCTTGGCCCGCTGGACCAGGCCCGCGCACATCGCGCCGCTGACGCGGTCTCGGAGCTCCTGCCGCCGGATGCGGTGGCGCCGGTCGAACAGCTCGTCGACGCCGATCCGCGCGAGGTCGTCGCCCGCATTCGCGACGGGCGCGCCGCGGAACTGGACCTTGAGGATCTGGTAGCACTCGGCCTCGGTCGGGCGCGGAATCTCGACCTTCAGGTCCAGCCGTCCTTCGCGCACGAGCGCATCGTCGATGACGTCCGGGCGGTTCGTGATCGCAATGACGAACGCGCCCGAGTCCTCGACCCCGTCCATCTCGGCGAGGACGGTCGGGACGATCGTCGCGTCCGAGCCGGAGAACGGCCGCATGCCGCGCCGCGAGAACAGGCCGTCCGCCTCGTCGAAACAGATGACGGCCGGGTACCCGTGCTGTGCAAAGTGCTTGCGCGACGCCGCGAACAGGTCGCGCAGCGCCTTCTCGCTGTTGCCCTGGAACATGTTCAGGACCTCGGGCCCCTTGACGTACGTGAAGGCGGACGCGCAGTAGTCCTGGCCGTGGAGCGTCGCGAGATGGGTGGCGATCGCCTTCGAGATGAGCGTTTTGCCTCCGCCTGGAGGCCCGTAAAGCAGCATCCCCTTCGTCCGCTTGAGGCCGTACCGGCGAGCCCGCGCCGCATCCACCACATGCGTCTCGATGGCCTCTCGGACGAGCGCCTTGACGTCCTCGAGCCCGCCGATGTCATCAAAGCTGACGCCCGTGTCCACCGGCTTGGCCACGTCTTTCTTCGGCATCTTCCGGACGACCAGCACAGACTGCGAATCCAGCACGACCTCGTCGCCGATCTCCAGCTTGCCGCGCAGCTTGCCTGTCAGCACGACCTTCCTGTTCTGAGGATCGACCTTGACCTCCACGTGCCTGTCGTCCAGCAGGCCAACGACTGGGACGACGATCCCGGCGATCACGGGGTCGTCGATGATTCCGATGATCCCCTTCGTCTGGGCGGTCACGTAGACGGCATCGCCTTCTTCGATCGGGCGAGGCACGACATTCGGTGCCGGCATCCGGACCTCGGCGAACTGGGCGCCCAACGCGACGAACACCTTGGTCCCTCGAATCTCGAGGACGTGGGCGGACAGTTGCGGCTCCTCCATCATCCGCTGGAACCCGGCTTCGCGCTCGCGCATCTCGTTCTCGAGGGATTCGATCCGCGCTCTCAGGTGGACCGGGTCGTCGTATGGGCTCGTGTACCGCATCATGACTTGTCGCTCGCGTCCGGATCTTTGTGGAATTGGGCGCTCGCGTGCTCGGCGCCGTGTCGGACCGCCTGCTTCGCATGCTCGACCGACTGTTGAAAGAGGACGGCGTGCCTCTGGCACGTCCAGACGGTCGACGTCATGACCGCCATCAGACCGAGCTCGACGCCGAACAGGATCAACTGCTCCTTGTACGTCAGACCCATCCGGTGCGGGAGCTCGACACAGAGCGGGCACTTGATGGCCGACTCGGGAACCTCGGGAGTCTCGGGAATCTTGTCCATCAGTTGGCCTTTGGGTTGGTCTTCGGCGCGGGCATTGGCAGCGGATGTCCGGTGGGGGTGACGTCGATCTTCCGGTCGTACGGGAGGGTCGACTTCGACGGGTGCCACTGGACGTGCACGCACGCCACTTGACCTCCGATCGATAGCCGAATCGCGAATCCAGACGGCTCGAACTGGTGGTCCGCGGCATCGATCAGGAATGAGGGGAGAAACGCTTCGAGCGACGACCGGACCGCTTCGACCCCACCCATCGCGCCCACGGGACCCGTGGGGACCGACGGCGGACGCACGTCCAATTCCGCGCGCAAGCTCTCTTCGAGCTTCTTGAGCGCCGCGACGAGGCCGCGATACGCCTGGATGCGTTCCTGAAGCCGACGACGCGCGTTGTTCCGGTCGAGCGAGCCGACGAGGACGCCGGCCGCGAAGGCCAGGATAGCGAGACCAGTCACGGGCTCCGCCCCTTCAGGTATGCAACGAACTCCGCGTCCGTCTCCTCCCGCCATCCCTTGCCACCCTCGAACACCATGGCCTTCGCATCGGGGTCGGGGCGCATGACCTCGCGACCCATCGGCGCGACGGCCGCCGCTTCGGTCTGGACCGCAGCCGCCGCGGCAGCGTCGGCGTCGTCCGCGCGCGCCAGGATATCGGCTGCAAACGCGCGCGCAGCGTCTGGCGGCATCAGGACCTCGCCGTTCGTCGTGCGGTCGATCGCAAACACCCCAACCACCGGCGGACCAGCCGGCCGCGCGGCCGTCGGCCGAACGTACTGGGGCCGGGATGGCATCGGACCGGACTGCTCGGGATAGACGAACCTCCCGACAGTCGCGGCGATGGCCTTCTGGATCACGACCCTCGCGGTCGCGATGCCCTCGTACGGCGAGGGCGCCGCGTCAGTCGTCGAAGGGCTCGTCGGGGTCGGGGTCGTAGGCAAATTCGGACTCGTCGGGTCGGGGGTCGTCATCGTGGATGTGCTCTGCTTGTGTTGCTACTTCAGCGAAGTACCCTTCACGTCCTGGGGCGACGCGGGCATAGGGCGGTATCGCGTCGTTGGTCGCCATAGCTGCGCGGATGGCATCGACCTCTTCCTTGGGCGGGTGAATGGTCGCGCGCCTGCGGGGCCCTGTCCATGGTTTTTCCGGATCGCGAACGACCTGCCCGCACGTTTTGCAGACGCTCGGGCGAAGCCACTGGCCGTTCATTTTATCGACCAACCGACCCACCGCCTCGCCAACAGAGTCGACCCCTCGGATGCCGCTGATTTCGCGGAGCAGCAGGCGATTCATCTGCTCCCGCATGCGCGCGCGGAACTTTTCGGATTTCGTGTTGCGCGAGTCGGATGGATCGCGGAGCAGACCTTGGACGTATTCCTCGGCCTTGATTCGGAGCTCTATCTCCGTCTCCACGCGAAGACGAACGACAGCGTCGCGCGCTCTTTTGATGAGGCTACGGATCACGTCAGCGCCGCCCGGATGGCCGCGTCCTCTTCGGAAATATTCTCGTCTGTCATGGTCCGATCGCCGCGGACCGCACGCGCAGCCTCGTCGCCAATGAGCTCGACTAGCACAAGCGTGAAGGTCGACGGAAACTCATCCACGAACGCCCGCATCATCTCGCGCGAGGCCCCGATCGCCGCGTCCATCTCGGCGTGCGCGATGTCGTGCTCGGTCTGGGCGCGCGCGTACGCGTTGGCGAGTTCCTGGGTGCGGCCGCCTTCTTTGAAGGCGCGAAGCGCCACGGCCATCGCCTTCGTTGCCGCATCATCTTTCGCTTTGGCCGCTAGGGACGGGTCTCTCGTACTCTCGAGGGCCAGCCACTTGGCCCGGAGAGACATCACCTTCTGTTCGCACTTGTCCGATAGCTGAATGGTCATGACGGTTTCTCTCTTTCTTTCTGGCGTCGGTCTTCTTCGAGGATGAGGGTTCGGGCCATGTCGGCGGCGGATATGCCGCGGGCCTTGGCCAGTCTTGCAAGCGCGGCGCGTTCGCTGGCCGACAGGTGGAACTCGAAGCGTTCGGGTCGCTTCATGACATCTTCGCGGTCGAGGTCGCCGCTTCCATCCGCAGGAGCGTCTGTTCCATGCGCGCGACTTCCTTGCATAGCTGCTGGATCGCGAGGTTCGCCGACGCAAAAGTGACGTCGGTCAGGAGAGCGTCGATCTCCCTCTCAGACACGCCCGATCGAATGAGCCGGTTGCGGATCGCCTCGAGCGCAATGGCGAACGGCGTAAACTCTTCCATCGTTGGATTGAGCTGCTTGGGAAGCAACGTGATGAGTCTGGGTCGGGTCATCGCTGCGCTCCGAAATACTGGGTGAACTTCTGCATGGCCTGTTCGAGCTCCTGCTCGAGCCTGCGCTGCTGCCCGATCGCGACCTCGAGCGCCTGGTTCGCGGCTTCGGCGGCCCGCTGCTTCTCGTCGACGTCGGCCCGTCCCATCGCGGCGAGCTCGCGGCAGTCCTTCAGAGCCTGGAACAGCCGGTCCCCTTCGTCAAAGTCCTCGCTGGGTGAGGACATTGGGACAATCGACAGCATGGGCGGGGGAAGCGCGCGGGCCAGCGGCCTGGGAGCGGTCGCCATGGTGACGACGGCGTCCGGATGGAGGACCGGATTGAACGGCGCGGCCGACGGCTTCGGGTCCGCCTTGTGATGGGCCACACCGTTGCCCTTGGGTGGCGGCCAGGCGAAGCCCTGCTGTTTGAGGTCCCGGAGGATCATCTGGACGGACTGCGCCGACGGCGGTCGCGCGTTGAACGTGACGGTGCTCCCGGCCGGCGGCGTCGCGCGCCACTGGGCGCCCTGCCCGATCGGCACGACGTCCCAATGCTGCGCGCGAAGCTCGTCCACGATGTCTTTGATCGCGCCCACGTTGCTCACGGCTTCGCAAGCTCCCGGCGCAGCTCGTCCTTCATTCGACGAACCGCCTCGGCCAGCTTGGCCTCGACGACCTGGGCGACCACGCCTTCCCACCGCTCGTTGACCTCGCCGGCGACGCGCGTGCGGATTTCCGCCTCTCGTGCGGCGAGCTCGCTCTGGACCATGTCCTCAACGAACGTTTGGATCGCCTTCAGTTGCGACCCGCCGGACATCGCCTTCTTGAGCGCGGAATGGAGGCCCGCCGCGACTTCGTCCTGCTGCTTGGGCGTGAGCAGAGCCCAGGCCTTCTCCATGTACGTCATCATCTCTTTCATCCAGACCTCTTCGAGCTCCTTCTGCAGGCCGACCGAGTGCTTGTCGGTCGGGCGACTGGCGACGCGACCGACGTGCGAAGAGATTCGGCCCACCGACTCGAACGGTTTCGCATCCGACCCATCCATCGCATTCGAAAGATTCTCGTTCAGCGCGAGGATCTTGTCGGCAGTCTCCTGGACGTGCTGGTCCGCTTCGCCGGATCGAATCTCGGCGGCGATCGCGTCGACTTCCCGACGGAGTTCCGCCTTGCGCTTGGCCAACGCGGCGGACTCCAGCATGAGCTCTTGGCCGTAGGCCCGCAGGCAGAACTCCGTCAGCTTCGTGATGCCGTGATCGGGGTTGTAGTAGATCGCCTTGCTCGAAACGGCGTGCCGGAAGTCGACAATCTGCACCGTGTCCCGCGCCATGCCGTCCAACCTACGGACGTTTGCCGGTAGACGTCAACCCCCTTGTCGAGCGCGCTGGCTTCGCGATAGCTTACGCGCTTGGAAAAGGAGGTAGCCCGTGGATAGCGACCGTCGTTTCGACCCGTTCGCACGCGACTACGGCGAGACGGACCGAAACCGCGCGTGGCGCAAGCCCTGGGAAAGCCCGACGTACGAGATCGGAGCGTTCTACGCGGCGATCATGGCGTCGCTCCACCACATTACCGAGGCCGACGAGACGACGCGCCGCTCTCAGTACACCGAGGACAGCGTCGCCGACTACAAGCGCGCGCTCACCCGCTTCGTCGAGTCGGCGCAGGGCCGCGCCTAGCCCCCTTGGACGCGCGGTAATCGCACGCCGTTGGCCTTCCGGAGCTCGTCGACGAGCTTCACGAACTCGGGCGTCGGGAGGCCTTCGGCGCGTGGACCGAACGCCACGGATTCGGTGACGGGGCGGAAGTCCTGGCTCTTCGGCTTCTTCCCATCGACGACGCGCTCGACCGCTTCCTTCTCCTGCTCGATCTGAGAGCGCACGTCCCACTCGGCCCACTGGGCGCGGAACTCGCTCGTCTCAACGCGCGCGCGGTACCCGTCGAGCTCGAACGTGTACCGGATGCGAGGCGTGTCGCGGAACACGTTTAGGGCTTCTTACGCGTGAACTTCGGTCGTGCGGCGACACGCGCGCGCACGGCCGAGAACTTGTTCGGCGTGCCTGGAGACACGCGCTTTACTGTCGCGGGTCCACTGACTTTGGGAACGGTCCGTGCCTTGGGCATGGCCCAGTGTACTGCCTCGAGCACTGCCAGCAAAAGAGCGGCTTGCTCGCGTCGGGGCCGGCGTCGGGCTCAAACAGGCCCCGCCCGCGCGCGCGCACGGCGTCCATAGCCCGGACCCACGTGACCCCCTGGTTGGCCCCCCGGTTGACCGCACGCTCGATCGCTGGGGCGAAGTCGCAGTGGCGACCGTCTTTCGTGACGATGTGACTGATCTGCATCCCCTCTTGTGTGAGCTTCTTCCGCGTGCCCACGAGGTCTCTCTTCACGTACTTGTTCGGGTGCAGCTCGAGCCGCGATGGCACCGATTCAAGCTTGTCACGAAGGGCCTCGAAGCCCACCTTGCGGCTCACAACAGGTCGATCATCGAGGAGTAGCGTGATGCCGGCGGCCTCGGCGTGCTCACGCATCGGGTCAAAACACCATTGATCCGACCAGACCTCCGTGACCCCGTAGACGTCGAGCTCCTCTTTCATGGCCCGAAACACGTCCTTCGATACAAGGGGCGCACCTTCTTCGGGGATCCACTGGCGGACGCGCGACAGGACGTAGGTCGATTCTTCGTCCGTTTTCCCGTAACGCTTGCCCGCGATCACCAGCGTCCATGCGTTGGACCGCGTCGCCGCGTCCATGGCAGCCCCGTAGTCCATCCCACGTTCCTGCGGCGCGAACTCGTCCTCCGCGGCCACGCCGTCGGGGGGCTGGCGCGTCGCCCGGTCGATCTCTTCGGACCCGAAAAAGCTGTACTCTGCGTCTGCAAACTCGCCGAGGCAGTCGGTCTTGTACATGATCGGCTTGCGACGCTTCAGGTCCGCAACCTTTTCGGCGTCCCACTCCTTCGGGTTCATCTGCGGGCCGGTGCCGCGAACGATAACGATGTCACGCGACGGTTTTCCGAAATGCGCCTCAACGGCTTCGTAGATCGGCCCGAACGGGGCCCACGGCGATGTCACGGCGACGATCGACCCTCCACGCAGGATTCTCGACATCGCATAGTCGCGGGTCTCGTCGAAGTTGACCACGCCGTCTCCCTGTCCGACCATTCTGGCTGCTTCGTCGAGCACCAAGGCGGGGACCCAGACACCGATCGCTGCTCCTCCGGCCCGCTTCGCGGCGGTGACCGAGATTTTCACGATCCAACCGTCGGGCCGGCGCATCGTGATCTCCTCGCTCGTCGGGTCGCATACGAGCATCTGTTTGAAGAGAGCTCGGGAGAACAGATTGTCCTTCAAGTGCTTGAAGATGATCTCCGCCTTTTTCTTCTCCGTCGCGATGATCGGGACCTCGATCTCGTCGCCAGCGCTCGCTCGGCTGACGTCGGCGGTCAGCGCGCGCTGGATGGCGATCGACGACGCGATGACGCTCTTGCCGCTCCGCGTGGACGCGACGATATAGAACTCGAACGGGACACGTCCGACCGGCAGAGCCGCTACAGCCGCCTCCCCGCCGAAGCCGCTGATGACATCGGGATGCGATTCGAGGCCGAGGAGCGGCAGTCCGTCGGCCGCTCTGCAAATGGCCCGCTGCAGCGCCGTTGCCGCCGTTACGCCGAACCCCATGGGGTGAGTGAAGATCCACTCCGTAGAGATACCGAGAGGCCTGGCCATCAGGACAGAGCGCCACCGAGAGCGTTGCCGGTCTCGAAGCCCTTCTTCGCCATCTCCGCCTCGATCTTCACGATGTCGAGCTTCGACAGCAGGCGGTTACGCCACTCGGGCCCGATGGCCGCGGCGACGTTCTCCGGCGCATCTTGCCCGGCCACCTGACCTCCGGGGTTGCATCCGCGCCGATGAGCCGCGTACACCGCCCCGAGAAAATCTTCCGCTTCGACCAGGCAGGCGCCGACGAACCGGCCGCCATCGGCGCGCTCCGGATCGACGAACGACAACCACCACAGCTTCATTCGGACACCACCGTCAGCAGACGGACAACTGCGATGACGAATCCGGTCACCGCGGACACAGTGGCCATCCGTCTGGTCGATACTCCGTTGGCTCCTTGGGAAAAGGAGGTCCGACTGTGCGTCGACTGGGGCTCATCACTGCGTCGTCTCGCTTCCCGGCCCACCGGGCCACGGCGCCGCCAATGCCGCCCCGAACGGATCGACAGGAGGGACCGGATCGGGACTTGACGGCCCGGACGGATCCTGGGATCTCGTAGACCTATCGCCTCTCGGTCTTCGGTCTCTCTCGACGACGTGAAGCGTCTTGGCTGCGCGGGCGAGGACGCGGGAACGGGCCTCCAGAATCCGTGCCATCTCGACCGGGTTGTCGGACCTGAGAGGCCGCATCGAGACATCGACCTCCAGGAGCTGGTCGGTCACGCCGGCAATCGTCGGGACGGAAGCCCGGTCGTACTCGTGCCCGTCCACGATGACCGGCGCGTCGGCAAAGCGCTTCCGCCGGATTGCCCCAGCCGCTCGTCTTCGCTCGGCTTCTTCGGGGTGGTGGTTCCGGCAGAGGACGTCCTTCCAGGACCAGCGGCCGCACGGCTGGCCATCGGCGCACTTGGCGATACACCGGATGCGCGGGCCGGGAGGCGGTTTGGGCAGTGGCTTCCGGTGGGCCATGCGCCGAAAGATAGGCGATTCCGGCCGCAGTGACAGAGTCTGACTGGTCACCCACTGGGTGGCAGCCACCTGGATCTGAAGCCATCGGACGCCCGGATTCGGGGTTGGCGAACCGCAGAATCTATCAGCCGGCGTCACGGGTCGAGCTCCGGTGTCGCCGCGACGTCGCGCACAATCCCGTACTCGGTCGCCTCGGTTCCGTCCTCCAGGACGACGCGCTTGGGGGCGCACGACGCGGTGGGGCACTTCGCCTCGGCGCCCGCTGCCCGCCACCAGTACGCCCCGCACACCAGGCACTGAAGCCTGGTGGCGAACGGTTCGAGCGCCGCGAGCATCGAGACGGACGTGCGGGGGTCGAAGTGCTGGCGGACGGTCATCGGTCCTCCAACGCGGCAGCGGACGCCGCATCGACTTCATGGCCCACGTCGACGGCGGCGGCGGCTTCGCGCCCGCGGCGCTCCTCCGCCGCCGTCAGGCCAAGGCAGACCGCCGAGATGATCCCGCAGGCGACGGCGGGAGGTCCAAACAAGGCCAGCGCACGACGAATTGCGTTCATCGATACTCCGATGTGCCTTCCGTCCGGAATGCGACTTCTGGGTACTCGGGTGCCTCGACTCCGTGTCTCGCCTGCTCCTTGATCCGCTCGATCAGGCGCTCGATGTTGTCCCAAAGGACCCCGGGGTCGAACCGATCGGGCACCGCCTGGATGACGTGTTCCGGATGCCACGGCTGCCCCGCGCCCCATTCGAGGGTCGTGCCTTCCACCACGTCGCAGCCTCCGTCCTCCTCGAGCGCGCGGACCCGGACGATGGCGACATGCCGGGAGTCGTGTCCCCGGACGAGCGCGCACGCGAGCGGCGAGACGTCCAAACCGTGGTTCGGCGTTCCGATGATGGTCATGTCGGCCTGGTCGACACACCACGCCTCGTCGCGGCGCGGGCCAAACCACGGGTGTGCGCGCGACCGGGCGCTCATCGCGAGGCCTTCCGCTCCCGCCGCTCCAAGACGAGCAGGACCCCCGCCGTCACGGCCATCAGGGCGGTTACGAAGGCGAGGAAGGCCAGCATCACGGTTCGGGCCATTAGGACGGGCGCCTGAACAGCGTTCGATCGGTTCCCCATACGACCCATCCGCCCAGCACGGCGAGCGTTAGCCACGCCTTGTCGTCCAGCTCCTTGCGTACAGCAACGCCCACCAGAATCCCGGTCCAGAAGGTCACGACCCAGAACCACGGACGGTCGACGGCGGTGAACCACCGGTCGAGCCGCGCGCGTCGGCGGCCCCTGCGCTCGATACGGTCAAACTCCTGTTCGGTCGGCATCTTCAGTTGCGACAGGGTCGATCGAGACCTAACTCGCTTCTGTCGCCTTGGGTGCTTCAGATTGCCTACGATTCACGTGGGACTCGTTCGTTTTCGTGGTGTGCGGACCGCGACGAGCGCGGTCCGGGACGTGGAGATTCGTCTTCTTGGCCGCGGCCTCGAGCGCCGTCCGGCAGACGGTCGACACATCGAGCCCTCGCCACCACTTCCGGATGGTCGGGACAGACGCTCCCGACCACCGCATCAACCCAGCCAATTCAACGGCGCCGAGCGGCTCGATCGCATCGGGGGGCTCACTCGCATGTGTGTCGTCTGCGTGCTGCTTCGCGTCCAACTTTGACTTCCTTTTTGCCATGGCCAGGAAGATAGGACCAGCGAAAAGAGCGCCATGAGGCACACGATCGATGGTGTGCCGAGGCTACGCGGCGACGAGTACGAGTCCAGCCAAGCCGCGCGACCACGAGCCTTTCGAATCCGACGTGCGGGGCGCGGTCCGAACCGACGCGACTTCGCGCATCCCCTGGCCAACGAGAGCGGCGATGAAATCTTGGCGGGTGCCCGGGTTCTCGCCGCAGGCAATCCGGTCGTTCGACCATCGGCTCCAGAGCGGCCACACGGCTTGCCGGCGCCCGCGCCCGCGCGTGCACCGGGCCTCGATGAAGCAGACGATGGGCGGACGTGGGACCGAGTAGACACGAGCGCGCGAGACCGGCGCCGAAGGCGGATGCCCCGCCGGGCGCTCCCAGGACGCCCAGAGGGCCCGTTCGCGGTCCAGCGCCTCTTTCCTGGCCCTGGCCTCTTCGACGCTTTGGCACCCCTTCCAGGGCTCGTCGTCGTCGAATTGGTCGACGTCGGCGCCCGCGAGCCGGTCGAGGACCTGCTGGTCGTCGAGGAGCGCGACGGTCGGGCGCATCGCTTCCTTGCCCTTCGGCGCCTTGGTCAGGTGGGCGGGCTGCTGGCGCATGACCGTCTGGACGGAATTGAGGATTCGGATCCGGGCGTAGCCCGATATCCGACCTTTCGACGGGTCGAACCGCTCGATCGCGTCCTCCATGCCGAGCAGTCCGGCCTGCAGGAGGTCCTCCCACGGCACGTCCTCGACCCCGTGGACGCGGATGCGCGGGAACCCGCCTGCGCCCCCGCGCCGCATCGGCGTTGGCGGCGTCCCGTCTTCGGAGATGCCGCACACCTGGGCGGTCAGCCGTTTCACGAGGCCGATGTTCTCGACGAGCATCCGGTCCATCAGGAACCGCTTTTCGCGCTTCGAGCGCGCCCGCTTCCACTCGCCGAAGCGGACCAGGAACGCCTCGTACAGGATGTCGCCGGCGGCGCTCATGACTGTCGCCCGCATCGGGAGGCGAGTTCGAGCAGCCACTCTGCGAAGGCGATCGGCGTCCGGCGCCGCTGCTGCGCGGAGCAGACCTTGATGCCGGGTGGTGTCTCTCCGCGCGCCCCCTTCGTGTGGACACCGCTGCACCAATGCGTCGGGGCCCGCGTCGGCGGCCCAGCATACGTTCGCGCGTCGCGCGCCTCGTCGTACCAGAGACCTGCAGCCAGAAGCCGCGGATATGGCCCTTTCGGGTCCACGTACAGCGCCGCGACGTCCGACCGCCTCACCGATTCTCCGCCGCCGGCGCTCAAGGCAAGTACCTGTTGGTCCTTTCAGTCAGCACCCAGACGGCGCCGAACACGTGCCGCCATCGTCCTTGGGCGTCGAACATGATGCCCCCGCGCGCGGGCGAGATCGCTATCCTCCACCACCGCCGCCAATACCAGCTCACGAACGCCAGACCTTCTCGTGCGCCATCAGGTCATCGCGCAACCCGCCGGACTTCGCCTCGGCTTCGAAGATCGAACGTTCACCGGATCGTATCCGCAAGGTGGGCGCGTCGACCCACCGGTGGGGCGTCGGGGCACCCGGCTCGAACGGTCGGAGAAGACCAAGCCGAATCAGATGCTGGCGGTGCCGTTCGTTCATGCCTTCCTCGCAACAATCTCGACTTCGACCCGGTGGATTCCGGGCGGCCCGCGCCTCTGCGCGTACTTCCATTCTACCAGCGGTCCGCCGTCGTCAATTCCGAGGGCGAGCGCAATCCCGTCAACCACTCTTTTGAGCGCACTTTGGGGGCCGTCGTGACGATCGAGCCCGCGGCCTGGCGACACGCGAGTCAGCGTCACGACGCACGGCAGTAGCCACTCGCGCAGCACGTGCCCGCGACGCATAGCCGCCACCGTCTCGGCACGCGCGCAATCGCGGTGCGCGGCGTCCTGCTTGCGCCGCATGATGCCCGCGACTTTCGAGTTCGGGACCCGGTCATTCGCCGTCGACGTCCGGACCGGAACGACGAACGTGATGCGCGGAGGCTCCACGACGAGGACGGCCGTCGGCATTTTACCGGGCGACGGCATGGCTTCCGTGGTTCGGACACCGCGTGTCGGGAATCGACTGCCACTGGCCCTCGACGCGCATCAGACTGCAGGTGCATCTCGACGATTGGACCTTGTCGTTCGCCGGCGTCGGCTTCATCGCGGCCTCGAGTTCCGCGCGGCGCGCGGCGGCGCGTGCCTGCTCGAGGGCGTTGTCGGCTTCCGCCCACTCCCGCCCGAGCATCCGAGCCCTAAGGGAAAACGCCGCCGCGTCCTCGGACTCGACCTTCCAGTCCGGCGCCGTCATCGCGCGGAGCCAACCGCGCTGCGCGCGCTTCCACGCATCCAGCGCATTCGACTCCCTCGCCTCGAGCTCTGTCAGGTCGACCATCGGGTCATCTTACGGATGCGTTCGAGTTTCGCAACGACGAAAGGTCATCGTGCCGAGTATCCGGGCTGCTGTTCGTTGGAACGCCGCTTGGATTCGCGCATCCGTCTTTCGACATCGGCGCATCCCCAACAGAGGCCGCCCCAATACCGGACCCCGACCGCGTCATCCTGCGGTCCAACGACAAGCCACGATTGCGCTTGATTGACCGGAGGAACTGGTTGTTTGTTTTGCCGCGCGTGGTCCGCGATCGTCTCACAACGCAGGCACGTTCGAATCCGTGGACCCGGATTCGCCACGATTGCCCCAAAATCGACCCGTACCGGTTCACCCATTGCGACCTCCTGTTTTTGCGAGCTTCATCTGCAGTTCCTGCGCAAGCGACATTTCTTCGCGTCGCCTCCGGATCTTCGAGGCCTCGAACGAATTGGGGTCGAGCCCTTCGGACGTAAACCGCTCGTGTCGTCGTTCGCGCTCGGCCCGTTCCTTTTTCGCCTCGTCGACGCACCACGACTGCCACCGTCCCGGAGCTTCGGACAATCGCAGCGAGCGTTTTGCGTACCACCCGCAGAACTTCAGCCACGCGCCCGCGACGTCCTGGATCGGCGTGCCGCCGGTCGCTCCCTTGGCGATCGCCACGCACTCGTCAGTGATCTTCGTCGTGAGCGTCACGGTCGGTTCGCCGACCAGGATGACTCCGCTTCCTAGGTCCGGCTCCCTCCCCCGGTCCCCCTCCGGAGAAGAAGACAAACCACAGAGAGCAGAGTCAGAACCAGGTACAAACTCGTTTTGTGATGCGTTACCAGAGCCTGTAACGCCTGCTTGTAACGCGTTACCTGATGCGTTACGATCGCGTTCAGAAACCGAACGTTCGGACGTTTTTTTCCTATGTAATTCGACCCTTGCCCTCGTTGCGGCCCGCCTGGCATGGATCTGTTCCTTGGTCTCATTCTTCGTGGAGTAGTGGAGGAGTTCATACCCCCCGTCTCTCCTTGCGAAGAGACCGACGTCTACCAGACGGTCGGCTAAACGCTTCGCTTCCACTCTTCCGAGCGCGAGCAGAGACCCGATCAGATCGTCCTCGATGATCCCGGTGCTCGATTCGTCTTCTCGCAAGTACGCCAGCGCAGCCATCCAAAGCCCCGACGCGGCTGCTCCCGCGCGAATGAATCGCTTGTGATTCCACACCCTCACGTCGAGTTTGGCGAAGATCACGCTGTCCTCTTGAGGATTACTGACTCGCCGTCGAAAAGGACCAACACGCCATGGACCCCATCGCGTTCGTATCTGGAGAACACACCTACGCGTACAAGCTCTTCGATGACGACCTGGTCATCGCCGAGCTCTTGGACCGGGACGTACGGGTAGAACCCATCGTCCCAGCAGCGGTGGGCGCGCATCAGGCCGGTGAGCCACAATCCTTGGGCCCGGACCCGCAGCCAAGGCGCGACGGCGTCGAAGACGCGGCCAACTAAGACGGGATCGAGAACGCAGTCAGCCAAGCTCAGGCCCTCAAAGCGCCGCGCGGGAAAGGTCGCACCCCCATCGCTGGGGCCTCCCACGCGCGGCCCTCAGAAGGCCCGAACTCGGCGGTGCGACGCGCCATGAGCCGGCCACGCCAACACGATCGCCACGATCGTGTCAAGTTGCTACGTGCGGGATGCCCGATTCAGGATGGCAAAATGCGCGGCACACACGGGCTTGCCGTCGAAGACCTTGTTCGCGTTGCGTCCGCACTCGACCGGGCCGAGCCTGGACCGACGGCATCGCCTCTCGGCCGCGCACAACGGCGGGCAGGGCGCGTCCAGGAGGGGCCCCTGGCGGTATCGGCGCGCCTCCGCCGCCGGCAGGTTGCCTGCGCATCGGCAGCCGTCCGAGGCCGGCACGATGGGCCTGCCGCACCGGCCGCACGTGTCCGCCGACACGACGTGGATGCGCGCCGGCCGCTCGTCGCCGATGTGCTCGGCGCGGGCCTGGCCGTCGAGCGCGCGTTTCCAGAGCGGCTCGATCACGATGGCCTCGATGGGGCGCCCGTTGCAGCAAACGCGTGGACGCACGACGGGCACGCGTGGACATGCCAGCGTCTGCGACAGGCTTCGACGGACGCAACGACGACGCGCGGTCGGCGGCACCAGATGCAGTGCACCATCCAGCGCGGGACGCCGCGGCGGTTGAACCCGACGAGCATCACGACTCGGCTTTGAGTTTGGCCATCTCGTTGTCCCATATGCCAGGCGTCGTGTACAAACGTATCCACTCGAGCGCGTGGTCGTGCTCATTGAAGCACGCAAGCGACTGGCCTGAGAAGATCGACGCACGCCAATCCCCGGACATGATCACGTGGCCCCCGCGACCGATGGCGAAGCCCGCCTCGAACGCGCAGCCGAAACTCGTTTTCAACGGCAAAAGCACCCAGACGAGCGACGCCGACTCGATCCCGTGGATGTCGTCGCCACTCCACGCCCGCCTTTGCCGTCGCGCGGCCTCGCGCGGGTTCGCATCACCGACAGACCGGATGACCGACACCCAGTCGTGCGTGATCTCGTGGCCCAGCGCGCGCAGCTTCGTCATGTATCCGGCGACAAGATCCATCTCGGACGAGCCGCCGCACACGTAGATTTTCACGCTCCCCTCCGGATCGCGTCGAGGTAGGCCAGCCAGAGCGAGCGACGCAGATCCTCGATCTCGGTCTGAAGTTCGAGACAGCGCGCGTATGCCGTCTCCGGCGACGCCTCGGCCAAGTCGGCCATCCGGCTCTCGACTCGGCCCACGGCCTCGTGCCACGCCGCGAGTTGATCGCTTCGGATGACGCTCTCAGTCATCCGATGTCGTCCGGGTCCGGCTCGGTCTCGTCCGGAGGAGGCGCCTCGGTGTCACGCGGCGGCGGCCCGTCCATGTCGTCATCGCCGATGCCCAGCAGCCCTTGCTGGCGCTCCTGCGCGGTCATCGGACGCGACTGCACGACCACGCCCGTGTCCTGGCGGACGATGATGATCTCGCCCTCGTCGGTCCCGTACTCGTGGCAGTGAACCATGCGCGGGACCGAGCCGGTTTCGATCTGCTCGCCGAGCTCGCGGATCTCGTCGGTGTAGCCGTTGATCTTGTCTTTGTATGCCGACATCACGGCCTTGCGCTTCGCGTCCCATTCGTCGCGCTCGCGGATCGCTTTCGACAGCTCGTGCGCCTTGATGTCGAGCTCCAGGCCGGTGATCGCCACCGGCAGCTTGACCTTCAGTTTCTTCCGCAGCTTCGGCGGCTGCCGCGATTCGAGGGCCGCGTTCAGCCACGCCTGCCGGTCGGCCAGGACCTTGGGGTCCTGCGGGGCCTGCTCGTCGTCGTCCTTCTCTTTTTTGCTCTTCTTCGGGGGCATGGGCGTCTCCTTCACTCGAGCGCGAGCGCGATCATCTTGTCCAGTTTGGACATCTCGGCGTTGAACTGCTCGGTCATCACGCGTTTGCGCCCCTCGAGAATTTCGACGATCGAGCCCGCCATCACGGTCGTCGGGTGATCGACCGGCCGGGTCTTCCACCGCCGATGCCCCGCGTTCTTGGCGATCGCTCGACGCTCCTCGGGAGAGAGCGCAGCGTTTCGCGCCGCAGCGCCAGCACTGGCCGTCGCGACGGTCCGCGAGGGGTGAGTGGCTGCCGAGCCAAGCGCGTAGCGCGGATGCCCATCCGGCGACGCCCCGGCCTTCGCAAACACACCCGCGCGCTCGCCGTGATAGAGCGCGTTCATGATCGCGCGGCCCAGCGGGAACTTCCCCGATTCCTTCAACTGCGCGGCCGTCGTCGGGCCGTGCTCTTTGATGTGGTCGATGATCTTCTGACGATGGCCCGTGTTGGCGGTCGGGATCGGGTTGGACATGGGGACCTCGGTCGCGCGCACTGGCGCGGCGGCAACGGCGGGGGTCGAACCCGCGGCCTCGCCGGCGGGGGTCGCCGGGCGCTCGTCTGCTGAGCTTCGCTGCCCGAAAAGTGCCGCGGTGTCCGCCGCGGCTCGGTCGGGCGTTTCGGCGCCCGACGCCTCTCGCGTCCCGTACGTGGCTTGTACTTCTTCTTCTTTTTTCAGAGTGGACCGTTCGGGGTTTGAACCCGATGAAGGCTGCAGCTTTCCCCTACCAAGGGCAACGGCCCGTATCGCCGGCTCGACGGAGCTGCCGCCGGCGTAGCAGTTCACGGAAGGACGTTCGTCCCCCGTGCGCGCTGTTCGCGCCTCCGAAGTCTGTACCGCCGCCCCGTGATGCCGGACGACCAGCAACGGAGCATCTTCCTCTCCAGAGACCTTGGCTTCCGCCGCATACGCGGCGTCCATGGCCACGCCGAGCGTTTTGCCGGCGCGAAGCTCGGTCCTCACGAAATTGACCCACCGGGTCGCGTCGTCGATATTCGTGGGCGACGCACCGCGCACCACGCCCTTGCGCCCATGCAGGCCTGCCCCGCGGAGCCCGTCGGCAAACCCGTGCTCGCGGCCGTAGCGCTCGTAAATCCGCCACGCCTTCGCAAGCAAGTCCTCCGGACTGAGATCGAGCCGGTCGGATTCCTCGTCATCGGGCTCGTCGACGGGCACATCCTGCCTGCGAAACGGGATAACCGACCCCACGTCATTCGCCCACGATCCAGAGACGTGCCGGCACCCGGAACGTCCGTTCGATCTGGACGGCCTGCCCGAGCGTCGGGAGCCTCTTGCCATTCAAGATGGACGACATGGTGGATTCGCTCCACGCGAACCTCCGGGCCCACTCCCTTCGAGTTACGCCTGTTCGATCGATCGCCTCTTTGACCTGCTCGCGCGCGGGTCGTTTCTGTCTCTTGACCACTAAGACGCCAGATTGCCAGCGGGATCGATCCCTGTCAACGGATCGAACACTTCGCATCTTGACAACTTCGCATATCGCGAAGTACGTTAGGTCCCGCATGACGACGTCGAGCTTCTCCTCCCTCGTCGGCGCCGTCATGTCTGGCAGTCCGGAGTCCGCTCCGGAGGGCGCGAACGGGTCCGAGGTGTCCCCCCACTACCCGGATCGACGTGTGCCCCGCCCCGACGTTCCTGCGCTTCAGGACGTCGGGGCGTTGTCCGGCGTGTCCCGACCGACGGAGATGACGATGACTCCCCCGACCCCATTCGAACTTCGACAGGCGCTGCGCAAGGCGATCAAGACGATCGGCGTTTTTCACGACATGCTCGGGGAGGGGAAGGTGATCCGCCCCGTCACCCTGGTCGCGTTCCTCAACGAGGTGCGGCAGATTCTGGTTCAAGCCGAGGCCCACTTCGCGCGCCCGGAACGTGAGCTCGAGCCGTAAGGACGCGTGTGAAGAAGGAAGCCTGCCGATGGTGCCGTTCGGCGCCGGCCGCCGAATCGTGTACGACCTGGACCCTTCGGGTCTGCCCGTCTTGCCACGTGCTGATTACGAACGCGTACGGATGCCGCAAATGCTCTACGACCTGCCCGACGGAATGCACTTCGATGTCCCACCGGACGTCTATTACGAGCCAGACGTCCGGCTCTTCTCCCAAAGCGCCGCGGAAGAGTTGATCAAGAGCCCGGCGCACTTCCGTGCGTGGCTGCGCGGGTCCCGCGCCCGGGACAGCAAGGCGATGGAGTTCGGGCGCGCGGCCCACATGGCCTTCCTCGAGCCCGAGCGGTTCCGCCGGACCTACGTCGTCGAGCCGGATTGGGGACCATGCCGTGCGAACGCGGAGCTCGGCGTATCGAAGGAAGAGGGCAAGGCCAACAAGGACCGGCGCGACGCGTGGCGCGCGCAGTTCCCCAAGGAGACGACCCAGTACGTGACGGCCGAAGACTTCGCGTCCATGGTCGGTGTGGCGCGATCGATCGACCGCCATGCCCTGGCGTCGCGCATGCTCGACGGCGGCCAATCGGAGGTCACGCTGCTCTGGACGTGCCGCGAGACCGGCGTCCGGTGCAAGGCCCGGATCGACCACTGGCACGAGTCCGTCGAGATGGCCTGCGACTTCAAGAATCTGCGCGATTCGTCCGCGCGCGCGTTCGTCCGCGTGTCCCGCGAGCACGGTTACCGGCGGCAAGCCGTCCACTACCTACGTGGTCTGGCCACGCTGGGACTGTCGTCCGGCGAGTGCGACAAGTTTCAATTCGTCTGCGCGGAACCGCTTGACCCTTACGCGGTGGACGTGCACTTCCTCAGCGACGAAGCGCTTGCGCACGGCGACGTCGACATCTTGCAAGCGAAACGCGCTCTCGCAGAGAGCCTTGCGACCGACACATGGCCCGCGCGTCCGGACGACCGTCCGAATTGCGTCGGGCTCGAACGATGGGAGACGATCCAGCATGGCGGATGATCAGCGAAACGAGGGACAGGCGACGGCCGACGACAAGGCGAAGGCTGGCAAGGAGATCAAGGCCCGGCCGCCCGCGAAGCTCCTGGAGGACTTCCTCGGAAGCGAAGGGGTGCAGCGACGTCTCGCCGAGGTGTGCACGGCTTCGCTGAAGCCAAAGGAGCTGATCCGGCTCGGCCTGCTCGCCACGTCCAGGCAACCCGACCTCCTGAAATGCACGCAGGCGTCGATCCTGCGTGCACTGATGGATGCCGCGCAGCTCGGGATCGCGCCGCTCGGGATCCAGGGGCGCGGCTACCTGGTGCCGCGCAAGAACAAGTACACGAAGGAACTGGAGGCCGCGTTCGACCCTGGTTGGCGAGGCCTTTGCGACATCGCTCGACGGGGCGGCCTGGTCAAGCGGATCGACGCCAAGGTCGTGTACGAAGCCGACGACTGGGACTACTTCGAGGACGAGAACGGGCCGCACCTGCTTCACCGTCCGCGGTTTGCGACCTCGGAAGAGGAAGAGCAGGATCCCGAGATTCTCGGATCCATCATCGCGGCGTATGCGCGCGCGACCAGCCCCGACGGCACCGCTCAGATCGAGGTCTTGCGCCGTTCCGACATCGACCGGATCCGCGCGACGTCGATGGCGACGAGCGAAGGGACCCCGTGGGACCGGTGGTTCGACGAGATGTCTCGCAAGTCGGCGGTGAAGCGGATTTGCAAGTACCTGCCCTACTCGCCCGACATGGATTACGCGGTGCGCGTGGCCGATCGGGCCGATGGCGTCCAGGACGAGACGCGCGCCGAAGTTTCGGCCGCCAAGAGCGAACAGGCGTCTGCCACGATCCGAAGCCTTCCGCCCCGTTCACGCAACGCCCGCGAGTGGATGGCGGACACGCAGCCTCCGCGCGACACCGCCGACGCCCAGGCCCGGGCGCAGCGGGAGGATGCGCCTGCCCGTCAGGCGGTCCAGCGGGAGGAGCGCCCGGCACGCCAGCGGTCCGCGCGCGACGACGAGCCGCCGTTCGGCGAGGACGATCCCGATCCCGGGCCATCTCGGGATGCCGAGCGCGAAGAGCGCAAGCCGGATCCGAAGGCCGAGACGAAAACAGCCGCCAAGCCGGCGGTCGCGCCCGTTCCGCCGATCGGCGGCGCGGGGGCCGACTGGGGGGACATGTTCGCGAAGCTCAAGGAGGACGGCGAGACCGCCTGGAAGAACGGGCACGCGACGTCCAAGGCGGCGGTCGCCCAGTACGTCGCCCAGTTCATCGCGGACGCCCCGCTCTTCGTCGGCGTGGATGCCAAAAAATGGTGGGACGAGATGACCAACGGGGTCCCACTGCCGGCGCCTGCGCCGAAGCCGGCCATGCGGTAATCAACCCCGCCCTAAAGGACGGAGCTTTCGGAGGCACGTCGAAACGTACGCAGCCGTTTCCTGGGTCGCAGGCCGGGCAATCCCGAAGCCTCACCAGGCAGCACCGAGCGATTCGCACG
>Ga0181537_10001470_pt1 | contig 21740 bp, 19 predicted proteins | sample PEATcosm2014_Bin_39_FD_119765 | JGI IMG/M metagenome (GOLD analysis project Ga0181537, IMG submission 119765) | Peatland microbial communities from MTU Mesocosm Facility, Houghton, MI, USA - PEATcosm2014_Bin23_10_metaG | ecosystem: Environmental > Terrestrial > Soil > Wetlands > Peat | place... | reverse complement strand
GCGGAAAAGCTGCGCCTGGCACCGGCGCAGCCGACCATCGTGATCATGCACCATGCGCCGTTTACCACCTGGATCGGGCACATGGACGACATCGGGCTCGAAGGGTCTGCCGCGCTGGCGCGGGTGATCGAGGGCAATCCACAAGTCGAACGCGTGCTGTGCGGGCATCTGCACCGGCCGATCCAGGTCCGTTTCGCAGGGACACTCGCCATGACCTGCCCCAGTCCCGCGCATCAGGTGGTGCTCGACCTCGCGCCCGACGCGGCCTCGCAGTTCGTGATGGAGCCGCCCGCGTACATGCTGCATGCCTGGAGCAGCGCAACCGGTGTGGTGAGCCACACCGTCGCCATCGGGGAATTCGACGGTCCTTATCCGTTCTACGAGGGGGATAAGCTGATCGATTGAGCTTTCGCGCAAAACGCGTTGCATTGCTACGCGTGAAACGCCAAATGGCATTCGGTTTGCCGCAGTCACAGGAGGGAATTTGAAAACAATGCGAATAATGGAGCCAGCGGCATGGCTGCTTGCCGGTTGGATTCTGACGGGTTGCGCGGCCGAGAGCACGCACAAGGGCGGGCTGGAAAACATCGACACCATTGTTGTTATCTACGCCGAAAACCACAGCTTCGATAATTTGTTTGGAATGTTTCCCGGCGCTAACGGCGTGGCGAACGCGACAATGGAGCAGAAGACTCAGCTCGATCATGATGGCAAGCCGTTGCCGCATCTGCCGCCGGTATACACTTATCAGGGCAAGATCGATACTCGCTATCCGCAAGACCTGCCTAACGGCCCGTTTCGCATCGACGCGCCGCCGGTCAACGCGAACATCAGCCAGATCGTGCCGAGTCCGATCCATAATTACTGGTACAACCGCGAGCAGATCCACGGCGGCCGCAACAACATGTTCGTCGCCATGGGCAACATCGGGGCCTGGAACATGGGTTATTACGACGGCTCGATTCAGAAGCTTTGGCAATGGGCGCGCGACTACACGCTGGCCGATAATTTCTTCATGGGGGCATTTGGCGGCTCCTTCCTCAACCACCAGTGGCTGGTGTGCGCGTGTACGCCCGTATACGCCGATGCGCCGGCTTCGATGCGCGCGCAACTCGACGCCAACGGCAACGTGAAAAAGAAGCCCGGATCGCCAGCTTCCGTGCTGGACGGCCCGGTACAGGTGTACGACGGCCAGATCACGCCGGACGGTTTCGCCGTCAATACCTCACAGCCGGCCTACCAGCCCAGCGGCGTTCCGCCGGCAGCGGGCGGCAGCCTTGACTTTGCCGACCCGGCGAAACATCCAATTCCGCCTCAAACCGCGAAGACCATAGGCGACACCCTTTCGGCGAAAGGGATTTCCTGGGCGTGGTACGCCGGCGCCTGGAACCAGGCGCTCGCCGACGGTCGGCGCGATCCCAAGGACAAGCGCGCGATTATTTATAACGGCGACGCCGGCAGTCCGAATTTCCAACCGCATCACCAGCCGCTCAATTACTTTGCGCGTTTCGCGCCCGGCACCGCCGACCGCGCAAAATACCTGAAGGACGGGCAGGATTTTTACGACGCCATCGATAAGGGCACGTTGCCGCAAGTCGCGTTCTACAAGCCTCCCGGGCGGCTCACCGAACATCCCGCCTACACTGACATCCAGAGCGGCGATATTCACATCACAGAATTGCTCGAGCGCCTGAAGCGCAGTCCGCAGTGGGGAAAGATGGTGGTAATCGTGACCTATGACGAGAATGGTGGCTATTGGGACCATGTATCGCCGCCGGCGGGGGCGGGTTGGGGGGACCGCTGGGGGCCTGGCTCGCGCATTCCCACGCTTGTCGTGTCGCCCTACGCTAAACGCGGTTTTGTCGATCACACGACATACGATACGACTTCGATACTGAAGCTCATCACGGAGCGCTTTGGCCTGGAACCGCTTCCGGGGATGCGCGCAAACATGGGCGACCTGACGGGGGCGCTGGACCTTCGCTGACCGGCGGCGCAGGTATCAGAATACCGCCTTGCTTAACCAGTACGCGACCGCGGCCACGAAGGCGCTGGCTGGAATGGTGAGCACCCAGGCCCAGACAATGTCGGCGGCGACGCCCCAGCGTACTGCGCTGGCGCGCTGCACCGAACCGACGCCGACGATGGCGCCCGTGATGGTGTGCGTGGTCGAAACCGGGATGCCCAGGGCAGTTGCCAGGAACAATACCAACGCGCCACCTGTTTCCGCACAGAAACCGCCGACCGGTTTCAACTTCGTAATGCGCTGGCCCATGGTCTTTACGATGCGCCAGCCGCCAAACATGGTTCCGAGCGCCATCGCGATATAGCAACAGGCGATGGTCCAGTTTGGCGGCAACGGGTCGGAACCCGCGACGTAGCCGTTCGCGATCAGCAACATCCAGATAATGCCGATGGTTTTCTGGGCGTCGTTGCCGCCGTGCCCCAGGCTGTAGGCTCCCGCAGAAATCAGTTGCAGGCGCCGAAACCAGCGGTCCACGCGCGAATGCGAGGAGCGGCGGAAGATCCAGGCCACCAGCACCATCATCATTGCGCCCAGCAGGAAGCCGAGCAGCGGCGAGATGAAAATGAATATCACCGTTTTGAGTATCCCGGCGAGGATCAACGCCTGGCCGCCTGCCTTGGCAACGACTGCGCCGACGATACCGCCGATCAGTGCATGCGAGGAACTGCTGGGAATGCCGTAATACCAGGTCACGACATTCCACGAGATCGCGCCCAACAGAGCCGCAAACACCACGTGGGTATCCACCACTTCCGGTTGCGCAATGCCTTTGCCGACCGTCGCCGCCACGCTCAAGTGAAAAATCAGGATGGCGATGAAATTGAAGGCGGATGCGAACAACACGGCTTGCGCCGGCTTGAGCACGCCGGTGGAGACTACGGTGGCAATCGAATTGGCGGCGTCGTGGAAGCCGTTCATGAAGTCGAACGCCAGCGCCAGCAATACCAGCAGCACGATTCCCCACAATGCGATGGAAGCTTCGCTCACGGCCGATCCCGCTTCAGGAGTTTTCCAGAACGATGCCTTCGATCTCGTTCGCCACGTCCTCGCATTTGTCGGTGATGGTCTCCAGCAGCTGATAGATCGCTCTGAGTTTGATGAGCTCGCGCACGTCGGGCTCTTCGCGGAATAGTCTGCTCATCGCCGAGCGCATGACCCTGTCGGCATCCGATTCGAGCTGGTCGATTTCGTCGCAGATCTTGAGCACGGCCTCGACCGTCGACGAATCGCCCATGTCGTGCAGCAGGGACACCACGTAGGCGATGCGCTCGCAGCACTTGAGGCTGAGTTCAGTGAGACGCACCATTTCGTCGTTCATGCGCCGCACGTCGTACAGCGACATGATCTCAGCCGAGTCCTGGATGGTGTCGGCCACGTCGTCCATCAGGTTGATGAGGGAGCGGATCTGCTCGCGATCGATCGGCGTGATAAACGACTTGTGCAGCGTGCGGATGACCTCCTTGGTCACGCGGTCCGCCGCGTGCTCGGCGTCGATCACGTTCCTCGAATATTTCTCCCTCAGGCCCGCGTCGTCGTAATGGCCGACCAAGTCCGAGAACGCGCGTGCCGCGTCTACTATATAGCCAGCGTGCTGGTTGAACATGTCGAAAAAATTGCCGTCGCGCGGCAACAGCTTCGAGAACAAGGCGTGCCTCCCCAACGCCGCCACGTCGCGCCAATATGACGCTTTTGTGACCGCCGAAATCGGAGTGTACACGCCCGTCGCGCCCGCGTGCGAGCGACGATACTTACGGCGCCAAAGGGTTACGGAATCTTGAAAGAGACCGGGCGAGCCGCGTTATTTAGCGGGTGCCAGGCCTTCGATCTCGACGTTGATGTCGATCTTTTTCCATTCGTCGGCTTCGCAGCTCAAGGCATAGTCGGTCAGCGGATTGGCCTCCAGCCACTGCGGATCGACGCCGAGCACAAATCGCTTAGGCGTGACCCTGAGAGCGAGCGGCGGCAAGGCCGCATCCGCCCGGCTGCGGTGGAGCAGCACCGCGAGCCTCAGGCAAAGCAGGGCGCCCCATTCCGCGCGGTCGCGAATCCGCCCCTCGACCTTCGGCAGCTTGCCGGTCTGGCCCAGCACCAGGGAGGCGAGCTGCGCCTGCTCCATGCTGGTGAAGCCCGGCATGTCACCCTGCTCCACGATATAGGCCGAATGCTTGTGGTAGCCGTTGTGCGCGATGGCGAGGCCGATTTCGTGCAGGCGGGAGGCGTGCGCCAGGGCCAGGCACAGCGCGTCGTAGCGTTCCGCCGCCAGCTCCTCCAGGGCGCCAAACAGACCGAGCGCGGTTTGCTCGACGCGCTGCGACTGCGCGGTCTCGACCTGGTAGAGCGACATCAGGTGGGCGACTGTCGACTCGCGGCGGTCGTGGTGATCGGCCACCCCGAAGCGCGCGATCTGGTCGTGGATCAGGCCATCGCACAGGCCGCCGTTGGCGGGCAGCATGGCTTCCACCTGCAACTCGCGGAAAATCGCCGACATGATGGCAAGTCCCCCCGGCAGCACTTGCAGGCGGTCGGTTTTCAGGCCCGGCAGCGCCAGCGCCGAGACGGTTCCGGCGTCGATCATGGCGTCGCGCAGCGCTTCCATGCCGTCCGCGGTTATGGTGCCGTCGGTGGCTTCGATCGCAATCAGCGCCTGGCTGATGGCGCGCGCGGTGCCGGAGGAGCCGACCGCCTCCTGCCAGCCCGACTTGCGCACCGCCTTTTCGATGACTTGCAGCTCGCGCCTCGCCGCCAGCTCGGCGGAGCGGAAACTTTGCCGGTCAAGTTCGCCATCCGGGAAAAAGCGCGTGCTCCAGCCCACGCAGCCCATGTAGATGCTCTCGGCGAGGTGAGGCTCGACGAAGCCGTGGCCCACCACAAATTCGGTCGAGCCGCCGCCGATATCGACCACCAGGCGCGGCTCCGCGCTCTTGGGCAGCATATGCGTGACCCCTACCCAGATCAGGCGCGCTTCCTCGCGGCCGGCGATGACTTCGATCGGAAAGCCGAGGGCGGCCTCGCCGCGCTTCAGGAAATCCGCTGCGTTACGCGCGACCCGCAGGGTATTGGTGCCGACCGCGCGCACTGCCATCGGCTCGAGGCCGCGCAGACGCTCGCCGAAACGCGCCAGCGCGGCGAGGCCGCGCGCCTGCGCGTCGGAGTCCAGGCGCTTGTCGCGGGAGAGGCCGCCCGCCAGCCTCACCGGCTCGCGCAGGCGGTCCACGGGTTCTACCCGCGGCCCGTCGACGCGGGCGAGTTCCAGGCGGAAGCTGTTGGAGCCCAGGTCCACGGCGGCAAGCATGGCCGGGAGGGCTAGACGCGGCATAACGATTCTGGCGAGGCTGGTCCAGCCCATCGGCGCGACCGAAATCTGAAAGCAATCGGCAAGTCTAGAATCCGAACCATGGCAAAACGATGACTGTCACGAAAATTGCCCGAACTTCACATTTGTGTAACATTAGCAGGATTGTCCCCGGGCTTGCAGGATTTGCGCTGACAGCGCGGTCCCTGAACCAAGACTAAAGCAACCCGTCCGGCGTCACCTGGCTGCCTGTCTCAATGAGCAAATCCCACGGCGGGCAACTTCCCGCCGATCGTTTTCTTAACCGCGAAATCGGCGCGCTTGCTTTCAACGAGCGCGTGCTGGCGCTGGCGGTGGACCCCACGGTCCCGCTGCTTGAGCAATTGCGCTTCCTTTGCATCGTCAGCTCCAACCTCGACGAATTCTTCGAAATCCGGGTGGCGGGTCTGCGCGAGCGGCAAACCATCGACCCGCTGCACTGCGAGCCCGACGGCACGCCGGTTGCGGAACTCCTCGACATTGTTCGCAAAAGAGCGCAGGCCATCGTCTCCGCGCAGTACCGGCTGCTGAACGAAAACCTGCTGCCGGCGCTGGATCAGGCCGGGGTGCGCATGCTGGCGACGCCGCGCTGGAGCGCCGCGCTGACCGCCTGGGCGAGGAGCACTTTTCAACGCGAGATCCTGCCGGTATTGACGCCGATCGGCCTCGATCCTTCGCATCCGTTTCCGCTGGTGCTTAACAAGAGCCTCAATTTTGCCGTGCAGCTTGAAGGCCGCGACGCCTTCGGCCGTCAAAGCGGGCTTGCCATCGTGCAGGCGCCGCGTGCGCTGCCGCGCGTGATTCAGGTGCCGCGCGCGATCGCCGGCGACTCCGCCTTCATCCTGCTAAGCTCGATCCTCGCGCGCTTCGTCGGCGAATGTTTTCCCGGCATGCGGGTGCGCGGCTGCCACGCGTTCCGCGTGACCCGCAACAGCGAGCTGTTCGTCGAGGACGAGGAGGCGACCAACCTGCGCGTCGCGGTGCAGGGCGAGTTGTCGCAGCGGCACTTTGGAGATGCCGTAAGGCTCGAAGTCAACGAGGACTGCGCGCCGGAGGTGGTCGAGTTCCTGCTGAAGCAATTTGAGCTGGCGGCGGACGACCTGTACCGGGTGCAGGGGCCGGTGAACCTGGCGCGGCTCTCGATGGTGGTGGACCTGGCGGCTGCGCCGGAGCTCAAGTATCCGCCACTGGTTCCGCGCGTGCCGAAAACGCTGCGCAAGCCCGGCGACATGTTCCGCCGTTTCTCGCGCGGCGACGTGCTGGTCCACCACCCTTTTGAATCCTTCGAAGCGGTGCTCGAATTCCTGCGCACCGCGGCTGCCGACCGCGACGTGGTCGCAATCAAGCAGACCATCTATCGCACCGGCGAGGATTCCGAGCTGATGGACATCCTGCTGACCGCGGCGCGCGCCGGCAAGGAAGTCACGGTCATCGTGGAGCTGATGGCGCGCTTCGACGAGGAAACCAACAGCAACTGGGCGGCGCGCCTGGAAGAAGTGGGAGCGCACGTGATCTACGGCGTGGTCGGCCACAAGACCCACGCCAAGATGAGCCTGGTGCTCAGGCGCGAGCACGGCGCGCTCAAGCACTACGTGCACCTGTCCACCGGCAATTACCACGCCAGCACCGCCAAACGCTACACCGACATCGGATTGTTTACCACCGACGATAAAATGTGCGCCGACGTGGGCGAATTGTTCAAGCAACTGACGGGGCTGGGCCGCGCGAGAAAGCTCGCGCGCATCTGGCAATCGCCGTTTACCCTGCACCAGAACCTGCTCGACGCCATCGCCCGCGAGACCGCCAACGCGCGCATGGGGCTGCGCGCCCGCATTATCGCCAAAATGAATTCCCTGCTGGAGCCCGGCGTGATCGACGCGTTATACCTGGCTTCCGGCGCCGGCGTGGAGATCGACTTGATCGTGCGCGGCGCCTGCGCGCTGCGCCCCGGGGTGCCGGAGCTGTCAGCCAATATCCGGGTGCGCTCGGTGGTCGGGCGTTTTCTCGAGCATTCGCGAATTTATTATTTTCTGAACGGCGGGCGGCGCGACACCTGGCTTGCGAGCGCCGACTGGATGGACCGCAATTTCTTCCGCCGGGTCGAAATCGCTTTTCCCATCATCGACAAGGATCTGAAGAAACGGGTATTCAACGAGGGACTGAAACCCTATCTTGCCGACCAGCAGGACGCCTGGACCATGTGCCGCGACGGCTCCTACGACCCGCCGCCAAGGCCGGAAGGCGCGGCTTCGGCGCAGCATTGCCTGGTGCAATTGTTTACGGGCTAGCCAGAGCCCAATCAACCCTTCGCCAGGTCCGGTGCCGTCACCGCCCGTATCACGTGCTCGGCGCGATCGCCGCGCATGCGGCGCGCGACCCACCACACGGCGCCCTTTTTGACGCTCCAGTCCGATTCGCGGCCGGTGATCATCAGTGCCGCCATGCGGCCGAGCGTCGGCTGGTGCCCGACCACCAGCACGGTACCCCCGAGATCGGGCCAGCCGATGGCGCCGAGCAGGTCGCCGCAGTCGCGGTCAGGGCCTAATGCCGGCAATTGTTCGAAATCCTTGGTCAGCGCGCGCGCGGTTTCGACGCAGCGCCGGGCCGGGCTCGACAGCACGCGCGTGCCCTCGGGCATGCGCTTCTTCAGCCACGCGGCGATGATCCGCGCCTGCTCGCGGCCACGCTCGGTGAGCGCGCGGTCGAGATCGGCGGCGCGCCGGACCGCGGTCCAGCGCGGGCTTTCGCCTTGCGCGAGCTCTTCCGCTTCGGCGTGACGCCACAATATGAGCTGCGGCGCTCTCGACGTCGCCACTCAGTGCGCTCCGCTCAGCAACGCGGGGATGGATCCGCAACCGGTAACCGGGACTCCTGTGATGTTTCCGGGCATGGCCGTCGAACTGCTCTCCGCGGGGCGATGCCAACCAGTTTGCAGCATGTGGGCGCCGCCGGCAACGGCGTCAGCTGACGGGCTGCGAAACCGGCGGCCGGGCGAGCCGTGGCAGCGGCCCGGGAAAGGTCAGGGGTTCGGCGGGTTCCAGAATGTCCTCGGCGGCTTCGGTGCCGTCGCCTTCGAACGGCCAGTGCACGATCTCGAGCTTGCCGTCCACGTGTTCGACCAGGGCAGTCAGGCTTTCCACCCAGTCGCCGTCGTTGCAGTAGAGCAGGCCGTCTATTTCGCGGATTTCGGCTTTGTGAATGTGGCCGCACACCACGCCGTCGTAACCGCGGCGCCGCGCCTCGCCGATCAGCGCGTGCTCGAAATCGGAAATGAAGCGCACCGCGTTCTTCACCCGGTGTTTGAGATACTGCGACAGCGACCAGTAAGGCCGGCCCAGGCGCACCCGCAGCCGGTTGTACCAGTGGTTGACGGCGAGCGCCATGGTGTAGAGCGAGTCGCCGACGATCGCCAGCCATTTTGCGTGCTGCACGATGCCGTCGAACAGGTCGCCGTGCGTGACCCACAACCGCCGGCCGTCGGCCGTTACGTGCAACGCTTCCTGCGCCACCTCGATGCCGCCGAAAGCGAGGCCGGAGAAATCGCGCGCGAACTCGTCGTGATTGCCCGGCACATAAACGACGCGCGTGCCCTTCCTGACTTTGCGCAAGATCTTTTGCACCACGTCGTTATGGCTCTGCTTCCACGTCCAGTTGCGCCGCAACTGCCAGCCGTCGACGATGTCGCCAACCAGGTACAGGATGTCGGACTCGTGGTTACGCAGGAAATCGAGAAGGAATTCGGCCTTGCATCCGGACGTGCCGAGGTGAATATCGGAGATCCAGATCGTGCGGTAAGTGCGGGTCCCGGGAGGGGGCGTCATCAGCAAGCCAGGTCTTTCGCCACTCTGCAGTGCTCCTTGCGCGCGGGCGCGTTGCAGCTACGGGGCGAAGTATCAGGCTTGATTGTGACAGGGGCGTGAAAAGCGATTCAGTGAAGCACGCGCTCGAGCACCGGCCAGCCCAGCACGATCCAGCAGGCCGCGCAAAACGAGAGAGTGAGAAACACCGCCGCGCTGCCGAGATCCTTGGCGCGTTTCGACAGATGGTGGTTGTCGAACGAGATGCGGTCGATTGCGGCCTCCACCGCCGAATTCATGAGCTCGACCACCAGCACCAGGATGATGGAGCCCGCAAGCAGCAGGCGTTCGAACGCGGTGAACGGCAGCACGCACAGGAACACGGCAAGGATCGACGCCAGCAGCAACTCCTGGCGGAACGCAGACTCCACCTGGATCGCGATGCGCAGCCCGGCCCAGGAATAGATCAGCGCACCGGCGATGCGGCGCAGCCCGCCCACGCTTTTGAACGGGCTTTCGAACGGCGGCTCGGGCTCACGCGGCGCTGGCTTGGAATCGGGCCGGTCCAAGTTGTCAGGCCCCGATCACACGCGCAGGGGGAAACTCGGCTGAGAAAGTGCTGCTCTTGCCGAACTCCGACTCGATGCGCAATACCGCCTGGTGCCGCAGCAGCACGTGCTTCACGATCGCAAGCCCGAGGCCGGTGCCGCCGGTTTCGCGCGAGCGGCTGCGATCGACGCGATAGAAGCGCTCGGTGAGTCGCGGGATGTGCTCGGCCGCGATGCCGATGCCGGTGTCGTGCACGCTGAACACGCCGCGTTCGGATTGTGCGCGCCAGCGCACCGTGATGATGCCGCCGGCCGGCGTATAGCGGATGGCATTGGAAATCAGGTTGCCGAAGGCGCTGCGCAACTCGTCGGTCGAGCCTTTCAGCTTGCCGCCGGCGACGTCGAGCTCGAATCGGTGCGCACCGCCCGACAGGCCGCGCGCCTCGTCTGCCAGCGTGCCTACCAGTTGCTGCATGTCGACCACTTCCTCGATTGCCGGGCGGTCGCCCACTTCGAGCCGGGACAGCGTGAGCAGGTCCTCGACCAGGCGCATCATGCGCCGCGATTGTTCGAGCATGGTGGTCTGGTAGCGCGTCGCCTCGCGCGGGTCGTCCGGGGCATCCTGCGTCAGGAGTTCGAGAAAACCGTTGATCACGGTAAGCGGGGTGCGCAGTTCATGCGACACGTTGGCGATGAAATCGCGGCGCATGGTCTCGATGCGTTCGATGCGGGTGATATCGTGGCTGATGAGCAGGCGGCTGTCCTTGGCGAACGGGATCAGCTGGATCGACAGCGAATCGCCGGGGCGGTGCACCGGGTGCAGCAGCACCGGTTCGTGCGGATCGGATTGCGCAAGGTAAGCCGTGAATTCGGGCTGCCGCACCAGGTGGGTGAGCGAAATCCCGCGGTCGCGTTCCACGTCGAGCGCAAAATGCTGCGCCGCCGACAGGTTGCACCATTCCACCCGCTGCGTGGCGTCGAGCAAAACGATGCCGACCGGGAGCACGTTGGTGGCATCACGAAAACGCTGCAGCATGTTGGTAATGTCGTCGCGTTCCCTACGCTCGCTGCGTGCGGCGCGGTACAAGCCGGAGAACGCGTTCTCCCAGATGCTTGAGCCTTCGGGCAGGGTTTCCAGGCGCGGCGCGTCGAGCCAGGTGCGCAGGCGGCCGAGAAAATACACATGCATCGCGACCAGCAGCATAAGCCCCACGCAGCCGAGCGCAAGACCGGCCGCCGGCCCTGCAACGAGCCCGAGCAGCAGGCTCGGCGCTGCGATGGCCGACAAGTGGAGCAGGGTCGAGGACCAATAGCCGTGCATGATTGGCGAGCCGGCCGAAAGGCCGGACGAAGGCGACCGGGGCTGGAGTATACCCTGTGGCCGCGGGCGGGACGCCGGGGAAACCGGGGCTAGGCCTTGAATGCAAGCTTGTAGCCGGCTCCGCGGACGGTCTCGATGAGACTTTCGGCGTTGTCGCCCAGCGCTACCCGCAGCCGCCTGATCTGCACGTCCACGGTGCGCTCTTCGATGAATACATGGTCGCCCCAAACGTGATCCAACAGCTGCTTGCGGCTGTGCACTCTGCCCGGATGCGCCATCAGGAACTTGAGGAGATTGAATTCGGTGGGCCCGAGGTCGATTTCATTGCCGTCGACCGCGGCCGAACGCGCTGCGGGATCGAGCACCAGCGGCCCGACTTTGAGCACCTGGTCCGAGTGTTCCGGCGCGCGGCGGCGCAGCAGGGCGTTGACGCGCGCCACCAGCTCACGCGGGCTGAATGGCTTGGTGATGTAATCGTCGGCGCCGGTTTCGAGCCCGGACACCTTGTCCGCTTCCGCCGCGCGGGCAGTCAGCATAATGATGGGGAGGTCGCGGGTGCGCTTGTCCTCACGCAGGGCGCGCGCCAGGCTGATGCCGGTTTCTCCGGGCATCATCCAGTCGAGTATCACCATGTCGGGCAGCGCTTCGCGGATCGACGCCCGGGCCGAAGGCGCATCCGATGCGCTGCTGACCTTGAAACCGCCGCGGGAGAGCGACGCGGTGAGGAGGTCCTGAACCGCCGGTTCGTCTTCGACTATGAGTATCCGTGCTGCCATGGTGATTATCGAGGAACGGGTGGGCGGACTATACAGCCCGGAGCTTACCGAATTGTGACAAAGGAGCAAAACCGGGCTCGCGCTGTCATCGTCCCGCAATGTTTTGCGCGTCCTTTTAAACCATGGAGTTAGGCGCGTGGCGACAACAAAACTAATGCAGGAGGCTGCCGTCGCCACGCAGAAGGGTCAAGTCGACCAGGCTGGAACCCCGGTTCGAACCATCGGTGAAGTTGAGACTCACTCCGTCGAGATCGTAATGGCGATGTTGCCTCAACTGGGTGCTGATCGCCTGCCGGCTCACTTCGCGGCCTGCGCCACGCAGCGCCTCGACCAGCGCTTTTGCCGCGAGGAAGCCCTCCAGGGTCAGGTGCGAAGGCGGCTCTTCGCGAAAGCGGCGCATCATGACGGCGTGATCGCGCACCACCTCGACGCTGAAGTTGATTGGGCTCGGCACTACCTGGGTCAGCAGCAGGCCGTTGGCTAACGCCGAGCCGATGATTTGCTGCAGCGCCGTATGGTTGACGGTCGAGAGCGCGACCAGGAAGCCGCCCTGGTCGAGCGGCCGGTAGGCGCGCACGAAATTTCCGACTGCGATGGTGTCGCCGAAAATGACGATCACCTGCGGGTGCTTGTTGAAAATTTCGCGGGCCGCGCGGGCGGCATCCCTGCCGTCGCTCGCCATTACCGCGTCGCCGTACAGGTCCAGCGACTTGGCGGCCACGTCGCGGCGCAGGGCGCGCTGCGCGCCTTCGGCGAACGGGGTCGAGAGCCTGACCATGCCGAAGCGCCGGATCCCGAGATTGCCAAAATAGGCCACCACCCGGTCGACTTCGTTGCGATAAGACGCGCGCAGGAAATACAAAGAGTCGCCGGCGCCGCCGATGTCCTCGCCCGTCAGCGCGCCCACCAGGGAAATCCCGGAATTGCGGAACACATTGGAGCTCGCCACCATCCGCACCGAGCCGTCGCCGATGTAGCCGAACAGCACTTGCACACGGTCTTTCTCGATCAGTTCGCGCGTCTGTTCCAGCGTCCGCTCGGCGTCGCCGCCGTCGTCCTTGACGAGCAGCGTCAGATGGTGGCCGTTGACGCCGCCTTGCGAATTGGCGTAATCGAAATAGGTTTTTGCGCCGGCCACATAATCGCGGCTGGCTTCGAGATTGAGCCCGCTCTGGTCGACCACCTGGCCGATCACGATGTCGCCGGCGGCCGCCAGCGCCGGCGGCGCCGCGCAGACGAGGCAGGCGGCGGCGAATACCGCCCGCAAGACAGCGGCAGACCGCACGCGTCCCGCGCAAATGCGGGGCGCCAGGGTGTTGCCGCGCAGGCGAACGCGATGCGCGAAATTCTGACTCACGGCGTATCCTTGGCCGAAGATCGGCCGCGCCGGGGCCATGCCCCAGACGCGGTCCGTCCGCGGCTTATTTTATTAAGGCGTCGATTTTGCGCAGACGCTCGGCCATCACGTGCATCACATGGGTGGCAAAGTGCGGCGTCTGCTGCACCAGAAAATGAAACCTCTTAAGGTCAATCGGCACCAGGCTGCAGTCTTCGCGCGCAATCGCAGTTGCCGAGCGCGCCCCTTGGTCGATCAGCGCCATTTCCCCTAGCAGCGCTCCAGCCGTGGCTGTTTCCACCACGATATTATTTACCAGAATGTCGATGCTCCCCGATTTCAGTATGTACATCAGGGTGCCGGGATCGCCTTCCCGGAACAGGGCCTCGCCCGCGCGAAGCGAAATCAGGCCTTCGTTTTCATGACGAAAAAGATCGGCTAGATTCATGCCGAGAACACCTCCCTTGACCGAATTCGAAGAATGCGGCCGACATATTACGGCAACGTGACAGTTACAAAAATGGTGTGACAGAGGTGTTGCCGCCGTTTCTGCCGATGAAGCGATAGTAGGGCATGCGCGACCAGGGCAAATAGGGCACGGGAGCGCGGCATACCGTCAAGGTATGCTGCGGCAGCAGGCGCTCGAGCGTGGCGAGTTGGGCGTCGTTCAGCATCACGCCATCGTGGCCGAACCAGCGGCGCCAGAACGCGCGTGACCAGCGGTTGCCGGCGCGGCCGGTGGCAGCGGGAAGCAGGAAGTCGACCACCGCGAGCTGTCCACCCGGGCGCAGCATTGCCTCAGCGTTGCCGAGCGCGCGCCGCCAGTCTGGAATCATGCTCAGGCTATAGGAGAAGATCACGCAGTCGACCGGGCGCGGCGGGCGATAGTCGCAGGCGTCGGCAGCGACCACGTGCACGTTGGACAGGCCGCGCGCGCGAAGGTAGGCCTGTTCGAGCAGCGAAGGGCACAGGTCCACCAGGCGCAGGCTGCCGAGTTGGCGCAGCCGGGGGCCGAAGAAATCCAGATTGGCGCCGGTACCCGCACCCATTTCGATCACCTCGGCGCCTGGCGCCAGCACCAGCGCTTCGACCAGTTCCCGCCGGCCGTGCAGCAGGCGCTCGCGAAAGCGGTCGTAGGATGCCGCCTGGGGCGCGTAGAACGATTCGAGCCGCTGCGCGGCGTCGGCCGCGCGCGGCATGCCGCGCAGCAATTGCAGCAGGATGCGGGCGTCGGCGATCACAACCGGTTAGCCGCAACCGCCGGCATCACAGTGCGACGTCGGCGATGTGAAATCCGGCGTAGGTGTGCACGCGGTCATGCTGCTGCAGCCGGGCGGCCAATTCGTCGTGCCAGTCCAACAGGAAGCGCAGCCGGCCGGATCTCAGTTCCAGCCGCTCGAGGTAGGCCGGCCGCGCGTGTGCGCTGCGGAAAATAATGCGCGCGCCCGGCGCCGCGCGTTCCAGGATCGCGTGCCATTCGTCGCGCAACGCGCCGATGTCGTGGCTTGCCATCCAGTCCATGTGGTCGAGCAGGACGAATTTCGACAGCGGCTCGTGACCGCTGCGCAGGAACTCGGTGACCGTGGTGGTGTGCAGGCTCACGCGGTCGGCGAGCCCGTGCTTGAGGGCGAGGAAATTATCCTGTTTCAAGTACTCGGGGCAGCAGGCTTCGCCGTAGCGGCCGCGCACGTAGACGCTCCAGAAGTAATTGTTCCACACCGGCAGTTCGCGGAACACGTACTCGATCGAGGCGCGAATGAATCCCGCCACGCCGCCGGGGTGCTGGCGTTGCACTTCGTGGCGCTGCGCGCCGGGCACGCCGAGCAGGCTCATGGTGAGTTGCCTGGAGAGCGCCCAGTTCATCGCCGGCCCCCACAATTGCGGATCGATATGCTCGTCGTAGAGGCGGCGCTGCGCGTCAAGGTCGGTGGTTTCGAACAGCGCGTGCACCGGCTCGCGCAGGCGCGGCCGCAAGCCAAGGTAGGCGCGGAACACGGATGCCACCAGGCCGGACAGGCCGTGAAAGTAGAAGCTGCCGCGCCGGCTCGCGAACCAGGCCGCGTTGCGGTCCCAGTAACTGCGCGCGAAAGGCGACAAATCGGCGCGCAGCGCGTCCCGGTAGATTTCGCCGAAACGCGAGTGAAAGCCCTGTCCGAAGGCGGCGAAGAAATCGGAAAATTGCAGGCGCCGGATGGCGGCCAGCTTGAGCTCGAGCAGGGCGTTTTGCCGGGGATTGGCGTCGACCGCGTGAATCCGCCGCGGGCCGGCCAGCGCGTAATCCAGGACGTTGCAGCCGGCGCTGGTAATGACCAGCATGGTGTCGTTGCGCCCGATGTCGAGCGCCAGCCGGTCGACCGCCGGGTCTTCCCAGCAGGTGTTATATACCAGCGAGCGCGAATAAATGGCTTCGAAAACGCGCTGGTCAAAGTGTTCTGCCAAATTCCTCGTCCGCTTCAAACCCGCTCCTGCATCGCCGGCCCCTCGCAGCCGCGGCCATGTTGCATGCGGCAGATTGCAGATTCATGACCGGACCTTGACGGCCGCCGCGCGCCATGTCATCCGCATATAACAGTGGCGCTGCATGATGGGCACAACGGCGAGCGGTTTGACGGCGGTCACAACCGGTTCCGGCGCCGTGTACGGCCGGCCATGGTGCACTGCCACGGCAAATTCGGGGCGGCGGGCGCCGGCAGTCATTTTTTGTGCCACAAACGACCGGCTGCGGCCGCCAAAAAGAGGTTCCTTGAATTATTACCGGCAACGCCTGCGGCCGCCGATTTTGTAACTCTGTTGTCACAATCCGAACTTAAACTCGCCTGATTCGCAGCGCCTGACATAGTCAGAAATACAACTGGAGACATTCCAAATGAGATTCGATTCCCAATCCTTTTCCCGATTCGCAGCGGCCGCCGCTCTGGCCTGCGCGGCGGGTTTTACCGCTTCGGCTTCGGCCGCGGTCATCACCGGCGCCGGCGCGTCCTTCCCGGCCCCGGTATATGCGAAATGGGCCGATGCCTATGAAAAGGCGACCGGCAACAAGATCAATTACCAGTCGATTGGTTCCGGCGGCGGCATCAAGCAAATCGAGGCCAAGACCGTCGACTTCGGCGCCAGCGACATGCCGCTCAAACCCGAAGACCTGGCCAAGGACGACATGATGCAGTTTCCGACCGTGATTGGCGGCGTGGTCCCGGTGGTCAATCTGCCCGGGATCAAACCCGGAGAAATCAAGCTCAACGGCACGGTGCTCGCGGATATCTATCTTGGCAAAGTGACGAAGTGGACCGATCCCGAGCTCGCCAAACTCAATCCGGGCGTGAAATTTCCGGATCACGATATCGCGGTGGTGCGCCGCGCCGACGGTTCGGGTACCACCTTCATTTTCACCAATTATCTGTCCAAGGTGAGCCCGGAGTGGAAGGAAAAGGTCGGTGAATCCACCACGGTGCAATGGCCGCTCGGCCTTGGCGGCAAGGGCAATGAAGGCGTGTCGGCCTTTGTGCAGCGCATCCCGGGCGCAATCGGCTACGTCGAATACGCCTACGCCAAGCAAAACAAGATGACCCACACGCAACTGCAAAGCGCGGACGGCGCGTTCCTGCAGCCGGAGGCCGCCAATTTCCAGGCCGCCGCCGCGGGCGCCGAATGGAACAAGTCGGCGTTCTATGAAATCCTCACCAACCGGCCCGGCAAGCAGTCGTGGCCCATTTCGGGGGCGACCTTCATCCTGCTGCACAAGGCCCAGGACAAGCCGGCGCAGGGCGTGGAAGTGATGAAGTTCTTCGAGTGGTCATACAAGAACGGCGGCAAGCTCGCCGAAAGCCTGGATTACGTGCCGCTGCCCGACAGCCTGGTGGCCCTCATCACCAAAGCCTGGGTGGCCAACGTCAAGGACACATCCGGCAAGGCTTTGTGGCCTGCGAAATAACGCCGGCACGCCTCGCCGCAAAGTTGTGCGGCGGTGACCGGGCGCGGACAGCAAAGGTCACCTGAGACAGCGGCGCCCCACCTGACAGCGGTAGGTGTCGAGTGGGGCGTTGCCTTCGAGCGGAGTAGAATTGAGCGCAATTCCCACAACCGAAGATTTCGCCAGCGGGGGCGCCGTCGCCCGCGCGCACTCTCCCATGCCCGAACACAAGAGAAACAAATGGCTGGCGGATTTTATTTTCGGCAATCTCACGCGTTTTTTCGCGGCGTTCACGTTGCTGGTGCTGGCCGGCATTATCGTGTCGCTGATTTACGCGTCCTGGCCGTCGCTGGTGAAATTCGGATTGCCGTTTTTGTGGGTAGCCGAATGGAACCCGCCGATGGAGCATTTCGGCGCGCTCATTCCGATCTACGGCACTCTGGTAACTTCCGCCATCGCCCTCATCGTGGCGGTGCCGGTGAGTTTCGGTATCGCCCTGTTCCTGACTGAATTGTCGCCAGGCTGGCTGCGCCGCCCGCTGGGGACCGCCATCGAATTGCTGGCGGCGATCCCGAGCATCGTCTACGGCATGTGGGGTCTGCTGGTGTTTGCGCCAATTTTCGCGAGCTATGTGCAGCCGGCGCTGACCGCGACGCTGGGCAGGGTGCCGCTGATCGGCGCGCTGTTCCACGGCCCGCCGCTCGGCATCGGGCTGCTGGCAGCCGGCGTCATTCTCGCCATCATGATCATTCCCTTCATCGCCTCGGTCATGCGTGACGTATTCGAAATCACTCCGCCGATGCTCAAGGAATCCGCGTACGCCCTGGGTTGTACCACTTGGGAAGTGGTGTGGAACGTGGTATTGCCGTTTACCAAGGTCGGCGTCACCGGCAGCGTCATGCTCGGCCTCGGCCGCGCGCTGGGCGAGACCATGGCCGTCACCTTCATTATCGGCAATACCAATTTCATCAACAGCGTGTCGCTGTACGAGCCGGGCAACAGCATTACCTCGGCGCTGGCCAACGAATTCAACGAGGCGCAGCCCGGCCTGCACACCTCGGCCCTGATGGAGCTCGGGCTGATCCTGTTTGTCATCACTTTCTTCGTCCTCGCTTTTTCCAAGATCCTGCTGCTGCGGCTCAAGGTAAGCGAGGGCGCGCGCACCTAGCATGAAACTTGCCGCCAAACGCAAGTTCGTCAACAAGTTCGCGCTCACTTTGTCGCTGGCGGCGATGGCGTTCGGCCTGTTCTGGCTGGCGTGGATCCTGTGGACCACGCTGCAGCTTGGCGTGGGCGGATTGTCGCTCACGCTGTTTACCGAAATGACACCGGCGCCGGGCAATGCGGGCGGGCTCGCCAACGCCATCGTCGGATCGCTGATCATGGTGGGGCTGGCGACCGTGGTGGGAACGCCGATCGGCATCATGTCCGGCGTGTACCTGGCGGAATACGGCCAGCACACCTGGCTCGGCAACGCCACCCGCTTCATCAACGACATCCTGTTGTCCGCGCCGTCAATCGTGATCGGGCTCTTCGTGTACGCGGCTTATGTCGCGCAGGTGGGCAATTATTCCGCTTACGCGGGCGTCATCGCGCTGGCCTTGCTCGTCATTCCGGTGGTGGTGCGCACCACCGAAAACATGCTGATCCTGGTGCCCAACAGCCTGCGCGAAGCCGCTTACGCGCTCGGCGCGCAACAATGGAAGGTCATCACCATGGTGACCCTGCGCGCTTCGCGCGCCGGCATCATGACCGGGGTGCTGCTGGCGGTGGCGCGCATCGCCGGCGAAACCGCACCGCTCTTGTTTACCGCGCTGTCGAATCAATTCTGGAGCCTGGATCTCAACCAGCCGATGGCCAACCTGCCGGTCACCATATTCAAATTCGCCATGAGCCCGTTCACCGACTGGCAGCAGCTCGCCTGGGCCGGCGTGTTCCTGATCACCGTCGGCGTGCTCATTCTCAACATCGCCGCGCGGGCGCTGTTCAAAACCGAAACCCTGACCTGAGCCGGCGCCAGCCCATCCAGAGAACAACATGAACGACGCCACCAACGCCGAAACCACCCAGCTTGCCGTCAGGAAATTCAATTTCTACTACGGCAAGTTCCACGCGCTGAAAGACGTGCACCTCGACATTTACCACAATCGCGTGACGGCGTTCATCGGCCCGTCCGGCTGCGGCAAGTCGACCCTGTTGCGCACGTTCAACCGCATGTACGACCTGTATCCCGAGCAGCGCGCCGAGGGCGAGCTGCTGCTAAACGGCAAGAACCTGCTCGATCGCAACATCGACCTCAACGATCTCAGGGCCAAAGTCGGCATGGTATTTCAGAAGCCGACGCCGTTTCCGATGTCGATTTACGACAATATTGCGTTCGGTGTGCGCCTGCACGAGCATTTGTCCGCCCGTGAAATGGACGAGCGCGTGGAATGGGCGCTGAAAAAAGCCGCGCTGTGGGACGAGGTCAAGGACAAGCTCAAGCAAAGCGGCATGAGCCTGTCCGGCGGCCAGCAGCAGCGCCTGTGCATCGCGCGCGGCATCGCGGTCAAGCCGGAAATCCTGTTGCTCGACGAGCCCACCTCGGCGCTGGACCCGCTGTCCACAGCGCGCATCGAGGAACTGGTGAGCGACCTGAAAAAGGATTTCACGATCGTCATCGTGACCCACAACATGCAACAGGCGGCGAGGGTTTCAGACTACACTGCGTATATGTATCTCGGCGAGCTCATCGAATTCGGCGTGACGGATACGATATTCATCAAGCCGGCCAAGAAGCAGACCGAGGACTACATTACCGGCCGCTTCGGCTGAGCCGGCGCGGCAATCGTCACCAGGAGCCAGTAATGTCCGACAACCAGCATTTGTCTTCGCAGTTCGACGCCGACCTCGACGCGGTCTGCACGCGCGTCCTGTATATGGGCGGCCTGGTCGAGCGCCAGATCAACCAGGCGATCGAGGGTCTCTCGAACGGCGACCTCGACCTGCTGCAGCGCGTGAGCGCGGGCGACAATGAAGTCAACGCCCTCGAAATGGAAGTCGACCAGGCGTGCTCGCAGATCATCGCCAAGCGCCAGCCTGCGGCGCGCGATCTTCGACTTCTGATGGCGATCATCAAGACCATTACCGACCTCGAGCGCGCCGGCGATGAGGCCGACAAGATTGCGCGCATGGCGCGGCGCATGCACACCCGCGAGGGCGCGCCGCAGCTGCGCATCGCAGACTTGCGGCGTTCCGCCGAGGACGCGGTCGACATGCTGCGGCAGGCGCTCGACGCCTTCGCCCGCCTCGATACCGTCGCCGCCGCCAAAATGGTGCGCGAAGACCAGAGCCTGGATGACCAGTTTCGCGCCATCCTGCGCCAGCTCATTACATTCGTGATGGAAGACCCGCGCACAATTTCGATGGCGCTGGAAATCGTTTTCATCGCCAAGGCGATCGAACGCATCGGCGATCACGCGAAGAACATCGGCGAGTACGTGATCTACATCGTCAAGGGCACCGACGTCAGACACACGACCCTGGAAGCCCTCGAGCGCGAAGCGTTAAGCTGACGCGCGACCGAAAAAACGGCCGGGATTCCCGGCCGTTTTCGTTGGTGGCCCGCGCAGCCTAAAACGCGAAGCGCAAGTTGACGCCGCCGCCGGTCGAACGCACGTCGCGCTGGCCGAGCACGGAATTCACCGCGAATACCCCGGAAGCCGACTTCGTCAACTGCGCCGCAAAGCCAACCGTCAGCAGCCCGTAATCCTTGCTTGGCACGTAGGCCGGCAGCGCGAAACTTCCCGGCATGTTGGCCACGCTTGCGCTCACGGTGCGATCGTCGTTCTTGAATTCATGCTGGTAGGTGGCCTGCAGGAAGGGTTGTGCGGAGCCTGCGTTATAAGACAACCTGCCTCCCATGCTGCCGGTGACGGCGGTGCGGTCCTGCTGGCCGAAGCCCATGCTCGAACTGTCGCCGCTCGCTTCGCCGTAGCCGTCGACGGTTACTTTCTGCCAGGTGAAGTTCGCGACCGGGCCGTAAGTCAGCGCGCCGCTGGTGAAGTCCATGCCGCCGCCGGCACGCAGCGCGCGGTAACTGCCCGAAGTGGTGCCGGTTTCGGTGCGCGTCGAGATGCCGAGGGCGAAACTGCGGTCGATATGGCTGTAGTCGATGTTGCCGACGGTAGCGAGCGCATTGATATAGCTGGCGCTGCCGGGCTTCCATACGCCATACACGGTAAACGACGTCAGATTCTGGTGGTAATTGCCGCCGCTGCTGCCGAAGTCGTTCGTCATGTCGCTATAGCCGAACGCCCCGCCGGCAAGGAAGCTCGGCGTGAACTGGACGTCGCCGCCGACCACCGCGTTCGAATCGTGCGAGCTGACGCCGGGAGACACGGCCGTGTTGTTGATGGTGTAGGGCGTGTAGTCGACGTTGATCCAGGCTTCGAAGGCGCCCAGGGCCCGCTTGTCCGTCGGCTGGCGCAGGCGATTGTCGATCGCATAACGCTGGGCTTCGCCCGAGTGCAGCGGCGTTTCCGCGAGCAACCCGATTTGTGATGGCGCGGTCAGGATCGAATAGGCGTAATCGGAAATGATCTGGTGCGAAGCGGTCGTCGGGTGCACGCCATCGGCAAACAAATAGGTCTGTGGCGCATTCGGCGCGACCAGGGTCGAGGGCGTGCACATGAGCGAACTGGCGGTCGTACAGGCCGG
>Ga0181537_10001469_pt1 | contig 21745 bp, 17 predicted proteins | sample PEATcosm2014_Bin_39_FD_119765 | JGI IMG/M metagenome (GOLD analysis project Ga0181537, IMG submission 119765) | Peatland microbial communities from MTU Mesocosm Facility, Houghton, MI, USA - PEATcosm2014_Bin23_10_metaG | ecosystem: Environmental > Terrestrial > Soil > Wetlands > Peat | place... | reverse complement strand
GACTCCCAGGTAACTCCAGGTTGAGTTGCCACCCATCCAAGCAGAGTTACAGGCGCGCTCTGCTCAGTAGTTACTTCAAAGTGGTGGTCCCCCGGCTGGCAAATATAACTGAATGTGCCGGGACCGGTATCCGGCGCATCGGTTTCAATCTCGGTAGGCTGTCCGCCATTATCACTAAAGCGAAAGCTCCCGCCGCCGGGCTGCTGCAGATACTGGAGTTCAAGCGTGGTGCATGGCGCGTCCAGCGTAACCCATTCTCCGGGGCGCTCGGTTGAGATGCTGATGCCCCCGAGCCCCGTTTCGCCATTGCCAAGTTGCAAAAACTTGTTTCCCTGCGTCTTCCATCCCGTTGACTGCGACCGGCTGGAGCCCAGAATCCGGTAACCGGCAAAAGGGTGGCCTGCGTAGGAATAACCGATGCCGCCATCGCCAAACTGCTGTTGGAAAACACGCCGCGCTTCGCCGGTAAACATGTCCGCCGCGGTATGCGAATCACCGAATTGCAGCACGCGTACCGTCCCGGCCTGTAGTCCCGCCTCTTTCAGTGCGGATTCATGCGATTCGAGCTGCGCATAAAAACCGTCAAGCTGCGATTTGTAAGCGATGGCCTGCGGAGCCGGCTCCTTAAGCCCCGAGCTGATTTCCTCAACCAGGGCCGCTTTGTGGGCGGCATCAAGCCGCGGTCCCGCGTAGTAGTGCACACGCGCGCGCATTCGCGAACGTGCCGTTTTGCCCGTAGCACCTTTCCCGGTAGGCGTCTTTCCCGTTGCAGCTTTCCCCGCGGCAGCCGGCGCAATCTTGTGCGTTGTTGTTTTTGATTGGCTTGTCGCTGGCGCGCGATGCTTCTTCTTCGCCGTAGCGGCCGACAGCGCATTTGCATTTGCCATCACCAACAAAAGCGCGAAGAACGCAAGCACACGCATGCTCATCGGAAGACGCCGGATCATTGTGCCCTGGCTTTCTTGCCGGCTAGCTTTGTGGCACGTCTGGGTTGTGGCGGTGCTTTCTGCGCGTCAGCCTTCAGAGTGGGAAGGGCGGGTGCGGGATTTACGGCCGGCAGGCCAATTCCGTGTTGCATCTTCCATCGATTGTATCCCAGCCCCAATTGCTCCATGAAAAGCCCGGCGACAATGCGCGCTCCCTGCGGCGTGGGGTGAAGGAAGTCCGCGGTGACCAACCGTGGGCTAGCCACATACCATCGTGCCATGGTCCCATCGCCGCCCATGGCATCGTAAGTGTCGAAGAAGGCGCAATGCGTCTCCGCGGCCGCCTGCCGCTGAATCGCAATAATCTCGGGAATGGTGCTCATGGTTTCAATGTCGTTCAACCCGCTGCGTTCTCCGCGATCCATAGGGCTCATGATCAGAATGGGAACGCCGGGGGCAGCCGCGCGCACTCGCTGTATGGCCAGGCGCAACTCTCCTGCATACTGCTTGTGAACGAAGGCCCCAAAACTGCTCTCATTGGATCCGTAGTTGATCACCACCAGCGCCGGCGATGCCCGATCGAGTTCCTGCTTCCACAATACCGGTTGCAAGACGCGCGCCAGCACGCTGGTGGTTGCACCATTCAAGCCAAGACTGTCGTAAAGCAAGCCGCTTGTCCCTCGTCGAAAATCCGCGCCAAACAGCGTCACCGTCCCCGAAGTAGGCCGGATCGAGACCACCTTCGTTCCAATGGGCAATGTCACATGAACTGAGCTAGTCGCCTGTGTCTCGGAGGCGGTCGCCTGCTCCACGATCTGTTGATCGTCCGCCTCCACTGCAAACGCACCACCGCCGGGTTTGGCCAGGTACTCCACATCCACCGCAGTCTGCTGCGATTCTGTGAGTTTGAATTTGCTCCACGCGCCGGGTTGTCCCTCGAATGCCGCGCCGCCCAGCCCATAGATTCCCTCGCGTATCAAGCCCACCCCAGTGCGCATCTTCCAGCCGTGGTCGCTGATCTCCACGCCGCGATGCCCATACCACGCCCAAGGCTTGGCAATCAGCGTGTACCCACGGCCGGCATCCCCAAAGCGACTCTGCATCTGGGCACGCACATCGCCCGTAATCAGATCCGCGGTGGTCGGCGAATCGCCATAATGCAACACCGTGACCAAGCTGTCGCCTTTCCCCTGCTCCAATTTCCAAAGAGCCGCAAAAAACGGGTCCAGGCTGTTCGTGTCGTCTGTAAACACAGATGAGATTTGCGGAAGTTTCTCATTCGCTCCGTGTTGAACCGGCGGCGTCTTCGGAACATCCGGAGCGGGCGGTTGAGGCCAGCGCAGCCGGAACGTCTCCGCGAATACATTGGGATCCAGCCCCTTCCCGTGGTCCACTTCAAACCGCCAACCCACCAGCGCCCCGGCCGTCACGGCAATCGCAAGCACCGTCTTCAACGGAAAGCGCGATCCCCCGCCTGCCGGTTCGGGACTCGGTTCTGCTGGACCGGTTTCAGACAAATCAAAAATTGCCATAGACAAAGGGAGCGGAGCCACGGCCCGCAAGCGTCTGAATCATCAAAATTAAAGCGGCCATCGCCAGCCCCTGCACCCAGAAGGGCAAGTCGGCGACTACTCCCGCCGAGGTTTCAAACCAATTGGACGGAAAACAATGGATCACCGCGGCAAGCACCATGACGCCCAGCACCAGCGCTGTAAGATTCTCCGTTGACCAGGTCATCGACCCCAGGCTGCGCAGGACGGCCAACGCGTTATCAATGGAACTCGCGCGAAAGAAAATCCACGTAAAGCAGACAAAGTGGAAGGTCGCAAGGCCGCCCAGCAGCTTGGCCCACCAGAAGGGTGATGGGACTTTTCGCCAGAGCTTCCACGCGAACACCACGCCCAGCGCCAGTCCGTGCAACACGCCCCAAATCAGGAAGGTCCAGGAAATCCCGTGCCACAACCCGCCCAGGGTAAACGTAATCAAAAAAGCATAACTGTAAGAAAGCCTGGGATGCTTTCGGCGCTTCGGAAGGAAGTCGAACACGTAGTCACGCAGCCATTCGGAAAAGGTGATGTGCCAACGCCGCCAGAACTCCGCAACGTTCACTGCGAGATAAGGCCGGCGAAAATTCTCGGGAAGCCGAATGCCAAGCAGCAACGCCGCACCCATCGCGATATCGGTGTAGCCGGAGAAGTCAAAGAACAATTGCAGCGCATAGGCGTAAACTCCCGCCAGCGTTTCCACGCTCGAATAGAGCGCCGGAGTATCGAAAACGCGGCCCACCAGGTTGTTCGCCAGAGAATCGGCGATGAGCAGCTTCTTCACCAGCCCCACGCCGATCAGCAGCAGCGCGCGTCCTCCATCCTCAGCGCTTAGCGCAAACGGTTTGGAGAGTTGGTCAAGCAGTTTTCCCTGACGCGGAATGGGGCCCGCTGTCATCGAGGGGAAAAACAGCGCTGAGGCCAGATACTCGAGACAACTACGCGTCGGCTGGATTTCGCCCAGATAGAGATCAATCGTGTATGTAAGCGACTGAAAACAATAGAACGAAAGGCTCAAAGTAAATAGCCATGCAAATCGCCCGGCGGTGAGCAGAGGAGTCAGCTTCAACCCAACGAGCAAGCCCAAGTTGATGGCAAGCGAAATCAAAAGCAGGAGCCGGCGCACGGCCGGCTTTTTCGCGCTCCCCAATCCAAGACCAACAAAAAAATCCGCGCCAGCCGCCAGTGGCAACGCCAGGTAGATCAGGCTGAACCTGGCCAGAAAAAACAGATTTGCCACCACCAGCACCACCAGCTGCATCCGGCGCGACCTGGCAACGGCCCAGTAGAGCAAACAAACTGCGCTGAGAAAAACGAAAAAAGGAGCTGCGCTGACCAGCATGGAAGGTTTCCAGACTATGTTCCCCGGACATGCTTCACAAGCTCCGCCCGGTTATGGATACATCGTGACGCGTTGCATGCCCGCTAAACTGTCCTCAGACGAAGAAACGCGATTCAGGAACACATTTAATTACCCCGCAACGGCACCAAGGAGCCTTCCCAAAGGTGAACCTTCCGCGCAGAATACCCGCAATTTCCTTGACTCGCTCTGCCCATAGGAATACGATCTCGTTGTTCATGGGCATCTGTTCAGCAAGCCGCTGACAATCGAGGAACTGGTGTTGCCCCATTTGAATACCCCTTTCCCATAGGATCCTCCGCATCCTGCATTTCTCAAATTGATTCGCAATCTTTCTGCTATCAATTGTAACTCTCAGAGAATGAACGAATTACCAGGAAAGGCTCGATAAGCTGTCTCCCGAAAACGCGAGAAATACCCGTATATTTCTCGCCAATGCCTTGGGGAAATCAGTATCGAGTTGGTAAAATGGGCGGATGGTTATTCGAAGGAAAACACGCAATACGAACTTGAAGACACCGCTTGGGATTTGTCTCATGGCGGCAATTTCTTCGGTTGCGCTGGCCGGTTCGGTGGTCTTTCTCGCCACTCCCCCAGTGCAGGCGGATGCGCGGCTTCCCATGCCTGCTTCCCTGGCGCCTCCGGGCGCTCCGGCTCTCAGTACGACGCCGGCCATCCTTGCGCCAAATAAGGTTGCCGATGCCGGGCGGCACGATCTCCTCCGCGGCGTCGCCTCATGGTATGGCTCGGTGCTGAATGGTCATCGCACGGCCAGTGGCGAACGCTTCGATATGCTTGCCATGACGGCCTGCCACCCAACCCTCCCTTTTGGCACAAAGGTAAAAGTCACCGACCTTACTACCAAAAAGTGCGTGGTAGTGCGCATTAACGATCGCGGCATTCTATCGAACGGGCGCATTATCGACCTGTCCTATGCTGCCGCTAAAGAACTCCAAATCACCAAGGCTGGTCTGGCTCCGGTAGCCCTGGAAGTCATCTCACTGGGCAAGACCCGCAAGAAACAGTAGCAACTGAAGATCTGCGAAACTCAACTGCCAGCGCTCAGGCTGGCCGTTGAGTTTTGTGGGCCATTTGGTCACTCAACTCTCGTCAAGCGCTGCTTCTGTCCGGCGTCCCAACTCCACGCCAAAATCCCCTCTTCTCGCCGAAGATTAACATTGATTGCGGCTATCAAATGCAGCCACTGTGTTGCGCACGTCCCAGGCCGCCGCCAGCATGATATTCTTGGCTTTCTTGGCAGCCTCTTGAGGCACCTCGTCGCGGATTTGCGCAACCTGGAATAAAGTACCCAGATTGCAGAAATTCGTCATCTGCATTTTGCAGGCTATTACGGAAGTGGACTCCGTAAGATGTTGAACGATTACGAGCGGCGTAATGCACCTGATTCTCTTTTTCTTGTTCGCCGGATTCTGCCTGGCCGGAGCCGTTAACCTCCTGCTCCAGAGTCATCCCATTAACAGCGCGCTCTCGCTGATTGTGGTGATGACTTCGCTCGCCGTGCTTTACCTGCTGCTGGGTGCGGAGTTTTTGGCCGCCGCGCAAGTCATCGTCTATGCCGGCGCCATCATGGTCCTCTTCACCTTCGTCGTCATGCTGCTCAATGCCGGCCGTGAAGAGCGCACCATGGGTAGTCGCGTCGCCCGCGCTGTGGGTTTTCCCGCGGTCGTTGTCATCCTCGGCGTAATTGCCACAGTGATCCTGAAGACGCAGGGCCTCGGAACCGCGGGATTGAATCAGGGCATTACTTCCACCGAGGATCTCAGCACAGAGCTCTTCACCAAATTATTGCTGCCCTTTGAAGTCACGTCGATCCTCATCCTCATCGCCATCCTCGGCGCCGTTGCCTTGGCCCGTCATGGCCACGGAGACCCTCACGGCGATCCTGCCCCCAACGGAAACCGGGAAAGGCTGGGCGGCAAATGAATTCCTTTCTTTCGCAGGAAGTTCCCCTCTCCTGGTATCTGCTGTTGAGTGCCGTGCTGTTTTCCCTCGGCGTCCTCGGTTTTCTCATCAAGCGCAACCTGATCACGGTATTCATGTCCATTGAGCTCATGCTCAACGGCGTCAATCTTTCCTTCGTCACCTTCGCCCACCAGTGGCACACGGTGAAAGGCCAGATCTTCGTCTTCTTTGTGATGGTGGTGGCCGCGGCGGAGGCTGCCGTGGGTCTTGCCATCATCATTGCCGTATTCCGCGCCCGCGCAACCCTGGCCGTCGACCGCATCGACCTGATGAAACTATGAACGTGTATGCCTATACTCATCTCTGGCTGATTCCGTTGATGCCCTTCGCGGGGTTTCTGATCAACGGAATCCTTGGTCGTCGTCTACCGAAGTGGCTGGTGACATCAGTTGCTTTGCTAGCTCCCCTTGCCGCGTTCGGTGTGGTGCTAGGCGCATCTGATTTTTTGCTTACCGTACTACTGCCTTGCCTAAATTCAACCTGCATGCCGGTGGCTTCCTTCACCGCCGTTCCCTGGATCAACATTGGCGCGCTGCATGTAGATTTCAAATTCATATTTGACCAACTCTCGATGATAATGCTGCTCGTCGTCACCGGCGTAGGCTTCCTCATCCACGTCTACTCCGTCGGCTACATGAAGAGCGACGAGGGCTACGCGCGCTACTTCGCGTATCTCAATCTCTTCCTCTTCTTCATGACCATCCTGGTCCTCGCCGGCAACGCTCTCCTGATGTTCGTCGGCTGGGAGGGCGTAGGTCTCGCATCCTATCTGCTCATCGGCTTCTGGTTCTCCAAGCAATCGGCCGCCGACGCCGGCAAGAAGGCCTTCATCGTCAACCGCATTGGCGACTTCGGCTTTCTCATCGGCATGTTTCTTCTGCTTGCCAACTTCGGCACGCTGGACTTTAGCGAAATTGCAGCCAAACTCAGCGCGAGTCCAGCATGGACCGGCGGCGTGCTCACAGTCATCGCCCTCTGCCTGCTTCTCGGAGCAACCGGCAAGTCCGCGCAGCTTCCGCTCTACGTCTGGCTTCCCGACGCCATGGAAGGCCCAACGCCCGTCTCCGCGCTCATCCACGCCGCCACCATGGTCACCGCCGGCGTCTACATGATCGCCCGCACCCACGTTCTCTTTGACCACGCGCCCATCGCGCTCAATACAGTCGCCGTCATCGGCGCGGCCACGGCACTCTTTGCGGCCACCATCGCCCTGGTTCAGACCGACATCAAGCGTGTTCTCGCTTACTCCACCATCTCGCAGCTCGGTTACATGTTCCTCGGCTGCGGCGTCGCAGCGTACTCCGCCGCCATCTTCCATTTGGTGACCCACGCATTTTTCAAGGCGCTGCTCTTCCTCGCCGCCGGCGCGGTGATTCATGCCATCGGCGGAGAGCAGGACCTGCGCAAGATGGGCGGCCTGCGCAAAAAGCTGCCCGTCACTTTCTGGACCATGACCGCGGCCGTCTTCGCCATCGCCGGGTTCTTTCCTTTCGCCGGCTTTTTCTCGAAGGACGCAATCCTCTATGCGGCATTCACGCAGGGTACAGGCGGCAAGGCTCTTTGGTTTGTCGGCATCGTCACGGCCCTACTCACCTCGTTCTACATGTTCCGCCTCTGGTATCTGGCCTTCCTCGGCGAACCGCGCAGCGAAGCTGCCCATCACCACCACGCCAACCCCTGGTCGATGCTCGGCCCGCTGGTCATTCTCGCCTTGCTTTCCATCGGCGGCGGGTGGATCAGCGGCGCATTAACCGGCGTAGGACGCTTCGGCGAATTTCTCGCTCCGGCAGTCGGAGAAGTTGCAACAGAATCAGGCAGCGCGCAGCTTGAGTGGATTCTGAGCGGCATCGCCGTAGCTGTAGCCCTAATCGGCTGGTATTTCGCCCACTCCTTCTACAAGCAGAAGCCGGAGCGTCCAGCGGAGTTAGCCGCCGCACTTCCCGGTGGATACAAGCTCCTCGCCGGCAAGTACTACGTAGACGAGTTCTACGGCGCCACCGTGGTCAGGCCGCTGATCGTCATTTCCACTTACGTACTCGGCCTCTTCGTGGATAAGGTAATCCTGGGCGGCGCGGCCTGGCTGTTTGGCGGCATTCCAACCTTCGCCGGCGCCCTGCTGCAGCGCTGGCAGTCGGGCAATCTCCGTTCCTACGCCGCCTGGCTCGCAGCCGGCGCAGCCGCGGTGCTGCTCTTCGTCGTGGTTCCCTGGGCATCTGTGCTCGCAAGCATCGGAATTCAAACCGGAATGGTGGGCCGCTGAGAATGGACGCGATAAACAACTCAATTCTCACGCTGATCATTCTGGCCCCGCTGGCCGGCGCGGTGCTCATTGCGCTCGTCCCGGACCGCGCCAAACTTCCCAACTGGATCGCGCTCCTCACAGCTCTAGTTACCTTCGGCCTCACGCTCCATCTTCTTGCGCATTTTGACTACGGCAACACCGGTTTTCAGTTCGGCATCAACCTTCCATGGATCACTAGTCCCGCCATCTTCTACCACGTAGGCATAGATGGCCTCAGCCTATGGCTTGTAGTCCTCACCGGCCTGCTCGCGCCCGTCGGCGTCATCGCCAGTTGGAACGCCATCGCCGAGCGCCGCAAAATCTTCTACTCGCTTTTTCTGGTTCAGCAGACGGCCATGTTCGGCGTCTTCATCTCGCTTGACCTGATGCTCTACTACGGCTTCTGGGAATTGTCGCTCGTTCCAATGGCCATCCTCATCGCCATGTACGGCCGCAAGGACGGACCCAAAGCCGCCCTGAAGTTCTTCCTTTTCACCTTCATCCCTTCAGCCCCGCTCCTCGTCGCGATACTCTGGCTATACGCAAAAACGGGTTCCTTTGATTTCTCAACGCTGCAGTTGCTGATCACCTACGGCCACTTCCCCGCAGGCCCGATGTGCTGGGCAGCCCTTGCGTTCCTCTTTGCCTTTGCCGTGAAAGTCCCCATCTTCCCGATTCATGGCTGGCTCGCCGACACCTTCAGCGAGGCTCCTGTCGCCCTCGCCATGGTGGTAGCCGGCAAGCTTGGCCTATATTCCATGCTCCGCTTCCACATCGGTCTCTTCCCTGTGCAAGCCCACGCTGCCGCCCCGTATCTCATTGCCCTCGCGGTGATCGGCATCCTCTACGGAGCGTGCCTGGCTCTTGTCCAGCGCGACTTTTGGCGCCTCCTCGCTTTCGCCGCCCTCAGCCACCTGAGCCTCATCGTGCTGGGCATCTACGGCTTCACCTCCACCGGTTCAGCGGGCGCTGTTTATCAGATCCTGAATCACGGCGTCATCGACGGCGCGCTCTTCCTCCTTCTCGGCGCTCTGTACGACCGATACGCCACCAGCCAGATCGCCTCCTATGGCGGCCTCGCCACCAATGTTCCGCGCCTCGCCACTCTCTTCGTCATCACTTCCTTGGCGATGATCGGCCTGCCTTTACTGAACAACTTCGTCGGCGAGTTCCTCATCCTCTCCAGCACGTTTATTGGCGTAAGCCGCAGCTGGACAGTTGCCGCCGCTCTTGGCGTCATCCTCGGCGCTGCCTATATGCTGTGGCTCGTTCAGCGCATCTTCTACGGCCCGCAAAGCACGCTCGCCGCTTCAAAGTCCGGGATGAACAATGATTTGCAATTCCGCGAACTCGCCGTCCTTGCGCCACTCGCCGTGCTGATGCTGGTCATGGGCATTGCCCCTTCGATATGGCTCGGCACCATCGAGAAGGGCGTTCATCCCCACTCCCCGGACATTCGCGTAGTTGACGGCCACTTCATGACGCAAGGAGGTCAGCGGTGATTCCAGTTCCCGATATCTTCCGCATCCTCCCTGAGGTCGTCCTCACCGTGACCGGCGTAATTGTCATGCTCATCGACGCGTCGCTTCCTTCCAGCACCCCCCGCCGTTCCCTCGGCTGGATCGCCGCGTTCGGAACCGTCGCGGCTCTTTGGGTCAGTCTCTGGCAACTCTCATTGCCGCAGGGCACAGGCTTCTACGGCACAGTTGAAACCAGCGCCTTTACCGTCTTTTTCCACGTACTCATATGCGGCATTGTGCTGGTGGCCCTGCTTGTTTCGCTGGATACTCTTCCTGAAGACAGCCATCACCAGGGCGAGTACTACGCGCTCGTGGTCTTCGGCGCTGTCGGCATGTGCCTGCTCACTGGCGCTGTCGAGTTGCTGGTCGTCTTCATCGCCCTTGAAATCTCGTCGATCTCCACCTACGTCCTTGCCGGCTACCGCAAGAACACGGGGCGCGGCCCGGAAGCAGCCATCAAGTATTTTCTCCTCGGTTCGTTTGCCACCGCCTTTCTGCTCTACGGCGTGGCCATGATCTTTGGCGCAACCGGTACCACGCAGATTTACGAGATCGCGCATCTCGCGCCCACGGCCGCCAACCATTCTTTCGTTCTGGCCGCCATGGCGCTCATGCTCGTCGGCATCCTATTCAAAGTTTCGGCCGCACCCTTCCACGTCTGGACACCCGATGTTTACGAGGGTGCACCCGCGCCTGTGGTGGCGTTGCTTTCAACCGCTCCCAAAGCCGCCGCCTTCGCCCTGCTGTTGCGCGTGGCATTCGAAATCTTCCCGTCGCTTCACGCCATCTGGTCGCCGCTCCTGTGGATCGTGGCTGCGCTCTCCATGACCGTGGGTAACCTGGCCGCGCTGCGCCAACAGAACGTCAAGCGCATGCTGGCCTATTCCTCCATCGCCCATGCCGGCTATCTGCTGGCCGCGTTCGCCTGCGCAACCGACGTCAGGGGATTCGGAATCGGCGGCATCGCCGCCGCCAGCTTTTACACCGCGGCCTATGCCGCAATGAATGTAGGCATCTTCGCAGTCATCACGCTGGTCAGCGGGTACGACGAGGAGCTTCCCTTCATCCAGGATTTTCGCGGCCTTATTTACCGTTCGCCGTTTCTTGGCAGCCTGCTGATTTTCTTCCTGGTTTCGCTGGTTGGAATTCCCTTCACCGGCGGATTCTTCGGCAAGTTCTATTCCTTCTCGGTCGCCGTAGGCGGCGGCGCAGTCTGGCTGGCCATCATCGGCCTGCTCAACTCAGGATTAGCTGCAGCCTACTATCTCCGCCTAGCCCTGGTCTCGGTGCAACATCGAGAGAATGGGCATTTCGAAAATGAGATTCCTAGCCCGCGGGTAGGAGTCGCGGTGGGCGCGGCCTTGCTCTTCGCGGCCGCTGCCACACTCGTCCTCGGAATTGCGCCCAACGAAGTGCTGCACCAGGCCGAGGAGGGAGCCTACACGCTGCAAGCGCCTCCCGCGGAAGTCAGTGCGCCTCTCGACAAGGCTGCGGCTCAGCCAGTGCCCTGATGCGAGCGCCTTCCGCTTTTCCATCGGTTCGCGGATACAGCAGGCTCATGTAATAATCCCGCGCAAGCGCAAGCACCCTCTCATCGACAAAATGCTCAAGAACCCAGACCCGCGCAGCCTTGCCCATCCTCCGGCGGCGTTCCGGGTTGCTTAGCAGTCCCAGCACTGCCTCACTGATTGCCTCGGGGTAGCCGGGCGGAATCAAAAGCCCGGTAACCTCCGGCACCACCGAGTCGCGCGACCCCGTCGCGATGGTCGTAACAACGGGAATGCCAGTCGCCGCGGCCTCCAGCACAACATTCGGAAATCCTTCGCGCCAGGTTGGCAAGACCATCACGTCCATCGCCCGGTAATAGGGTGCGGTGTCTTCGACGAAACCTGTCAAATGAATTTGCGGATGCGCTTTGATTCGTGCTTGCAATTCTTCGCTCAACGCGTCTTCGGCAAAATCGAACCATCCCACAAGCAGCAACCGCGCATCCGGCACCTCAGCCAGGATCATGTCAAACGCATCAATCAGCTCCGGCACTCCCTTGTCGCGCGTCAATCGGCCCACGAAGCCCACAAGAGGAGCATCGCCTCGAATCCCCAGCTTGCGCCGCACCCCGCTGCGGCCCGGCGAAAAACGCTCCACATCCACGCCGTTGCTACTACCCTCACCCAGCAGATGCAGCTTCTCCGCGGGAGCCACTCCCAGGGCCAGTGCCTCCGCGCGCAGGCTTGCGCTGTTGCAAAGCACAACATGCGCGCAGGACGCGGTCACCCGCTCGGCTGTCAGCAGCAACCAGCGCTTGAGCCCATTGGACCGCTCCAGCTTGAGCCCGCGCAGCATATAGATTCGCCGGGGTACACCCGCGAGCCGGGCCGCAATATTACCCAGCAGTCCCGCCTTCGGCGTGCTGAATTCGGTCAAGTCCGGTTTAAGTCTGCGCAACAGCCTCCACAGCCGTACGAGAGAAATCAGATCCGCAATCGGCGCTATCTCGCGGCGCATGGGAACCGCAATTGCTTCCACGCCTTCCCGTGCGGACGTTCGTTCCAACAAGTCGCCGGGGCCGCAAATCAGCGTGACGCGAAAACCCGCTTCACGCAGCGCACGCAGACGCCCCGTGAGTGTCAGGCAAGTCTGAGGATGTGTGATGCCCACGACAATTTGGAGCCGCGCAGTCTCTACGCGCAGGTCAAAAACGTACTCAGGCGCGAGTTGACGCGCATCGGCCACTGGCATCGGGTAAACCTGCCTCTTCCACAGTCTCTGGATGGATTGTTAGGAAATTCAAATGAACTGTAGCATTCTCGAACAATCAGCGGTTGTGAGTTGAAACACGCCTCCGTGCGCACTCCTGCCTATATGCTCTTGACTTACGGTAAACAAATGGCGGAGCGTCCCGCGATTCTTCTGTTGATCCCGCATCTCGGCGGCGGCGGTGCGGAGCAGGTAACTGCTTTGCTCGCCTTAGGGCTTTCGCGTAAGAAGTATCGGCTGCACCTTGGACTCATTACGCAAGATGTTTCGGATGCCCAGATTCTGCCCACCCAGATGGATGTCCATGCTTTGGGCGCACGCAGGGTCCGCGATAGCGCTCTCGGTCTGTTGCAGTTGGTTCGCAGGCTCAAACCGGACGTGATCCTCTCCAACATGGCGCACCTCAACTTCCTGGTATTGCTGCTGCGCCCATTATTCCCCAGGGCAACGCGCGTTCTGGTGCGGCAAAACGGAACAGTCTCCTCCTCATTGGCATCCCGGGATCTACCTGGATACACCCGCTTGCTCTATCGTCTGCTTTACCCGCGCGCCGATCGCGTCATTTGTCAGACTCGCGCAATGGCCATAGATCTCTCCACGGAAATCTCTATTCAAGGCGGCCGTCTGGCGGTACTGTCCAATCCTGTTGATGTTGAAGCCATCCGTGCAATCGCGAGAAACCCTCCGAACCCGTGGTCCGAACTCGGGTTGAGTTCCTCAGGACCGCATCTTCTCGCTATTGGCCGGCTCGTGCTCGAAAAGGGCTTCGACCTGTTGTTGCGTGCTCTGGTCTCCGTGCGCCTTCGCTTCCCGCATACAGACCTGATCATCGCCGGCAAAGGCCCGGAAGAGGCGGCATTAAAAGTATTGTGCCGCGAGTTGGGGCTCGAGGATGCTGTGCGCTTTGCAGGTCATGTTGACCGTCCCTCTGTATACTTTGCCGGCGCATCCGCCTACGTTCTATCTTCCCGCCATGAAGGTTTGCCCAATGCTCTTCTGGAAGCGGCCGCGGGCGGTTTGCCCCTCGTCGCCCTGCCCGCGTCGCAAGGCGTAGTGGATCTATTAAGCGGCCAGCCCGGCGTTTGGCTGGCCAAAGAGACCACTTCCGAATCTCTCGCCGTTGCCTTGCTTACCGCCTTCAGCACCTTGAATCCCGGCCAACGATTTCCACACCCGTTCATCCAGCAGTTCAGCTTTGACGGCGCTATCCGCGCCTATGAAGACCTGATCGACTCATCCCTCAGGGAACGCCCGCAGTGAATCACCTTGCATTCGTCATTCCCACCCTTGACCGGATTGGCGGCGCGGAATGTCAGGTGATCTTGTTGGCCAAAGGACTGCGCAAACGCGGCTGGCGAGTCAGCGTGGTGGCGCTCTCCGGCGACGGAGGCGATGCGGCAGCCGGACTGATCAACGAAAGCATCGCATTCTTGTCCCTTGAGATGCGCAAGGGGCTCGCCGATCCGGGCGGGTGGCTTCGATTCAATCGCTGGCTCTCTCAGGAGTCGCCTGATCTGCTCCATGCACATCTGCCCCACGCTGTATGGCTCGCACGCTGGTCCCGTTTCGCAGCGCCTATGCGAGTGGTAGTCGACACGCTTCACAGTTCCTCCATCGGCACGCTGGGTCGTCGTCTCGGCTATCGCTTCAGCGATTGGCTCACCGATCAAGTCACCGCCGTAAGCCACGCTGTTGCGAAGGCGTATCTTTCCGCCGCAATGGCTCGCGATATCACAGTTCTTCCCAACGGAATTGCTATCGATGACTGGCGCCCCGACGCAATAGCCAGGACCGCCCTTCGCAACGAGATTGGCCTTAAAAACGAATTCCTCTGGTTCGCCGCTGGCCGCCTGGATCCGGTCAAAGACTATCCCAGTATGCTTTGGGCAATGGTGAAAGTCCCGGAGCCTGCGAGACTGGTAATCGCCGGCAGCGGACCCCTGGAGAGCGAATTGCGCAGATTATCAAAGGAGCTCGGCCTCGAAACAAGAGTGCGTTTTCTGGGCTTTGAACCGGACGTGCGCCGCTGGATGCAGGCCGCCGATGGATTCGTTCTCTCGTCCCGCTGGGAAGGACTGCCGATGTCCCTGCTGGAAGCCGCCGCCTGCGCGCTTCCGGCCGTGGCTACCGATGTTCCAGGGACGCGGGAAGTCATTGTGGATGAAAAAACCGGCTCACTGGCCGTTGCAGGAAGCGCGATCGCCCTCCAGGACGCAATGACCCGGATGATGCGAATTCCGGCTGAGGAGCGCTTCGAAATGGGTGAGCGCGCACGCCTGCACGTCATCGAGCACTTCAGCCTGGAATCTGTGCTGGATCGATGGGAAGCCCTCTACACCCAACTGCTCAAGCGGAATCCAACGCCGATGCGCCACGGACGCTCAAGCCCGTCCCTCAAATCCTGAATCCCCGCAACGCTTGTCTCTTGATTCGCGAAGCCTGGATGCGCCAAAACGCCAACTTCCCCCAGAGCCGCTCCTTCATATCGAGTTCTCTAGGTGCATACTCCGCCACCACCCGGTCCACAGAAGTGAATTGTCCAGCATGTTGCGAAAGAAACATCCGCAATTCCTTTACCAGCGAATCCGTCGCAGTGTTGCTGTGTAAACAGATGGTCCACAGACCGTTCGATTTAAATACCGGTGCCCAAAGCTGTTGCGGAATCCAAGTAATTCCGTTTCTCCGGAACGGAATTCGGGCAAATCCGTCCGAGACCAGGTTGATCCCCTCCCCGCTCAGCATGCGGAGCGTACTGCGGTCGAAACCGTGCCGCGGCGCAACCCATATCCGCGGGTTCAACCCGTGACCCCGAAGAATCGCGAGCCCCGCCCGTACCCATCTCCGCTGTGATTCCTCAGCAGCACCGGCGAACTCCGAACGCCGGTGCAAGGGCACAAGGCTCCGGCCTTCGCTTGAGCAAGCATGGCAGTAGCCGTGCAGGCCGATCGTGGCCCCCGCCGCTTCCATTGAGCGCATCCGCGGCCAGAACTCCGGATCAGGCGAAGAGAACACTAGCTCCGAGTCGCGATTCTCCGGAATCACGGCGAGAATCGGCTTAATTCCAAACTCCTCGATTAAAGGCGAAAACCGCTTCCAGCGCTCGCGCGACATCGTAGGGCAGAAATCGTCAAACCGAAGAAGATACTGCGCTGGGGCCGGAATCATCTCTCAGCTCCCTGCAGAAGCACCTTTCGGCTCCAGTACCACAGAAAGAAGAATGTGCTTACCGTCCACAGCGAAGTGGCAAGTGCGATTCCAGCCACGCCGAACCAGCGCATCAAAATCAGATTCAAAACGATGTCCAGCCCCAGGTTGATCAACCCACAATACAAAATCAAATCGGTGCGCCGCATGGCGATTAGAAATCGATAGAACACCCGGCTGCAAACATAGAACGGGATCTGAATCGCGTACATGGCCAGCACCGGCCAAACCACTGCCGTATCACGCGGCCCAAAGACCCCGTGTTGAAACACGGCGCGCACCAGCAACTGCGATCCGCCAATCAGCGCCACCGCCAACGGCACGGAGACCCACGCCGTGATCCCAAGCCATGTGCGCAAGGTATGCCGGCATCCGTCCCAGTTCTCAAAGGCGATCATGCGGGAAAAGTAAGGAGTGACGGACGTCGAAACCGCTCCCGCCAGCAGCGTCAGCACCACACTCACAAAGCGGTTGGCATATGCCAGCGCCGACACGCTTCCCGCCGGCAGCATGGCAGCCATAGCCTGGTCCACAAGCAGCCCCCCGGAAGCCACCACGCCGCTAAGCAGCACAGGCCCGTACTGCTGCGCCACCTCGCGCGTGGCCTCGGTCATCCCATGCCAGTAAAGCCTGAAGCGGTATCCGTGCCTGTCCATCATTCCCGCAACCAGGACCGTATGAAAGATGGAGCCCGCAACGGTGGCGTAAACCAGTGCCCAGATGCCCAGCCTGCCGCCCAGCAGCAGCGCTCCCGCCAGAATCGTAACCGGTATCACCACGGGCGCCAGCGCCGGCAATGCAAACCGGTCGAAGGTGTTCAAGACGGCAGTGCAATTGGTTGCGATCCCGGTGATCAGCACCACTGGCAGCAGTGCATAGAAGAGATGAATAGCAAGGTCCAGTTTGACCGCCGGAAAATGCGACGCAATCAACGGAAAAAATCCGCGCGCCGCCACGGCCATTACCAGCGATACCGCCCCCAGAAGTACGCACATCCACAGCATCGAACTCGAAAGCAATTGCTGCGCTTGCGAGTGGCCCTCCCTTTCCTTCACGCGGATCAGCGTAGGGACAAGTGCCTGGTTCATTGACTCCGCGATCAGGTTGACGAGCAAGCCAGGGATCAGTGCAGCCATCAGAAACGCATCCATCGCGTCCGATCGGCCGTAAACCCCGGCAACGGCAACCTCCTTTGCCATCGCTATCAACTTCACCACGATCCCCGCCGCAACCAGCGATGTGGCCGCCCGGAAAATGCCCCGATGGATGCCTGCGTCTTTTATCAAGCGCTCGGTTTGGGCGGAAGCTGTCATCATCGCCCGATCATCCGCCAGCTTCCGGCACTGGCGCGCATCCTATCGCGAAATTGCTCTCGCTTCCTTTGGAGCTGAAGCAGGTGTCGAGCGTTATCGGATCGTCCACTGCAAGCCGCCCGGCAAGCGCAATCATTCCCAGCAGCAGCCACGTTGTCCGGCTCTCCTCAACCGAGGCAACCAGCGAGCTAATCACCCAAACCAGTAGCGCGGTCGCCAGCGCCAACCTCAGCGGCCCCCGGGTTTTCATCATTGCCCGTGCGGCCGCCATCACAATGGCCACAGCCAGAAAAAATGCGCAGAGTCCTCCACCTACCAGAATTGAAAGTGCCGTGTTGTGAGCCGTATCGTTCGGGTTCAATCCTGCCGCGCTTACAAACGAGCCGGCTCCCGAGCCAAAAAGGGGTGCGCGCACAAAGGCGTCCCAGCCAACGCTCCAGATGTTGAGCCGCTGGTTCAGATCGCCACTCTGAACTTGCTCCGGAATCGTCGCCAGACGCTCAAATGTCTCATGCGGAATACTGAACCAAAGCGCCGTTACGATAGCGGGAAGTGCGAACATTCCGGCAATCACCACTTTGGCGTGGCCGCGCATCAACAGAATTCCGCAACCCGCCAAGGCAACCAGCGCCGCCACAGACCCGCCTCGTGATGCCGTCAGCAACACCGCAACCAGCCCAACCGGCAAATATCCAAGCGCCAGCAATTTCCCCAGCCACCGCTCTTCACCGTTCAGCAGCAGTGCCGCCAGCGGGAATCCAAGGTCCAGGAACCGCGCCACATCGTTCGGATCCTGCCCAGCAGCTGCAAATCGAATTTGCCCCTCGGCAATTGCCGCAGGCGAGCTGAAATTCGCCAAGGTCAGCAATGCCAGCACCCACGATCCGGCCACGAACGCCCGCAGCAAAGCGCGCAGGTCGTGCGGGCTCTCGGCAAACTCCCAAACCAGCCAGACAAGCATCATTTCCTGGAAATAGCCCCGCATCTTTTCGAGAGTCGCCGCCGGCTCGATCGTCCAAAAATACGAGCAGCAGAACCAGACGAAGAGCGCCAGCACCAGCCATTGCACCACGCCCGGAGTGCGCAACCTTCCAGCCTGCAGAATGGCAGGAATTGCTGCCAGCAACAACAGTAAGCCGGTAATCCGGCCGATGTTGCCAAGCGGTTCGCCCGAGTCCAGGGAGTTTTCCCAAGGTATCGCAAAGGCGAAGACCAGCAATAATCCCCAGGCAATCCTTCGCATCGACTAATACCTCTGCGAGTAAACAAGTCCCGAGTAAATGCTCACCCCGATCGCCGACTGTATCGCCGACTCCAAGGTCCTGTTAATCAGGTTCTTTGCCATCGAGTCCGGCACAAATAAAATATCGCGGTCGCGGATTGCCTGGTCCGGATCCTGGCCGCGCAACATCCTCTTCAGGTTCAGTGTGGTCAGCGTTCGTCCACCCTTTTGTTCGCGGATCAGCAAGGCCTTCGTAGCAGCGGCATTCTGTGTCGGCCCCCATGCAAGGGTGAGCGCTTGCACCACCGTAAGTCCCTGCACCGGGTCCACCGGAAATCCGCCCGGCCGGATTACATCGCCCACCACGTAAACCAGCCCCGCGCGGCTCACCTCAACCGTATCGCCAGGCATGAGTTCCGGGTTGTGCTCGGTGCCGGGGTCGGTTCCATCCGGATCCAGCGCTACCCGCTGCGGCGCGATCGGTCCGTCCCGATGAATGATGTTCACCAGCCGTCCCGCGCCGGGCGCAACGCCCGAGGCTTGCGAGATCGCGTCCAGCAGCCGATGATGCATCGCATAGGGATAAATTCCAGGTCGCACAACTTCGCCAAGCATACTGATGTCCTGCCCCGCGGACGTTGTCACCACCACAGAAACCAGGGGATGCAGCAGCATTCCCTTGGCCACCAGTGCTTTTTCAATTGCATGTGCGGCAGCCTGCTCATCCAGGCCCTCGACACGCACTTCGCCGACCATCGGCAGCGTCACCGTACCCGCCGCGGCAACTCTCACCGCGGAGTGAAACTCAGGCGTGCGGTATTCCGATATCTCCAGGAGGTCTCCGGGGCCGATCGGTGCGGGCATGGGAGATGAAACCTGCGGGGGCACCGGCTGCGTACCCTTCGGATTTACCCCATCCGACTGATTCCACACCGCTGGAGCCTCCTTGGGATCGGGCGTGCTGCGCGTCTCCTTGGTCTGAGGAATCTGCGCCACTCCCGTGGGCAACCCGGAGGTGCTCGGCGTGGGCGCCTGACCGCGCGCCATGCCACCTGCAAGCGCCAATGCCAGAAGCGCAACCAGAGTCTTTGAATCAGGTCTGCCAAGCGAATCAAGCAGTAATGCTGCTCCCGTCGCCAACCAGAGTCCTGCAAACAACGTGATCGCCATATAGAGCACCAGGTCCGGCGCAACCGGTTTCACCGGCTGACGCGCAAAGTCAACCACTGCAATCGCAGAGCTTTCAATTCCGGCGGAGAGTCCCGCCTCATCCACTTTCTCCTTCACCCGCATGTACAGTTCATGGCTGCGGTCGGATTCTTCCCGCATCACCGCGTACTCCAGCGCCGCCTGATTCAGCTTCATGCCTTCAGCTGTCCGCTCATCCAGGTTCTTGCGCACCAACTGTTCGCGGCTCGTCGCAGTTTGTAACGCACTGTGGAATCGTTCAACCAGCTTGGCGTCCTCAACATGTTTCTGGCGGTCCAGATCCTGCAATTCGCCGCGAATCTCTACCACGCGCGGAAAGTTCGGACCGTGTTCCGCGTTGAATTGTGCCAGTTCCTGTTCCAGTGCGCTGCGGCGTGCGCGAATCTGCTCGAGCAAAGCGGTAGAAAAATTGTTGCCTTCGCCTTGCAGCCGCGGATCTGTGGCAATCACCAATTCAGGATCGTTTTCTGTGGCCGAGCGGTATACCGCTTCGCGCAAAATGCGATCGCTTGTGGCCGCCACCAGCTGGCCACCTAGCTCGTCAATCTCCATCAGCGCAACCGAATGCTGGGTCTCGCCCGTCTGACCGTTTGCCAGTGTTTCCGGGGTGCTGAGCAGGCCGTGGGTTCGCTGGAACGCCGACAGCCGTTGTTCGTCCTCGTCAACTCGCGTCTTCAAGTCCTTGAGCTGTTCGCCCACCCACTTCGACGCTTGTCCCGTGGCCTGGATCCGCGCCTCGCTCTCCTGTTCGCCGTACGCTCGAATCAGCGCATTCACCACTGCGGCCGACAGAGCCGGATCCCTGCTGCGAAATCGAACCTGTATCAGCATCGTGCGTGGCAGAGTCTGCACATTCAGCCGCCGGTGAAACCTCTCCAGTAGCCACGACTGACCCTCGGTATAGATTTGCAAACCGGAATAAGCAGGAGCATCCGCAGCCGGTGCCTCTGGACGAAATCCTGGATACCGGTACGCAAAATCTCCCATGAACGCGGTGACCTGGTAGAGCTTCAGCTCTGTAATCACTCTCCAGGACAGTTGATCGCTGCGAAACACATTCGCCAGAGTCTCTTGCTGCAGCGGCCCGGCAAGTACCGATGCTGAAGCGGTTGGCTGCAATGGGTCGAGCGAGAGCGTCGAGGCCGGCGAAGTGCGCAGCATGACCTTTGCGGTCGCTTCATATTGTTTGGGCGCAATCAGACAATACAAAAGGCAAGCCAGAAGCAGTCCGCCAACCATCGATGCAACCAATTGGCGGCGCCGGACCACAATTTCCCAAAGCGCGCGCAATGAGGTCTGTGAGCTGTACCGGCTAGCCGACTCACCGTGCCGCATTTCGGGCTCCCGCGGCGAATCGGTCTGGTGTTCATTCGCGACTGACAAGCGGCGGGAACCTCAATCCCAAACCCCCTCGGGTCGGGCCTTCCCAGCCTTTCCGGTTGTGTAGATTCCTCGAAGGGAGACCCTCGCAGTGTGACAGACCGCGGAAGGATTGCTCGTGAGTTAGATCACACATGAAAATGCACGAAAAATAGTGTTTTTTCCTCGCCTCTGGTGCGCACCCAGCGCCTTCTCCTTCAGGACTTACAATCAAGGGCATGACTACGGCCTACCAAGACCGGGCAACTCAACTCAAGCTCAAAATGGAGTCCCGCGAGGCCCGCATCGGCATCGTCGGGATGGGCTATGTCGGTTTGCCCCTGGCATTGCTCTTTAGCAACGAACGGTTCCGCGTAACAGGCTTCGATATCGCGCATGCCAAAGTAGAAACCCTCAACTCCGGCGGCTCTTACATTGTTCGCATTCTCCCCACCGCCATCCAGGCTGCGCGGAAAAATGGTTTCCAGGCCACCTTCGACTATTCCCAAATCGCCGAAATGGACGCGGTCCTCATCTGCGTCCCGACCCCGCTTAACGACCACCACGAACCTGACCTGAGCTACGTCACCGGCACTGTGGAGTCCATCGCGCCCTACATCCACGAGGGCCAGCTCATCGTCCTTGAGAGCACCACCTATCCCGGCACAACCGAGGAGATCGTAGCTCCGCTGCTTGAAGCCGGCAACCCCAGCGGGCTCAAAGTCGCCCGTTCAGGCAACGCATCCGGTTCCGGTATTCATGTCGCCTACTCGCCGGAACGAGAAGATCCGGGAAACGACACCTTCGACCGCCGCGATATTCCCAAAGTCATCGGCGGCTGCGGCCCCGTCGCCGCCGAGCTGGCCTCCGCTCTCTATGGCGCCATCTTCCGCCGCGTAGTCATCGTCAGCAATCCCTCTGTCGCGGAGATGACCAAGCTGCTTGAGAACATCTACCGCTGCGTCAACATCGCGCTGGTCAACGAGTTGAAACAGCTTTGCATGCGCATGGGCATCGACATCCACGAAGTCATCGACGCTGCCAAAACCAAGCCCTTCGGTTTTCAG
>Ga0181537_10001468_pt1 | contig 21747 bp, 18 predicted proteins | sample PEATcosm2014_Bin_39_FD_119765 | JGI IMG/M metagenome (GOLD analysis project Ga0181537, IMG submission 119765) | Peatland microbial communities from MTU Mesocosm Facility, Houghton, MI, USA - PEATcosm2014_Bin23_10_metaG | ecosystem: Environmental > Terrestrial > Soil > Wetlands > Peat | place... | reverse complement strand
GTAGGCGGTCGCCTCACTCATCTGTCGCGCTCCTTGACCTTCTCATGGACGACCGCCCCGGCCGCGACTGTGAGCTCCACCACGCCCGCGAGCGTGCGTCCGTGGAAGCAGCAGTTCTCCGAGCGGCTCACGTAGCCGTGCTGACCGACCTTGAAGCTCGCCTCCAGGTCGATCAGGACGATGTTGGCCTCGAGGTCAACCTCGATCTTCGGCGTCGGCAGACCGTAGAGCGCGCCGCCCGCGGTCATCCGTTCGATGACCAGACCGAGCGGCAGAATCCCGGGCTTGACCAGTTCGGTGTAGACCGCCGCGAACGAGGTCTCAAGGCCGGTCGTCCCCATCGGCGCCTGCTCGAACGGCATCTCCTTCTCAAAGCGCGCGTGCGGCGCGTGGTCGGTGGCGATGCACTCGATCACTCCGCTGCGCAGGCCCTCGATGATCGCCTGCCGATCGCTCTCGGCCCTCAGCGGCGGGTTCATCTTGAAGCGCGTGTCCAGCGAGCGGACAGCCTCCTCGGTCAGCGTCAGATGGTGTGGGGTCGCCTCACCGCTGACGCGGGCTCCGGCCCCGCGCCAGTAGGCGAGCGCCTCCACCGACTCAACGCAGCTGAGGTGCTGGAAGTGCATGCGCGCGTCCTCATAGTTGGCGATTGCGCCGTCCCGCGCGACCATCGTCGACTCTGAGATCGAGGGGATGCCGGCCACTCCGAGGCGCGCCGAGACCGCCCCCTCGTGCATGACCCCTGCGCCCGACAGCGCCGGATCCTCCTCGTGCAGGGCGACCACGCCGCCCGCGAGGCGCTGGTACTGCAGCGCCTTGCGCAGCATGCCCGCGGACGTGAGCGGCTTGCCGTCATCGGTGAAGCCAAGCGCGCCCGCGTCGGCGAGCGCGGCCATCGGGCTGAGGTCGCTCCCCTGCGAGCCGACGGTGATGCTGGCCAGGAACCCCGTCGGGACATGCGCCTGCTGACCTGCGACCGTGACCAGTGAGCGCAGCACCGTGACCGCGTCGATCACCGGCGAGGTGTTGGGCATCGCGATCACCTGACAGAACCCGCCGGCCGCCGCGGCCGCCGTACCGGTATCGAGGTTCTCCTTGTGCTCCTGGCCGGGGGCGCGCAGGTGTACGTGCGGGTCGACGAACGCCGGGAAAACGTGCTTCCCGGTCGCATCGATCGTCTGAAGGGCGGGTGGCAGCGATTCCGCAGAGAGCGCTCGGGCGGCCCCCAGCTCCGCTACCTTGCCGCCGCGGATGAGGATGTCGTGTGCGCCGTCGATGCCGGTGCGCGGGTCCAGTACGTGGGCGTTCCTGATCAGTAGGTCGGCGCCGGGCGCCGGCCTGTGGAAGAGCTTCTGGGTCATGGTCTACGGGACCGCCACCGGGGCGGCGCTGCCAACTAGCAGTTCATAGAGCACGGCCATGCGCACCGCGACCCCTGCCCTGACCTGGTCGCCGATCAACGCCACCTCGGAGTCGATCACGTCCGCGGAGAGCTCGACGCCGCGGTTGACCGGCCCGGGATGCATCACGAGTTGGCCGGGTCGCAGCCGCTCGTGGTTGATCTGGTAGCGGGCCGCGTACTCGCCGAGCGACGGCACGAACGCCTCCTGCATGCGCTCGTGCTGCATGCGCAGCACGTACACCACGTCGGCCTGCGCGATCTCATCGAGCGTCGGCTTGGCCTCACAGCCAAGCGCCTCGATCTGGCGCGGCAGCAGCGTCGGCGGGCCGGCAACGGTGACCTTGGCGCCCATCTTCTGAAAGGCGCTGATGCCGGAGCGGGCCACGCGTGAGTGCAGCACGTCTCCGACGATCCAGATGTTGAGGCCGTCGAGCTTGCCCAGGCGACTCTGGAGCGTGAACACGTCGAGCAGCGCCTGGGTCGGGTGCTCGTGCTTACCGTCGCCGGCGTTGACCACCGCGGCGTCGGTCCACTGTGCCACCAGCGCCGCGGCCCCGGCGTACGGCGAGCGGATCACGATCGCCGCCGGCTCATACGCGGTCAGCGTCTGGACGGTGTCTCGCAGCGACTCGCCCTTCTCAATGCTCGAACCGCTTGCCCGGATGTTGATCACGTCCGCGCTGAGGCGGGTGGCGGCAAGCTCGAAAGAGGAGCTGGTGCGCGTTGACGCCTCATAGAAGAGGTTTACGACCGTGCGCCCCCGAAGTGCCGGGACCTTCTTGATCTCACGTCCTGAGACCTCGGCGAACGACTGTGCGCGAAAGAGGATCCGCTCGATCCCGTCGCGATCCACATCCTCGATGCTGATCAGGTGGTGGGTCATGCCGCGACGTTGCCTTCGCCCGCCTGCTGTCCACGAGGTCCGATCAAGACCTCATCGACGCCGTCAACTTCGTCGACGTGGACGTTCACGCGCTGATTCTGGGCGGTCGGCAGGTTCTTGCCGACATAGTCGGGGCGGATCGGAAGCTCACGGTGGCCGCGGTCGATCAGCGTCGCCAGCTGGACCCGCGCGGGCCGACCATAGTCGAAGATCACGTCGATGGCGGCGCGCACCGTGCGTCCGGTGTAGAGCACGTCGTCGACGATCACGATCGTGCGGCCGTCGAGCGGAAAGTCGAGCTGGGTCGAGTGGACCACCGGTGCCGTGGGTCGCGTGGCGATGTCATCCCTGTAGAAGCTGATGTCGACGGAGCCGAGCGGCACGCTCGTCTGCGTGAGCTCGATCGTGAGCGCATGGACACGCTCAGCGAGAATCGCGCCGCGCCGGTGAATCCCCACGATCGCGAGGTCACCGCCGCTCGGCGGGTTCTTCTCGACGATCTCATGCGCGATGCGCACCAGCGTGCGCCGCATGTCATCACGGTCCAGAGCGACCGTTACCTCTGACACGTTGCATCCTTCCTAGCCTCACAGGACCGGGTTAAAGGGTGGTTTTAGCTAACCCTATCAGCGCTCCCGGACCAGCGCATGAGTTCCGGCTCACCGCGTTCGCTGAACGGGATCTCGATCGTGTCGAAGTCCCGCGGCAACACGGTGTTGGGGAAGATCGCTCTAGCTTCGTCGCGCAGCACTTTCGCTGGATAGCGGATCGAGAGGTGGTTGATGGCGAGCAGTGTGACCTGCGCATCGCGTGCGATCCCGGCAGCCTGCGCCGCCGTTGAATGCCCGGTCTGGTGGGCGCGCTCCGCCTCCTCAATCGCGAACGTCGACTCGTGGATCAGGACATCGCTGCGGTAGGCCGCCTCGGCCAGTGGCTTGTGAGGGCGGGTGTCGCCGGAGATCGTGAGTTTGCGTCCGGGGCGCGCCGGTCCCATCACCTGGGCGGGAGTGACACCGTTGACGGTCTCGCCCCGCTGAACACGGCCGAAGTCGGGCCCTGGCGTGAGGCCGGCAGCGGTGGCCGCAACCGGATCGAAGACTCCGGGGCGGTCGTACTCGTCAAATACGTAGCCGAGCGCCGGACCTCGGTGGGACACCTGCACGGGCGCTATCTCGTACCCGTCGCGCTCGAGTGTCTGATCGTGGTCGAGCTCGTCGATGAACAGCTCGTATTCAGTGCGTCCGGCGTATCTGAGGACGCCATCCAGCAGATCCTTTGTGCCACGTGGTCCGTGCACCGTCAGCGGCGTTTCGCGGCCGCGCATGTCGAAGGTCTTCAGCATGCCTGGCAGGCCCAGCCAGTGGTCGGCGTGCAGGTGAGTGAGGAAGACCTCATCGAGCTCAGGCAGCCCGACCGAGCGCAACAGTTGTCGCTGCGTGCCCTCACCGCAGTCCACGAGGACGCGGTCCCCCCCACGCCGGATCAGAATCGCCGGCAACCCGCGCCGCTGGGTTGGCAGGGAGCCGCCGGTGCCAGCGAAGAACACTGAGAACTCCATTTACGTCAGTGTGACATCACGGCTCGACCAATCGCGGCCGAACCGCGGAGCTCGCGACGCCACAACGTCGTGCCAACGGACCTTGAGCTTCGCGCTCAGAGCGCCGGACTTGGTGAATTCACTTCCGGCTGTCGGAAGCGCATTCACCAAGTCCCGTCTCAGACGACGCTTTGGCTCGCGCCGGTACTCTCACCGGGATGCCGACGCTCCCTCAGCGCCGCCCCAAGCGCTTCGACTACCGTGCCCTGCCCGTGTGGCTGCAGTGGGCGCTGCCATTCGCCATCGCGATCATCGCGGTCGTCGCCCTGGTCCTGTTCGTCCATCATCAGACCGACGACACTCCGAGTGAGGCCCAGGTCAACAGTTCGAGTGCGATTGAGGAGCAGAACCGCGAGGCAGACGTGCTGATGGCGCAGCTGCAAGCCCCCCACCACGCCAAGCTGCCGGCGGGGACGACCCCGGCGGCCGCACTCAAGCGTGCTGTCGCGACGTGGCTCGACCATCAGATCAAGCTCGGCACCTACGGCGGTCCGCTCACCAAGCAGACATGCGCGACGACGCGCGGAAGCACCCCCGCGCGCGCCGCTTTCAAATGCATGATGGTCACCGCCAACGTGACCTATCCCTTCTACGGAGTGGTGGTGCCGTCCACCAAGCAGATCACCTACTGCCAACAGGTCGCGCCCCCCCGCTACAAGGAGAAGGCTCTGAGGCTGAGCAAGAGCTGCCTCGCGGACTGACGGCAGGTCAGCTCTGCGCTAAGTTAGGCGCCCTTCAACCCGAGCACGGAAGCGATCGCCGTCCACTCGCAGCGCCCGCAGCTTGTGCGCAGAGCGCGACAGACCGTGCGCCAGCCGGGGCTGCCCGCCCCGGTTTCGCCAAACCCTGTCAGCTCGCTAACCTCGCTCGCGGCACCCCCGCCAATCGAGCGCCCGTAGCTCAGGGGATAGAGCGTCCGCCTCCGGAGCGGAAGGCCGCTGGTTCGAATCCAGCCGGGCGCATCGCCACGCGGCTTTGCCGATGCGGCCGACGCGGCGGCGTATGCTGATGACTCTCCATGCGCGGCGCCCTCGTCACCGGCGCCAGCGGTTACGTAGGCAGCCGGCTGGTGCGCGAGCTTCAAGCGATCGGTGAGCCGGTCGGATGCGTCGCGCGCGATCCGAGCCGGGTCAGCTTCGACCCGGTGGTGACCGTGCACAAGGCCGACATGCTCGACCCGGACTCCTTGAGCGCAATCGGCGAAGGCTATTCGACCGCGTACTACCTGGTTCACTCGATGGGGCGCGGAGGCAGTTCCGACTATGAGCGGCGCGACGCCAGCGCCGCGTCGAACTTTGCCCGGTTCGCAAGCGGCAGCGGCGTCGAGCAGGTCGTATACCTCGGCGGACTCGGCGATCGGCCCGGGTCCGAGCATCTGCGCTCCCGCCTGCGCGTTGGTGAGATCCTCCGCGACGAGGGACCGGCGCTGACCTGGTTCCGTGCCGGCATGGTCGTCGGCGCCGGCTCCGAGAGCTACCGAACCCTGCGCTCACTGGTGGAGCGGCTCCCGGTGATGCTCGCACCGTCGTGGCTCGCCACGCCCACCCAGGCGATCGCGATCAACGATGTGCTGCATTACCTCGTGGACAGCCATCACATGCCCGAGACGCGCTCCCGTGAGATCCAGATCGGCTCCGCGGAGATCCTCACCTACGGCCGGATGCTCGACCAGATGGCCGACGCGCTGGGCTTGCGGCGACGTCTGCGGATTCCGGTGCCACTGCTCACGCCTTGGCTCTCATCGCATTGGATCGGCCTGATCACGCCGGTCGATGCCGGCGTTGCTAGGCCGTTGATCGAAGGGCTCTCAACCGACACCACGGTCACGGACCCGTCCGGGATGGAGCTGTTCGACTTCCAGCCCCGATCTTTCGAGCAGGCTCTGCGCGAGGCCATAGCCGAAGAGCGGGAGTCCGCTCAGCCCGCGGTGTAAATCGGGAACCGGGCGCTGCAGCACCGATCTTTCCGGACGTGTCAGGTGTTACTACTCTTGTCCCATGAATCGTGCTGCCGCCACAGCTCTGGTTGCCGCTGCGTGCCTTGCGGCCCCGGCCGCCGCCAGCGCGAGCACCGCATCGACGGCCGTCAACAGACACGCCGACCGCGCGGCGTTGAACGCCTACGCGACCTATCTGCAATCCCTGGTGGCCGGTAAATCCTCGGGCGTCGAGGCCGAGCAGATCTTCTCATCGGATACCGCGGCCACTTGCTACAAGGCGCTGGCGCCGATCGCGACTTCTCCGTCCGTCCCCACCGGAACAAGCACCGCGCTGACCAACATCGGCGATGAGATCGGCGCTGACGCCAGACTTCAATTTCTCACCACCGTCACAACGCCGATGAGTGAACTCGCGACGACGCTGGCGACGTTGCGTTGGGGCACGAGCGGACCGGCGGTAACAGTCAGGCGCTTCCTCTCAGCGAACCAGACGTTGATGGCGCTGCAGCCGAGCAACCTCTGCGGCGACGCCAACAATGTCGCTTCGCAGGCCGGTGAGCAAAACGTGAGTACTCCACAGGCGACGCTCACGTTCCTCAACGCTTACCAGACCGACAGCAGCGTCGCGAACACGCGACTAACCGCGTTTGTGAAGCTGCTCGACAACTACGCGACCGTCTCGGACAAGCCCATCGCCGCCAAGATCGATCTCTTGGCGGCCAGGGTCAACCAGATCAGCACCGCCACGATCACGGCCGGGACCAGGTCACTTTTCCACGCGCTTGGGGTCCCGGTTGACGCCGCCGCGTCCGCCACCCAGGCGTCCGCATACTGAGCTGAGCCCGCCCGCACACGTGCCGTCGTGCCCGGCCCGCAGGGCCAGGCACGGGCCGGCCGCCGCACCGTGCAGCAGCCGCCGACAGCCGCGACCTCCTAGCAGCCTCCGGCGACCGCGGGCAGGATGGTCACTTCGCCGCCGTCGCTGACGGGAGTGTCGAGACCTTCGAGGAAGCGGATGTCCTCACCGGCGACATAGACGTTGACGAACCTGCGCAGGCCGTTCTCGTCCGCGATCCGGGCCTTGAGCTCGCCGAAACGCTCGTAGAGCGCGTCGAGCACCTCGCCGACGGTGCCGCCATCGACGACGGCGACTGGCTCGCCATCGGTGGTCGCGCGCAGCTGCGTCGGGATCTTCACATTGACTGGCATCTCTCTCCTCTGAGTTAGGCGGGAACTGAGAGGCGCTCACGCGCCTCCTCGAAGGCGATGGCGCTGGGTTCGATCTCCCAGGCCTCGAACGTGCCGCGGGCGCACTCCAGGGTCTTGAGCCCCTCACCGGTGATGACCGATACGACGCGCTCATCGGGGCCGATGTCGCCGCGCTGCGCGAGTTTGCGCAGCACCGCGGTCGTGACGCCCCCGGCGGTCTCGGTGAAGATGCCGGTCGTCTGTGCCAGCAGCTTGATGCCGTCGCGGATCTCGTCGTCGCTGACGGCGTCGATCGAGCCGCCGCTGCGGCGCGCCAGCGCGAGCGCGTACGGGCCGTCGGCCGGGTTCCCGATCGCCAGGGACTTGGCGATCGTGTCGGGCTTGACCGGCCGGCAGAAGTCCTGGCCCTCGCTGAAGGCGATCGCGACCGGCGAGCAGCCCTGCGCCTGAGCGCCGTTGAACGTCGGCACCTCACCCTTCAGCAGGCCGGCCTCGATCCACTCCTCGAAGCCCCTCGCCAGCTTGGTGAAGAGTGAGCCCGAGGCGATCGGCGCGACCACGCGGTCAGGCAGCTCGAACCCGAGCTGCTCGGCGATCTCGAAAGCGAGTGTCTTCGATCCCTCGGCGTAATACGGGCGCATATTGATGTTCACAAATGCCCACTCGTGATCTCCTGAGAGCTCGGTGCAGAGCCGGTTCACGTCGTCATAGTTGCCCTTGACGGCCACCAGGTTGGTGCCGTAGATGCCGGTCGCAAGGATCTTCTGCTCCTCAAGGTCGGACGGGATGAACACGTATGACTCGAGTCCGGCCGCGGCCGCGTGGGCCGCAACCGCATTCGCGAGGTTGCCGGTTGAGGCGCAGGCGATCGTCTTGAAGCCCAGCTCCTGAGCGCGAGCGAGCGCCACACAGACGACGCGATCCTTGAACGAGTGGGTCGGGTTGGCCGCGTCGTTCTTAATCCAGAGCTCGCCGATGCCGAGCTCGGCCGCGAGCCTGTCCGCGCGGATCAGCGGCGTCCAGCCTGAGGCCAGTGCCGATGTCGGGTGCTCAACCGGAAGGAAGTCGGCGTAACGCCAGATCGAGTGCGGGCCGGCCTGAATCCGCCGCTTGAGCTCGGCAGCGTCACTGCCGGCGCGTGAGGCGTACTTGACTTCCAGGGGCCCGAAACACTGCTCACACACGTAACGCGCGTCGAGCGGATATTCGGTTTTACATTCTTTGCAGCGAAGCGCTTCTGGCGGCATATCAAAAAATCCTCCGCCGGGTTCCGTGGTCGGAGGTATACAAACACCGCCCTACCCACATCTCCCAGGCTTTGTTGTAGGAGCCTGATGGACTTGGCACCGTTTCCTTACGGTCGGTTGCCGGGGTTTCGTAGGGCCATATCCCTCCACCCCTCTGGATGCGTACTGCTATGTAGGAACAAGTATACGTACGCGCCGCGTGAACGGTCTACCAGTCGTCTGGCCCCGCCGGGGCGGGCCCTGAGCGACGCGAACCGTAATCCGGGATGCTTTAGGCGGTGAGCGCGACCGACTTCAATCCTCACATTCGTCTTGACACGTTTCTGAGTGACGCCGGTGAGGACCAGCGCAAGCGCCTGCTGATGATCGTCAACCCGTACGCGTCGACGGTCTCGGACCGGCTGCGCAACCTTGTCGTGTCGGCGCTGCGCGGCGTCTATGTGGTCGACGCGGTCGACACCGAGCGTCGTGATCACGCCACTGAGCTCTGCCGCGAGGCCGCCCAGGAGGGGTATGACGCGGTGGTCGCGTTCGGCGGCGATGGAACTGTCAGCGAGGCCGCCAACGGCCTGGTCGGCACCGCAACGCCACTCACCTGTCTGCCCGGTGGCCGCGCCAACGTCTACTGCCGCATGCTCGGGATCCCGACGGAGGTGGTCGCGGCGACCGAGCACCTGCTCTCACTCGCGCACAACTGGAATCCCCGCGCGGTGGACCTCGGCAAGGTCGGCGAGCGGCACTTCCTCTTCTCCGCGGGCGTCGGGCTCGACGCGAATGTCGTGGCCCGCGTCGATGCTCACCCGGGTCTCAAGTCGCGCCTGGGCCAGTACTACTATGCCTGGGTCGCGAGCGCGACCTACTGGCGCCGCTACCTGATCCATCCGCCACGGATGGCTACGTCGCTGGGCGTGGATGGCGTCACCGTGCTGGTGCAGAACGCGGTCCCTTACACGTACTTCGGCAATCGCAGCGTGCAGATGGCGTCGGGCACAGCGCTCGACAGCGGTGACCTCGCCGGACTGATCCTCAAGCGCACCAACCCCTTTGACATTCCGACGGTCGCGCTGCGCGCGCTCTCCTCGCGCATGCAGATGTCCGGACACCGCCAGGTTCATGAGTTCAGCGCTCAGACGAGCCTGCAGATTCGCTCAATGGACGACCGTGAGCTGCCTATCCAGGTTGACGGCGACTACATCGGCACCGCTGCGCAGTGCGACTTCTCAGTCGTCCCGGGCGGCCTGATGGTCGTCGCTTAGGAACTTGCCGAGCGATGTCAGTTGGTGATCGGTGGCGCTTCGCACCTCAGGCCCCGTCAGGTGCGAGCACGATGTCAAAGCGGACGCGGGACCAGGTACCGTCACCGAGGTCCCGCCCGTCAGGGGTCGGCGTGCCGGCCGGTTGCTGCACAAAGTCGCGCACCAGCGACTGCTTGACCCCGAACACCGCGTCACCCTTCTCAAGCTCCTCACCAGCGACGAAGATGTGCGTGATCAACGTTCGCATCTTCGGAGCCTTGACCAGGAAGTGCAGGTGGGGGGCGCGCATCGGTGACCGCGAGGTCGCCGCCAGCAGCGCGCCGACCGGGCCGTCGTGGGGAATCGGATATGGAACCGGCGTGAGCGCCCAGAAGCGGAACGCGCCATCCGCGTCAGCGTGCAGCCGCCCGCGCGCGGCGACGCGATCTTCACCTGCGTACTGCACGTCATAGAAGCCATCCTCGTCGCACTCCCAGATCTCGAGCAACGCCCCGGGCATCGGGTTGCCGCTGGTGTCGTGAACGCTGCCCTCGACCCAGCAGGGTTGGCCTGACGCACCGAACGACAGGTCTCCACCCTGCTCTATCTCCGGCGCGCCCTGCACGAAGAACGGGCCGAGCACTGTCGCCTCCGTGGCGTTGGCGTAGGCCTCGTTGTTGATCGCGATCGTCTGCATCGACGCCCCCAACACATCGGAGAGCAGCACGAACTCCTGGCGCTTGTCGTCGGTGATGTGTCCGGCGGCGGTGAGGAACTCGATGCCGCGGCGCCACTGCGCCTCAGTCAGGCGAGTTTCACTCAGGAACCCATGGAGGTGGGTTACCAGCGACTCCAGAATGAACTTGAGACGCGGCTCGGGCGTTTGCGCAAAGGACGCCAGGACGTCCTGCACCAACTGCCGCTCGCGCTGCTGCTGCTCTGCCGAAATCTGCTCCACCGAAACGATTGTGTCAACCTCACGGCGCCCGCGGCTATAGTTGTGCTCACAAGCAATGTCTGCCACCTCTTTACGCCCCGATCCGGCGACCACGACCGCGCAGGACAGCATCGTCTATGGCGCAGTCCATCTGGACGTCAGCGACCGTGATCGCTCGGTCGGGTTCTGGGCGGGACTGATCGGTCTGCAGGTGCTCAGCACGAGCGAGAGCGAGGTGCGGCTCGGAGTCGAGGGCCGTGAGCTGCTGGTCCTGCATTCCGGCGCTTTGACCCCAACGCCGCGTGGACATAGCGGCCTCTATCACCTCGCTCTGCATCTGCCGAGCGAGGCTGAGTTCGCGCGGGTGCTGCTGCGCATCGCACAGGCCGGGTACCCGCAGGCGCCGACCGACCACATCATCCACTGGGCCACCTATCTGGACGATCCCGACGGGATCGGTCTCGAACTGAGTTTCGAGACGCTCGACCGCTTCAGCCGCTACACCTCGGTCGCCGGACGCCCGGCTGTGATTGACAGCCAGGGGCAGGTTCGCAGCGGCGTGGAACACCTGGACCTTCAGGAGGTCGTCTCCTTCCTGCCCGACCGTGACCTGCAGCTACCGTTGCCAGAGCAGACCCGGGTCGGCCACGTCCACCTGCACGTAGCTGATCTGCAGGCGTCGGTTGAGTTCTATAGGGACGTCATAGGCTTCATCCCCAACCTGCAGGAGCCGCTCATCAAGATGGCCGACATGCACGCGGGCGGCAGCTTCCCGCACCGCATAGCGCTCAACGAGTGGCAGGGCCAGGGGGCGCCGCAGCGACCGCCGCGGACTGCCGGGCTGAATCACCTAGAGCTACGCGTACGCTCGGAGCACGAGCTCGCTGCGGTGGTTGCGCGTTCGCACGGTGGTTCTGACAGTACGACCGAAGTTGAGCTCGACGGCACGCTCATCCGGGATCCCGCCGGCAACGCGATAGCGCTCGCCGTCGTCGCCGTATAAAAGCCGCCTGCCGCGGCAGTTCGACGTACGTACGGGGGTGAAACGGCCCGCGCCCGCGCCTCTGTAGTACATGAGCGCACGCGCGGACAGCCAGATCACCGAGCGAGACCGCGAGATGCTCGGCTTGCTGGCCGAGCACCGGGTGATGGTGCTGTCACAGGTGGCCGCCGGCACGGGCGTCAGCGACCGGACTGCCGCCGCGAGGTTGCGACAGCTGCACGAGCGTCGTCTGATCGGGTACGAGGCGATCTTCCGTGACCAGCCTGCGGCTGTCTGGATCGCCCGACGCGGCCTGGACGTCATCGAGAGCCGGCTGCCAGCGCCCACCATCGACCTCAAGGGCTACCGGCACGACGTCGGCGTCGGCTGGCTCTGGCTCTCCGCGCAGCGCGGAGCGTTCGGTCCCGTCTCCACGCTCGTGTCAGAGCGGGAGATGCGCTCCCATGACCTGCGGTCTGACCGGTCCGCCGAGCCGTTTGGCGTTGCCCTGGGCGGGCTGGACAGTCACGGGCGCATGACGCGCCACTACCCGGACCTGCTGCTCACGACCACCAGCGGGGCCCGTGTCGCGCTCGAGCTCGAGCTGACTTCCAAGACGGCCCGGCGTCTCGACACGATCATGCGCGGATACGCCGGCGACGGTCGGATCGACCGCGCCGTCTATCTGGTCCCGACCGCCCCGCTTGAACGCTTAGTCGCCGCTGCGGTGACGCGGGCCGGCATCTCAGACGTAGTGAAGGTCGAGCGCACCGCGGCGGTGATCGAGGGCGCGCCCGATCCGGGCGGGAGGACGGGGTCTGTCGGCAGGTCGAGATCTGCCGGTCTCACACGGTCTGGCGGGCGTACCGGCCAGGAGCTGACCGCCGCTGGCGATCGGGCTGAGCGGTGACGCCGAGGCCGCCACGAGCTCACCGTTCCTTGGTCTGGAGTGCGCTGGCATTTGGTGCGCTGATGTCGGTACCGCTGCCGCTTGCCCTTGCGGTTCTCAGCGCGGCCGTTGGGGTGAGGGTGGCCGTGGGTTTGGCGAGGCGCGCGCGTGGGTTGCGGGCTGAGCGGGTCGCGGCTGCGGACGCAGCCGCGACCCGGCTGGGCAGCGACCGCTCCGGGCGCAGCGTCTCGATTCCAGACCGGGCACTCGCCACACACGGCCTGATCCTCGGCGCGACCGGCGCCGGCAAGTCCACGACGATGATGACGATTCTCGGCGATCAGATAGCCCGGCAGCGGCCGGTGGTCGCGATCGACCTGAAGGGTTCTCCGAGCTTCGCGCGCGATCTGCAAGCACACGCGGCGGCAGCGGGCCGCCCGTTCAGGCTCTGGACGATCGACGGCAGCAGCTACTGGAACCCGCTCGCCAACGGCAACGCCACCGAGCTCAAGGACAAGCTGATCGCAACCGAGCACTTCACCGAGCCGCACTACCAGCGGGCCGCCGAGCGTTACGTGCAGCTGGCGCTGCAGGTCATGCATGAGGCCGCGCCCGGAAGACCGATCACGCTCGCCGGGGTTGTGGCGATGCTGGAGCCGGCAAAGCTCGCCGCCACCACGCGCGGACTGCCTCGCGAGCGCAGTGAATATGTACGCGCCTACGTGACCAACCTGACCTCCGATCAGGTCTCCGCCGTCCGTGGCCTCGCCTCACGGCTTGCGATCCTCACCGAATCCCACACAGGTCGCTACCTGGAAGCGCCACCGCCCGGCGATTGGCCCCAGACCGTCGACCTGCGGCAAGCGCTAGACGGTGAAGAGGTCGTGCTCTTCAGCCTCAACTCCAGCAGGTACGGGCGGCTGGCCGGGCAGCTCGGCACGCTCGCGGTGCAGGACCTAGTGACCGCCGCCGGCAACCGGCTGCAAGCCGCTGGAGCGCGGGGCGCCTCCCCGCGCCAAGCGGTGGTGGCGATCGATGAGTTCTCCGCGCTCGGCTCCGACAACGTCATGGCGCTGCTGGCGCGCGGGCGTGAAGCCGGCGTTGGCGTGTTGCTGGCCACCCAGGAGTTGGCGGACCTTGACCGCGCCGCGCGCGGCCTCCGTGATCAGGTTCTCGGCAACACGTCGCTCAAAATCGCGCACCGCCAGGACGTGCCTGAGTCCGCAGCCGCGGTCGCCAGGCTCGCCGGGCAGGTCAAAGTCTGGGACCGCAGCTACCAGCAGCAGGGCGGCGCGCTCGGCGGACGAGTGATGCGGACGACAACCCGGCTGGTCGATGCCAACGCGATCGACCAGGAGCAGGTCCGCTCGTTCCGCACCGGCGAGGCTCTGGTAATCATCAAGTCCCCGGAATCCAGCGCCCGGGTGACAAGGATTCAGCCGCCGGCGCCGGAGTTGGGTCGGTAGGGATCAGCCGGATGGCGTTAACGCATCACCAATGGTGCTCTACGTGATGAAAACTCCCAAAACCCCTGGCCCGGACGGGGCGACCGCTTGGCCGGAGGGGCCTGGCGCGACCAGCCTCTCTCAGCTGCCGGCGCCCGGGTGCCGGGTCAGCTGCCGGCGCCGGGGTGCCGGGTCAGCCGCCGGCGCCCGGGTGCCGCGTCAGCCGCCGGCGCCCGGGGTGACGCGGTACGCGTCAAAGACGTTGTCGATGTTGCGCAGGCGGTTGATCGCCTGATCGAGCGTGCGGGCGTCACCGACCTCAACCACAAACTGGTTGCGGATCATCGGGTGGTTGACGGTGCAACGCGCCTCGAGGATGTTGATCCCGGCCTCCGCGAAGGTCCGTGCCAGGTCCTCAAGCAGGCGGTGCCGATCGTAGCCCTGGACCTCAATCTCAACCTGGAAGGAGGTCTCGGCGTCACCGTCCCAGGCCACCTCTGTGAAGCGCTCGGGGTCCTTGCGCAGCACCTCGACATTGGGGCAGTCGTCGCGGTGGATGGTGATCCCCCGCCCGAGTGAGATGTAGCCGACGATCTCATCGCCGGGGACCGGATGACAGCATTTGGCGAGGCGCAGCATGACCTCGTCAATGCCGTCGACGGCGATACCGAAGCGGTTGGATGAGGTGGTCGGCCGTGAGCGCCGCCGCGAAGTGGACATCAGGTCGGCGGTGGCGGTCGCCTCGGACTCAGCGGTCTCACCCTGCTTGAGCCGCTGCATCAGCTTGTTGATGACGACCTGGGGGGAGATCTTGGCCGCACCCAGCGCGATGTAGAAGTCGTCACCCTTCCTGAAGCCCATCTCCCGGATCACGTCAGCCATCAGCGGCGAGGCGACCAGCTTCTGCGAGGGCAGGCCCTGCTTGCGCAGCGCGTCCTGCAGCAGTTCACGGCCGCCGTGCTCGGTGTCCTTGCGGTTCTCAGCCTTGTACCAGGCCTTGATCTTGTTGCGCGCACGCGTGGTCTTGACCAGCGAGAGCCAGTCTCTTGAGGGTCCGCGCTCGCGCTTGGAGGTGAGCACCTCGACGATGTCCCCGGAGCGCAGCACGTAGGAGAGCGGCACGATCTTGCCGTTGACCTTGGCGCCAACGCAACGGTGGCCGACGTCCGTGTGGACGTCATAGGCGAAGTCCAGCGGCGTGGAGCCAGCCGCCAGCGACTTGACCTCGCCCTTGGGCGTAAACACGAAGACGTCATCCTCGAACAGATCGACCTTCAGCGTCTCCACGAACTCGCGCGGGTCCGAGACGTCCTTCTGCCAGTCCACCAGGGACCGCAGCCACTTCATCTTGCCCTCAGGATCGCGCAGCGCAGCGTCGCTCCTGCCGGCCGCACCGTCGTCCTTGTACATCCAGTGTGCTGCGACTCCGAACTCAGCCAGGTCATGCATGGAGCGTGTTCGCACCTGAATCTCGAGCGGCCTGCCCTCGGGGCCGACCACGGTCGTGTGCAGCGACTGGTACATGTTGAACTTCGGCATCGCGATGTAGTCCTTGAAGCGCCCCGGCAGCGGCTTCCAGAGCGAGTGGATCACGCCAATGGCCCCGTAGCAGTCCTTCACCGAGCCGGTGATCACGCGCATCGCGGTGAGGTCGTAGATCTCGTTGAACTCCCGGCCCTTCTTTGTCATCTTGGAGTAGATCGAGTAGAAGTGCTTGGCGCGACCGGAGATCTCGGCGTGGATGCCCAGGTCCTTGAGCTCGCTGAGCACGTACTCACCGGCCTCATCAACGTAGTGCTCGCGCTCATCACGCTGCTGCGCAACCAGCATCTTGATCTCGTTGTACTTGCGGGGGTGCAGCGTCTGGAAAGCCAGGTCCTCCAGCTCCCACTTGATCGCATGGATGCCGAGGCGGTGAGCGATCGGCGCGTAGATGTCCAGCGTCTCTCGCGACTTGTCAATCTGCTTCTGCTTCGGCATCGCGCTGATCGTGCGCATGTTGTGCAGGCGGTCGGCCAGCTTGATCAGGATGACGCGGATGTCCGAGGCCATCGCGACCATCATCTTGCGGTAGTTCTCAGCCTGCGCCTCGTCGCGTGACTGGAAGGTCAGGCCGGTCAGCTTCGTGACGCCGTCCACCAACCCAGCGATCTCCTCACCGAATTTCGCTTCGACATCAGCCAGTGAGGCCGAGGTGTCTTCGACGGTGTCATGCAGCAGCGCAGCGCACAGCGTCTCGGTGTCGAGGCGCATTCCCGCGCAGATCTTGGCCACGCTGACCGGGTGGACGATGAAATCCTCACCCGAGCGACGGCGCTGGTCCGCATGGTGATCACACGCATAACGGAAGGCCGCTTCGACGCGGTCACGGTCGACCGCGATCGCCGCCTCGTCGGCGTGCTCCTCCACCACCGCGAACAGGTCTGAGAGCAGACCCTCCTCGAAGGCGTTCAGCTGGTCCGTCTGGACTTTGACCTGCTCAGGAATCGGAGACCGTCCTCATACGTTTGGTTGTACGCCCGATACGCGTCCGAACGCTCCAGCTCAGTGGGCTGCGCGCGGCCTAGTGCCAGGGCCGGCAGATCCAGATCAAGGCTGACGAGTTCCAGCTCCGTGAGGACCCTCACCAGCCGCCCCGCCAGCCTGGCGGAGCGGGGATGCGGTCCATCCCCGCGGAGCAGGCGCTCGAGCTCCTCACCACCGGCGCCCTGTCGGTCCCGAAGGGCCCGATAGAGAGCCACGAGCGAAGCGCGGAGACCGTACTCCTGCTCATGCATCTGCTGTGCAAAGCGTAGCTCAGGCTCGCCCCATGCCAGATATGTGTAGCCGTTTCCTAATCTGGTGAGCAACTCCTGTTCCTCGCTGGCTGGAGGGTCGAGAACGACGACATGCTCAAACGCCGTGACGATCTCAGGCTCATCTGCGAGGGCTTCGTGGGTGATCAGTGCAAATCCGCCTCGGCGACCGTTGAAACCAGCAAGTCGCCTCTGCGCGTTCGCGCAGATCACCAAGACCCCAGAGGAATCGGCTTCTGCTGCGGCTTGAGCGTCCGCGATCGTCGTGAGCGGGCTGATGCCACGAACGTCGACGATCACCTGCTCGCCAAGGTCTGACGCGTAGTGGGTTGGATCGGGCTCGCCCTCACTCAGCGCGTCGGGGTCGTCGTAGCTCTCAATGTCTCGGTCAAGCTCCATGAGCACGGCTTCGAGGTAGTCGCCCGGCTCGCCGATGACGGTTATCGGCTCGGGATCGCATCTGACGGCCTCACGCAGGATCAGGCGCGGTTCCACCACGCCGTTCCAGACGTTGCGTTCAAGGCGGAAGCTGGCGTCGAGCGGGCCGCCGTCAGCGCCGGCGACCTTGCCGTCGCAGCCGAACGCGACGGCGTTGGCTTTGACGCCGCCGGCCACAACCGTGAAGCGCGCGTGCTTGCCTTCCCCCATCGCCCGCACATCCTCGAAGCGCGCGCCCGCGACCAGCAACCTGACGCCCGGATTGCCCATGCCGCACGGCTCAAGAACCAGCAGCTCCTCGGCCAGCGCCAGCGAGAGGTCGGCGCCGGATACGACGGCGTCGACCCGCTCCACCGGAGTGAGGAGATCCGGGGTGAGCATCAGCTCCGCGTGCTGTTCGACGGCCTCCCGGAAGCGGTCTATGTGTTCAGGAAGGATGTTGATCCCGGCGGCGGCGCGGTGCCCGCCATAGCGGAGCAGGTGCGAGGCGCTCGCGTCAAGCGCGCCCAGTAGATCAAAGCCGGAGATGCTGCGCCCCGATCCACCCGCGGGCGCGGCCGGATCGTCGGCGTCGAGCGCGATCAGGATCGCCGGGCGGTGGAAGCGCTCGACTATGCGGGCGGCGACGATCCCGATCACACCGGGATGCCAGCCGACACCGGCGAGCACATAGGCGCTGCGCTCCCCCATCTCCGTGGCCATCGCCTCGGCCTCCCAGCCGATCCGCTGCTCCACCGACCGGCGCTCGGCGTTGACCGCGTCAAGCTCGGCGGCGATCTCCGACGCTCGCGCCGGATCCTCAGTCAGCAACAGCTCAAGGCCGGCGTCGGCACGGCGCAGACGGCCCGCCGCATTGATTCGCGGCGCCAAGCGGAAGCCCAGACAGGTGGCGTCAAGCGCGCTCGGGTCGGTTCGTGAGACCGCCATCAGCGCCCGTAGGCCCACCCGGCTCGTACCCGCCATCTGTCGCAGACCCTCCTGCACCAGCCGGCGGTTCTCACCGCGCAGCGGCATCAGGTCGGCGACCGTCGCCAGCGCCACCAACTCGACATCGTGCTCAGCTGTCTGGGCTCCCAGTGCCTCGGCGAGCTTGTGCGCCACGCCGGTGCCGCAGAGGTCTCGCGACGGATGCCCGCTCACGCCCGGATGCACGATCGGGCAGTCAGGCAGAGCGCCGTCTGCGCGCGGTGAGTGGTGATCGGTGATCACCACATCGAGCCCGCCCGCGCGCGCCGCCGCGACCTCCTGCACCGCGGTGATGCCGCAGTCAACGGTGACAAGCAGCTTCGTACCGTTGCCCAGGAACCGTTCGATGGTACCCGCCGACAGTCCGTAGCCGTCCTCGGTGCGGCTCGGCAGATACCAGCCGACGTCGGCGCCCAGCGAGCGCAGCGCGCGCACCAGAACCGCCGTGGCGCAGACGCCGTCCACGTCGTAATCGCCGTGGACGACGATCCGGCTGCCCGAACGGACGTGGCTGAGGATCAACTCAACGGTCGTATCGATGCCCGCAAACAGGCTCGCGTCGTTGCGCTCCGTCGGCGAGAGCAGCTCGCGCACGGAGCCGGCGTCTGTGTAGCCGCGCCGCACGAGGATCTGCGCGAGCACGTGGCTCACGCCCAACTCCCGCTCAAGCGCCATTGCGACACCGATGTCATATGCCGGAAGATCTATCCGCGCGGGCACTTCCAGCAGCATGGCCTGACTCATCCGCTCAGGTTAGGCCGCTCCGCCGACGGAACCCGTAGCCGAGAACGCTTACTGGTCTATTCCGAGCACTAACCCTGGCGATGGCGTGAGAAGACGTGGCCGAGCTTCGAGACCTCTTGCTCGGCCTCGAGCACCGGCGCCATGGCCGCGGTGACCAGGCTCAGCTGCGCGGTGAGCGTCACAACAGCGTCGGTGAGCGGCAGCAGCGAGGCCGCCAGCTTCTCAATCACCTCGACGTGAGCTTCAATCTGCTCAGTCGCATCCCTGATCGCCTCAACCGCGACCACCACGTGCGTCTGTATGTGCTCGATGTCCCGCACCGGCATCACTGCGTCAGCGTCGCTCTCCGCGGAGCGCAGCACGTAACGCAGCGGTGCGGTGGCTGCGTCGATCAGTCCCATCGACCCAGATCCTAATGCTCTTCGGCCGCCGGGCGGTGATGTTGCTCCTCGCAAGGCGGTGGAGTCGCTCCCGAGCGCACGACGAAGCCGCTCGCCGCCAGAACCGTTAGGTCAGCCCGACGGCGTCCGCTTCGGCGGCGCGCTCACGACGCATCCCCTCGAAGTAGACCAGCCCGATCCCGATGATCGCGCCGGGGATGCCCTCAAGCGAGGTGCCGAGGCTCGTGGCGTGCCGAGGGGGAATTGAGAAGCCGTGGATCGCGAGGCCAACGATGGCAGCGCCGAGCAGCGCTCCCAGAAACGCGCCGACGATGCCGCCCCAGAAGTGGTCAGGCAGCCAGATCGTGAAGTGCCAGATCGCGAGACCCATCATCACCCACGCCAAGAGTCCCATCACTTCCTCCCGTGGCGACGGCGGCTGCGGTTTTTGGAGCGCCTGGATGAAGACGAACCACCCTGGTTCTGAGCTATGCCGTCGTTCTCAGCGACGTCCGGCGCGGGAGCGACGCTGCCGTCAGCCGCGCGCTTTTCAGGGGTCGGCGGAACCGCCGGAGCGGGCGTACCCGCCGTAGACGGGAGCGGCTCATCGGGAAGCGTGCTCTCCTCGATGTGAGCGGTCCGCTGGGCCAGCTTCGAAGTGCGAGGCGGATGCTTCTTCGCCTCCGCAACCTCGATCCCGAGGTCACGCTTCATCTGCTCAAACTCGGCGTTGGAGACGTTCTCCTCGGCCGGCGAAGTCACGCGGCCCAGACGGCGTGCTCTGCTCGGTGCCGGGTCGACGTCACCGCCGTCCGCGTATGGCGGCACGAAGCCGTGGTCGGCGACGATGCGGGCACGGCGGCCGCGGTATCCGTGCTCACGCTCCTTCCAGTGCGTGAGCACCGGCGAGGCGATGAAGATCGATGAGTAGGCGCCTGAGGCGACGCCGATCAGCAGCGCGAAGGCGAAGTCCTTGAGCTCGGCGCCACCGAAGAGCAGCAGCGCCGCGATCGGGATCAGAGTGCAGGACGTGGTTGCGATAGATCGCGTGAGCACCTCTGACATGGAGCGGTTGACGATCTGGGAGAAGGCCGCCCGTGGCATCCGCGGGATGTTTTCGCGCACACGGTCAAAGACGATGATCGTGTCGTACATCGAGTAGCCGAGGATCGTCAGGATCGCGGCGACGGTGTCAGTCGTCACCACCCGGCCCGTGAGCGCATAGACGCCGACGCTGATCAGAATGTCGTGCATCAGGGCTATCAACACCGGCAACGCGAACTTCCAGTCGAAGCGGAGCGCCACGTAGAGCGAGATGACCAGCAGGGAGACGATGATCGCGATCACCGCGCTCTTGGTCACAGAGGAGCCGAAGGTCGGACCGACTGACGTGCTGTTGAAGCCGCTCACCCCGTCACGGATCCCGTACTTGCTGTCAATCTCGCTGCGCAGCTTGTCGTAGCTAGGCGTGGCCAGGTATCGGGAGGCGATCTGGAAGCCGTTGGCACCAAGCGCCTTATCGCCCTTCACTGCCTGCACGGTCGCGTCGCTGCCACCGCCGACACCCTCGACCAACACCTTGATCTGGTTCACGCTGGCGGGACGGTCGAGGCCAAAGGAGATCTGTGTGCCCGAGGTGAAGTCGATGCCGAGGTTCAGCCCGCGGCCACCGATCGCGAGCGCGCCGATCAGCAGGATCACGCCGGACATCGAGAAGAAGTAGCGGCTTGACCCCATGAAGTCGAAGCGCCAGCGGCGCTTGGGCCCGCCGGCGCCGAGCGCGGACGGACTCTGGATCGTCTTTGAGTCGCCGAGCGTCATCAGGATCGCCTGGGTGGCCAGCACCGCTGTGAAGAGTGAGACGATCACGCCGATGCCGAGCGTGAAGGCGAAGCCCTTGACGTCAGAGGTGGCGAGCACGAACAGGATGAACGCGGTCATGATCGTGACGACGTTGGCGTCGATGATCGCGGTCAGGCCCTTGCGGTAGCCGGTGATGATGCCCTGGCGCACCGATCTTCCGGCGCGGATCTCCTCTTTGACGCGTTCGAAGATGACGATGTTGGCGTCTGCGGCAACGCCGATCGTGAGGATCAAGCCCGCGATGCCGGCGAGCGTCATCGTGATCGGGATCAGCTTGATCAGCGCGTAGAAGTAGATCCCGTAGACCACGAGACCGCCGACGGCGATCAGACCGAGCACGCGATAGAACACCAGCAGGAAGACGATCACGATCACGAGGCCGATCAGGCCGGCGATCAGCCCGTCGTGAAGCGCCTGCGCGCCGAGCGTCGAAGAGACCTGGCTCTCAGAGATCTTCACCAGCTTGATGGGCAGGGCACCGAGCCGCAGCTCCTGGGCGAGCTGCTGTGCGCTCGAGGCGGTGAAGTCGCCACTGATCTCACTCCCACCGCCGGTTGGAATGCCGTCGGGGTACTGGGTGTAGTCGATCGACGGGACGGAGACGAGCTGATTGTCGAGCGCGATGGCAAAGTGCTGGTCCAGCTTGCTGCTGCCGGTGGAGACAAGCGCGCCGCGGTGCGCGATCGTTGCGGTGACGTTCTGGAACGCGGTGGCGCCCTGCCCGGTGAATCCAAACGTTACGTCCGGCTCGCCGGTTGTCGAGTCAGTGCTCGCCTCGGGGTTCGTGATCTCAGCG
>Ga0181537_10001467_pt1 | contig 21757 bp, 25 predicted proteins | sample PEATcosm2014_Bin_39_FD_119765 | JGI IMG/M metagenome (GOLD analysis project Ga0181537, IMG submission 119765) | Peatland microbial communities from MTU Mesocosm Facility, Houghton, MI, USA - PEATcosm2014_Bin23_10_metaG | ecosystem: Environmental > Terrestrial > Soil > Wetlands > Peat | place... | reverse complement strand
TCCAGCTTGCCTCGCTGCGCACGCCTGAAGAGGCGCGCGACGAATGGGCGCGGCTAAAGCGCGAGAATGGCGATCTGCTCGGCAAGTTCACGGCGGTCGCGGTGCGCGCCGATCTGGGCGAGCGCGGCATTTACTACCGCGTCGAGGTGGGGCCGGTGGGCGATCGGCCGGCGGCGATCAAGCTGTGCAAGGCGCTCAAGGAGCGGGATCTCGGGTGCAGTCTTGTCCAATGAGCGGGCGATCCTGTTTGGCTGCGCCGGTGAGACGCTGAGTGCCGCTGAACGGTCGTTCTTCCGCGACGCTGACCCGCTCGGCTTTCTGCTGTTCCAGCGCAACTGCCATGATCCGGCGCAGGTTCGCGCACTCGTTGCCGCGCTGCGCGACTGCGTCGGCCGCGACGACGCGCCGGTGCTGATCGATCAGGAAGGCGGCCGCGTCGCACGGCTCAAGCCGCCGAATTGGCGGCGTTACCCGGCGCCGGCGCAACTGGCGGCGCTCGACGAGGCCGAGACGGCCGTGCGGCTTGGTGCGCGGCTGATTGCGGATGATCTGGCCGCGCTCGGTGTCACTGTCGATTGCCTGCCGGTGCTCGACCTCCCGGTGCCCGGCGCGGATGGCGTGATTGGCGACCGCGCTTATGGCAACGATCCGGCGCTTGTGGCGCGGCTCGGGCGAGCGGCGTGCGAGGGCTTGCTCGCTGGTGGTGTGCTGCCGGTCGTCAAGCACATGCCCGGCCACGGACGCGCGCGCGTCGACAGCCATAAGGCGCTGCCGATCGTCGATGCCGATGCCGCGCTGTTGCAGGAGACCGATTTTGCGCCGTTTCGCGCGCTTGCCGATATGCCGTGGGCGATGACCGCGCATGTCGTGTTCGCCGAGATCGACGACCGCCAACCGGCGACGACATCCGCGGCGGTGATCGATGCCATCGTCCGTGGTTCGATCGGTTTTGACGGCGTGCTGGTGTCGGACGATATCGGCATGGGCGCGCTGGCCGGCACGATCGGCGAGCGCGTCACCGCCGCTCTCGCTGCCGGTTGCGATCTGGCGATGCATTGCAACGGCACGCTCGACGAGATGCGCGAGGCGGCCGAAGCGGCCGCGCTGATGACGGCGCAGGCCATGGCCCGTGTCGCGCGCGGCGAAAAACTGCGCCGTGAGGCGCGCCGGGAATTCGACCGGCGCGACGCCGAGGCGCGGTTCGATGCGCTTCTAGGAGCCGCGGTGCGATGATCGTCGACGGTCATCTTGCCGCGATGATCAAGAACGCGACCACCTGGATCGTGCCGGTGGTCTTCGCGGTGACGTTGCACGAGGCAGCGCATGGTTTTGTCGCGTTGCGTTTTGGCGACGATACGGCGCTGCGCGCCGGGCGGGTTAGCTTCAACCCGTTGAACCATATCGACCCGTTTGGCACGGTGCTGCTGCCGCTGATGCTGATGCTGACCTCGGGCTTCATGTTCGGCTATGCGAAGCCGGTACCGGTCAATTTTGGCCGGTTGCGACCGGCGCGCCTGGGGATGGTGCTGGTCGCGCTGGCCGGGCCGATGACCAATGTGCTGCTGGCGATCGTCTCGTCGCTGCTGTTTTTCGGCGTCGGGCTGATGCCGCAAGAGGGGCAGGAATTTCTCGCGCGCAATCTGGTCAATTCGCTGCAGATCAATGCCGTTTTGTGCGTCTTCAACCTGCTGCCGCTGCCGCCGTTGGATGGCGGCCGGGTCGCGGTCGGGCTGCTGCCGCGCGCGTTGGCATTGCCGCTCGCGCGGATCGAACCCTACGGCATGCTGATCCTGATGGGGCTTTTTGTCCTTGGTTATCTCAGCGCGCGTACCGGGTTCGGCTTCAACCCGCTAGCCTGGCTTATCGGCGTGCCCGCCAACGCGCTGATCCAGGGCGTGCTGGCGATAACCGGGCAGGGCGCCTAGGGCGGCGGATGAAAGAAACGGCGCTCGTCCTCGATCTCGACGGGTATGAGGGCCCGATCGATCTTTTGCTCGCATTGGCGCGCGAGCAAAAGGTCGATCTCGCGCGCATCTCGATCCTAAAGCTGGCCGATCAATACCTGGCCTTTATCGCCGCGCAGAGCCGGTTGTCGCTGGAGATCGCGGCGGATTATCTGGTCATGGCGGCATGGCTCGCTTACCTCAAATCGCGGCTGCTGCTGCCCGATCCGCCGGCCGATGAAGACGGGCCAAGCGCGGTCGAGCTCGCCGAGGCGCTGGCGCATCGGCTGCGCCTGCTCGAAGCGATGCAGCGCGCCGGCGCGGCGCTGATGGCCCAGCCGCTGCTGGGGCGCGACGTGTTCGCGCGCGGAGCGCCGGAAGGCCTTGACCGGGTAGACCAACCTGTCTTCGAGCTCAGCATGTACGAGCTGCTGAAGGCCTATGGCAACAGCCATCGCCGCCAGCACGGTCAGGTGCTGACGATCTTGCCCTCGGCCTACCAATCGCTTTCCGATGCGATGGAGCATCTGGCGCGATTTGTCGGCCAGGTGCCGGATTGGCGCGAACTGATGGCCTTTCTGCCCGAGGAACTGCGCGGCGGTCCGGTGCGCCGCTCGGCTTTGGCGGCGACGTTTGCAGCGACGCTCGAACTGGCCAAAGCCGGCCGGGTCGAATTGCGCCAGGACCGCGCGTTCGGGCCGCTCTACCTGCGCAGCCCTGCCGGCGTCGCTGCGGAGCGCGAATGAACAGCCGTCTGCGCCTGCTTGAGGCGCTGCTCTTCGCGGCGGTGGAGCCCTTGTCCGAGGCGGAGCTGGCGCTGCGCCTCGGCGACGAAGCCGATGTTCTGGCGCTGCTGCGCGAGCTGGCCGAGATTTATGCCGGGCGCGGCGTCAATCTTGTCGGGGTGGCCGGTGGTTGGGCGTTTCGCACCGCGCCCGATCTCGCCGCCGCGTTGCGCCGTGAGCGCGACGTGCCGCGCCGGCTGTCGCGCGCCGCAGTCGAGACGCTGGCGGTCATCGCCTACCACCAGCCGGTGACGCGGGCCGAGATCGAGGCGATCCGGGGTGTTGGATTGGCGCGCGGTACGCTTGACCGCCTGCTGGAGGCGGGCTGGGTGCAGCCCAAGGGCCGCCGCGAAAGCCCGGGCCGCCCGCTCAACTGGGTCACGACGCCGCATTTCCTCGCGCATTTCGGGCTCGACAGTCTGAAGGAATTGCCAGGGATCGAGGAGTTGCGTGCCTCGGGCCTGCTCGATATCGGTCCCGCGGTGCTCGGCGAGATACCCGCGCCCCAAGGTGATGACGAGCCCGAGGCGAGCGCGGAATAGCGGGAAGATTGGTGCGTCCTTCGAGACGGCGCTTCGCGCCTCCTCAGGATGACGGAGGCAAGAGAACGCGATCGAAGAAAATCGTCATCCTGAGGAGTGCCGATAGGCGCGTCTTGAAGGACGCATCGATGGACGTACAGCGTTGACTGGCGCGCCACCTCGCCCAATTGCCGCTCCGCGGCCTTTCTGACATTATCGCGCCGCTTGCGGAGCCGCCCGATATCGTTTTTTGTCCCTTGTTTCCGGCCGCAGGCGCTAGGTACACGCGATGTTCTTTGATATCGGCTGGCCCGAATTCATGGTGATCGGCGTCGTCGCGCTGGTCGTGATCGGGCCAAAGGATTTGCCCGCCGCCTTGCGCGTCGCCGGGTATTGGGTGCGCAAGGCGCGCAGCCTGTCTCGCGAATTCCACAGCAGCGTCGAGCAGATGATGCGCGAGGTGGAACTGCACGAGGTCCAGAACGAGCTCAAGAAAGCGACCGACCTCAACCTCGATCACGAATTCAACAAGATCATCGACCCGGTCAATGATCCGGCCGCCGCGTCGTCGCCGCGCGCGATCCCGGATTATGTCGATACGACACCGGCGCCGATCATCCCGGAAACTGGCGATGCCGTGCCGCCGCTCGCTTCCGCCGAAACCGCCGCGCCGGTGGCGGACGACGAGCCGGAGCTGCCATTGCCCATGCCGATGCCCGCGCCAGCCGCCGAGCCGGAACCAGCGCGCGCCGTCGAGCCGTCAAAGCCCTAGATGGCCACCGAAGACAGGGACGCCGAGCTCGAAGCGGGCCGCATGCCGCTGCTCGATCATCTGGTCGAGCTGCGCAATAGGCTGATGTGGTCGGCGGCGGCGATCCTCGGCGCGTTCCTCGTCTGCTACCAGTTCAAGGAGGCGATCTACCGCTTCCTGTCGCATCCGCTGGCGCAGGTGTTTGGCGGCGAGGCCGGGCGCAAGATGATCGCGACCGGTCTCACCGAGATTTTCTTCACCTACATCAAGGTGTCGTTCTGGGCGGCGATCTGCATCGCGTTTCCGGTCGTGGCGATCCAGATCTGGAAGTTCGTCGCGCCCGGCCTCTACAAGAACGAAAAGCGCGCCTTTATGCCCTATCTGTGCGCGACGCCGATCCTGTTCCTGATGGGGGCGTCGCTCGCTTATTTCGTCGTGATCCCCTACGCCTTCAAATTCTTTGTCAGCTTTGAGACGCCGGGCACCGCCGGCTCGCTGCCGATCGAGATCGAGGCCAAGGTCAACGAATATCTGTCGCTGGTGATGACGCTGCTGCTGGCGTTTGGCGTCGCGTTTCAGCTGCCGGTACTGCTGACCCTGATGGCGCGCGCAGGGCTGATCACCTCCCAGGGCCTCATTTCGAAATGGCGCTACGCGGTCGTCGGAATGTTTGGCGTCGCCGCGGTGCTGACGCCGCCTGATGTCGTCAGCCAGACCTCGCTCGCGATACCGCTGATCCTCCTCTACATCCTGTCGATTTTCTCGTGCCGTCTCGTCGAGAAACAGCGCGCCAAACGTGAAGCCGAGGAGGAAGCCGAGCTTTCGGGCGACGGGCCGGCCGCTAGGGAGTGACTTGCACCGCGGCCATCTCGAAGGACGCACCATGCCTCAGGCATGGACGCGACGGCGTCCGAAGCCTATAAGTAGTAGTTGATTATCAGTGAATACATAGATGCACGATCTTCGCGCGATTCGCGACAATCCCGAGATGTTCGATCGCGGCCTCGCGCGGCGTGGCCTACCGCCGTGCGCCAACGAGATTCTTCTGCTCGACCGAGCATGGCGCGAGATTGAGACTCAACTGCAAGAAGCCCAGGCGATGGGCAATCAGCTCGCCCGCGAAATCGGGATGGCGAAGAGATCTGGTAGCGATGCTTCCGAGCTTATGCGGCGTGCCACGCATTACAAAACGGCCGAGGCCGAGGGCGCGCGTGCAGCGAGCGAAGCTCGCAAGCGGATCGACGAGATCCTCGCCGCGCTGCCCAATCTGCCGGCCGATGATGTGCCGGAGGGGCCGGACGAGACCGCGAACGTGCTGCTGCGCAGCGTCGGGCGGCCGCCGCAGTTCAATTTTCCGGCGCTGGCGCATGAGGTGATCGGCGAAAAGCTTGGGATGATGGATTTCGCCCGCGCGGCGAAATTGTCGGGGGCGCGGTTTGTCGTGCTGAAGGGCGCGCTGGCGCGGCTCGAACGGGCGCTCGCGCAATTCATGCTCGATCTGCACACCGGCGAAAATGGTTACACCGAGATCGCGCCGCCGTTCCTGGTGCGCGAGGAGACGGCCTACGGTACCGGCAACCTGCCAAAGGCGGCCGAGGACATGTTCCAGACCACCCCCTCATCTGGCGGGATGTGGCTGATCCCGACTGCCGAGATGCCGCTGACCAATCTGGTGGCTGGCGATATCCTCGACGAAAAGGATTTGCCACTGCGCTTTACGGCGTGGACGCCGTGCTTCCGGTCGGAGGCAGGCGCCGCCGGGCGCGACACGCGCGGCATGATCCGCGTGCACCAATTTCCCAAGGTCGAGCTGGTATCGATCGCCAAGCCGGACGAATCGGTCGCCGAGCACGAGCGTATGACCGCCTGTGCCGAGGAGGTGCTAAAGCGGCTCGGCCTCGCCTATCGCGTCATGCTGCTGTCGTCGGGCGACATGGGGTTCTCGGCGCAAAAGACCTACGACATCGAGGTCTGGCTGCCCGGCCAGAACGCCTACCGGGAAATCTCAAGCTGCTCGAATTGCGGGGCGTTTCAGGCGCGGCGGATGAACGCGCGCTACCGCCCGGTCGGCGAAAAAGGTACGCGGCCGGTGCATACCTTGAACGGTTCCGGCCTCGCGGTCGGGCGCACGATGATCGCGATCCTCGAAAACTATCAGCGTCATGATGGCACGGTCACAATTCCGCCGGCGTTACAGCCCTATATGGGCGGGATGCAGGTGATCGAAGCCAATGGCTGAAACGGAATCCCGACTGGCGCGCATCCTCGTCTCGAACGATGACGGGATCGACGCGCCCGGCATCAAGCTCCTGGAGAAGATCGCGCGCGAATTGTCGCCCGAGGTCTGGGTCGTCGCCCCCGAGCTGGAGCAAAGCGGCGCTGGGCATTCGTTGACCACACGGCGGCCGCTGCGGCTGACCGAAGTGGCGGACCATCGCTATATCGTCGACGGCACGCCGACCGATTGCGTGCTGTTGGCATTGAAGCGCCTGTTGCGCGGCCGGCCGCCGACCCTCGTCCTCTCCGGGATCAACGCCGGCACCAACGTCGCCGAGGACATCACCTATTCCGGCACCTGCGCGGCGGCGATGGAGGCGACGCTGTTTGGCGTTCCGTCGATCGCGCTGAGCCAGGAATACAAGGATCGCGGCTCGATCCCGTGGGGTTCGGCCGAAGCCTTCGCCGCGGAGGCGATCCGCCGCATCGTCGCCGCTGCCGAGCCGTGGCCGCAGGACACGTTCTTCAATGTCAATTTTCCCGCCGCGTCGCCGGCGACGGCGCGGGGCTTCGCATTGACCCATCAGGGCAAGCGGGTGCTCGGCGATAATCTGAGCGAAGGGACCGACCCGCGCGGACGGCACTATTACTGGATCGGCCCGTCGCAAATGAGGGGCGGGGCGACGCCGGGTAGCGATCTTGCCGCGCTCGATGATCGCCGGGTCTCGATCACCCCCGTTCATCTTAATCTGACCAATGTGCCGGTCGTCGCGGCATTGCGGCCGCTATTCGAATGATCGGACGCCGATGACCGCGGGCGAGACCGCCCAGCTCACACGCAAGGTGCGGCTCCTGATGGAGCTGCGGAGCAGCGGGATCGCGGATGCGCGCGTCTTGGGCGCGATCGAGAAGACGCCGCGCGAGGCTTTCGTCCCCGAGCCGTTTCAGGACCAGGCCTACGAGAATGTCGCCCTGCCGATCGCCAGCGCGCAGACAATCAGCCAACCCTATGTCGTCGCGCTGATGACCGAGCGGCTGGAACTTGGCGGGCGCGAGAAGGTGCTCGAGATCGGCACCGGATCGGGTTACCAGGCCGCAATCCTGGCGCGGCTCTCGCGCCGCGTCTTTACCATCGAGCGGCATCGCGCTCTGGTGCGCGAGGCCGAGCGGCGGTTCGCCGCGCTGCGCCTCGGCAATATCGTGACGCTGTTTGGCGATGGTGCCAAAGGCTGGCCGGAGCAGGCACCGTTTGATCGGATCATCGTCACCGCCGCGGCGCCTGAAATTCCAAATGTGCTGCTCGGCCAACTCGCGCCGGGCGGCATCCTGGTGCTGCCGGTCGGCGCCGATTATCACGATCAGCGGCTGATCCGCGTGCGGCGCGACGAATCGGGCTTTTCCAGCGAGGAGCTTGCCTGGGTACGGTTCGTTCCGCTGATCGCCGGATTGCCGCGAGCGGGTAGCGAAATCGCCGCGCCGCGCAATGATTTCGTGCGCGACGAATTCACGGTAGAGTAAGTCGGTTAGGGCTTTGCGCGTCGGGGGGCGCGCAAGGGGGGGAGATGGACATCGCTAAAATCCGCTGGTGCGGGATCGCCCGCACCGGGCTCACGGTGATTCTGGCGGGGCTATTGGGCGCCTGCGGGATCCAGTCGGACCCGGCGCCGGTCTTTCAGCGCGGCGGCGCCGAGCCGATCGTCGCGCTGCCACCGCCTCCGCCGCCGCGGCAGGTGATCGTCGTCCGGCGTGGCCAGACGCTTGGCGGGGTCGCTCAAACCTATCATGTCCCAAAATCGGCGATCATCGCCGCCAACGGGCTGAAGCCGCCTTATGAGCTGGTGGCAGGGGCTCGCCTGGTGATCCCCGGCGCGGGGGGCCCGGTGCATCAGGCCATGGGATCGCCTCCCGGCGGCTCAGTCGTCGCGGCGACACCACTGCCGCCGCCGCATGCCGAATCGTTGGCACCACCGCCACAAATGCCGGCGGCTGGGCCGCCGCCCGCGGCAGCGCATGCTTCGCCCGACATCATCCCGCTCGACGGTCCGCTGCCAACGCAGGCCGCCTCGGCGCCCCCGACCACGTTGACCCCGCCAAAACCCGGCGCCGCATCGCCGCCGGCCGGGCAACCCAGTGTGCAGGCCAGCGTGAGCGCGGAGAGCGGCCAAGGGAGCAACGGTCAGGGGACGGCCGGGCGCTTCCCGTGGCCGGTGCGCGGCCGCGTCCTCGCGAACTACGGCAACATGCCCGGCGGCGGGCACAATGACGGCATCAACATCGCCGCGCCGCGCGGCACGCCGGTGCGCTCGATCGATGCCGGCACCGTCGCGTATGTCGGCAATGAGGTGAAGGGCTACGGCAATCTGGTGCTGATCAGGCATGCCAATGGCTGGATTTCAGCCTATGCCCATCTCGACGATCTGACGGTCAAGCCGGGCGACACGATCGCCACCGGCCAGGTCATCGCCAAGGTCGGCGATAGTGGCGGTGTCCCCGAGCCCCAGCTCCATTTCGAGCTGCGGCGCGGCAAAAAGCCGGTCGATCCGAAGGAGTTCCTGACACCGGCGCCGAGCGCCTCGAACCCTGCCGGCAACAAAGCGGGGTAGCTTGGGGCGTGGAAGCCTCAGGCCGAACCTGGCAGCGTCGTCAGAGGAGGTAAATCAGCAGCAAGGCCATGCCAAGCCCGGCGATCGCGATCGCCTCGGTATGCCGATGCTGGGCATCGATGCGCAAGGCGCGCAGGACTCTAAAATTGGGCTGCCCGGCGCGAACGACGCTGCCGCCGACAATGCGACCATCGACGATTTTTCCATCGACGATCTTCGGGTCGATGATCCTGGCGCCGATAATTTCGGCATTGGTGATCTCGTCGGCGTGGACTGCACCGGAAGCCATGGGTGATCCCCTTTTTAATGGGTGAACCCGGCCCGACATGGATAAACAGTCGAGAAACCTTAAACTGGCATGAACATAACCTTACGGCAATATTAAAATCTTGATTAGTGTGATGCTTTAATAAGCAGCTGATTTGACGCTTTTTTCGGCATCGAAATGCAAATAGCGAGAGGGGTAGCGCGCGTGATGCGGCCGGCTGCTAACCGAGAGTCTTGCCCAATCTTCCGGCCAGATCCTGGATGTATTGCCAGGCGACACGGCCCGAGCGAGCGCCGCGGGTGATCGACCATTCATTGGCTTCGGCCTTGAGCTGATCGTCGGGGAACGACAGCCCATAATGCGCGGCATAGCCGCGGACGATCGCGAGAAAGGTCTCCTGATCGACATTGTGAAAACCGAGCCACAACCCGAACCGGTCGGACAGCGAGACGCTTTCCTCGACGGCCTCGGCCGGGTTGATCGCGGTCGAACGCTCATTCTCGATCATGTCGCGCGGCATCAGGTGACGGCGATTCGAGGTCGCGTAGAGCAGGACATTCGCGGGCCGGCCCTCGATCCCGCCTTCGAGCACCGCTTTTAGCGATTTGTAGCTGGTGTCCTGTTTTTCGAACGACAGATCGTCGCAGAACAACAGGCACCGCCGCTCGCTGGCGCGCACCAGCGATAACAGGCGCGGCAGGCTTGGGATGTCCTCGCGGTGGATTTCGATCAGCGCCAGCGCCCCCGGTTTCGCACGATTGATCGCCGCGTGCGCCGCCTTGACGAGCGCGCTCTTGCCGGTGCCGCGCGCGCCCCAGAGCAGCACGTTGTTGGCCGGCAGGCCGGCGGCGAAGCGCTCGGTATTGGCGACGAGAATGTCGCGCACCCGGTCGATGCCGCACAACAGGCCGAGTTCCACCCGATTGACCTGCTGGACGGGTTCAAGCCAATCACCCTCGGCGTGCCAGATAAAGGCGTCGGCGGCATCGAGATCATTCTTTGGCGACGTCGCGGGCGCCAGGCGTTCGAGCGCGTCGGCGACGCGGGTCAATAACGGGATGAGATCGGTTTTCGACATCTTGTGTTCTTCAGATCAGAGGGCCGCGGACGTTAGATCAGATTTCGCCGCTACGGAATGCGACGCTCGCGGGTCTGGGTCCCGTCGCTTGAAAGCGTGCGGCGCCGCTTAGCATTGCCCTTTTTCGGGGCATCGCGTACCAATTCGCCTCCGCTTTATCCGCGCCATTCGAGGTCGACCCACATGCTGATTTCTACGGCCTACGCTCAGGGGGTGGGGGGCCTGCTCGATCAGAACGCGATGATTCAGTTCCTGCCGTTGGTGCTGATTTTCGTCGTGTTTTATTTCCTGCTGATTCGCCCGCAGCAGAAGAAGCAGAAGGACCATCGCTCGATGCTGGATGCGCTGCGGCGCGGCGATCGGGTCGTGACGGGCGGTGGCATCATCGCCACGGTCAACCGGGTCACGAGCCCCGAAGAAATCGAGGTCGATATCGCGCAGGGCGTGCGCGTGCGGGTGTTGCGCAGCACGATCACGACGATCCTGGCAAAGCCCGATCCAGGTGCCGCGCGCGAAGCCGCGAACGAGCGCGGCGAGCGTCCCGCCGGTCGCCGCCGAGCCGCCAAGGAAACCGCCGCCAAGGAACCTGCGAAAGAGCCGGAGCCCGAGGTCAAGGAAGACGAAAAGGCGTGACCGTTCCGAGTTTCCTCGGTCAAGCCGGGCCATGACGCGGCCTTTGGCTTGCCTAGCGTGATGAACATTTAAACATGCTCTATTTCGCCAATTGGAAGATTCTGCTGATCTGCGGGATCTGCGCGCTCGGCGTGCTGTGCAGTCTGCCGAACCTGTTCACGCCGGCGCAGCTCGCCTGGCTCCCCAGCTTTATCCCGCACAAGCAGGTCAATCTTGGGCTCGATTTGCGCGGCGGCTCCTATCTGCTGCTCGAGGTTGATGTCGCCGCGGCGCAGACCGATCAGCTCAACGCGCTTGTCGATACCGTGCGCGACGCGTTGCGCAACGCGAAGATCGGCTACAAGGACCTCAACGTCTCGGGCAACGCGATCGTCTTTACGATCCTCGACGCCGACCGGATCGAGGACGCCCGCACGGCGCTCGCCAAGGTCAATCCATCGCTGACGGTTGATATCGGCCCCGATGGCGCCGGCAAGATGCAGTTTAGCGCCGACGCGATCAATCAGCGCCGCGACCAGGCGGTCGACCAGTCGATCGAAATCATTCGCCGCCGCATCGACGAGACCGGCACCAAGGAGCCGACGATCCAACGCCAGGGGGAGGACCGGATCCTGGTCGAGCTGCCCGGCATCGACAATCCGGAGCGCGTCAAGGCACTGCTCGGCAGGACCGCGAAGCTGACGTTTCAGCTCGTCGACGGCTCGGCGTCGGTCGATGATGCGCGCCACGGCAAAATGCCACCCGGTGATGAGATCCTGCCCTCCGAAGAGCGCGCAGCGCGCGCCGGGCAGCCGCCGTTCTATCTGCTCCGCAAGCGGGTCATCGTCGGCGGCGACATGCTGGTCGATGCGCAGGTGCAATTCCAAAACAACGAGCCGGTGGTCGCCTTCCGGTTTGATTCGGCCGGCGCCAAAAGATTTGGCGACGCCACCAAGGAAAATGTCGGCAAACCTTTCGCGATCGTGCTCGATCACAAGGTGATCAGTGCGCCGGTGATCCGCGAGCCGATCATCGGCGGCAGCGGCGTCATTTCGGGAAGCTTCACGGTACAGACGGCAAGCGATCTAGCGCTGTTGCTGCGCGCCGGCGCATTGCCGGCGCCGATCACGATCCTCGAGGAGCGCACAGTCGGACCCGATCTCGGCGCCGATTCGATCCATGCCGGCGCGGTCGCCAGCATTGTCGGCGTCGTCCTCGTCATCGTCTTCATGTTCCTGTTTTACGGGCTTTTCGGGATCTTTGCCGATATCGCGCTGCTCTTCAATTTGTCCCTGATGCTTGGCGCGCTGTCGCTGCTTGGCGCGACGCTGACCCTGCCCGGCATCGCCGGGATCGCCCTGACCATGGGCATGGCGGTGGACGCCAACGTGCTGATCTATGAGCGCATCCGCGAGGAAATGCGCAGCGGCAGGACCATGCTGTCGTCGCTGGAAGCCGGGTTCACCCGCGCCTTTGGCACGATCCTCGACAGCCATGTGACGACGCTGGTCGCCGGCATGCTGCTTTATTGGCTCGGCTCGGGCCCGATCAAGGGGTTCGCGGTGACCTTGAGCATCGGCGTTCTGACCTCGCTGTTCTCCGCGATCCTAGTGACTCGGCTTGAGATCGTCAGCTGGCTGCGACGCTGGAAGCCGCGGGAAATCCCGCTGTGAACATGGCCTGTTTAATGTCGGGCGCCGTTGTTAATTCCCTCTCCGCCCCTGGGGGTGGAGAGCGCTGGGGCGAGGCGGGGGATTCTGGAGTCCTGCGCCAAAGAGCCATCTTACCCTCCCAGCGCTTCGCGCCGGGCCCCTCCCTCTCCCCCCTAAAGGGCGGAGAGGGGAAAGGTTGTCCACTGTGATACGTCCACTGATCGTCATCCGCCACGTGCCGAAGATCGACTTCATGCGTTGGCACGTGTTCGGCTTTGCCTTCTCGATCTTGCTGGGCGTGGTGTCGATCGGTCTGTTCCTCGCGATCGGGCTCAATTACGGCATCGATTTCAAGGGCGGCACGCTGATCGAGGCGAAGACGCAGGGGCCGGCCGATCTCGCCGCGATGCGCGCCAAGCTTGACGATCTCCATATCGGCGAAGCCTCGCTGCAGGGTTTTGGCAGCCCCGACGAGGTGCTGATCCGCCTGCCCGAGCAGCCGGGCGGCGATGCCGGACAGATGAAGGCGGTCGAACTGGCGCGGCAGGCGCTCGGAACCGAGATCGATTACCGCCGCGTCGAGGTCGTCGGCCCCAGCGTCGGCGCCGAATTGGTTCGCGCTGGCGCGCTGGCGACCGTGCTCGCGCTTGTCGCGATCCTCATTTACATCTGGTTTCGCTTTGAGTGGCAATTCGGGGTTGGCGCGACGATCTCGACGATCCACGACGTCGTCACGACGATCGGGCTTTTTGCGATCTTCCGGCTCGAGTTCAACCTGACGACTCTGGCGGCGATCCTGACGATCGCCGGCTATTCGATCAACGATACGGTGGTGATCTACGACCGGGTGCGCGAGGCGATGCGCAAATACCGCACGATGCCGCTCCGCGATCTGATCAATCTCGCGCTCAACGAAACCTTGTCGCGCACGATCCTGACCGTCAGCACGGTCGCGCTCGCGGTGCTGTCGCTGCTGTTCTTTGGCGGCGAGGTGCTCAAAGGGTTCAGCATCGCGATGCTATGGGGCATCGTCATCGGCACCTATTCGTCGCTGTTTATCGCCGCGCCGATCATCTACTACATCCAGCCAAACCGGCGCGCCGTTCGCGAGACCGCCGGCAGCGACAAGGAACCGAGCCGGTCCCCGACTCGCCCGCCGACCCGTCCGACGGGGGCAAGAAGCTAGCGCGATGGAGCTGACGCCCAACGCTGCTCCCGGGCGACAGCTGATCGAGCGCTACGGCGCGGCGGGGTTTCGCGTTAGCGGGGTGATCTTTACTGGCCCGGTGCTGGTCTTTCCCGATCGCACGACCTTCTGGGAGGCGGCGGCGCCGACCCTGGAGGGGCTCGCCGCGGTTGTGGCCCATGGCGGGATCGAGCTCATCCTGCTGGGGCTTGGGCGCCGTGGCGCCCCGGTCTCGGCGGCGCTGCGTGCGGCGCTCAAGGCGCAGGGCATCGGAATCGAAGCGATGGATACGGGCGCCGCGTGCCGCACCTATAACGTGCTGCTGGCCGAGGACCGGCTGGTCGCGGCGGCCCTGCTGCCGCCGGTTTGAGAGCCCTGGCACGGCGATTGCGCGTGTTTTGTTTGTAGAACCGGAGAGGCGCAATGCCGGACGGTACCAGCATCGCTCCCGTGTTTGGGATCGGTCACAACCAGGGGCCGCCACTCGATCCCGGCGCCAGCTGGCGGCATTTCTGCTGGAAGAAGGCGCACGCCAAGGCGTGGAAGACACCGCCGCGCGAGATCGCGCTGGCTCGGCTCAAGCGCGCCGAGGAGCTGGGCATGACCTATCGCGAATATACCGCGGTGATCCTCGATAAGGGCACGCATTTGTAGCCCCCACCCTAACGCTCTCCCGCAAGCGGGGGAGAGTTGGGGTGGGGGTACAGCCGGGATTTAGGCTTTCGACAGGTTCGCGGCGACAAAGTCCCAGTTGACGAGGTGATCGAGGAAGGCCTGGACGAAATCGGGCCGGCGGTTCTGGAAGTCGAGGTAATAGGCGTGTTCCCAGACATCGCAGGTGAGGAGCGCGGTCTGGCCTTCCGCCAGCGGGTTGACCGCGTTTGGCGTGCGGGTGATCTTGAGCTTGCCGCCATCGGCGACGAGCCAGGCCCAGCCGCTGCCGAACTGGCCGACAGCCGCGGCCTTGAAATCATCCTTGAACTTGGCGAGGCCGCCGAGATCGCGGTCGATCGCCGCGGCGACGTTGCCGCTCGGTGCGCCACCGCCCCCCGGCTTCATGCAGCTCCAGAAAAACGTGTGGTTCCACACCTGGGCCGCATTGTTGAAGATGCCGATCTTCGCATCGTCCTTGTAGCTGCCCTTGATCAGCGATTCGAGCGATTCGGTCGTGTCCTTCACCAGGTTGTTGAGGTTCGTGACGTAGGCCTGATGATGCTTGCCATGATGGAAATCGAGGGTGTTCGCCGAGGTGTACGGCTCAAGCGCGTTCTTCGGGTACGGCAGTGGCGGCAGTTCAAAAGCCATGATGGTTCTCCCACTTCGATGACGTCGCGAATCGCAATGTGCCGATCTTAGCCGATCTGATGGCTCAGGAAACCCTTCGCCGGTTCGATGGCCGGAATCGAGGCAGCGGCTTGTCGCCGATCGCCGCGCTGGTGCGCCGGCACGACCGCGCCCGGTTCCAGACCGCGCTGTTCGCGCCTGCGGCGAAGCGCGAGGCGCTTTTTGCGCTCTACGCGTTTAATTACGAGATCGCGCGGGTGCGCGAGAGTGTCCGCGAGCCGATGCTCGGGCAGATCCGCTTGCAATGGTGGCGCGAGGCGATCGACGCCGCCTATGGCGAGGCCGCGCCGCGAAAGCACGAAGTCGTCGAGGCCGTCACCGCGGCGGTGCGGGGCGGTGGGTTAAGCCGGGCGCATTTCGACCGGCTGATCGATGCGCGCGAACGCGATCTCGATCCCGACCCGCCGCCGACTCTCGCGGCTCTCGAAGACTACGCTGAGGGAAGCTCAGCCCCGTTGATCCTGTTGGCGCTGGAAGTGCTGGAGGCGGCGAACCCGGCGGCGCGCGAAGCTGGCCGGCATATCGGCATCGCTTATGCGCTCAGCGGGATTTTGCGGGCGCTGCCGCATATGGCGCAGACCGGGCGGTCGTGGTTGCCGGCAGATGTGGCGATGGGGCTCGATATCGAGACGATCGTCGGACGGCGCGATGTCATGGTGCTGCGCGAGGCGGTCGCGACGGTCGCCGCAGCGGCAGCCAAGCACCTCGTCGCGGCGCGCGAACGACACGCCGACGTGTCGGGACGGGCGATTCCTGCTTTGCTGCCCGCGCGCATTGCCGCGACGACGCTGCGACGGCTCGAACGGGCGCGTTTTGACCCATTTGACGCCGCGATCGCCCGTGGCGATCCGTTGCAGCCTTGGCGACTCGCGGCCACAGTGTTGCTTAGACGGTTTTAGCCGGTGAGCGGCCCTGTAACGGACCGGTTTTGGTGTTAAAGTGCGCCATGGCAAGACTGACGCTGCGCATCGATTTTGGCGACGAGCGCGCCATTGGCCCGGGCAAGGTCAAGCTGTTGGAGCTGATTGACGCCTGCGGCTCGATCTCGGCGGCCGGGCGGCAGATGGGCATGTCGTATCGCCGCGCCTGGCTGCTCGTCGACAATCTCAACCGCTGCTTTCGCGAGCCGCTGGTTGCGGCGCAGGTTGGTGGGGTCAAGGGCGGCGGCGCTTCGTTGACCCCGTTCGGCCATGCCGTCGTCGAGCATTACCGCGCGATCGAGAAAGCCGCCGAGACCGCTGGTGCCGCGCATGTCGGCGCGCTGACCGCCTCGCTGGCGGACGTCTAGCTCCCCATCCCGGCGAAGACTGGGACCTCTTACCCATCCGCGATCTCGGCATCGGCGCTGGCCGCGGCGGGTGTGGCACCGGCGAAGGCGTGCTGGTCAAAGGCAATGCTCTTGATCACCGCGTAAACCCTGAGGCCGCGGGTGAGGCTAAGTGTCTCGACCGAACGCCGCGTCAGCCGCGCGATCAAGGCCTCGCCGGCACAATCCAATCGCACCTGCACGATCGGCCCGTCGCCGGCCGAAATCTCGGTAACCGTGCCGGGCAATACGTTGAGCGCGCTGAGACCCTGCGGTGGCGCGAGGGCGATCATCACATCGCGCGCGCGGACGCGGACACGCAGCGCCGTACCGACCGGTAAATCGAAATACGGCACACGCAGTTCGCCCGCGGCGACCTTTAGGGTCGTCAACCCGAATTGTGGGTCATGCCCGGCGACCCGGGTCGCGAGGATCGCGCCGGCCTCGGCGCGCCCGGTCAGCGGGAACAGATCGATGCGGCCCATGATTTCCGCAGTCGGGCCGATCGCCGCGACTTCGCCGTCCGACAGCACGACCAGCGTCGTCGCCAGCCGCGCGACCTCGGCGATCGAATGGCTGACATAGACGATCGGCACCAGCATCTCGTCGCGCAGTCGCTCGATATAGGGAAGGATCTCGGCGCGGCGCGCCTCATCGAGCGAGGCCAACGGCTCGTCCATCACCAATAGGCGCGGCCGGGACAGTAGGGCACGGCCGATCGCGACGCGCTGCTTCTCGCCGCCGGACAGATTAGCCGGACGTCGGGTGAGCAGAGCCCCGATGCCGAGCAACTCCACCACTTGGTCAAGCTCGCTGCCGCCCTTGGCCCCGGATGCGAACCAGCGGCCGTAGAGCAGGTTCTGGCGCACATTGAGATGCGGGAAGAGCCGGCCTTCCTGGAACACATAGCCGATGCGGCGGCGATGCGGCGGCACAAAGGTTCGCGTCGCGCTGTCGGTCAACACCTCGCCTTCGACCGCGACATAGCCGCGTTCCGGCCGGAAGAGTCCGGCGATCGCGTTGACCAGCGAGGTCTTGCCAGCGCCCGACCGGCCGAACAAGGCGGTCAGCCCACCCTCGCTGTCAAACGCGACGTCGAGCGTGAAGCTGCCGAGCCGGTGGGTGATCGCGACGCTTAGCATCGGGCGTGACGGGCCAATTAAAGTCCGGCGGCGCGACGGCTGGCGCGCTGGGCAATGGCTTCGGAAGCGAAGAGAGCGGCGACCGAAATCGCGACCGATACCAGCGTCAGGCGGAACGCGCCGGCCTCGCCGCCCGGCACCTGCAGAAAGGTGTAGATCGCCGTCGGCAGTGTTTGGGTCTCGCCGGGAATGTTTGAGACAAAGGTGATTGTCGCGCCAAACTCGCCGAGCGCGCGCGCGAAGGACAGGATCATCCCGGCAATGATACCGGGAAGTATCAGCGGCAAGGTCACGGTCAGCCACACCCAGGCACGATTGGCGCCGAGCGTCGCGGCGGCGGCCTCGAGCCGGCGGTCGACCGCGTCGATCGACAGCCGCATCGAGCGCACCATCAGAGGGAACCCCATGATCGCCGAGGCGAGCGCCGCGCCGGTCCAGCGAAACGCGAAGACGATGCCGAGATAGTCCGCGAGAAACGCGCCGAGCACGCCGCGTCGGCCGAACAGGATCAACAGGATGTACCCGGTCACCACCGGCGGCATCACCAGCGGCAGGTGGACAAGCACATTGAGCAGCGAGCGGCCCCAGAACCGGCCGCGGCCGAGCAGCATCGCCACCGCGAGCGCGATCGGCAGGCTTCCCGCCATCGCCCAGAAGCCGACACGCAGCGACAGTTTTATCGCGGTCAGCTCGTCGGGCGAAAAGCCAAAGAACATTAATGCGCGCCGAGCACGGTGAAGCCGTAATGGTCGAACTGCTTCGTGGCGTCGGGACCGCTCAGATAGGCGATAAACGCCGCGGCATCCGGGTTTTTCGACGACGCGGTCTGGGCGATCGGATAGGTGATCGGCGGGATGCTGTCGGCCGGGAAGGTGCCGACGATCTTGACCTTGGGCTCGATCGCCGCGTCGGTCTTGTAGACGATGCCGTAGGGCGCCTCGCCACGTGCCACGAGCAGCAGGCAGGCGCGGACGTTCTCAGCCGCGGCGACCGAGGCCGAAACCGTGTCCCATACGCCCAGCTTGGTCAGCGCCGCCTTGCCGTATTTGCCGGCCGGGACGGCGTTCGGGTCGGCCATCGCGAGCTTGCCGCCATTGAGCATCTTGGCGAGCGGGAAATCCGGCTTGATGTCGACATCGGCAGGCTTGCTATCGGCCGGGGCAATCAACACCAGGCTGTTGCCAAGCAGATTGTGCTGGGTGCCCGCCGCGATCAGGCTCTTTTTGTCGAGATAATCCATCCAATCGAGATCGGCCGAGATGAACACGTCGGCCGGCGCCGCCGCCTCGATCTGCTTGGCGAGCGCGGAGGATGCGGCGTAGGAAATCGTCGCGTGCTTGCCGGCCGCTTTCTGCCAGTCCGCGTTGACCGCGTCGAGCGAATCCTTGAGGCTCGCCGCGGCAAAGACGACGACATCATCCGCTTTCGCCACGGCCGACAACCCGCCTGCGGCGACGATCAGGCCAAAAGCGGTAACCAAGATGCGGCGCAGCATTAAATCCTCCCCATGCGCTATGTTTTGCAAAATACGTCGCGGTGATGGACGGGAGAAGCGTCATGAGCCTAGTGCGCCGATATAGCGCCGGGCCGGCGCCGCCGCTATCGTGACCAGGAGATCATTGACGTCGGTAATGGCAGCCCCCACGGGAGATTCGCGGGATGAAGTTATTTGACCTCACCGGCAAGGTCGCGGTCGTTACCGGCGGCAATGGCGGGATCGGGCTTGGCATGGCCAAGGGCCTCGCGCAGGCCGGCGCCGATGTCGTCATTGCGGCGCGCAACGCGGAGAAATCTTCCGCCGCGGTCGCCGCATTGGCGGGACTTGGCGTCAAGAGTGCCTTTGTTGCGCTCGATGTCGCCGATCCGGAATCCTGCCGAGCGATGGCGCGGGAGGTGCTGGACCGGTTTGGCCGGCTCGACATCCTCGTCAACAATGCCGGGATGTCGATCCGCAAGCCACCCGAGACCTATGAACTCAGTGAGTGGCTCCAGGTCATCGACACCAACCTCAACGGGGTTTTTGTGCTGTGCCAAGCGGTACACGCACCGATGAAGCGCCAGGGCGGCGGCAAGATCATCAATATCGGCAGCATGATGTCGATCTTTGGCGGGGCCTATGCCGCCCCCTATTCGACGAGCAAGGGCGGCATCGTGCAACTCTCGAAATCGCTTGCCACCGCCTGGGCGAAAGACAATATCCAGGTCAATTCGGTGCTGCCCGGCTGGATCGACACCGAACTGACCCGGAATGCGCGCGACCAGGTGCAAGGGCTCAACGAGCGGGTGCTCGCGCGCACCCCGGCCGGACGCTGGGGCGTGCCCGAAGACCTCTCTGGCATCGCCGTGTTTCTCGGCAGCGCCGCGTCCGATTTTGTGACTGGCGCTGCGATCCCGGTCGACGGCGGCTACTCGTCGGAGTTCTAGGGGGAGGAGTTCTAGCGGGGGAGTTCTCGGCGCGGCTAGTCCTGCGAGACCGGCATGTGCGTGCGGTCGGGCTTGCTCCACACACCGCTAAACGTGCTGGCCATGCTGATGCCGCGCATCTCGCCGTAGCATTGGTCGCGCTCGCTCGCGACAAAGCTGACAAAGGACCGGCTCTCCTGTTGGCACAGCTTTAGCGCTTCGCGCTTCAGGATGTCGTTCGGATGGGTGCCGTTGAGGTACCTGTCGCCGAGCCCATGCGGGAAACTCGCGGCGGTGGCAACCCCGAGAGCGGCCACGCCAAAAATCATTTTGTTGATAAGCCTCATCGTCGTCTCCGCAAAACCGATTTCGGCAGAAGTGCCGCAACCCGTCATGCTCAAGCAACGTGCCAGCCTGATGTAAAAGCGAAGATCGAGGATTCCCGCGGATTATTACAGTTAACTAAAATAAATGTTTCAGACCACCTTGCAAATTGCGATGATCTTTGCATGGCAAGACCACGGGATTGTGGATAATATTTGATTAAAGGCTTCTGTCATTGTGAGTAAAGCGAAGCAATCCCGCGCCGCCTTGGTACGCCACTGCACGAGATTGCTTCGTCGCTCCGCTTCCTGCGATGACAATGATGCGGGCGCGCCTGAGGCAAATTCGCATTAGTCTCCCGCAACCCAGGATACCGAATACCCGTACGGGCAGATACGATGCTCGCGCCAGAGACTTCACCCGGACAGCCGGAAGACACCTACGACCTGTTTATTCGCGAGGCTGGGGCCCCGATCGCCTGGAAGAACGCCGATCATGGCGTGCGGTTGAACGGACGGCGCATCGGCTGGAGTGCGCGCGCGCGGAACGCGGAGCGGCCGCTTTCCGATATCACGGCGATCCATCTGACAACCGAAGTCCACAGTCCGACGACAACGCTTGGCGCCTCGGTCTGCCGGATCAGCTTCAAGAACGGCGATGTGCTCAGCGTGTTGAGTACCAATTCCCGGGGCTTTGACGATGCCGGGTTCGCGGCGCGCTACCGCACGTTTGTCAACGATCTGCATGCCCGGCTGAGCCCCGAGGAGCGGGCATCGATCGTGTTCAGCGCCGGGCGCGGTGGCGTCATGTACGGGTTGGCGCTGATCGCCACGGTACTGCTCGGCATCGGCGTTGCCGCGATCGTCGTCTTCGCGATGATGGTCGACGGCTTCAAGCTGCGAATGCCGGGCGCGGTCGCGATGGGGGCGGGCCTCGTCCTTGCGACGGTAAGACATCTGCGGGCGAATGCGCCCCACGCCTACGATCCCGCGCGCCCGCTCGAGAGCGCGGCTGATGGGTCGATTACCGCTACCGTCAATCATGCGGTGCAAGAGTTCCGGCACGGCTTGACGCCCGGCAAATCAGCGGCCTACGGCGCCGTGGTCCTGCTGATGGTCGGGGTTGTGATCGTGATCGTCGGGTCGCACGGCACCGTCACCATGTTCGGGCCGGGGCGCGCCCGTCATGCGTTGGAGGTGATCCAACAGAGCGCCTACGGGCCGCTCACGGTCAAGAATGTCGAGATCACGCCACAGATGATGACCGTCGTCGTGCCAGACCCAAGGGGCGATTCCGCACCGACCGTATGGACGGCCCGCCGGCGCAGCCTGTTTGGCTGGACCGATTGGGACGATGTGACGGGACCAACCGTGCGCTACGACGATTCGGCCCTCGATGATAGTTTGCAGGACCCGTTCAAGGTTGTACCGGACGACATGGCCAGGCTCGATGAGCTGGCCGATGCGGCGATCGCGCGCGCCGCGCTCGGCGACGGCAGCGCCGTCACCGATATGATCCTGACCCAGGCGCCGCAATTCACCCACCCCGAGCAACCGCGCTGGACGGTGCGGGTCGCCGGGCCGTCGCGGAGCGTCGAGATTATTGCCGATCGCGGCGGCACG
>Ga0181537_10001466_pt1 | contig 21766 bp, 21 predicted proteins | sample PEATcosm2014_Bin_39_FD_119765 | JGI IMG/M metagenome (GOLD analysis project Ga0181537, IMG submission 119765) | Peatland microbial communities from MTU Mesocosm Facility, Houghton, MI, USA - PEATcosm2014_Bin23_10_metaG | ecosystem: Environmental > Terrestrial > Soil > Wetlands > Peat | place... | reverse complement strand
GGTGTCCAGCAAAGTCACGCCGCGGTCGTAAATCACATTGCCGTTTTCATCCCGCGGATCAAAGTCATCTCCCGGCTGAAATGCAAAGGGAGTGTGAATGAGATAGAGATCCAGATACGTAAGCTGCAGCCTGTCAAGACTTGCTTCGAACGCAGGCTCGACGCATTCGGGCCGGTGATGCGTGTTCCACAACTTGGTGGTAACAAAAATGTCCTCACGCGCGAGCCCGTTAGCCGCGAGACCCGCCAGCAGCCCCTCGCCGACCTCGCGCTCGGTCAGATACCGTTCCGCGGTGTCGAAGTGCCGAAATCCAGATGCCACTGCGTCCTTAGTCGCACTTCTCGTTATAGCAGCATCGGGAATCAACGTGCCAAATCCCAGCGCGGGTATTTGACCGGCTCCATGTCTTAGCGGAATTCTCTTCGTCCGAAGTTCAGAAGATTGAAGTTCAGGGGATTCCGTCATCGTCACACTTCCAGTTCACAGGATTCAGTCATGATTACACCCCGCGCTATCCTGGCCCCGCCCACAGCCCGCGGTCCAGTCTTGGATGCCCAAGCACAGAAAAAGGCGCATGGTCCGCCTCTGTTATTTTGTGATTGCGCCTAGGATTACCAATGTGGCGAGCGTTGCTACGTGGAGAATCACATGCAGTGTGTTCACGCGGATGCCGTTGCGTTGCGGCAGAAACGTGTGCGTCGCTCCGAACATCACCTGATACCGCGCCACACGCTCTGGCTCTGTGCGAAACAAGTACGGAATCCACCACGCCCTCAACTCGCCCGCGAATAAAAGGCCATAGCTGATCCAGAGCCACCACAGCAACCAGGACGGATAGGCTCTGCCAAGGTAGATGGCGCTGCCAGCTAGTCCAATCGCAAAGGGCGTCAAGCTGATCACCGTCGCAGCGAATAGTTTGCGACCGGGGTTCGCCGCGCGCACTGCTTTCACGTCGTTTAGCGTTCCCAACGGAATCCAGTCGTGCAGTCCCAGAAACAGCACTTGGAAACACTGAAGCGCGAACAACGCGGCCATCGCAGTGGATTGCATGACGGCCCGAGTTTACAACATTTTTTCGGTTCGCCGACTCTGTAAGCTCGACTTGCCGCGCAAGATCCTGGCTAACCGATGAGGTACGGTCCGGAGCCCACCAACACAACGGGCACGGCCCGTTTCTTGCGCACTCTTTTCAGGCCTCGCAGCACGGCCACAATGGCCATTCCGATCCAAGTCGCAACCGAAAAAACTTCTCGCCACCATTCACGGAAGGGCAATCCTTCCTGATAACGCTGAAAAGCCACTTCAGCAAATAAACCCGCGATGAATGCGGCACCTAATCCCGCGTGTGCAGGATTGAACAGTGGCCACACCCAAGGAGAGTCGGTCTTCGTCAGGGATCCTCTTGGCGCAATTTCATCAGTTCTCATGACCAGGAATTTACTCCCAAAGTCATACTTGAGTACAGTGGCGTGTGGCAAAAGCGCCGACCGGCACCGACAGCCCCCCGGATTTCTTTAACCAAGCCCTTTCGGTCTTCCCGAGTGGCTTCTTTCCCTGAGTTTGGTTCGTAATTCACGGCGCTTGTCCGGAGAGACCCATGCAATCACGACGCGTCGCTGCGATTTTTTGCGACATCAGCTTTTATCTGCGCTTCCTGTGGAACACGCAAAGCTTCGGACGAAGAGGACAAGATGGCGGCCATAAAGTCTTGTCCTGGCACGAGCTTGCATGCCAGACATACGATTTCGACAAGCTGAATTCGCTGCACACGCCGGACGGGCAAGGAATCGAGGAATCCTACCCTCAGCCGACCATGCCTGGCTTGGCCCAAAGCTATCAAGGCCTGAGGGACGCGGGAGTCCGCATTGACTACCACCCTCAGGACGCCGTGGCTGAATTGCGAGGCGACGTCGCTTGGGTCACGATTACGCTGCGCAGCATCTGGAAAACGGATACCCCGGTGGGCCGCACTATGCTTGGAGGGGGAGAGTGGCATGCAACGTTCGTCGAGAGCCACGTTCTGGTGAGAACCGCTGAAGGTTGGAAATCATTCTAGGTCATGCCTCGCAGCTTCCCGCTGATTTTGGCGTTGCCGGGTCACCGACTGGAACACGGTGCCATGGAGTTGGCGAAAGTGCCCGAGAACGGCCCCGCGGGCAAAGCAGGACTGAAATCCGGAGATGTGTTGATTGAGTACGGCGGACGGAAGATTGACAGTGACGTGGACTTCGCGGGATTAGTACATGCCTACTCCGAGGGCGAGAGAGTCATGGCCACGGTGTTGCGGGGACACGAGAAAATCACGAAGGAAGTGACTCTCGAGCCGATGAAGTGAGCTTCACTAGGATTTCTAGGATTTCTTTAGCACTTGACAAACGGCTCGTCTTGCCGCAAGAATAATAAAGCTGCGGTTGCGGCGAGTCGGCCGTTTTGCGGTCGCACTAGACACGTGGCGATTTAGGGCAACTTGCTCCACGTAAAAAACTGCTAAAGAGCTGTAGAGTATCCCAGAAGAATTTCTGAGACCCTCCGAGCACTTTGGCACGGAGGGTTTTTTAGTTACCCCCTCCCTGCTGCCCTAACCAAATCCTACGTGATTTGTATGAACGGACCGTTGGTCCGGGCGCGGTGCATCGCGCGAGGAAGGGTTGAACCAATGCCGGAGATCTTTCAATTACGTTGTCGGGAGTGCGGGAAATCCTTCGAAAATTCCCCTCGCTCGTTCTGCGAGGAATGTTTCTCTCCTCTCGAAGTTGCCTACGACTACGATTCCCTCAAGAAAACTGTTCGCCGTGAAAATCTCGCCGGCCGTGACTTCAATATGTGGCGTTATGCGGAAATGCTGCCGCTAAACAAGGACTTTGTCGCACCAAACTCCGTCGGCGGCACTCCATTGGTGCCCGCGCGAAAGCTGGCTGCCCACTGGGGTATCGAAAATCTTTACCTGAAGAACGATGCCGTGTGCTTCCCTTCTCTTTCCTTCAAGGATCGCGTTGTCAGCACCGCTCTCGTGGCCGCTCGCCGGTTTGGTTTTACCACCGTGGGCTGTTCTTCGACCGGAAACCTCGCCAATGCGGTTGCTGCCCAGGCTGCCCAGCGCGGATTTGATGCGTGCGTCTTCATTCCCGCCGACCTCGAGCCCGCAAAAATCCTGAACACCGCAGTTTACGGCGCGCGCATCGTGCGCATCAACGGCAACTACGATCATGTGAACCGCCTTTGCGCGCAAATCGCCGACAAATTTGCCTGGGGCCTTGTGAACGTCAACCTGCGTCCCTATTATTCCGAAGGCTCGAAAACACACGGTTTCGAAATTGCGGAGCAGCTCGGCTGGCGCTTACCCGACAACGTCGTAGTGCCAATGGCCGGCGGCTCGCTCATTGGAAAGATTGCCAAGGCATTCCACGAACTCGTCATTCTAGGCTGGGTGGAACCAAAGCCCGTGAAATTTTTCGGAGCGCAAGCCACCGGCTGCTCTCCGATTTCAGATGGCGTCAAGCGCAACCTCGCTCGCTTCGAGCCGCAAAAGCCAAACACCATCGCGCGCTCCCTGGCCATCGGCAATCCCGCCGACGGGCCCTTCGCCATCAAGCTCATTCGCGAAAGCGGAGGCTGGGCCGAAGATATCTCCGACCCCGAAATCGTCGAAGCCATAAAGCTGCTCGCGCAAACCGAAGGCATCTTTACGGAGACCGCAGGCGGCGTAACCGCAGGCGTGGCGCAAAAACTCATCCAGCAAGAGCGCATCCGCCCTGAAGAAACGACCGTTGTCTCCATCACCGGCAACGGCCTGAAAACCACCGACGCCATCGTCTCGGAATTCCCTGTTACCGAAGCCATCGCCCCAAGGCTCGATGCGTTTGAAGCCTATCTCGAAAGTCAATTTGCCGTGGCTACGGCAGCCAAGTAACGAAAGTTAGGAGACCAGAACAACATGCCAGTCACCATTGAAATCCCCACCGCGTTCCGCCGCTTTACGGACGGTACGCCGAAGATCGACTGTAGCGCGGCGACCATTGCCGACGCGCTCAACGATCTGACGACGCGCTTTCCGGCCCTCTCGCGTCACGTACGCGATGAGCAGGGCCAAATCCGACAGTTTCTCAACGTCTATCTAAATGAAGAAGACATCCGCTTCCTCGGGGGCGAAGGCTGCACCCTAAAGGAAGGCGACCGTGTACTCTTGGTCCCGTCCATAGCCGGCGGGTGCGCCTGACATGTAGCCCCGGCTTTACGCCTGCGATGTGGTGCGGCAAAGCGACCGCGTTGTCCACGGGCGGATTCCAACCGGAGACTTTCTCTGAGAGCCGGCGGAGAGGGTTTCGGAGCCAGCCCAACTTACAGAATCCCTAAGTTATTTAGATGCAACACTTACGAAAATGCAAGAGGTGTGATTTGACACTTGCCAAGCCAAACCTGCACGAAGCAGCGCCAAGGAAGACCAGAAGAAAGACCAGCGCAGCGACAGTGAGTCCAGCCAGCACGACTCATTTGCACAGAGCCGCCGTCTGAGTTCTAATCAGAGTTTTAATCAAAGTTCTAACCAGGGAGATTGCCTTGACCTATTTCGCCCTAATCTACGATCTCGTCGATGACATGGTGAACCGCCGGGTTCCCTACCGCGACGCCCATCTCGGTCTCGCTCGCGACGCCCAAGCTCGTGGCCACCTGCTCCTCGGCGGTGCGTTTAATCCCCCGGACCGCGCTTTGCTCGTCTTCCGTGCCGCCGACCAGGGGCCGGTCGAGGAATTTGTCCGCCAGGACCCCTATGTGGCCAACGGTCTGGTCAAGCGCTGGGAAATCCGGCCGTGGACTGTCGTTGTGGGAAACGAGTAGCCGCCCATGATGATTGCCCGGCTATGGTCCGCTCGAAGCACGAAACCGCAGTACACGCGCTATCTTGAGCATTTCTGGCAGAGCGTTGTGCCTTCGCTGCGCCAGCATGATGGCTACGTATCGTCAAGTGTCCTGGTGCGGCCCTCGGGCGATGCGGTTGAGATTCTGGTCACCACGGTTTGGAAGTCCTTACAGGCAATCGATGCCTTCGCCGGACCCGATCGGGATGCGGCCGTGGTTGCCGGTGAGGCAGCGGCCCATCTTTCGGATTACGACAGGCGTGTAAGGCACTATGAAATCGCCCAGATGGACGGCTTGTCCTTCCAGAGAAACTGACTTTCCTGCGACGCTGACCCGTTTTTGAAATCAGGAAACTTTTTTGGCCTGACCTTCGTACCTGATGCAGAAGGTTCGGAGGCGTGTCCATGCGTAGTCCGGTCTTGGTGACATGCGTGTTTGCCATCTCTCTGGCCACCGTTTCCCGCGCTGCGCAGACGAAGCTCGACGTCAGAGACATTGAAAATCATCCCTTTGCGGCGGATTTCAATTCCGGCGGAAAGCTGCGTCTGAATCTGCGCTCCGGTGGTTTCCACATCGTTGGCACTCAGGACAACAAGATTACTGTCCAAGTCTCCGGGCGAAACGCCTATCGAGCCAGCGACATGCGCGTTCAGTTGGATGGCTCCGCCAGCTCGGCGGACTTAACCGTCAGCGGCGGGCCCAGGGACGAACTGGAAATCACCATCGAAATCCCCAAGAAAACGGGGCTGTTTATCCGCATGCCGGCGGGAAGCCTGGAAGTTCGGCATGTGATCGGCGATAAGGATGCGGAAATGCACGCGGGCGAGATGAACATTGATGTCGGCGACGCAAGCGATTATTCGCGCGTGGATGCATCGGTTTATAGCGGGGATCTGGAAGCGCCTCCCTTCGGCGAATCGCATGGCGGACTCTTCCGTTCATTTCATAAAGAAGGAAATGGTCCATACCGCCTGTACGCTCACGTGGGCGCAGGACAATTGTCGCTGCGCTGATACTTTGGTATCGGTTGCGGCTGAAATTTATCCACTTTTCCTAAATCGCATTTTTCCGCTGAAAACGCAGCCTTTCTACTGTTCTGCACGAAGTTAGTACAGCGAAAGTGGTACGCGCGCATACTGCCTCAAGCAAAAATATTGCAACTTCCGGCGCTGCAAAGTGTTCTAACCTGTATGAGGATAAGGTTAGCCATCTACTGCGCCGCTTCGCTTTTGCTGCTGGCATGTTATGCGCCGGCACAAGCGATGGTTTCCCTCTTTTCGGGCATGCGGCAGCGCTGATTCTCACCCGCCTCTTGTATCCTTCAGCCGCCCGAACAATTCACTAAATTCATTGTCTCCAACGCGAACTAAGAGCAGACTAGCGCCCGCATTTGCGGCCGACGTCGCACGCCCCTGAAGAATGGCGCGACTGGAGACTCTGGAAAATGCCGGGATTGGCAAGCACGGTTCAAGTCACGCCGAATGAGGCAGCTCGCGACAAATTGCTTTACGCGGTCGTCGCCCTGCTGGCGATTTCCGTTTTCATTAATTACATCGACCGGGGCAATCTTTCGATTGCAGTTCCTCAGCTCGTGGACGAACTGCACCTTTCCCCAAAACAACTGGGTATTTTGCTTTCGGCATTTTTCTGGACCTATACGTGGTTCCAGATTCTATCCGGGTGGTTGGTGGACCGTTTTAATGTGAACTGGATCCTGGCGGGGGGATTTTTTGTTTGGACGATGTCCACCGCGGCGACGGGGTTTGTGCACGGATTCGGAATGCTGCTTGCGCTGCGGCTCATTCTCGGCGTGGGCGAGTCGGTGGCGTTTCCTTCGTACTGCAAAATCCTGGCGAGGTGTTGCCCCGAGGTCCTGCGTGGGCGCGCCAACGCGTTCATCATGTCTGGAATTGCTGCCGGGCCTGCGTTTGGGATTTTCCTGGGTGCGATGCTCATGGGGCGATACGGATGGCGATCGTTTTTCATCGCGCTCGGGATGCTTAGCCTGTTGTGGCTGATTCCCTGGATTCAGTGGATGCCGCGCCAGGGCTCGCAAAGCGGCGGATCTGGGGATTCTTCCGCGTCGCGAGCACAGGGTGCCGGAGTTTGGGACATCCTGGAACAGCAGTCTGCGTGGGGAACATTTGGCGGGCTCTTCTCCTACAACTATCTCTCTTATTTCATGCTGACGTGGCTGCCCTTTTACCTGATTCACGAGCGCAATTTTTCCATGCAGAAAATGGGGACAATCGGCGGGCTGGCTTATTTGGCGCTGGCGGTTGCGTCGGTCATTTCGGGCTGGATTTCCGACGCGTGGATCGCGGCAGGAGGAACCCCGACGCGGGTGCGTAAGACATTCACCGTCGTGGGTCTGTTGGTCAGCTCATTCTCGTGCCTGGCCGTCGTGTTCTTGGGCTCCAATTCCCTGCTTGCGACGACTTTCCTTTTCGCGGCTTGCGTGGGCGCGGGGATGTCCAATTCCAATATCTGGGCGATTACGCAAACGCTCGCGGGGCCGCGCGTGGCAGGAAAATGGACGGGCGTACAAAACTTTGTCGGGAATTTTGCCGGACTGATTTCTCCCGCGTTGACGGGTTACGTCGTGGACCGCACCGGGCATTTCTTTTGGGCGTTCGCTGTGGCGGCAGGTGTTTTACTGGGTGGGGCGGTTTGCTTCGCGTTTGTTGTGGGGCCGGTGGTACAGGTGAAATGGGCGCCGCGCAATTTACCCGTGGCACCGTCTGCGTAACGCCGGCTTTATGCTGGCGGGCTTTTGCGGACGCAGGCGATTTGCAAAAGTAGAAGCAAGTGCGGGAGTTAAAAATAAAATCAGACGCAAACCAGAAACGAAAGCAAAAGCAAAAACAAAATCAAAAAACAAAAAACATACCCCAAAATCAAAAGCAAAACGAAGAGAACGGCCGGATAAACCCGCCGCTACACGCGCTCCCAGCGGCCGGTTTCGGCGGAACGGAAGATCGCTTCGATTACCGACATATTTTGTATGGCGTCTTCCAGAGGCACGGGCACATCTCCGTGGCCGCGAATGGCGCGCGAGAATGCGTCCCCTTGAAGCATGTACTGATCGCACGCCGTCATGCTCTCCGTGGTGATGCCGCTGCCGAAGATATCGCCCCCATCGTCGATGTGGATGCGGCAGGGGCGGTCGTTTGGCGCGTTAAAGGGAATTTCGATTTCGATGCGTCCTTTCGTGCCGAGGAATTGCATGCGCTGGTACGGGACGAGTTGCATACTGCATGTGAAAATGGCCTGGCCCGAGGGAAAATCGAGGATTGCCGAAACCAGCCGGTCCGTCTTGAATTCCGGATCCCTTTCCACGAGGCCAATCACACGCGAAGGTTCTTCGCCGAAGATAAAGCGCGACGTGTTGACGGGATAACAACCGATATCCATGAGCCCGCCGCCGCCCCAATCCAAAACATTGCGAATGTTTCCGGCATCGCGGTTGAAGTAGCTGAAGAAACCCGCGATGGAGCGCAGATCGCCGATGCGGCCGCTGCGAATCAGCTCGCGCGTGCGCAGCCACTGCGGGTGCGTGCGTATCATGAAGGCTTCGCCGATTTTCACACCCGTGCGATCGCGCGCATCGAGTAGCGTTTTTGCGTCCGCGACCGAAAGGCCAATGGGTTTTTCGCAGAGGACGTGCTTGCCTGCTTCCGCGGCTTTGATGGACCACGGCACATGGAGGTGATTCGGCAGTGGATTGTAGATGGCCTCGATTTCCGGGTCGGCCAAAAGCTCCTCGTAAGACCAATACGCCTTGGGAATGCGCAACTTGCGAGCGACACTCTCGGCTTTCTTGCCGTCGCGCGACGCAATGGCGACAATTTCGCTCCATTCGCCCTGCTGCATGCCCGGAATCGTTTTCTTAACGCCAATTCCCGCGGTGCTGAGCACTCCCCACTTCACCTTGTTCGGTTTCGCCATCTGACTCCCTCTTGGTTTTCGAGCGCCGCAAAATACTATGAACGATAGCAGCTTGGAAGCTGTATCCTTGCTGCCGTTTCAAACCATTGTCGTCGAGGATCACAAAATGTTCATTTCAACTCCCAAGGACGGCGCTCGTCTTTTGGTCGGCACCGCGATCATTTTTATGTTTGCCTTCCTGGTTGCCGTCAGCCAGCTGCACGCCGCGGCTGCAGAAGACCAAAAAGTGCATTTCGTTTTTACATTTCCCAAGGCGCCGTCCGGGACGGCTCTCAATGGACGCTTGTTGCTGTTGCTTTCGACCGATCCCTCGGCGGAGCCGCGGATGCAGATCAATCTTTCCGAGAAGACCCAAATGGTCTTCGGCTTCGATGTGGAGGACATGCAACCCGCTCAAGCCAACGCCGCTGGCCTAACCGTCGCAGACGATGCATTTTTCGGCTATCCAGTCCGGCATCTTCGGGACGTGCCCCCCGGCGAATATTACGTGCAAGCGGTGCTGCACCGCTACGAAACATTTCATCGCGCCGATGGCCACACAGTGAAACTCCCGATGGACCGCGGCGAAGGTCAGCACTGGAACCTTGCGCCGGGCAATCTCTACAGCACGCCGCAGAAAATTGTCCTAGCCGCGGGAGCCGCGCCGATCCGCGTTGTCCTCGACCAGGAAATTCCTGCCATCGGAGCACCGAAAGACACGAAATTTATCCGGCACATTAGGATTCAATCAGCACTGCTGACAAAATTCTGGGGCCGGCCGATGTACATCGGCGCTGCCGTCCTCGTTCCGGATGGTTTTGACGAGCATCCGCAGGCGCATTTTCCGGTGATGATTTTCGAAGATCATTTTGTCGAGGACTTCGAGGGCTTTCGCACAGAACCACCCGATCTGAGCCTTAAGCCGGACTATAGCGAGCGCTTCCACATTTCCGGCTACAACCGCATCCAGCAGGAAGAAGCGTACAAATTCTACAAGCAGTGGACGGCGCCGAACTTCCCGCGCTACCTGGTGGTCAAACTCCAGCATGCGAATCCTTACTATGATGATTCCTATGCCGTAAACTCCGCGAATCTAGGCCCTTATGGAGACGCGATCGAAACGGAGTTGATTCCTGCCATCGAGAAGGCGTTTCGCGGAATCGGACAGGGATGGGCGCGCTTTCTGTACGGCGGGTCCACCGGCGGATGGGAATCCATCGCCGTCCAGATGTTTTATCCCGACCACTATAACGGCGCGTTTATCGCATGCCCGGACCCGATTGATTTTCATGCATACACGCACGTGGACCTTTACAACCAGAAGAACGCGTTCTATCACGAAGGACCACACACGCGCATCGCGCAGCCAGGAATGCGCAACTACCTCGGCCAGACTCTCATTTCCATCGAAGCGAACAATCAATATGAGCTAGCCCTCGGCTCGCACTCACGCTCGGGAGAACAGTTTGATATCTGGCAAGCCGTGTATTCCCCAACGGGGTCTGACGGCTACCCTGTTCCCATCTTCAACAAAGAGACTGGAGAGATTGATCACGCCGTTGCCGCTTACTGGAAGGAACACTACGACCTGACCGCCATCCTGCAACGGGACTGGCCTACGCTTGGGCTAAAGCTGCGAGGCAAACTTCATATTTACTGTGGAAGCGCAGACAATTATTTTCTGAACGACGCGGTCTATCTGGCGGAGGATTTTCTGAAAAGCGCGACGAACCCGCCCTACGAGGGCGAAGTGAAATATGGCGACCGCGCAGAGCATTGCTGGAACGGCGATCCCACCCTGCCCAATTATCTTTCGAGGCTGCATTACAACACGCAGTATCTGCCAAAGATATTAGAGCGCATTCAGACCACGGCTCCGGCAGGCGCGGATCTGACGAGCTGGCGCTACTGAATTCGGTTGGGAATAAAGCGAATCGATCTGACGCTGGGTAGAGCCGACCTGTCACAGAGTAGTCTTTTCAGAGTGTCTTTTCACAGCAAGCTTAATTGATTGCTTTCCAGTGCGAGCAGTTTCTTCTTGAGCGGGATGCCGCCGCCAAATCCCGTTAAGTCGCCGTTGCTGCCGATGACGCGATGGCACGGAATGATGATGGGAATGGGATTGGAGCCGTTCGCGAGGCCGACCGCGCGAGACGCTTCCGGTTTCCCGATGCGCTTTGCTAGTTGTCCATAGCTCACCGTTTCGCCGTAAGGAATCTTTTGCAGATTGCGCCAGACGAGCATCTGAAATTCCGTGCCATCCAGGACGAATGGCAGGTCGAACTCTTTCCGCTTTCCTTCGAAATAGGCTTGCAACTGCCGAATTACTTCATTGAACGGGGCCTTGTCCTCAACCCAATCGCGCTGTGGCGATTTTGGCCGTCTGCCGCTTGCGAAGTGCACGAGGCGAAGACCGTTCTCGTCCCCGGCCAGGAGCAATGGGCCGATAGGACTCTTCATGGTGGTGTGGAATGTCGTACTCATTTAAAAATCTCGTTCCGCGTCTCCACCCTGCTGGGCCCTCCCGGGCCCTAGTGCGCCGCCCTACCATCCGCTGTGGCTGTCGCGTAAGGACTCTGTGACCGATAGCGTTTCTCGAACTCTTCTCGCGTGCATAAGGTGCGAATGTCGGTGATGCGGTCGACGGCAAGAATACCATCGAGATGATCGATCTCGTGCTGCAATAGCTCCGAGAGATCGCGTTCTTCGCCGGCACGGACGGTGTGCCAGTCGCCGTGCAAATCCTGGTAGCGTGCAGCAATCTCGCGGTGCCTTTCCACCTGCATGAAAATAGAGAGAAAGCTCAGGCAGGCATCCCAGACGACCATTTTATCGGTGCTGCGCTCGATAATCTCCGGATTCACAAACGGCCAGGGCGTAGCCCCGGGCAATTGCAAAAATATGACGCGGAGATTCACTCCAATTTGGGGAGCGGCAATGGCCCGGCCATAACCGGTGGTTCTTCTCCAGTGAGCCAGAGTGTCGGCAAGATCCGCAACGACTTCGCGAACCTCCGGAGCGCCGGGATCCTCGACCGGCCGCGCAATTTCCCGGAGGCCGGGGTCGCCCAGTTGTAAAATCGTCCGAATCGCCATCCGATGCACCCTTTCTATCCGAAATTGATTCTAACCTGTCGTTGGTCCGAATCCAGCTTTCTCAGGAAAATCGGAAAATTCACTTGAGGTTAAACTCCACGTAATGTTACAGTTTGCGGGTCTGAGGGGACGCGAAAGCGACTTTCGCAGCGTGGCCAGCCGCAAAGAGCGTTGTTGGGGACATTCATGAAAAAAGAGACCGGTTTCTCGCTGATCGAGTTGCTCATCGTCGTCGCCATAATCCTGATAATTTCTGCCATCGCAATCCCCAACTATCTCAGGTCGCGCATGCAAGCCAATGAAGCTTCCGCGGTTGGCTCCGTGCGCATGATCAACACAGCGGCGGTCAGTTATTCTTCAACCTACGTGGACGTTGGCTTTCCCACTGCTATGAGCAACATGGGCGGCGCAAATCCGTGCTCTGCCAGCACCACCACGGCGTGCCTTCTGGATGATACGCTCTCGCAGGGAACCAAGAGCGGCTACTTCTTCACCTGGACAGGAGACGGCGCGACGCCGTCCGTCGCCTACACGCTGACGGCAACGCCTCTCGTGGTGGGAAGTTCGGGGCAGCGGATGTTCTGCACCGATCAAGTGGGCGTCATTCGCTTCGACTCATCCGGCGCAGGCTGCACTGCGGCAAGCGCTCCAGTCCAATAGCCGTCAACGCTCCAAGACATCCTTGTAGGCGTTCAGTGCGATCTTCTTCGGTTGCTTATCCAGAGTAAAGTCCATCGTCCTCGTGGAATTGCCAATGACCTCAGCCTGGCCGATGCGGGTCATTCCATTGCCATAATCGGCGAACATCGGTACGAACATCACGAAGTGCTCATCCACTTCGCTTTGCGTAACCTCTGCATGCACTTTGATTTTTCCTTCTTCGGCCGGCTTCATGTCGTATTTGAAGCTATACCGCGGAACCTGTGTTCCGTACACCCACTCGTTGAAAAACCAGTCCATGCGTCCCTTCTGAATGTCTATCTGCTTGGTTAAATGTTTTTCCACGATAGCCTTGAACGATTCGGTCGAAGCCGGGGCGTTCCGATGGCTGTCCATAAAATCGTGCATCATGTCCATGAAAACCTGATCGCGGTTACCGGACGTCGCGGCGTCGTCCCACATCAGGGAGCGCAGCATCAGCAGCACATACGCGCCCTTGGAATAGGTCACGCCCTGGTATGCCCGTGGGGACTTAGGCGAAATCAACCGCAAACCCAGCCACAGCGGGCCGGCGTCGTTTGGAGAAATGCCGTAATTATTTTTTTCGAGGATGCGCTTTCGCTGCCGTTCCCAGAAATCGAGGTAGTCTTTTCGCCAGTTTCCCGGCATGGCCTGCTGCAGGAACAATCCCGCGGCAAATTCGGCGAACCCTTCCGAGAGCCATTGGTCATGATAAGAAGCCCATCCCACGGCGTGCCCGAACCACTGATGCGCGACCTCGTGCGGCGTCACTTCCTGCACGAAGCCGTCGAACTTCGCATCGATTCCGCCGAACAGCATCCATCTTTGCGTCGAGTCGATGTACGCCGAAATCGGCAAGTACACCAAATTCGGCCACGATTGTCCGAAATTGAAGTTTGGTTGTTCGGTTATGTAGACATTCTCGTAGGGGCCTTTGCCAAAATACAGGGTACACACCTGCATCTGGGCGCGCGCCTGGTCCAGCGCGTACTTGGTCATCGCGGAGGGGGCCATGGAAGCGAGGAACGCACTGTGTTCATACGGCTTCAAGCTATCCGGCAATTCCGTCAAGTAGTACCCGGAAATTTCGTAGTGCGTGATGGTGTCGGGAAAATCCATCTTTTTGTACTCGCCAATATTGAAGCCCGCGGTAGCCACCGGCACTGGCGTCACCCAGTGCGTAACCGCGAAACCTTCCTCGGTTGTTTGCCCGACCAGCTTGCCGACGCTAATCACGGTGTCGGCATGCGGGACCTTAAAGGTGAGGTCATACAGGACTTTTTCTCCGAAACCATTGACGTTCGGATACCATGACTCCCGCGCGCCTACATAAAAGCTCCCGTTTCCTGCGTTGTAGAGGACCTTGTCGCCCTGGTACTCCACAATGATCGAATGGTCTTGCCCCAGCGGCGGAGCCTCGTCGAGCACGGCGTAGAACGATCCGTCCCCTTTTCGATTTTCCTGGATGAAATGGACATCGCGGCCGTTCTGGTCGGTGACGCGCGTGACACGAAGGTTGGGCAGAAGTCCGAATTTGATAACGCGTTCGCCGGCGATGAGCGGCTCCAGAGTAATCGTCGCGCGGCTGAAGAGGTGGTCGTTCTTCGCGATAACCGTCTCAATGTTGTAGCGCTTCGTTGCAAAAAGCCGCCTGTCCTCGCGAGAGTTGGCGGTGCCCGCCTTGATCTCGGAAAGCAAATGATCGGAGTACCAGACGCCATCGTTCATCCCGCCGCCGTCCACGTTGATGAGGGCAACTTCCTCCGGCGAATCCAGTTGCTGCAAGGCCCCGACACGCGTGCGGATAAAAAAACGTACGTCCTTGTGCTGCGCTCCATGCATGTAGGCGTTAATGAACAAAGGATGGCCGGGATTGTAGACAGCGGCGAGCATGTCCGCGTCCACGTTGTCGATCGTTTCGCCCTGCAAGATCGCTTCCGTGAAGCCTTCCGGGATTTCATTGCGGTGGCGGAGTTTGTCTTTCCAGTGCCGCAAAACGGCGTCCGCTTCGGCCGGCGTTTCCGTCTTCGCGCCAAAAGCAGCCTGGACTCGTGGGTAGAGCTGGCCCGTGAATCGAAACACCACGTCCGAAAAATCTTCCTCGGCGGTTGGCCCACCTGAACGCCGAGTCATCTCCGCCGTGTCAATTCCGGGAGGGGGCTTAAGCGTGAAGTGTCCCTGGCCAACAAAAATAGCGCCAATCACAGTATTGTTGACAGGCGCGAGCAGAGTGATCGTGCCCGATTTAAACACGAAGCGGCCGACATCCAGGGTCATCGTGTAGTTTTCCACGCGATACGAGTCGCCGAGGCCGATGTCCCGCAATTGGCGGTAAGCGGGATCCGAGTTTGCGTATGCCAAGCTCTTGTCGGTGACGGTGACGCTGGTTTGCTGCGTGGCAATCTTCAAACTGATGGCGATGTCTGCGGTTCCGCTGAACTCCACTGTGGTTTCAAAGTTGTCGAAACCGTCTTTCGAAACCTTGATGGAATATTTTCCCGCGGGCAGATTAGGGGCGCTGAACTTTCCGGTTTGATCCGTCGTGACCACAACGAGCGGCGCCGCGGCTCCCCCGCTAATTTCCACGCGCGCGCCGGCAACAACTCCACCAGATGAATCCTTTACCGTCCCAGAAAGCGTATCGGCGCGGGCCGTAGAGGCGAGGCCAGAACCAAGCAGCGCCAGCATCACCGTGTAAAGGAAAGGTATCAACAGAACGGAACATCGCCCGAATCGCCGGCTTTGCTGAACGTTGCATATCATAGACCCTAACTTTACTACAAAACGACGTTACATCGCCGTAGTGGATACACGAAAACACTCGGCTCGATACACGATTACCTCAATTGTTCGCAGAGCGGTCTGGAATTCTAATGGTGTTCGGAGGGTGAGCCCCCGCCGCATTCAGCAAGGTGCCTTGGATGGTGCTGAATTTCAGACAGCGGGCGAAAACATCATGCTAACCATTCTCGTTGTCGTTTTGCTTTTGATGGCTTTGGGCGCACTGCCAACATGGCCCCACAGCAAGAGCTGGGGATACTACCCCAGCGGCGGGCTTGGCTTGGTTGTCCTGATCTTGGTGATTTTATTGCTCATGGGCCAAATCTAAGCACGCCATGCAGCCTGCATTTGCCTGCGCTTTTCCCATCACTTGTCCTACAAGAAGCACTGTATGGACCAACTGTTTGCCATTGTTTAAAACATAGGTCACTGGAAACGGTTTCATGGGGGATTTAAATTGCCCACGCCAGCTCAGCTTCCGATAACTCGGATCCACACCCACGCCACATGCTGCCCGTCTTGTGGCAACCATCACTTCTGGCGGTCCCGTCCGCGGGGTGTGATGGAACGCTTCCTTCTGCCGGTGGTGCAAGTCCGGCCGTATCGTTGTACGCGTTGTTACGACCGATTCTATAGCCGGAAAGCCGCCGAGCGAGGGTCCAGATAAATCCGCTATCTTGCGGAGGAAGCGCAAAAGGTGCCTAGTGCGCCCGTACGTTTCATGGGTTTATCCCTGGCGGCAGTTATGGTTTAGACGGAGGGAGTCAGCATTTTACTTTTGAGCGGCTCCTTTTGGCGTCCCGCCCTGAGGGCCATGAATTTGGCACAGCGGGGGCAGTCTTGGCCTTTCTTCTGGATATCGTATTGCTCTCCCGGCTGTACGAGCCTTGTAGCGGCCAGTTCAGCGGCAGAAAGGTTGGGGAAGCACTCCCAATCCAGATTATCGTTGGACCATAGAATGTGGTAGTGAACAGCCTGTGGAAAATCATCCCAAGCGACTTGAATAGACATATTTTCCTTCCTTTGCGCATGGCTTCGCAAATAAGCATAAAAAAGAGATAGACGATCGAGTTGACACTGGAGCTATGCGTAGTACCGAACGGTGCGAGTCTACGAGAATCCGTTCTCGGCAATCTGTTCAATCTTGCACACACATATGAGCGGCTCATATTGACCCCAGAGCGACGAAAACGGTCCGTGGTTCTCAGGCCTGAACCAACACAGGTCCTTGTTCTTGCCGGAGTCGCCTCCAGCATTCTTGTTTATAATCAACAAATGGGCTTTTCGTTTGAGGTTGATGATGAGCAGAAGACCGCTCGTTGGTCTCTGACTGGCGAAGTCACGGACGCTTCGTTCCGCGAAAGCCTTCGGATTGTAAACGGGATTTTAGTCGGGCTAGACCTGAGGGGCGGCATCATTGATTTCACGGGAGCCACATCCTTCGGCGTGTCGGAAGATTCCCTAACACAACTTGCACGAACGAACCCCGTTTTGCCTCGCGAAATGCTGCGGCTGATCGTAGCTCCCGAGGACCATGCTTTTCGAATGTCGCGAACATTCGTCGAACTGAGCGAGGTAGCACGGCCAAATATCTTCGTGGTCCGTTCTATTGACGCGGCGAATCACATGCTTGGCATCCGGTCGCCACAATATAGAGTGCTGGCTTCATCGGATTAAGCCCACTATTCTCCATGCTAGCTTCCGTACGACGCGGCGAAGAAAAGGCGTTCGTCTTTAGTGGGGCACAGGAGTTAAGAGTTTCATCCCGAGACGATATCACCCGCCCACTGCTGGAGCAACTGACTGCCGTTGATTCCCTTCCGTTCTCACAACGCATTACGGCTCGCCAGAGGTCTCGATACTCGCACTCTGAACCCCGAGAGATACATAACTCCATATAACGGGCAATGATCGCACGTTCCGCTAGCACGATCGGCGGTCTTGATCTGGTCGGATCGACTTCGATCAGAGCTGCAGCGTAGGGCTTGTGCCACTTCTCATAAGCAAGAACGTCTTCGAGTTCTGACATGAGACACCTTGCTCATCGGGAAGAACCAAACGGCGGGATGAGAAATACAGTCCGGCTCCCCAGCCATGAAAATCAGGCCTGTATCTCTCAATCTCGCCGTACTTTGGAAACATTAAAAGACCGCCGAAAGTGTGCGCTGTTCACTTTTGAACAGGCCGTTCTGCCTGAGGGAGGTGTATCTCGGTTGTTGTCGAAGGAACCGTTTATCTATACAAGTAGTTAAATGTTGTTAGAGTCTAGATATATGAACTATATCGGTAAAACCCACATAAGCATTGATGAGTTGTGGCGCTCGGCGAGAAGTACACGGAGGCAAGGATCTCTGCGCGCGTCCGGTAAAGCCGCTTGGACGTAGCCGGCCGTGGTTGCGGCGGACGCGGGCCCTATGCAAATTCAATGGTGGGAAGGAACGGTGTTGGAGTGCGCGGAGACTGTGCCACAGAGCGCAACACCTGACACGATGGGGCAATCTGTTGGCTGCGGCAACAAAGTATCTTGAAAAGCGTGACGGAAGACGCTGAACGAAGAGATCTGTTCGGTGAGAAGGCGGAGAGGTACGGACCGTGCCGAGGCACGCGAGGAACTCGAATTGCAGAGAGTGAGTTCATGCTGCGGCGGTGACCAGCGGCGGAGAGCGGAGTTGGATTTCGGCCGCCGTCAGCCGTTCGACGACCTTCATGGGGCCACCACACTTGGAACAGCGCCAAGGACCGTGCGCGTCTTCCGTGGAAGCAAGGTGTTGTTCAGCTTGCGATTCTTGGGCTGAACCCAACAAGTGAAAGCAAAGCGGCAGGAGCGTTTTGCGCCGCCGGTTGGCCAGAAAGCCGAAATTCTGGATGCGCACGAAGCCTTGCGGAAGGATGTGCAGCAGGAAGCGACACAGAAACTCGTCGACCGATAGAGGCAGCGGCTTCTGTTTGTCGTGGTCAGCGGAATCACGCCAGCGAAAGGTAACTTGGCCATCGCCGAAGGAGACCAGGCGATGGTTGGAGATGGCCACGCGATGGGTGTAGCGGCCCAGGTATTGCAGCACATACTCCGGGCCACCGAAGAGACGTTTCAAATAGACCACCGAGTCGTGCCGGTACAGGGGTCGCAGTCAGGCAGCAGAGATTTTGGGTTGCGCAAGAAGCTTCAGATCTCCCGCGCAGCGGAGCTGGCCATTCTGGAAAGCCTGCTCGAGAACGTCGACGAACTTGCCGCGAAAAACTTTCTGCAGCACTTTCTTGGGAAGAAAGTAGTTGTCTCGTCAGCGAATCCAGCGGGTGTGATCGAGGGAGAGACCGCCGGCAGGAACGACACAATGACGGTGGGGATGAAGTTTGAGTTGTTGGCTCCAGGTGTGCAGCACGCTGAAGAAGCCAATCTCAGCGCCGAGGTGTCTCAGATCGCGAGCGACTTCCAGAAGGGTGTCGGCACTGGTGCGGAACAGGAGATCGTAGAGGATCTTCTTGTTCTGCAGAGCCAGTGGCGCCAAGCGGCTGGGGGGGGTGAAGACCACGTGCAGGTAGCGGGTCGGGAGAAGTTCACGTCGACGCGCGGCGGAAGGAGTTATGCCCTAGCATGACAGTTTTTCCGTCATTTTCCCGCCTTACTTAGTGGGGGAATAGATCCCCGGACTGGAAAGCAACTACGTGGGTATGTACCTCTTCGGATGGATCAGGATCCGAAGCTGGAGCGAGGTCCGAAAGATCGATCTGGGAGAGTCCTTATGTTGAAAACAGTGGCTAAAACGTCGAGACGCTGTGAATCTCGTCTAGAAATATCGGATGGGGTCTGGATCCTCTGGTGCTGCAGTGGTCGTGAAATGGTTTCCACAGTGCAAAACATCAGTCCAGGAGGTCTGTTTGTTGAATGTGCAAGTCCCAGGCCTTTCGGAGCAACGGTGGAGGTGTATTTTTTGGTCCCTGATGGAAAGATCGCTGGTGAGGCTGTCGTGAAACACAGCCAAACCGGGCGTGGAATCGGATTGAGCCTCACAAGGATACTGGAAACGGATCGCTTGCGCATGGTCGGCTTGATCAAGAGGTTGCGCAATGCGTCCCTGAAGCCAAATCCTCACCGTCCAGGTGGGTGCTAACTGCCAGCCTTCCGATTTGGACGGTTTGATACGTGGATTGTTTCCGGATGTCCCCGGATAGGCGCCCAATAGCACCGGTCCGCACGGATAGTGCAGCCGTCAGTTAACGCGGCCCATTAGAGAAGCAACATCCACGGCACTATTACAGCTTGGCGAACTCTGCTTTCGCTTGCTTGAGAATGGGGACGTCGGGATCGGCGTCTTTCCAGAGATTGAGGAAGGTTTGATACGCAGGTTTTGCTCTCGCGGTGTCGCCCAAAAGGGCGTAGGCGCGGCCCATTTGAAGATGAGCCAGCGATCCTGTCACGAAATTTTGCACAATGCCCTGGTGGTCGAGCAGCTTCTGGAACTCGGTGGCTGCGGCAGTGCCATTGTGAGTAAGTAGATAGGCTTGGCCGCGCAGGTAGGCTGGGTACAAATAGTTGATGTATCCATCGGCGAGGCCCAGTTCGTAGGTGGCTGTCGGCTCCAGCCCCAGGAGGGCGCGGGAAGGCTTGTTGTTGCTGATATCGATGGCAGCTTTTAGGCTCGGCAACCAGTAGAGCTTCATTAGGTTATTGGTTGGATAGGTCTTCTCCATTTCCTTACACAACGCTTCCGCGCGGGAAGCATCGCCAGCGCGAGCTAGAGCGAGTGCTGCGATCACCTCAACGTCCCTGCCGGGCGACAGTGCCAAAGCCTTCGCGACTTCTCGCCGTGCTGCCCCACCGTTGCCCAACTCGGCCTCTCGAAGCGCGGCATTGACCTGCCACAATGCCGCTTTTTCTTTAGAGTCGCTGCGAACCGCGGAGTCCAGCGCTCGTCGCGAGTAGTCCCGCGCCCTCGTCATCCGTCCGAAATAAGCTTCCGTATCCGACTGCATCGACAACAGTATGTCTTCAATTCCCGGCTTACCAGCACCCCAAGCGACCTGCTGCCCCATCTGCGCGGCATCTCCCCGCAGAAAGGCGAGCGCGTATATCTGCTGGTGCAGATTCCCGCTATCCAAGCCGCGTCGGAGTGCATGATCGAACACGACCTTCGCTTCATCCAGCCGGTTCAGGAACAGGTATCCTACCCCCAGGCCCGAATAGCTCAAGACGGCATTAGGCGCCAGACGCATGAGGGTCTGATATTCCGCGAGAGCTTTGTCATATTGCCCTGTGTCGTGGTAGAGCTGGCCCAGCGTGCCGTGGGGACCGGGGTCACGAGGATATTCAGCAATCCACAGTTCACAGGTCTCGACCTCCTTGTCCAGTTCCCCCCTGGCCCGAAAATAGAACTCCGTGATGCGCATTTTTTCCCGTTCGGTTACGCGGTCGCGCAGTTGGTACGCCTTGGTCGCGTACTCCAGCTGCACTGACGGTTGCAGGAGGTTGCCGTAAATAGTTGACAACATGGCATAAGCCATGGGGAAGTCCGGATCAAGTTGAATGGCCTGCTTAAAAAACGGAATGCTCGGCGCGTCTCCTTCCTGGTACCAGACTTTCATGCCCATGCTAAAGTTTCTCAGGGCTTCCAGTGAAGATGTGGTCGCCTCCATTGGAACATTGAACTTCTGCACAGAGGGCAGCGACTCTCCGAGCTTGCCGCGTAGACTGGACGAGATGCGGCTCAACGTTTTCAGGACATCTTCCCTGCTTTTGGCCTCGCCCTGTTCTTGGGCGAGATTGTCACCCGCGTTGCAAGCGAAGGCATTCAAATTCAGCAGGTAATGGTCGCCCAACCGGGATATCGTCCCGCCCAGCAGAGCCTTGCTACCCGTACGCACGCAAAGCTCCTGGCCGATGTCCATCGTAATGCGCTCGTTTGCGGAACGGCCCATCATGCAAGGTCGCGCTGATTCTCCGGTCGGAAACAATGTTCAGGAAGGGAGATTGCTCCAGTTCCACGGCGAGTGCCTGCTTCAGGGTTTCGTCAAAGACGGCGTCCCCCGTCTTGTTGTCGAAGTCGGTGAGGACAACGGTGTCTTTCTCTGTCAGTTTGGGTTCTCGGTGGGTGCCTGAGTATATCCACCAAGTTAGAAAGGCCGCGGCAGCGACGGTTAGGAATACGATCATTGAACCGCCTGCTGAAGTCAGCGCTCGCCAGACGGATCGCAACCGTGCCCGATGACAAGTTCCTTTGTTGAAACAGCTCGGCCTGATATTCACGAATGTGCCGCGGACCCAAGCGGTCCGGAGGACAGTTGAACCGTCGAGCAAAATTTTCGACGGTGTAGATGTAGCTGCGTATGGTATCTTCAGAATAATTACGACGCTGGAGATCTTCCAGCATCAGTTTACGTAGATGGGTCACGGGGACCTCCTGTGACCCAAACTTATCTTAGCTCTAAGG
>Ga0181537_10001465_pt1 | contig 21768 bp, 17 predicted proteins | sample PEATcosm2014_Bin_39_FD_119765 | JGI IMG/M metagenome (GOLD analysis project Ga0181537, IMG submission 119765) | Peatland microbial communities from MTU Mesocosm Facility, Houghton, MI, USA - PEATcosm2014_Bin23_10_metaG | ecosystem: Environmental > Terrestrial > Soil > Wetlands > Peat | place... | reverse complement strand
GGTCGGGTGGCCCCCGGTGATTGCTCCCCGGGGGCTCCCACAGATCCGGACTTGCAGATTTCCAGCATCCGGCTCCTTGACCTAAGGCTTTGCTGCGCGACCATAAACACTGTGAACGACTCGTGGCGGGGCTAAAGGATAGCGTTGCAAGACTTGCTTGAACCGCTCCCAGGTCATGTGCGCCCGATGGTTACGACGGTTCAGCCATTTGCGCCACGCCCGTTCTGCCATGCGCAGATACCGACCCAGTGCGCGGGCATTACCCGTTACCCCATAGTACGCATAGTGACCCCGCAGCTTGCGATTGAGCGCCTCGTACTGCACCGCCAGCGGTGCGTGCCGGTTCGCCCGGCACCACTGCGCCAGGCGTTTGACCGCCCGACCGAAGCGATTCTTCGCTGTCTTGCGTTTTACTATCCAGCGCCCTTTCCGTGAGCGTGCCCAGAAGTGAGTGAACCCCAACATGTCGAAGCTGCAGTCGGTGGGTTGATCTTCGTCCCGGCCGCGATGACACAACCCAGGATTTCGGAACTCCACCAACCGTGTCTTCTCGGGATGTAAGGTTAGACCGTACCGCGCAAGTCGCTTGCCCAGCACCGCGATCACTCGCCGCGCGTCCTCTTCATACTCAAAGCCCAGCACTGCGTCATCGGCGTAGCGGACCACAAACGCCCGCCCGCGAAGCCGCGGCTTGACCTCGTGGATAAACCACCGGTCCAGGACTTCATGCAAGTAGAGATTGCTCAGCAAGGGGCTGATCACCCCGCCTTGCGGTGTGCCCGCATCCGGGTACCACACCGCTCCGTCTTCCATGACGCCCGCGTTCAACCACTTCCCAATCACTCGTCGTATCACTCCGTCGCGCACCCGTCGGTCGAGAAAGTCGTGCAAATGGTTCCGGCTCACCGTATCGAAGAAGCTCTGGATATCCAGATCGATTACCCAGCCACCCTGGATTCCCGTCAGCCCTTTCCATAGAGCCTCCAGGGCTTGATGCGCCCCTCGACCCGGTCTGAATCCATACGAGCAATCCATAAAGTCTTGCTCATACACCGGCTCCAGCACCATCAGCACCGCCCGCTGCAGGATTTTGTCCTCCAGCGTCGGTATGCCGATTGGACGGGTCTTGGAACCCGCACCCTCTTTGGGGATATGCACACGGCGCACTGACGGCGCCCGGTAGCTCCCCGTCTTTAACTGCTCCAGCAGCCCCGTCAGGTTCGCTTCCAGTGCCGCCTCGTACTCCTGCGCCGTCATTCCATCGACGCCCACGGCCCCGTCCTTGCGCGTACGCCGATACGCTTCGTGCAGCCACTGCAGATCAATATGATGCGCCAGCGTCGTCCATACCATCGATGGCGACTGTCTCGACTGTTGCGCTATCTTCTCTTGTCGCGTTGAGATGTCATTGAGGCCCGAAGTCCCCATCATCTTTCCCTCAAGAAGTTCCTTAAGTCCTCCGGCGCCTTCCCTCCACAGGGTCCCCTCGGTCAGGTTCCCCCGCTTCCTCGGTACTATTCACCGGCTCCGACTTCTCGTGACCCGTCCGGCGCCGCTTCGTTACCTTCGCGCCCGCCGTACCCCGATTCGCGTCTCTTGTCGCTACCGCCATGGACGCCACGGCCGTCCGCCTTGGGCCACTTCTTCAGCGCTGCCCTGCGCGCTTATTGATCGAGGAGATCCCGAGAGCTCCCAGGTTCCTGTAAAACCCTTGCCTGCATGCCCTGCTCTTCGACCCCGGCAGATCAAGCGCACCTCGCCATGTCAGTGCGTTCGATGCAGCCTTCCGCTCAGAAAACGGCGTCGGCTCCGCAATCAGTTTCATTTCGGGGCTCGATCACACGGCCTGCACGCCCCCTGTGTACGCCTCGCAGCCGAGATCACTCTCGCACCACGCAACACTCGGTCCCGGCTGGTGGCTAACCTTTACCGGGGCAGGACTTACACCTGCGAGTCCTCACAGAAGGTTTCGATATGTCATTCCTTCACATACCATCCTCCTTCTCCAGGCTTAACCTGGCGCACTTTCCGCTGAAACGTCGGCGGCGTCTTTCGCGGCGTCTTACGCGGCATCGTCGGCGGCGTCGCGAGAGCGCTCGACCTGCTGGCACAGCACCCATACCCCAAGGTCGTAGTCCATCCGCTCCCCGCGCCAGCGCGTTGCGGCGGTATTCTCGTCGATCTTGATGCCAAGTTTAGAATGTGCCCGTCCTACGTCATCCCAATTGTACGCCGGGGACGTCGTGCTGCGGATCAAGTCGAATGGGCGGCCGTCGGGATGGAGGAAGCGCCATCCGCCGCCGGGCAATACCACGACTTTGATCTCGCCCTCGTGCACCAAGCGATGGTGCAAGCGGCATAAAGTTATGAGATTGGACAACTTCGTTTCGCCGCCATCGGCCCAATGCTCAATGTGGTGCGCGTCCACGTAGCGTTGGTGTGTGCAGCCGGGGAAACGGCAACCCGCATCGCGGCTATTGAGCGCGCGGCGGATCGCAGAGGGGATGGTGCGCGTCTTGCGTCCTACGTCGAGCGGTTCACCACTCGCACTCTCGAGTACTTCGATCATGCTGGCATCGCAAGACAGGCGGCGCACCGTCTCGGCGGGTATGGATGGCCCTTGTTCGATTTCACAGCGGCCGACGGTATGGTGATGCAGGGTGTCCGCGTCCACGTGCACGACGACCTGGAAGCGATCCGCCGGATTCGATGTCGTGGCGGTGTTGGCGAGATAATTCTCCGCCACCGCGGCAAGCGCATCGGCGCGCCGCTGCTCGAACGGGATTGAATACTCTTGGACCTCCATGGCCGCGTCGAGCGCTTTGATCAGCAGCGCGCCGGCCGGCGCCGGCAGTCGGGCCTTGAGCATCAAGCTGCCATCGTCCGCGAACCAATAGTTCACTGCGCGATTCGCGTGCTGCTGCGCCTCACGCGACAACTCTGCGGCCTGCTGCGCTCGGCGAAAGCCGCGCACCAGAGTCTCGACGTGGTGTGCAGTGCCATGCAAGGCGATCATGAGCAAGGCGTCTTCGGTCGCATGGCAGGCCACTCGCGAGAGTGCCCTGACTTTGGAATAGCTCAGTTCGCCGCGCGACATGGATGCCGCGATCTTGGGCAGGCCAACGAGTGCATGGGCGACGCGAACTTTTTCGCGCGCGGCACCCAGATTCAAACCGCATTTGAAATTGAGCCAGTGCGCGCAAGAGGGTAATTTGCCGTCCGACCATCCCTTGCGGCGATCGAACTCGGCGATCAGTGTAAGCCAGCGGTAATTCGCGGCGTTCAGTTGCCCTGCAAGTTCGGTGATTTGCGCTTCCAATTCATCCAACGAAATGCATTCGATGACTGCGGTTGAGCCGACCATTGTACGATTCCCATATCTGTTTATGTATCCAGTAGTGTATATAAATTCAGCCGTGCGGTCACCGCCGATTTTCATAGGTTTTTCCATCATTTCTAGGTACTTACATCACTTCTGGTAGCATCCGAAGGATGAGCTGGTGCGCCGAGCAGTACGTGGCTTTCGAGGATGAGCGGACCAAGAGCCCGAGCGCGTCACCGGCGGCCCCAACCCGGGGGCTCGTCGGCGCTGCTTCAGCGCACCCGGCGAAACCGATAAGACCGCTATTGCTTCAAGCCGGTTGAATATGCCAACGAGGCCTAACACTTCCTTACAAGCGGTAACAGACTGCTCACAGCTGTCTATTTCGCTCTATGCAATTATCGACGATAGCGCTTTGAGGATTTACTGGAGCCTTCATGGAAGGAACGCAGGTAACCGTTCTGCTCATCGTTTTGAGTGCAACCTGCACAGTTACGCAGGCAGTCGCAGATGATCTCTTGGGTCTTTATGTCGGGGCAGCGTTTGGGGGTTCTCATCTCAGAAGCGAGAAGTATGTACAAGGGGATACTGACTATAGCTCCCTGCTCGAAGGACACCATGGCGCTTGGTATGTGGCCGCCGGCATACGACCGTTCAAGCCGCTCGGGCTGGAATTGCAATATATCGATTTCGGCAACGTTCACGCGGGTGCTGGCAGCATCGGAGGTCTCGGAGGCATAAGCGCGGTAGCTGCGAAAGCAGGGACGCTATCTGCACTGGGGTACCTACCGCTGCCGGTGTCTTTCTTGGACGTGTATGGGAAAGTGGGAGTCGCTCGCCTACATGAGACAACTACTGAGATCGGACCGATCCCCTTCTACCTCCTCTGTCCAGACGTTATTGAGTGTGGCCCGGGCACTTCGGATGTATCAAACCGGAGTGCCAATTTCGCGTATGGCGCAGGAGTTCAGGGCAAGATCGGCTCTCTGGCGATTCGCGCCCAATATGAGCGATTAAGCGCCAGCGGAGAGAATCCTAGCATTGCTTCGTTTGGCGTGACGTGGACGTTTTGAACTGCGACAAACAGAGTCGGGTCCCAAGATCCGCGGCGTAGTAACATTCCCGCTCACGGCCGCGCAAAGCCGTAGGCCTTGAAGGCGACGCCTCCCGCGGGGCCGCTCAAGTAGCTGGCGAATTTCGCCGCGTCGGGTTTCGCGGCACGGGTCAACGCGATCGGATACAGAATCGGCAAGTGGCTGTTGTCGGGGAAAATGTCCACCACGCGCACGCGCTTGTCGATCAAGGCGTCGGTTTCGTAGACGATGCCGAGCGGCGCTTCGCCGCGATCGACGAACGCGAGCGCCGAACGCACGCTGTCGGCGCGCGCCACGCGATCGGCCACCTCATTCCACACGCCGAGCGAAGTCAACGCCTCGCGCGCGTAGCGGCCGGCGGGCACCGAATCCGGATCGCCGGTCGCGAGGTGCCCCGAGCCGAGAGCCGCGACGAGCGCAAAGTGAGGCTCGATCTTCAATTTGATCGGGCTGTCGCTCGGCGCAATCAGCACCAGGCGGTTACCGAGCAGATTGTGCCGCGAGTCGCGCTGAATCAGGCCGCGCGTCTGCAGGTAATCCATCCACTCCAGGTCGGCGGAGAAAAATATATCGGCTGGCGCACCATTCTCGATCTGCCGTGCCAGCGCCGAGCTCGCGGCAAAGGAAAATTTGACCGGAATCTGCGTTTCCCGGGTAAAGCCGTCGCCCAACTCCTGCAGCACATTGGTCAGGGAAGCCGCCGCGAACACCATGATCGGCGGCTTGTCCGCATCGGCCGCAAAGCCCGCGGCGCCGCACAGCGACAAGCACCAAATCAGCCAAGCGCGGGCGAATCTTTTCATCGAGGACCTTCAGTTGTGCGCCAATACGGGCCGGCCGCTATACAGCGCCGGAAAAGCCTGCTTGAAATTCTCGATCTTGGGCATGTCGTAGAAAGCAATGTACGGGGCGTCCGGATTGTGGATCAGGTAATCCTGATGATAGTCCTCGGCCGCATAAAATCCCTTCAACGGATCCACGCGGGTCACAATCGGCCGTGCGAACGCGTGCGCCTTGTCCAATTGGCCGATGTAGGCCTCCGCGATGCGCTTCTGCGCATCGTCGACGTAAAAGACCGCGGAGCGGTATTGCGTTCCCACATCGGGGCCCTGCCGGTTGAGCTGCGTCGGATCATGCACCACGGAAAACGCGATTTGCAGTATTTGTCCGTAGGAAATCTCCGCCGGGTCGAAGGTTATCTTAACCGACTCCGCGTGTCCGGTGGTTCCCGAACTCACGGTTTCGTATTGCGCGGTGGAGCGCTCGCCGCCGGCGTAACCTGCCACGACCTTCTGCACGCCGCGAACGTGCTCGAAAACTCCTTGCACGCCCCAAAAGCAGCCGCCCGCCAGCACCGCGGTCTGCGCCGGGCCCGCAAGCTTCGGATTGTCGAGGGCCGGCGGCGCAATGGCCACGGCGGCCTCCGCCCCGAGCAGCGGCGAGCGCCAAAAACCCCACACCACCGCCAGCGACAACATCGCGGCCAACCCGATGAACCATCGTAGCTTCGAGAATGACATCATCGCTCCTTGCGCGTCAGGCGCGCGATACAAAATGCAAGGCCACCGAATTCATGCAATAGCGCAGTCCCGTGGGCCGCGGGCCGTCGTCGAACACGTGGCCGAGATGCGCATCGCAGCGCCGGCATGAGATCTCATCGCGCTGCATTCCGAGGCTGTTGTCGGCATTATTGACCACATTCGAGGCTGAGATCGGCTGCCAAAAGCTCGGCCACCCGGTCCCCGAGTCGAACTTGCTGTTCGAATCGTACAGCGCGGTGCCGCAGCACACGCAGCGATACAATCCGTCGGCATGATTGTTGTCGTACTCGCCGGTGAACGCAATTTCGGTCCCCTGCTCGCGCGTGACGCTGAATGCGAGCGGCGACAGTTGCGCGCGCCACTGCGCCGCGCTCTTCACCACTTTCTGGACGCGCACCTGCCCCAGGCTTTTTCCGGCCGCGGAGAACTCCTCGATCGTCACTTCCTTGCTCTGCGCGGGCGCCGGGAGGGTTGCCGCCGACGGTTTGCAGCCGTAGGTCACCAAAGCAGCCGCGCCTAAGCCTGCGATGAAAGTACGCCGGCTGACCGGCGCGGCACTCAAGGGATCGACTCTGTGGAATGACATTGAAACCCTCAGCCAAAGGTGAAACGAAAATACGACTGTCAACTGTTGTAGGCTCCCACCCTTAAGACCGGTGTTGCCGCCGATTAATTGCAACAAGATGAAGCATGCTCGCGCCTGAAGCCTTTATCACCTGTGCGCTGACCGGGTCGGCCGATTCCGTGGCCAAGAATCCGCACGTGCCGGTGACACCCCCCGAAATCGCAGCCTCGGCGCTCGACGCCCACGCGGCCGGCGCGGCGATCGTTCACATACATGTCCGCGACCCGGATACCGGCAAGTCGAGCCGCGATCCGCACCTGTTCAAGGAGGTCGTGGCCAGGATCAGAAGCCAAAACAGCACCGTGATTCTCAACTTGACCGGCGGAATGGGCGGCGATCTCGCCTTGGGTCCCGAGCATTCACCCTTGAGCTTCGCAGCCGGCACCGACTTCGTGGGACCGGCAGAGCGCATGGCGCACATTCTCGAGCTGCTGCCGGAGATCGGCAGCCTCGACTGCGGTTCGCTCAATTTCGACGAGCTGCTGTACGGCACCACTCCCGGGTTTTTGCGGACGATGGCGCGGGCCTATCGGGAAAACAACGTGCGCCCCGAATTGGAAGTATTCGAACTCGGCCATATTGAACTTGCCAGGCAGCTGCTCGCGGAAGGATTGATCGAGCCGCCCGCCCTGTTCCAGCTGTGCCTCGGCATCAAGTACGGCGCGCCCGCGACCTCCGAAGCAATGCTCGCCATGCGCAATGCGCTGCCACCCGGCTCGATCTGGTCAGCGTTCGGCCTCGGCCGCATGCAAATGCCCATGGTCGCGCAGGCGGTGCTGTTGGGCGGCAATGTCCGTGTCGGTCTCGAGGATAATCTGTACCTCGACAAGGGGGTGCCGGCGACCAACGCACAACTGGTGGGCCGCGCCCGCGCCATCATCGAACTGCTCGGCGTGCGGGTTTTGTCCTCGGACGAGACGCGTGAAAGGCTGCGCCTCGCTCAGGTGCCGCAGAAGGTCTGAAGCACGCGCTCATTGGGCTGCGGCGGATCGGCGTAGGATTCGAATCCCGGCAGGGTACGGTATGGTTCGGCCAGCACGCTCGAGAGTTCCGCGAAGGGGCCGAAATCATCGCGCTCCACCGCCGCGTTGATCACCTGTTCGATCCGATGGTTGCGCGGAATGAACAGCGGATTGACCTGGCGCATGGCCGCCGCGCGTGCCTGCGGTTGCACGGTCTCCCGCGCCAGGCGCAGCTGCCAGCGGCTTGCCCACTCATCGAAATCATGAGGATTCGCAAATAGCGAGCGCGTCGCCGCCAAACCTTGGGCGCCCTCCGCCGCGTCCGCCAGCGCGCGGAAGGTGAGCGTGAAGTCCGCCTGATTTCGCTGCATGGCATCGAGCAGCTCCTCTGCGAGCGCAGCATCGCCGTCCTCACCGGCGGACAGCCCGAGCTTGCGCCGCATGCCCGCGAGCCAGCGCTCGGCGAAGCACGGAGCGAATGTCGCGAGCTCCGCGCTCGCGAGTTCGACCGCCCGCTCGGCGGCGGCGTCGAGCAGGGGCAGCAAGGTTTCCGCGAACCGGGCGAGGTTCCACACTGCGACGTGCGGCTGATTGCCGTAGGCGTAGCGGCCGTGACGGTCGATCGAACTGAAAACTGCGGCCTTGTCGTAGGCATCCATGAAGGCGCACGGACCAAAATCGATGGTCTCACCCGACACCGCCATGTTGTCGGTGTTCATGACGCCGTGAATGAAGCCGACCTGCATCCAACCCGCGATCAGCGATGCCTGTGCGTCGCTCACGGCGCGCAACAGCGCGAGGTATGGCGGTGCGTTCGACTTGATGTGCGGGAAATGGCGTTCGATCACGTAATCGGCGAGCAGGCGCACCGCCTCGACGTCGTCGCGCGCCGCGAAATACTGAAAAGTGCCCACGCGCACGAAACTCGCGGCCACGCGCGTCAGGATCGCGCCCGGCACGAGATCCTCGCGCACCACGGGCTCACCGCTGGCGACGGCGGCAAGCGCGCGCGTTGTGGGTATGCCGAGCGCATGCATGGCCTCGCTGACGAGATATTCGCGCAGCACCGGCCCGAGCGCCGCGCGCCCATCACCGCCGCGCGAAAACACCGTGCGGCCGGATCCCTTCAATTGAATGTCTCTGAGCACGCCGGCGCGGTCGCGCGCCTCGCCGAGGAGAACGGCGCGGCCATCGCCGAGCTGCGGCACGAAATGGCCGAACTGATGACCGGCGTAGGCCATCGCGAGGGGCTCGAGTGCGGCCTGGGCGACATTTCCCGAAAAGATTCCCGCCAAAGCCTCATCATCGAGCCCGCAGATGCCGAGGTTGAGATCGGCGCACAGCGCCTGATTGAATTTCAGCAGGCGCGGCTTCGCAACAGGCTTGGGTTCGATGCGGGCGAAGAAGCGCTCCGGAAAATCGGCGTAGCTCGCGCGCTTCATGGCCGGTGCATTTCAGAGCCCGAGGGCGTCGATCGAACGATAAAAGAACACCGACGGCGCGAGAAACCAGGGGTTGCCGAAGTAATAAGGCCGCGTCGGAAACTCAAGTCCGTCGAGCGCGGTGCCGCCCTGCCCCGCTTCGAGCATCTGCTGTCCGATGCGCTTGCCGAAATACGGGGCAAGCGGCACCCCTTGGCCGCAGTAGCCCATGCAGTAGTAGATGCCATCGTGTTGGCCGAGATGCGGCAAGGTGTCGAAAGTATACGCAACCCATCCCACCCATGCGTGGCTGACGCGCACGTCCGCCAATTTGCGGGAATATTTGCCGCAGCATCCCTTTGAGGCGCGGCACGCACGCGAGCGGATCCCTTTCCGCCAAGGCGGCCCGGCCGCCGAAAACGATGCGCTCGCCGTCGGCCGATGGCCTGAAGTAGACCACCACCCGCCGCGAATCGACGATGTTGCGCCCGTGGGGAATGAGCGCGCGCAGCCGCGGGGCGCCCAGCTCTTCGGTCGCTATTTGATAGCTGCCGATGGGGATTACCCGGCGCCGGTGCCAGGGCGACAGCGGACCCGAGTATCCGTTGGTTGCCAGCAGCACCTGCCGTGCATGCACCGTTCCTTGCGCCGTGAGCACCTCGAAACCGTCCCGCACCCGGTTGATGCTCGAGGCCGGGCAGCGCTCCAGCACCGAGGCGCCGCTGCGCTGCGCGCGCTCGAGCAGCGCGAGCAGCAGGCGCATGGGGTCGACGGACGCGTCGTCGGGATATACGCAGCCGCCGTGATAAAAGTCGCTGGCGATCTCGCGCGACTGTTCGGCGCGCGGCACGATGTCGATTCGCTGTTCGAGTCCACGCGGCTGGTTTGCGGCATCGCGGGCCATGGCCTCGAAATGCCTCGGCGTGTGCGCGCCGAAGAAGCATCCGTCTTCGCGCCAACCGACATCCACCTCCTGCGCCAACGCCTTGAGATACGCGACGGCATCGTGTCCCTCGCGGCAGATTTTGAAGCCGCGATCTGCACCGTATTTTGCCGTCAGGGCGCGCAGCGTCGGTTTGATGCTGTAGGCGACCTGCCCGCCGTTGCGGCTCGAGCAGCCCGCGCCGAGCTCGCCCGCATCGAGCACCCACGTCGAGCGGCCCGCGGCTGCCGTCTCGCGGGCCGCCGCAAGACCCGTGTACCCGGCGCCGATCACCAGGACGTCGACGTGGCCCGGCAAGGCTTTTGCGGGCGGCCGCGGCGGCACCGCATTCTGCATCCACAAAGGTGTGACGGATATGCCTGCCGTGGCCGATGACAGCGCCATGGGTGGCCTTACGCCAGCGCCTCGCCGCCGCGCCCGTGTTGCGCGACGCTGCCGCGGGTTGCGAGCCACGAACCCAACAGGATCAGTGCGAAAGCCAGGATACCGCCGAGACCCAAGCGCTCGTGCAGCAGCGACACGCCGAGCAAGGTCGCCACCGCCGGATTGATGTAGGTGATCACGGCCGCGCGCGACGCGCCGGCGTGGCTCACCAGGTAGAACATCAACAACATGGCGACCGCCGTGCACATGACCCCGAGTATTGCCATCGAGGTCAACGCCAGCGGCGACGGCAGGTGCGGCGGCAAGGTCAGCATGGCGGGAACGAACAGCACTGCGGTGGCTACGCCCAAGCTCGCGGCGAGCGGACCGAACGGATCGAGCGCGCTCAGGTGGCGCTGAATGATGAGCGGACCGATCGCATAGCCGAGCGTCGCAATCAGCATGCAGGCGACCCCGGTCCAGCCGAGCGGACCGGAAATCGTGCCGAAGCCGAGCAGCGCCGCGACGCCGACGAATCCCAGACCGAGCCCGAGAATCCGCCACGTCCCCAACCGCTCGTGCACGCCGAAGAAGCGCTGTATCAGCGCAATCGACAGCGGCACCATGGCGATGAGAATTCCGGTCACCGAGGAGCTGATCCAGCGCTCGCCCAATGAAATCACCGAAAACGGGATTGCAAATTCCGCCATGGCGAATGCGGCGATCGCGGCCTTGTGTTTCCCCAAGGAACGCAATGCGCCGCGCCGCCACGCGATCGGCAACAGGATCAGCGTCCCCAATGCCACGCGGCCGAACGCGACCAGCAGTGGCGAGAGCTCCTGGACCGACAGCTTGATGAAAAAGTACGGCAGGCCCCAGATTATGCCCAGCGCCGCGAAAGCACTCCAACCTCGCCAACTCACTCGTTAAGCCCTTCACAATCGAATTGCACTGAATTGCGCCGCTCATGGTAACAGGGAACACCCGAGGTCAGCGCTCGCCTACAGCGCAATTGGCGAAACCCCGCCGCTGCGATGGGCCGGCGGCGGTCACCGTCCGTCGACCAGCTCGATAAAATTGGGTGCGCGTCACGCCGACGCGCGCTCAGGCGCTGTCGTCGGCGGGAAGCATTGCCGAGGAGCATGCGGTGAGCATCTGACTTTCTCTACCGCAGAGCCCGCCGTTTTGAAACAATGACGGTCATGGAAAATCTGCGGCTCGATGTGCGGCTCGACACCAGTCTCGAATTGCTCTTGGAACGCGCGCCCGCGGGGACGGGTGCACGCGTGCTCGCGACCGTGGTGGCCACCGCCGGCTCGACTTATCGCAAGCCGGGTGCGCGTATGCTCATCATGGCGGACGGCAGCTACCTCGGATTGCTCAGCGGCGGCTGCCTCGAGGCCGATCTAAAGCTGCACGCGCTCGAGGTATTGAAGGACGGCGTGCCGCGCGCCGTCGAGTACGACATGCGCGGGCCGGACGATATGCTGTTCGGCATCGGTGCAGGCTGTGAGGGTGCGATGCGCGTGCTGCTCGAACCGGCGGAGCCGGGCAGTCGTGCGGCCTCGGCGCTCGCGGCGGCAGGCTCCATCACGCAATCGGGCCGGCCGACGGTGCTTGTTTCGGTGCACGAGTCCGCGGATTTCCCGCTCGGAACCTATGTCGCCGCGCCGCCGCTGCCGGACGCGCTGCTCGACGCCGCCGCACGCGCCCTGGCGGGCCGCGCCTCGCACAGCGCGCCGGACGGCAGCCCGGGGCGGCGCGCGTTCGTGCAATTTCTCGCACCGCCGCCGCATATTCTCATCTGCGGAGCCGGACCCGATGCGCGGCCGGTGGCGGGTGCGGCGCGCGCCCTCGGTTGGCGCGTGTCGATCGTCGACCATCGGCCGGCGTTCGCGATCCCGGCCGACTTCCCCGGCGCCGACGTCAAATTGTGCGATCCGCGCTCGCTGCGCTCGGCCGTGGCCATCGAACACTGCCACGCCGCCGTGGTCATGAGCCATCATCTGCAATCCGATGCGATGTATCTGCGGGAACTCGCGGCGGCCGGGGTGCCCGCGTACATCGGGCTCCTGGGTCCGGAGGCGCGCCGCAATCGGCTCGCGCAGGAACTCACGCTCGAGGCGGAGCAGCTCAGATTCCGGGTTCGCGGCCCGGTGGGCATCGATATCGGCGCGGTGACTCCCGAAGGCATCGCGCTGTCCATCGTCGGCCAGATTCACGCCTGGCTCGCCGGGCGCGGCGGCGTTGCAGCCGCCGAACTCTAGCGGGTACAGCGATCGGCCGCCGCCGTCAAGGGGATGCCTGTCCTTGCCGGTTCGCGTAGACTTCAGCGCAATTGCGTGCCGGCATTTACATAATAACCACGACATCGGCACGGCAGGGGGCGTAGTCAATTCGTGCAGAGATTTGGAGACAGGCAGCCATGTTCAAGTTACTGACGCTTTCGAGTGTCGCGTTGAGCGCTGCGCTGCTGTGCGCATGTGGAGGCTCGAGCTCGCCGACCGCGACGGTCGCCGCGTCCACGGCTCACGGCACGCTCGCGCTCAATCCACCGTTTCGCATTGCCTCGCTGAATGCCGCAGCGCTGCAGGCGGAACTGTCAACGAGCAGCTCCGGTGCCGCGCTCCTCAAAATTACCGGCAACCCCAGCTGCGGTGTGGACTTCTACTATGTGAAGTTCTGGACCTTGGGCGGTGCCGCGACTCCGGAAGTCACGCAGTCATCGGGTGCCCTGATGGTGCCGACGGGCGCCGCGCCGACCTGTTCGGGACCGCGTCCCATCGTGCTGTACGCACACGGCACGAACACGGACAAGACGCTCAACATCGCTGATATCACCAACAGCACGAATAGCGAAGGTGTGCTGATCGCAGCCATGTTCGCCGCACAGGGCTTCATCGTGGTGGCGCCGAATTACGCCGGTTACGACATTTCGACGTTGGGCTATCACCCGTACTTGAACGCCGCGCAGCAGTCGGGAGAAATGATCGACATTCTGACGGCGGCACGCGCCGCCCTGCCCAAGACCTTGAGCGCCGCAACCAGCGACAGCGGCAAGCTGTTCATCACGGGCTACTCGCAAGGCGGTCACGTCGCGATGGCGACCCAGCGTGCGCTCGAGGCGAACGGTGCCGTCGTCACGGGCGCGGCGCCCGCCTCCGGACCCTATGCGATGGAAGCGTTCGGCGATGTGCTGCTCTTCGGCGACGTCGACTTGGGCTCGACGGTATTCACGCCGCTGCTGACGACCAGCTATCAAAAAGCCTACGGCAATCTCTACAACACTCCGAGCGATGTTTACTCCTCCAGCTATGCGAACGGCATCGAGACCCTGCTGCCGAGCGACACCCCGCTCGAAACTATTTTCGCCGACAATCTGCTGCCCCAGACCGCCGAATTCGACAGCACCACGCCGGTAGTGTCGATTCCCGGCAATCCGGTGTTGTCCGCGGAATTGACCGCGCTGCTGTCGGTGCCCGGCAGCCCCGGGTATCCGCTGCCGCCGACTGCGCAGACTCCGCTGTTTGCGCTGGGATTCGGCTCACCGTATTTGATCAATAACTCCTATCGCCTGAGCTACGCGCTCGATGCGGCCGCGGATCCCGACGGTGCGGTCCCGACCCCGACTCCCGGCGCGAAGCTCGCGGCAACCGTGCCGGTGCAGCCGCTGCGCCAGGCGTTCTACAAGAATGATCTGCGCAATGGAGGTTGGAGTCCGAATTCCCCGACGCTGCTGTGCGGCGGCGACCAGGATCCGACCGTCTTCTTCTCGGTGAACACCGGCACCATGGCGTCATTTTGGAGTCCGTTGGTCCAGGCGGGCCTCATCACGGTGCTCGACGTGAGCGGCACGCCCGCGGGTCCGTTCGCGGAGTTGCAGAGCGGATTTCAAGCGAGCCAGGCGCAGGAGTTGGCGGCGTTGATTGCCGGTGGCTCGTCGCCGGCGGCGGCCGGGCAGACCCTGGTGGAGGACTACCACGCCGCGGTGGCGCCCTTCTGCATGGCCGCCGCGCGCGCCTTCTTCAGCGAACTGTAAGGGGATCGGTCATGACGATTTTCTCCATCCGCACATTGCCGGCCGCCGTCGCCGCAACCCTTCTCGGTTTGTACTGCGCCGCGCCTGCGTACTGCGACGACTACCCCGCCAACAGCCTGCGCGCCGGCCTGTACTCCGTGTTCTATCACGTGAGCGCGGAGAATCTGCAGGGCCCGTATGTTCCGCCGGGTGCCAACATCGACGCCAAGAACGTGGAAACCCTGTACCTGGCCTATGTCAGGAGCCTGACGCCCAACCTCGATTTTGAACTGACGGCGGGTTATCCGCCGCTGCAGAAAACCGTGGGCAAGGGGCCTGCGACCTTGGGCTCGGTGCCTTATAACGGTCAGGTGATTGCGACGGCACGCTGGATCGCGCCCACGGCTTTGATCGAATACGTGTTCTTCGACCCCGGCGCGAAGTTGCGTCCTTTCATCGGCGCCGGCGTGAACTACACGACATTTTATGATCGGGATTCGACGGCGGCCGGCGACGCCGCCAGCGGCGGACCCACCAAGCTGTCTCTGACGCGCTCGATCGGACCGGCCGGCAGCGTCGGCCTGGCGTGGAATCTCGGCAGCAACTGGCACATGTACGGCTCATACAATATCAGCCGCGTGAACACGGATCTGACCGCGGATACCGCCGGCGTGATTCGCACCACGCACATCAAATTCGGACCGCAGACACTGGTTGTGTCATTGGGTTATTCCTTCTAAGCGCCGCGTGCACTCCCATGTCTGAACCTGGGGCACCACCACCACCGACGTATCGATCCGGCACGCAGTCAGTTGCCGCGGGCGACGCTGCATCGACGCCGCAGGAACGCGCCGCGGCGCTTGCGTTCCTGCAAGCCCTGGCGGCGGAGGTGTCCGCGGGCTCGATCGATTTGCCGTGCTTCCCCGATGTCGTCGTGCGCATCAGCATGGCGCTGGCCGATCCGAACACTTCCGCCGATCATGTCGTCACCGTGGTGGGTGCTGAGCCGCGGCTCGCCGCGCGTATTCTGCAAACCGCAAATTCCGCGGCCTTCAACACCTCCGGCAAACCGCTGACGGATTTGCGCGCCGCCATTACCCGCCTGGGACATCAAATGGTGCATGGGACGGCGATGGCCTACGCGCTGCATCAGATGAAGCACGAGAGCGCGCTGAAGTCGATCGTCGAGCCGCTGACCGAATTGTGGAACAAGAGCATCGCGGTCGCCTCGATCAGCCGCATCGTCGCCAAGGGCACCAAGCTCAATCCGGACGAGGCCTTCTTGACCGGGCTGCTGCACGGAATCGGCACGCTTTACATCATTACCCGCGCCACCACCCAGGGGTCGGGGCTGGGCGGCGAGCATTCGCTCGCGGATCTGCTCGCCGGTTGGCAGGCGTCCATCGGCAAGGCGGTGCTCGAAAGTTGGGGCTTTGCCGAGGAACTCTGCGAAGCGGTCGGCGAACAGGAAGATCATGAGCGCCGCTGGAGGCACGAGGCGAATCTTTCCGATGTGCTGGTCGCGAGTCTTGAGCTCGCAGACGCCTTGCAGACCCCCGAGCCGCGCGAAGTGGTGACCGAAGGCAGGAGCGTCTTTCTGACCGTCGGCGTGCGCGCCGAGGAGTGTCCCGCCATTCTTGCCGAAGCCGAGCGGCAGATCCGTTTGGTGCACGCCGCACTGGCGGCCTAGCCTAAGCGCCGGCGCGCAGGAAACTCAGCATCGGCGCACTCAAGCGTTCATCGCCGGTGTTCACCGCGTAGACCTGCGTCAGATGGTTATGGCCGCGGATCACGGCCAATTCGGGTGCGAAGCCGTGGTGAGTCACCAGCCGTGCGAACAGCTCCCCGGCTTGGATTTGCATTTGCAACAAATCGATCTCCGCGAAGGTGATCATCAACGGAAATGGCGCGGCGTCGACCAGATCGATGGTCGACATGGCGGGATAGCGCGTGAAGTCGGAGCCGAAATAAGCCTCGTTTCGAGGGTCCGGGGTGGCTATGCCGAATTGCGCGCGCGCCAGCAGCTCCAGTCTCACATTGTAGACGCCCGAAATGAGCAGGCCTCCGGCGGCGGACAAGCCGCCGGGCGGGTGAAAACGCCTGATGAGCATGGCCGCGGCAACATGCGCAGCACCCGCCGACTCTCCTGCCAGAAAGATGCGCGCGGGATCGATCGCGAGGCGCGCGGCGTTGTTCTTCAGCCATTCGAAAACCGAGATGACGTCCAGGGCGCCCGCGGGCCATGTGTGCGCGGGTGCCAGCCGATAGTTGGCGACCGCAACGACGAAGCCGTGCCGGGCAAAATATTGCCCCACATTCTCGCGCTCGCTCTTGTCTCCGCGGATGAATCCCCCGCCCGGCATGAAAATCATCGCGCTGCGGGGTTGCGCGGATTGGGCGGGCGGCCGATACACATCGAGCTTCTGCCGGCCGTCCTCCCCATACTCGAGATCGCGCAACACCTCGACGCCGTCGCGCCGCTGCTGTTGCAGCAACGGTTGGTAGAGCGCCTGCGTGAAGGGCATATCGAGCACGGCGCCGCGCGCACGGATTCGCTGCTCGATGGACTCCTCCGGCGGGGCGCATGTGCTCATGATTTGTGGAATTTTCCATCCTTGACGATGGCGAGCAGGTTCTCCTTGTTTTGCAGGAGCGCGACATTTTCAGTCGGATCGCCGCGCACCAGCAAGAGGTCCGCGAGATACCCGGGTTTGATCTGACCCAACTCGTCGCCCATTCCCATGATTTCGCCGCCCATCCGGGTGGCCGCCACCAACGCCTCGGTGGGCGTGTAGCCCAGGTGGCGCACGAACAGTTCGAGGTCGCAGGCATTGCGTCCATTCGGATTGAACGGAAAGCCATAATCCCCGCCGGGCAGGAGCCGCACCCCGCGCTTTTTGAGCTGCGGCGCCAATTTCTTTTGATGTTCCAACACGAGCGCGGCATCGGCCTTCATGTGGCTCATGTCGAAATGCGGCGGCGGCTTGGCGTCCAATGTCGCTTGAACGATGCCCAAGGTGGGGCCGACGAAGATGTCTGCTCTGCGCTCCGCCAGCATGTCGATCGCCTCCGCGTCTGCGTAGGTGCAATGGTAGAGAACGCGAAAGCCGTTGCGCACACCCATTTTGACCGCCTCCGCGGCGTGCGCATGTCCGGTGAGCCACACGTTGGACTCGCGCGCCTGCTCGCCGGCGGCTCGGATCTCTTCCTCCGTGTAGAGGATCTGCAACGATGCCCCGGGCTTGAGCGCGCTCTCTCCCGAGAGCAGAAACTTGACCACTTTTGCGCCGCCCGCCGCGCACTCCTTGATGAATGCGCGGATGGCATCGGGACCCTTGCCATGTTCCTGAACCTTGCCCGAGTCGAGGTAGACGCTTTCGTTGTCCGGCTCACGTTCGATGGACGATGGTACGAGCCTCGGTCCCGGCATGCCTCCCGAGTCGATCTGCGCCTTGAGCGATGTTTCGATCGTCTTGCCGAGGGCGCCCGCGGAGTAGGCGCTGGTGAATCCATGATCCAACAATATGCGGGCATTGCGTGCGGTATTGAGCAACAGATCTTCGGGCGGAAGACTCATGCCGGGCACGAAGCGCTCCACCGAACTCGGCCAGCTCAAGTGCGCGTGCGCCTCCGTCAATCCCGGCATGAGCGTCGCGCCCGCACCGTCCACGACCTTTACCTGATCGCGCGACACGGGTGCATCCCCGGCGCGCGTCACGGCCGCGATCCGGTTGCCGTCCACCAGCACCTCGCCGGCAAAAGGCGCCGCGCCGCTGCCGTCAAAAATCCGCGAATTGATAAACAAGATCATGCTCATCTCCTCTGCACGATGCGCACCGGGCCCAGCAATCCGGAGGGCAACAGCGGCGAATCGGCCTTGTAAAACGCCTGCGTCGTGAACGTGAATTTCTGCGCCGTATTCGGCTGCCGATCTCCGATCAAGCGGTTCACCCAGAGGTTGGTGACCTTGATTTGCAGCAGATTGTTGCCGCGCTTCAGAGCATCGGTCATATCGACGCGAAACGGCGGCTTCCAGAGAATACCCAGGTCCTGGCCGTTCAAGGTCACATCGGCGATATTCTTCACCTCGCCCAAATCGAGCCACAGCCGGGTGCCGCGCGACAACCAGCCGGCGCCGGCTTTGACAGTGGTCGTATACGTCGCGGTACCGGAAAAATATTTGATCCCAGGATCGGATGACTCGCTCCACGAGCCGAGGGTCGCGCGCTGGGCCGCGGCCGGCGCACCGCGGCCTTCCTGAAATTGCAGTTGCCAGGGACCCGTCACGCTCGCGAGTGAAGTCTCGGCATGCGCCGGCACACGCAGATCCGGGCCCGAACCCGGGCGGCGGAACACCACGAACACCGTCTCATAGGGATCCAATTCGAGCGGCACCAACGTACGGCCGTCCACGATGCGATAGGACGCAGCTTCGCGTTCGCCGCTATCCGCGTGCCAGAGTTCCGGCGCCTTTCCGGTGACGCGAAAGCTCACCTCGACCCGTTGCGGTTGGGCCTTGCGGCTGTCGATATAGTAGAGATCGCCGTCGGCGAGCGCCCGATGCACGAACAACAAGCCAGGTTTGGCGTCTCGCCCGGCGTAATCGATGTCCGGCGTGATCCCCAATTCCGGCAGCGCGACGTCCAAGGATTCGCCGGAAATGGTTTGGCCCTTGCCGAAACCATGCCGTCCGCCGACCTCGCCCCACACCTGGGTGGCGAGCTCGGCAAACTCGCGAGAGTCATCGGCCAGGCTCGGGGTATCGCTCGGCCGGGCGCCGACGATGGTCGCGCCGTCGGCCACGAGCCCGGCGAGGCGCTTCAGCACCGGCAACGACATGTGCTGCGCGTTCGCATCGAGCGCCAGCACCCGGTAATGCATGCCGCTCGGCGCGGCCAGCGCGCCGTGATCGACGCTCAACGCCGTCAGCACGGTGTCGGCGTTGATGAAGTCGAAATTGTATCCGGCCGGCACCGGCGGCGCCTTGCCGGCAAACAATGCAGTGACGTTCGAATCCTCGCCGTAAAAATAGGCGACGTCGGCGACGAAGCGGCCTTGCTGCAACAAGTAGCTGCTGCGCGCGAGGTAGCGGATCCAAGGCGCCGCCTGCTCGGCCCAGGTTTCGTTGCGCGTGAACCATTGGCCGAACGGCCCCAATCCGAGACCCGGTGCTTTGCCGATCAGGGGTTGATGCACCGAAGTGTGAATCACGAAGCGATTCAGGCCCATGGCCATTTCCTTGTCGGCCGTCGGCTTCAAAGTCTCCGGCGACCAGGCCCATGCCCCGCTGCCCGCCGTGAAGGATTCCGCGGCCACGAGATTCTGTCCATACAGATGGGCCACCGATGCCGACTCGCGCACATCGGCGTCGTAGCCGAACTGCTCGGCATCCACGCCCGGCTTCTGAGTCCACATCGCACCCATGGGCACCGTTGCGTGGCGCTTGACCTGCATGCCGTCGCCGATGAACGCGCGGCCGTTCTCGTGTGATTCGCTGTACAAGCCCATGCCTCGTTCACGCAGCGAATCGGCCAGCTGGCCGTAGTGGTTCTCCGCCAGAAGCTCGCCCAAGGTCTCGCGAAAATCCCATAAAAACCCGTCGCTCGCCGCGGCGCTCGCCACGACCTGCCCGGTGAGAACCGGCAACCACGCATGCAAGTCATAACCGCGGCGGCGCCTGAACTCGTCGAACAGGGCGGGAGTCCAGTTCTGCGTGCCCGCCTCCCAACTATCGGTCACCATGAAGCCGACGCCTCGCGCGCCGAGCAAGCCGCCGCTCGCGCTCTGGTACTGCGTCAAGTATCGATCGAGGTAGGTGCGCACCGCATCGCGATCGAGTTTGTCCACCTCGAGTCCGGTCGCTTCGGGGGAGGCCGGCGAATTCTTGGCGCCGGTCAGCGAATACCCCATGCGCAGAACCACCCATCGCCCCGGCGGCGGCGACCAATCCAACCGGCCGCCTTCGCTCATGTGGCCCGAGATGTCGAGCACATCCCCCCGCGCGATGACCACGTCCGCGGGAGCGGGCGGTGTGCTCAGCGCGTATAGACCAGGCGTGGCCGCAAAGGCCGCCTTGTCTTCAAAGTGATCGACCACCGCGGCGGTATGCAGCATGAACCTCGACACCCGGAACTCGGTCGGCGGCGGCTGCGGCGCCAAGCCGAGGGCGCTCAAGTCGATTCCCGGGACGCCGGCGGCGCCGGATGGCGTGCTCAGCGCCACGCGAAAGAAGCGCGCCGTGGTCGGCGGGAGCGCAAGCGTGGTCTGGCCGGGATCCTGAGCCAAGCCGCCGCGGTCCGTTGGAATAGCCGCGAGCTTGCGGAAATGAACTCCATCATCGCTTGCCTGAAGTTCGGCAAGCGTCAAGGATCCTCCGAGGAATCGCGGCAGGCCGATGTGTTGCAGGCCGAACGTCACCCCATAGATTTTCTGCGGCGGTTTCAATTCGTACTGAATCCAGGCCCCGCCCGCGGCCATCGGCAGCGCGACCACGCCGGCCGAGTCGCCGCGGCCGATGGCGGCGATATCCGGCTTGCCGGCGCTCGCCGTCAACGCCGCCTGCAGCGCGCCCGGATGCGCCGGGATGCGATAGGCAATCACGGCGCTGTCCGCATAGAACTCCGGCGGCGGCGGCTCTGCGCCGCCCGCGAAATTGAGAATGGCCGCGCGTTTGCTCTGGAACGGACCGGTGATGCCCGAAGGTTTCGGCAGCAGTCCGCGGAAGCGCTTGCCGCCGGGCACCTCCGTCTCGCTCCAAACCACCTTCTTCATCGCATCCTTGGGGGCGACCCACGGCCCGCCCGTCTCGCTCCAACCCGGGGAACCGGCGATGGCCATCTCCAATCCGAGTTCATCCGCCAGTTGCACCGTGTACGCGAACGCGTCCTTCCAGGGCGGAGTCATGAACACGAGCCGCTGATCCACGACCTGCGGAGTTCCCAAGGATGCATCGAAATTCTGGAAGCCGCCGATACCGATGCGCTTCATCCACGCGAGGTCGAGCTGCACGCCTTCCTTGGTGATGTTGCCGTTCATCCAATGCCACCACACGCGCGGCGCGGCGGACCTCGGCGGCTGAAGGAATTCGCGTGCCAGCGTGTCCGCTGCGTCCGGTTCGGGCGCGGCGCCCGCGCGAAACGCCGCAGCGACGCATACAAGACCGATGAGCGCCGGGCCGCGCGGCTTGCGGTGAGTTCTCACGCTAGTCAGCATAGCGCAAGGCTAATCGGGCGGGGTGTCCACGGGAAGGCGTTTTTGCGGACGCCTGGTTTCGGCGCCGCCGAATCCTCGGGATGCTCGAGGTTATGGCAAGGCAGCGCCGCCGGCAGCGGCCTTGAGCAGCTCGCACAGCCATACTCTTCCCGGATCGCGATCCCGATACTTGTGCCACTGGATCATTTCCACGAGACGCGGCATGGCCACCGGCGACGGCAGGATTCTGAGCGGCAGCGCGCCCGCATACACCCGCGCCAATCGAAG
>Ga0181537_10001464_pt1 | contig 21770 bp, 19 predicted proteins | sample PEATcosm2014_Bin_39_FD_119765 | JGI IMG/M metagenome (GOLD analysis project Ga0181537, IMG submission 119765) | Peatland microbial communities from MTU Mesocosm Facility, Houghton, MI, USA - PEATcosm2014_Bin23_10_metaG | ecosystem: Environmental > Terrestrial > Soil > Wetlands > Peat | place... | reverse complement strand
TTGAGGTAGGAAAGGATCGGGTAGAGCCCGGCGCACAGCGCGATCAGAAACCCGTACGGCCCTTCGCGGTATCCGCGCCGAGCGACATAGCACTTCCAGAATCGCGAGAAGATGCGCCGCACATTACGCCGATAGCTGCCAATATCGCCGCTCTCGCGCAGATCTTTGGCGCGGGCGCTAGTGTAGCGATTGAGCCGCGCCAGCATGTCGGTGATGTCGCGATCGACGAGATGAACCAGACGTCCGTGCAACGCTGGGCCTTGCGTCCCGGAGAGCGTCACTCGCGGGTGGACGCGCTCGTCGCCCCAGCGCTTGACGCCGTGCCGGTAAAAGCCGGCGAAGGCCCCCTTGCCAAACGACGCGCACCAGCCATACCGCACCAGCCGGTCGCCGATGTAATTATCGACCGGGACCAGGTGCCACGAGACCGTAGACTGTTCAGCGACACCGCGAATTTCCTCGGCAAGAGCCGGTGGCACCCGCTCGTCGGCATCGATCTCGAGCACCCAGGCGCCGTGGCACGCGTCGATGCCGGCGTGCCGGCGTGGCCCTTCGCGCTCCCACGCACCCTCGATAATGCGCGCTTCAAACAGCCGCGCGATCTCCGCAGAGCGATCGGTGCAGCGGTCGAGCACGACAATCAGTTCGTCGACAAAATTGACCGTCTTGAGGCACTCCGCGAGCTGGGCTTCTTCGTTATGCACGACAACGACCGCGGATATAAGCGGACGCCCCTCGCTCACGCGGCCTTGCTCGCGGCGCGCGACCACAGGCTCCGCGCCGCTGCTTCCGCCGCATCGACCGACAGCGTATCCATCAACGTGTCGGTGGTGCGGTGGTCGAAATCCTCACCAAACATCGTTTCCAGCGCAGCCTCGGTGCGCACGGTCGCGGTGCACGGCCCCCATGGCGCGTATTGGTCGATCGGGCTCGGCCCGAATAAGCCGAGGGTTGGCACCCCGCTCGCTGCCGCGATGTGCATCAGCCCCGTATCGTTGCCGATAAACAGAGCGGAGCGGCGCAACACCGCCGCCGCCGTCAACGGATCAGTCCGTCCGACCAGATCGATGACCCGGGGTTCCGGAATGGCCGCGAGCAGCGGTTCGGCTTGCGCGCGTTCATGGGCGGCTGCAAGCACCGCGACGCGCGCGCCTGACATTGGCCCATCGCTGGCGGTCAGGCGCCGCGCCAGCTCGGCAAAACGCTCCGCGCGCCATTGCTTGCCGCGCCAATTGGCCGCCGGGCCGATCGCCAGTATCGGCGGACCGGCTGGGATGAGGGCCTCGGCCGCCCGGTCGTGCGCCGGCGTCAGCCACAGGCGCGGGCTGGGCGGCGGATCGAGATCGAGCAACCGCGCCAATTGGCGAACGCGGTGTTCGTGCTTGTCGCCCTTGGCCATCACCAGCCGCTCGCCGGCGCGGAGCAGCCAGGCGAGCGCCGAGCCGCGCAGATCAACGACAATGTCCCAGCGGCGCGCCGCGACGGCGCCATAAAGCCCGAGCCAATGCGCCGCGAACGGGCGCTTGTGGACGGCGATCAACCGCCGCAGCCCTGGCACTGCCTCGAACAAGGGTGCCGCAACCGGACCGGCGGCAATTGTCAGCCGGGCACCCGCATGGCGCTCGATCAAGGCGCCAAGCAACCCGGTGGACAGCACGGCATCGCCAATGCGTGTCGCGGTGACGAAAAGAATATCCATATCGTCTATCTCCGCGCCTTATAACGCGGCGCCCTGGCCTTGCCAAGCAAGCGGCGCACCTCTAACTCTAGCGGGGATCGCGGAAAACCTGCCGAGATGTTGTCGATGAGCGGCGGAAAATTTGTCGTGCTGGAAGATCGCGGCGTTCTCGCCATCGGCGGGCCCGACCGTGCGAGTTTTCTGCAGGGGCTGGTCTCGAACGACGTCACGCGGGTCAGCAACGAGCGCGCGGTCTATGCGGCGCTGCTGACCGCGCAGGGCAAATATTTGCACGATTTCATCATGGTCGAAATCGATGAGACGATCTGGCTCGACGGCGAGGCAGCGCGGCTTGCCGATCTGAAGCGGCGCCTCACGATGTTCCGCCTGCGCGCCAAGGTGACACTTGAGGAGCGGCCCGACCTTGCGGTGGCCGCGGTGTTTGGCGGCACGATGCTCGGCCTGCCGGCCGAACCTGGTGCGGCGCGGCAGCTTGGCGGTGGGACCGCTTTTGTCGATCCGCGTCTCGCCGCACTCGGCGCACGCGCCATCCTGCCGCGCGCGGCGATGACCCAAACGCTCGGCGAGGCCGGCGCGGTCGAAACCGATTTCGCCGAATACGACCGGCTGCGGCTCGGACTCGGCGTGCCTGACGGCAGCCGCGACCTCATACTCGACAAGTCGATCCTGCTTGAATCCGGGTTCGACGAGTTGCACGGCGTCGATTGGCAAAAGGGCTGCTATATCGGCCAGGAGCTGACCGCGCGCACCAAATACCGCGGCCTGATCAAAAAGCGGCTGTTCCCTGTGCGGATCGACGGCCCCGCCCCCGCGCCCGGCGCGATCATCACGCAAGACGGCCACGAAGCCGGCGAGATGCGCTCGAGCCATGACGGCATCGGCCTCGCGTTGCTGCGCCTGGAGGCGGTCGGCAAAAACGCGAAGTTCGCGGTTGATGACGCGGCAATCGAGCCAATGACGCCCGATTGGATGCGGCTGCCCGAATAGCGCCTCGCCGGGCGAGGGTTACGCGGTCGCCGCGACCTCTTCCTTCGCCAGCTCCGCTTGCGCGGCGGCGAGGCGGGCGATCGGCACCCGGTAGGGCGAACACGAGACATAATCGAGCCCGACATCGTGGCAGAAGCGGATCGACGCCGGGTCGCCGCCATGCTCGCCGCAAATCCCGAGCTTCAACCCGGGCCGCGCGGCGCGGCCGCGCTCCGCGGCGATGCGGATCAATTCGCCGACCCCCGCGGTGTCGAGCGTCACAAACGGGTCCTGCTCAAAAATCCCGAGCCGCTGATAGGCGCCGATAAAGCTCGCCGCGTCGTCGCGCGACAGGCCGAACACGGTCTGCGTCAGATCGTTGGTGCCAAAGCTGAAAAACGCGGCGCTCTGGGCGATCTCGCCGGCCATCAGCGCCGCGCGCGGCAACTCAATCATCGTGCCGACCGAATACGGCACCGTGACCCCTTCCCGCTCCATGATCTCGCCGCCGATACGGTCGACCATCTCCTTCAGGATGTCGAATTCGCGCTTGGTCGCGATCAGCGGCACCATGATCTCGGGTTCGACCGCGGCGCCGGTCTCCTTGACCGCCGTACAGGCCGCCTCGAAGATCGCGACCGCCTGCATCTCGTAGATCTCGGGAAAGGTGATGCCGAGCCGGCAGCCGCGATGGCCGAGCATCGGGTTCGTCTCGTGCAGCGCATTGGCGCGCTGCTGGACCTCGGCGACACTCTTGCCGGTGACCCGCGCCATCTCCTCGAATTCGGGGGCGGTCTTGGGCAGGAATTCGTGCAGCGGCGGGTCGAGCAGGCGGATCGTCACCGGCAATCCGGCCATGATCTTGAAGATCTCGACAAAATCAGCGCGCTGCATCGGCAGGAGCTTGGCGAGCGCGGCGCGGCGGCCGCGCTCCTCATCGGCCATGATCATCTCGCGAATCGCGCCGATGCGGTCGGCCTCGAAGAACATGTGCTCGGTGCGCGACAGCCCAATGCCCTCGGCGCCGAAATTGCGCGCGGCGCGGGCATCGGTCGGCGTTTCCGCGTTGGTGCGCACCTTGAGACTGCGCAACTCGTCGGCCCAACCCATTAGCGTCGCGAAATCGCCCGACAGCGTCGGTTCGATCGTCGGCACCTCGCCCTGGATGACCTCGCCCGTCGAGCCGTTCAGCGTGATCAGATCGCCGGCGCGGATCAGCACGTTGCGCACGGTCATCGTGCCGGCCGCATAGTCGATGCGCACATCGCCGGCGCCCGCGACGCAGGGCCGACCCATGCCGCGCGCGACGACCGCCGCGTGACTCGTCATGCCGCCGCGCGCCGTCAGGATGCCGCGCGCCGCGTGCATGCCGTGGATATCCTCGGGGCTGGTCTCGACCCGCGCCAGGATCACCGCTTCACCGCGACTGGCGCAGCTTTCCGCTTCCTCGGCCGAAAACACGATCTTGCCCGACGCCGCGCCCGGCGAGGCCGGCAGCCCGCGCGTCAGCACATTCAGCTTCGCGGACGGGTCGAGCATCGGGTGCAGGAGCTGGTCGAGCGAGCCGGGCTCGATACGGCGGATCGCCTCGGTCCGGCCGATGACGCCTTCCTCGACCATCGAGACGGCGATCTTCAACGCCGCCGCCGCGGTACGCTTGCCCGTACGCGTCTGCAGCATCCACAGCCGCCCACGCTCGACAGTGAACTCGATATCCTGCATGTCGCGATAGCGGTCTTCCAGCGTGCGGCGCACCTTGACCAGTTCGCCGTAAACCTCGGGCATCACCTCTTCCATCGACGGCAAAACCGAGCTGTTCGCCTGCTTGCCGGCAATCGTCAGCGATTGCGGCGTGCGGATGCCGGCGACGACATCCTCGCCCTGCGCGTTGACCAGGAACTCGCCGTAAAACTCGTTCGCGCCGGTCGAGGGGTTGCGGGTAAACGCGACGCCGGTCGCGCAATCGTCGCCGCGATTGCCGAAAACCATCGCCTGAACGCTGACCGCGGTGCCCCAATCCTCCGGGATGTTGTTCAACCGACGATAAGTGATCGCGCGATGGTTCATCCAGGAGCCAAACACCGCGCCGATCGCGCCCCAGAGCTGGGCATGCACATCCTGCGGAAACGGATGGCCGGTCTCGTTCTCGACGATGTCCTTGAACCCGGCGGCGATCGCCTGCCAGTCCCTGGCTTTGAGTTCGGTATCGAGCGTGACCCCGGCATCGATCTTGTAATCGTCGATGACCGAGCTGAAATGGTGATGGTCGATGCCGAGCACGACCTCGCCATACATCTGCAAAAACCGCCGATAGCTGTCCCAGGCAAAACGTTCGTCGCCGCTGATCGCGACAAGCCCCGCGACCGTCTCGTCGTTAAGGCCGAGATTGAGGACGGTGTCCATCATCCCCGGCATCGACGCGCGCGCGCCCGACCGCACTGAAACCAGCAGCGGGTTTTTCGGGTCACCGAGCTTCGCGCCGATCGTGTTTTCGATCGCGGCAAGTGCGGCGGCGACCTGGCCTTTAAGCTCGCCCGGATAGCGGCGCCCGTTGGCGTAGAAATGGGTGCAGACCTCGGTGGTGATGGTAAAGCCCGGCGGCACCGGCAGGCCGAGGCTCGACATCTCGGCAAGATTCGCGCCCTTGCCGCCGAGGAGGTCGCGCAAATCCGCGCTGCCCTCCGCCGCGCCGCCGCCAAAGCTGTAGACCCACTTCGTCCCCTCGGTCGTCATGGGATCATCCTTCGATCTGGGAGAAATCGGCGACCTGGTTCATCGTCGCCCGAATGCGCGCAAGCAACCGCAACCGGTTCTCGCGCAAACTTTTTTCTACGCCAGCAACCATCACCCTCTTATCGGTATTAACGGTGACTTTTTCGAAGAATTCATCGACGGGATGCCGGAGTGTCGCCAATCGGCCCATCGCTCGATCAAAGCGCTCCGCTTCCAAAAAAGCGGTTAATGTGACGGTCATTCCAGCAAGGCGCTGGTAGAGCGCCACTTCCTCTGGCAGGTCGAGCAGCTCTGCATCTACCGGCTCGTCGTAGCTGTGGTTATCCCGTCGCTCCTCTTCCCGAACGATGTTTGAGGCGCGCTGATAGGCAGCCAGCAAATTGGCTCCGTCATCCGAAGAAAGAAAGCGCCGAAGCGCCTCTGCGCGTCGCACTAGCTGGGTAAAATCCTGTTCCATCCGCTTCATCGTTCCCGTGGAGACATCACCTGCGTACAAAGCGGCGGCTATAACATCATACTCAAACCCTCTCCCTCGCAAGTAAATATTAAGTCGATCGATGATAAAATTAAACAATTCCTCTGCAAGAGATATCGCTTTTTTATCATCAGAGAAAAATTTAGCACTCCAGACAAACGAGTTAAATATTCGAAAACGTAAACCATTCTCCAGTATCAGACGAATTATTCCTAGTCCCGCACGGCGCAACGCATAGGGATCTCTGGACCCAGTCGGCTTCTCGGCAGCTGAAAAAAATGCGGCAAGCGCATCAACCTTGTCGGCAAGTGCGACGATTACGCTTTCGGGCGCAGTAGGGCATGAGTCATCCGGCCCAAGTGGCTTATAGTGGTCGGCAATCGCATCGGCGATGCGCGAGGCTTCGCCGTCGTTGAGCGCGTAATAGCGGCCCATAATGCCTTGAAGTTCCGGAAATTCTCCGACCATGCCGGTTGAAAGGTCAGCTTTGGCGAGTCGGGCGGCGCGGCGGCAGAGCGACGGATCGGCGCCGGGAACGAATTGAGCTAGGTATCCAGCCAGCTTCTCCATCCGCTCGACTTTGTCGTAAACGCTGCCAAGCTTTTCGTGATAGACGCGCTGTTTGAGGGCCTCGACGCGGTCCTCGAGGCTCACCTTGAGGTCCTGGTCCCAGAAGAATTTGGCGTCGGAGAGGCGGGCGCGGAGCACGCGTTCGTTGCCGGCAGCGATGGTCTTGCCGTTGTCCGGTGTCAGATTGTTGGCGACAAACAGGAAGCGCGGCGCCGGGGTACCGTCCGGGTTGAGGCATGAGAAATATTTCTGGTGCGTGCGCATCGCGGTCGCCAGCACCTCCGGCGGCAAACCGTCGGGCAAAGGCCGCACGAAATCGGCGTCGATATCGCCCATCAGCACCACCGGGCACTCGACGAGGCCGGTCACCTCTTCGAGCAGGCCCTCGTCGGGTTTGAAGGTCAGTCCCTCGGCTGCAGCCAGCTTCCCGAGGTCACGCTCAATTATCGCGCGGCGCTCGGCCCGATCGAGCACGACATGCGCCCTGGCAAGCTTGGCACGGTAATCGGCGGCGTCGGCAACCTTGATCTTACCGGGAGACAGGAAACGATGGCCGCGTGTGAAGCGGTCGACTGGGACCTGGCCGAGGTCGAGGTTGATGACCTTGCCGTCGAACAGGCAGATCACCGAATTGAGCGGCCGCACCCAGCGCAAGGGCGATGCTGGATAGCGCATCGATTTCGGCCAAGACATCGAGGTCAGCGTAGCCGCAACCACATCTGAAAGAACGTCAATTGTGTCCCGACCCACCGGCCTGATCTTTGCGTAATAATAGTTGTCGCGCACCTCGCATTGGTCGATCGAATTGAGGCCCAGCGAACGCAGGAAGCCATTGATGGCGGTTTCCGGAGCACCGACCCGGGGACCGCGCCGCGGCGGCGCTGTGCTTTCAGTCTGCTGCGCCGGTATCCCGGTTGCAATCACAGTCAACCGTCGCGGTGTTACATAACCGGCGATCGGCGACTCTGGCCGGATGCGATGTGTCTGGAGCCACTCATTTAAGTGTCTCTTCAGGTCTTCAACCGCCCGTCCCTGCATGCGCGCAGGGATTTCCTCGGTCAGGAGTTCGAGGAGGAGTTCGCCGGTCATGAGGCGAAGCCATCAACGCTCGTCTTCCCGGCGGAGGCCGGGATCCAGGTCCGCTCTGGATACCGGCCTTCGCCGGTATGACGAGAAAGGTGGCAGCAGTGCATCAAAATCCCGCCAGCCACGCTTCGCAGCAGGCGCGGGCGAGCGCGCGCACGCGGCCGATATAGGCGGCGCGCTCGGTGACGCTGATCACTCCGCGCGCGTCGAGCAGGTTGAAGATGTGGCTCGATTTGAGGCACTGCTCATAGGCCGGCAGCGGCAATGGCGGCCTGTTCGCGCCGACATCGCCGACGTCGAGCAGCGCGTTGCATTGCTTTTCGGCGTCGATGAAGTGGCGGAACAGCATCTCGGTGTCGGCGCGCTCAAAATTGAACGCGGAAAACTCCCGCTCGGCGCGTTTGAACACATCGCCGTAGCTGATCCGGCCGGGCCCCTCGACGCCGTTGAAGTTCAGGTCGTAGATGCTTTCAACGCCCTGCACATACATCGCCAGGCGTTCGAGCCCATAGGTCAGCTCGGTCGAGACGGGGTCGCACTCGATGCCGCCGACCTGCTGGAAATAGGTAAACTGGCTGACCTCCATGCCGTCGAGCCACACTTCCCAGCCAAGCCCCCAGGCGCCGAGCGTCGGGCTTTCCCAATCGTCCTCGACAAAGCGGATGTCGTGGCGCGAGGCGTCGATGCCGATCGCCGCGAGGCTGTCGAGATAGAGTTGCTGGCTGTCGGCCGGGGCCGGCTTCAGGATCACCTGGAGCTGGTAGTAATGTTGCAGCCGGTTTGGGTTGTCGCCGTAGCGGCCGTCGGTCGGTCGGCGCGATGGCTGGACATAGGCCGCCTTCCACGGATCGGGCCCAAGCGCGCGCAACGCGGTCGCCGGGTGGAACGTCCCGGCGCCGACCTCAAGGTCCAAGGGCTGCAGGATCACGCAGCCCTGCGCCGCCCAATAGCGCTGCAATTCGAGGATCAGGCCCTGAAAACCCTGAGGCTTGGTCGCCATGCCGATCCCTCAGCGCGGCTGCGGGCAGTTGGCGCGCCCGCAATGCCGCGCGCTCGACGCGATATACGCGCCGCAGCCCCGGCAGCTAACCAGATCCTCGGCCTCGATCATCGGCCGCGTCGCGGGACGCTGGGTCCTGCGCGGCGGCGGGGTTTGCATCTTGTTGAACGCTTTCACGACATGCCACGCGGCGAATACCACCACGAGGATGAGAAAGAGCTCGGGAAGTCCGGCGAACATCGTCGTGGTTTAGGGGCGGCCGGCCGCAGGGTCAACAGAGCTATAGGCCAAACCGCGCCCAAAGCAGCCTTGCTTCGAGCCAATCGACCAGATCGGCGACAAAGCCGAGGGGCGCCGCCTCGATGCCGCGCGCGGGCCGCGGCGCGAACCAGCGGCGCCGGCGCTCGCTGGCGACGAGGACGAGCTTGACCCGCTCGCCAAAGCGCGCCCGCATCACCGAGCGCAGATCGCCGATCCCGTCGATCAGCCCCTTCGCCAGCGCCATGCGCCCGGTCATCACCTCGCCGCTGAAGAGCGTTTCGTCGGCAGGGTCGATCTTGCCGGCGCGGCGGCGGCGCACGTGGTCCTTAAAGGCGATGTGGATGTCCTGCTGCAATGCCGACAGGCGTTCGAGATCGCGCTCCTGCTCGGGCAGGAACGGGTCGAGCAGCGATTTGTTCTCGCCCGCGGTGTAGAGCCGCCGGTCGATGCCCAGCCGGTCGATCAGCCGGGTAAAGCCAAAACCGCTGCTGACGACGCCAATCGAGCCGACGAGCGAGGTCTCCTCGGCATAGACCTCATCCCCGGCAAGCGCCAGCCAATAGCCGCCAGAGGCGGCGACATCCTCGGCAAAGGCGACGACCGGCACGCGCTTCTCGTCGGCGAGCGCGCGGATGCGGCGGTAGAGTAGCGAGGATTGCACCGGCGACCCGCCCGGCGAATTGACGACAATCGCGACCGCGGCTAGGCGCCTGGTCGCGAAGGCCTTGTCAAGCGCCGTGGCATGGCTTGCGATCGACACGGCGCCGCGCCATTGCCGGGGTCCGATCACCCCGTCAAACCGCAGGACCGCGACGACCCGCGGCGGATCGCGAAAGCGTTCGATCAACTGGTTCAGATTCATGCCGCCATAGATGGTGACGGCACGGCTATAGCACCAGCATCTCGCCGCCGCGCAGCACCGCCTCGGCCGCCGGCGAGAAGCGGCCATCGGCTTCATGCAGCACCAGCCCCGGGGCAAGCCGCGCCGGGGCCGCCACCTGCTTGCGAGCACGCACGATGATGCGGCTTGCCGGTTTCCCCTGCCCCGGCCACAGCGGAAACACGACAATCTCGCCGGCCCGGCCAAAGAGCTGCCCGAGCATCGCGTCGATCCGGTCGGCGCGGTGGATAAAGGTCACGGTGCCTTTCGAGCGCGCCATCGACAGCGCGAACCGCACCCAGTCGCCGAGCTCGGCATCGCCTTCGATCATTGCTTCGGCGCGCGCCGCATTGGGTGTTTCGTTGACGCGCCCGCGCTCGAGATAGGGCGGGTTGGCGATCACGTGGTCGAACGCCCCGGCACTGATCCGCGGCGGCGGTTGCAGCAGATCGCCGATCATGACCGAAGCACGGCTCGCCATGCCGTTGAGGATGGCATTGTCGCCGGCGATGCGGACCAGCTCGCGCTGGCGCTCCAGCCCGGTGACCCGGCATTGCGGCTCGCGCGTCGCAACGCACAGCATCGCCGCGCCGGTCCCACAGCCGATATCGAGCACGAGATTCCCGGGCTCGACCGGCACCGACGCCGCAAGGAACACCGGGTCGATCGAGACGCGCGCGCCGTCGACAGGCTGGCGCAACCGCACGCGACCGCCGAGCAGGCTATCTTCGCTGAGCGATGCACCGTCTTCGGGCATTGTCATGCGCCGGCATCCGCTTCGGCGATCAGCGTTTGCGCGCGGCGATGATCGCGTTCGTCGACCATCAGCCGCCGCTGGATCGCGCCGATGCTGCCTTCGACCAGGCTGGTATGCTGGTCGAGCACCAAAGAGACAATCCCCGCATCGGCGAGGAGGGCCTCGATCCAGGACAGCCGGACAAGATCGTTGGTGCGCAACAACTCCTTCATCGGCGGCCTATCACTCCTCGGCAGCCCTTGCCAGCCCGCGGCGATCATGCCGGTCGCGGCGCCGGTACTTGACCGGGCACCCCTTCACTCTATGCTCGCTCGCGTTCGGGCGCGTCAAGCTCGTCCGCCGCCGGGTCGCTTCCCGAATTGTTGGCCCAGCGGTGGAACGTCGACCGAGGAGTAATCGTGGCCCCTCCGCAGCCGATTGTCGATCGCGCGGTTGATAGCATCGCAGGGCGAGCCGCCCCGTCGCTCGACTCGCTTTTCCGGCTGATGTCCGCCGATCTCGAGCGGGTCAACACGCTGATCGTCGAGCGCATGCACAGCCCGGTGACGCTGATCCCGCAACTCGCCGGGCATATCGTTGCGGCCGGCGGCAAAAGGTTGCGGCCGCTATTGACGCTCGCTTGCGCGCGGCTTTGCGGCTATCGCGGTGATGACCGGCATATCGCGATCGCCGCGGTCGTCGAATTCATCCATACGGCGACGCTGCTGCACGACGACGTCGTCGATTCCAGCGAATTGCGGCGCGGCCGCGATACGGCGAACGCCGTTTGGGGCAACAAGCCCGCGGTCCTCGTCGGCGATTTCCTGTTCGCCCGCGCCTTCCAGCTGATGGTCGAGGACGGCTCCCTCAAGGTGCTTGAGATCCTGTCGCGCGCCGCCTCGGTGATCGCCGAGGGTGAAGTGCATCAGTTGATGACCGCAAACGATACCGCGACGTCGGAAGAGGACTATCTCGCGGTGATCGAAGCCAAGACCGCGGCGCTCTTCGCCGCGGCGAGTCGGGTCGGCGCGGTGCTCGCCGACCGGCCGCTTGACGACGAGATGGCGCTCGAGCGCTTTGGCTATAATCTCGGCGTCGCCTATCAGCTGATTGACGACATGCTCGATTTCTCCGCCCGCGAGGCCGAACTCGGCAAGACGGTCGGCGACGATTTCCGCGATGGCAAGATCACCCTACCGATCGTTATCGCGTTTGCCCGCGGCGACGCCGATGAACGCGCGTTCTGGCGGCGGACGCTCGAGGATGGCGAACAAGCGGCCGGCGATCTCGAACGCGCCTTGCGCATCCTCGAACGCCGCGGCGCGCTGGCCGAGACGCTGGCAAGAGCGCGGGCCTATGCCGGCGCGGCGATCGACGCGCTCAACCCCTTCCCCGACAGCCCGCTGCGCCGTGCCCTGATCGAAGCCGCGGCATTTTCTACGGAACGCAGCTTCTAAAATACAAACTAAAGGTGCGAGATCGGCATAGGGCGGCTCAGCCGTCCTACGGCCATTGGCGCGTGGGGGACGTAATCGATGTACGACAATCGCGGCGCAGGGGCTGGCGCTGGCGTTACTCGCGGCGTTGGTCTTGTGCAGCGATCGCCCGTTCGCGGGAGACGTCTCGGCGTCGCCGGCGCCGATTGCCAAAGTTCTGACGATCTTGCAGGCACGGACCGACTTTGTCCGGCGGACATAGTGCACAACGCGCGACTCGGTTGCACTACGACGCAGTTGGGCCTATATGAGCCGCCCGGTCGGCGGAGTGTAGCTCAGCCTGGTAGAGCACTGCTTTCGGGAGGCAGGGGCCGGAGGTTCAAATCCTCTCACTCCGACCATTTCGGCCAAAACCTTTACTCAATGTGCGCTTGATCCGGATGGCAGGCGCCGGGGTCCATGACCCCGGCGCAGATCGATATCCGTAACCTCTGCCTACTCCCAGAACGCCATGACGATCTTGTTCTGGCTGTCCAGGATCAGATTGATCCGGTTCGGACTATGTACTTCGCCCTTGACCCCATGCGTCGGAGCGATCGGGCGATAGTCGGGCGGCAGGTCGCCGGCGTAGACGACGCCTGGTCCCGCCTGACCCTTGCCCTTTTCGACAAAGGTCTTGCCGATGCATTCCTTGCAGTCATCGATTTTGATGTCTGCCTTCGCGACGCCGGGGACCGACGTGACTTCCAAGGCGTTCCCCGCTGCCCGGACACGAACGCCCTTGATCGCCAGTCCAGCCTCGACCTCGAACACCGCGCTCATCGGCACAAAACCTTCGGCCTTTTGCGATTGCTCGGGGCTGGTGCCAATGAACTGCAGGTCGAGAATGTCGTCAGCCGATTTGCCGTAGAAGAACGGCACGAGCGTCGGATTGCTCCAACCCTGCGAGCTGGCCAAGCCGGTAACGCGGATGACTTCCAGCTTGGGGTCGATCGTCGTCTGCAGCACCTCGACGCCCGTTACGTAAAGCAGAGGGACGTCGAGCGGCCGGGTGTCGCCCGCAGGGCCAGCCGGACCACCAGACGCGTCCGGTGCGCTGTAACCCGCCGGCGGACCGCCACCGCCCGCGCCTGCTGGCGGCGTGCTCTGCGCTAACGCGGTTCCGGCAACGCCAGTCGTGATCAGCACAGCCGCCGCGATCGCCCAAACCTTCGAGAAGATAGCCGTCATTCGCCTCCTCCGTTTTTCGATTTACATGAAAGCAGCTCGGCACACTGCCGAACCAACCAAATCAAATTGCCAATGAGGGTTGTTCAGCCGGCCCCGTCCATACCCTCTTCGAGCCGCGCGCGTCCGCGGGAGGAAGCGGCAATCGTTCGAGCCGGTCAAGCACAAGATCGGTCGCTCGCATCTTGGTCATACGACAATAGGTTGTCTCGGCGCTGACAAAACTGCCGTTTTCGAACAATTTGTTGACGGGCTCACCGCCGCCGCAGACGCTGAAATACTCGCAACTCTCCCGGCACAGCGCGATACCGGCGTCGATATCGGCCTTCATGCGCGCCAATAGCGGCCGATCCGCCATGTCGACCAACCGGTCGCGATTGACGTTGCCGAGGACGAAATCGTCGTAGACCGGGCTCTTCAGTCCCAACAGCTCCGGCGAAAAGGTTGCGACATTGCCGGTCCAATCCATGCTGGTCACCGCGAAGGGCTCGACCAGTTGGTTGAAGAACTTCGCTTCCGTTGGCCGCAGCACAATGTGCTGAGCATCGTCGATTTCGCGGATGAATTTGATCCTGCCGGGATGGCCGGACGATAGCCGCCAAAACTCGCTGAGGAACCGATAGTAGGCTTGGTCGATGCCCACCTGGGCGAACGCCGCGGAGGTGTGCGTACCCTCGCTTTCCTCGACGTTGAAGCAAACCTGCTCGATGCCCTCGGCGAGGTAGAAATCGAACATCTCCTGCGGTGCCGCGAGGCTCTCGGCCGTCAACACCGAGATCACATGAAACGGCACCTCATGTTGGCGCAGCCGCCGGATCCCGCCAATTGTTCGATCGAAGGTGCCATGGCCCGATCTCGTCACCCGATTAAGATCATGAAGGCGCTGAGGTCCATCGATGCTGACGCCGACCGTGACGGCCTCCTCGCGCATAAACGCGCACCAGGCATCATCGATCAACGTCCCATTGGTCTGGAACGAATGGGTTACGGTGACGGCCGCAGGCTTCAGGCTGTCAATCAGGCGGAAGGCACGGCGGTAAAAATCGATCGGCAGGACGAGCGGTTCGCCGGCATGCCAGACAACGCTAAAGCCCCCGTCGACCCAACCCGATGCAAAGACCTGCGTGAACAGATTGATCAAAGTCTCTTCCGCGACAACCGATTTGTTGGCGCGGTCGGGCAGATAGCAATAACGGCAATCGATATTGCAGAACGGGGTCGGCTGAACGACCAGCAGCTGTATCTGGGGCATCACCCGCGCCATCGCGCCACTCGTCGTCCGCCGCCCAGAATCGAGGCTTACCAGTTACGGAACCAGTTGCCCCAGCCGTTGCGCCAATTGTGCCAGTTCGGCCAACCCCAGCCGCCACCCCAACCGCCATTGCCCCACCAGGCAACGCGCGTGTCGTCCTTGGCTGCGTCGATCTTGCTGGCGTCAAGTGCCGAGATGGCCTCGCGAACGGCGGCAAGACGTTCGGATACCATTTCCTTTCCGACCGTCGGTTGCGCGTTTGCGGGTGGCTCGCTGGCCGCGACCGAGGTGGCAGCGCCTAGCAACAACGAAATGCCAACCGCGCCGGCAGGCGCCAACTGGCTCAGGATGGTTTGGTATTTCTGCCGCAACGACAATGTTTCCTCCTTCATCGGCGACCGGTGGAGCAGCTGTCCCGGGTTCGCGCCCGAGAGATTTGGTGACTAAGGAGCAAGCCCGGCAGAACCGTCGGGCGTTAGATGATACGTCACGTGTGAGAGTTCGGTTCCCCCCGTTCGTATAGCTCGGGGCGGGTGTGGCGTCAATTTGCACCGGCCGGCGATTGACCGTTGTGCCCGGCCCAAGGCGGGTCGAGCGCGGCGATGCGCGTGTAAACGGGGCAGCTCGCATCATGCGCCCCATCGAGATAGCCAAGGCTCATCAGGAATTCGTTGACGATCTCACCCCCGGTAAAGCGGAACGTCTTTTTGAACAATTTGACCCATTCCTCGCGCGTTCGCGGGTGGTTAGCGTCAAGCCAGGCGGCGAACGAGCCGTGCTCGCGGCGCAGTTCCTGGATGCGCTTGGCATTGTCGATCGTCGCCGCGATCTTTAGCCGATTGCGGATGATCCCGGCATCCGCCATCAGGCGCTCGACATCCTCGGGTCCGAACGCGGCGACCCGATCAACCTCAAAACCGGCAAAGGCTGCACGAAATGCGGCGCGTTTTTTGAGAATCGTCGCCCAGGACAGTCCCGCCTGGTTGATTTCAAGCACCAGCCGCTCAAACAGCACCGCCTCGTCGCGCGACGGAAACCCATACTCCTCATCGTGATAGGGCCCATGCAGCGGGTGCGTGGGGGCGGCAAGACAATAGGCGGCGCTCACCTCATCCTCCGCGAAAGCTGATCCACGGTTCCTTGACCAGAATGTAGATGCCCAACCAAACCAGCGCGGCGACCGCCGAGGTCACCGCTACTTTCCGCCACATATAGGGCTGTCTCGGCGCGCCGGTGCTGTAGCCGGCCTCGTCCGGGGTGCGCGGGGTCACCCAGAGCGGCAGGATCGCGAACAGCACGACCCACCACGTCAGCAGGTAGACGACGATCCCGGTAACCCAGCCCATGCCAATTAGATGTCATTGCCAGCGGAGCGAAGCAATCTCGTGCATCTCTGATCGAGATTGCCGCGTCGCGCTGCGCGCTCCTCGCAATGACAATACCGTAGCCATCAGACCTGTTCGAGTTCGACCAGCGTGCCGCAGAAATCCTTCGGATGAAGGAAGAGCACCGGCTTGCCGTGCGCGCCTATCTTGGGTTCGCCGTCACCGAGCACCCGCGCGCCCCTCGCCTGCAGCCGATCTCGCGCTTCCCGGATATCGGCGACCTCGTAGCAGACATGATGCATCCCGCCTTCCGGATTCCGTGCCAGAAACCCGCGCACCGGCGAGGCATCCCCAAGCGGCTCGAGCAATTCGATCCGTGTGTTGCCAAGCTCGACAAAGACCGCGGTGACGCCATGCTCCGGCAACGCATGGGGCGGCAATACCTCGGCGCCGAGCGTATCGCGGTAGAGCGCCGTCGCCGCTTCGAGATCGGGAACGACAATCGCGACGTGGTTCAATCTTCCGATCATCGCTGTTTTCCTGAGCCTCACAGCCGGACGAGTTGTACCTCGATCAGCGCGCGCTTGCCGATTCGCTCGTTGAGCGCCTTGCGCAGCGCACGGTTCGCCGCATCACGCACGGACGCATCGTCGCGCCGCATCGTGCGCGGCAACGACTCGACCGCAGCCGTCACGGCGTCGCGCAGCATGGTCGAGAAATCGGCCGTCTCCTTGGCCTCGACAAGCCCGATCAAGGCGATTTGCGGGGGTGCGACGAGAGCGCCGGCATGATCGGCGATGATGGTCGCGACCAGTCCGCCTTGGTTGCCGACCCGCTTTCGCTGCTGAAAGACATTGCTGTTGAGCGGCAGAAGCCGCCTGCCGTCACTGGCGATTCGGCCGGCGGTAACCTGCCCCTCGATCGTCGTGCCCAGTGCGTCGAGCCGCACGACATCGCCGTTCTCGATGATCAGCGCATCGCCGACCTGGCAATCCATCGCCAAATCGGCATGGGCCGCGAGATGTCGCGCCTCGCCGTGTACCGGGATCGCCACTTGCGGGCGTACCATCTGATACATCCGCACGAGCTCGGCACGCGCCGGGTGGCCCGAGACATGGACGAAATGATCGGCCTCGGTCACGATCTCGACACCGAGCTTGACGAGGCTGTTCTGCAGCCGCGAGATCGCCTTCTCATTGCCCGGGATGATGCGAGACGAGAAGATCACGACATCGCCTTCGTCGAGCACGATGTGCGGATGGTCCTCGCGGGCGATGCGCGCCAGCGCCGCGCGCGGCTCGCCCTGGCTGCCGGTGCAGATCAGCAGGATGCGATCGGCCGGGACGTAGCCGGCCTCTTCCTCGGTCAAGAAACGCGGCAAATCGGTCAGGTAGCCGTTCTCGCGCGCCGCCTTGTCCATGCGCCAGAGCGAGCGGCCGATCAGCGCCACGTCGCGGCCATGCGCCTGCGCGGCATTGGCGATGGTGTGCAGTCGGGCAACGTTCGACGCGAAGCAAGCGACCGCAACCCGTCCGTCACAACGCCCGATCAGGTCGCCCAGCGTCTCACGCAACTCGGCTTCCGAGCCCGAGGTGCCTTCCTTCAACGCGTTGGTAGAATCGCCGATCATCGCGAGGACGCCCTCGTCGCCGATCCGGATCAGCGCCGCTTCATCGGTCACGTCGCCGACGAGCGGGTCAGGGTCGAGTTTCCAGTCGCCGGTATGCAACACCGTCCCGACCGGGGTGCGGATCGCAACCGCATTTGGCTCGGGGATCGAATGGGTCAACGTGACCAGTTCGAGATCGAACGGGCCGATCGTAAACCGGCCGGACATCGGCACGATGGTGATCGGCGCCCGGTCCGCCAGCCCCGCTTCCGCCATCTTTGCTTTCAACAGCGAGGCGGTGAACGGCGTCGCCCAGATCGGGCATTGCAGCTGCGGCCACAAATAAGGGATCGCGCCGATATGATCCTCATGCGCGTGGGTAGCGACGATGCCCAGAAGCTTGTCGCGCCGTTCGACGATAAATGCCGGGTCGGGCATGATCACATCGACCCCGGCATGCTCCTCATCGCCAAAGGTAACCCCGCAATCGAGCATCAGCCACTGATCGCGGTAGGCGTAAAGGTTGAGGTTCATCCCGATCTCGCCGCTACCGCCGAGCGGGACGAAATAGAGGCCAGTCTCGTCGCACGCGAAGGCGCGGTCGAGAGCCGGCGCGACGCTTGCGAGGAACTTGCCCGGATTTTCCTGGCCCTTGGACCCCTGATTCTTGGACCCCTGACTCTTGGCCCCTTGGCCCTTCATCGATTGCGGTTGCGTCGGTAGATCAGGCGAAGCCCCCACACGGTCAGGTCGGGGTCGACATTCTCGATCGCGTCGGTGGCGGCGGCAAACAGCGGCGCGAGACCGCCGGTACCGATCGTACCCATCACCTCGCCGCGCTCTTCGCGGACGCGCCGCACCAGCCCTTCGATCAGGCCGACATAGCCCCAGAACACACCGGATTGCATCGCGTCGAGAGTGTTGCGCCCGACGACCGCCGGGGGGCGGCCGATCTCGACATGCGGCAGCTTTGCCGCCGCCATCTGCAGCGCTTGCATCGACAGGTTTGGACCGGGCGCGATGATCCCGCCGCAGAAATTGCCGTTCTTGTCGACAATGTCAAAATTGGTCGTCGTGCCGAAATCGACAACCATCAGCGGCGGCTTGTAGCGGTCCTGCGCCGCGATGGCGTTGGCGACACGGTCGGCGCCGACATTTTGCGACGGCATGTCGACATCGATGCCGATCCCCGGCTGGCATTCCGCGCTGCCGACGATCAGCGGCTCGCAGTTCAGATAGCGCCGGCAGAGCTGCAACAGGTTGAAGCTCGCTTCCGGCACGACATTGGCGACGATCGTCGCGTCGATATCGCTTGGCTTGAGCCCGTCCAGCGCCAAAAGCTGGGTCAGCCATACCGCGTATTCGTCGGCGGTGCGCCGCGCATTGGTCGAAACTCGCCATGACGCGCGCAGCGTGTCGTTTTCATAGACGGCGAAGACCGCGTTGGTATTGCCGGAATCGATCGCGAGCAGCATCGAATCAGGCTGCCTTGGCCGGGAAGATCTCGCCCGCGGCGATGCGGCGGCTGCCGCCCGACGTGCCGAGCAGCAACGCGCCATCGTCGTCGAGATCGAGAAAGCGACCGTCGAGCGTATCGCGTTCGAGGCGCACCTGGATCGGCTCACCGAGTCCCATCGCCCGCATCAGCCACGCCTCGCGGAGCGGGGCAAAGCCGTCCGCGCGCCAAACCGCCAGCCACTGCGCGAAGTGCCGGACGAACGCCGTCAGCATCGTCAATGGCGCAATGCCAGGCGCGCCTTCCGCGACGAGCGACGTCGCCGGATAGGGCGTGTCGTCTGGTGAGGAGGCGAGATTGACGCCCACCCCCAGCACGACAAAATCGGAGTTGTCGCCGCTGGCCATTTCGGTTTCCAGCAGGATGCCGCAAACCTTCTTGCCATTGGCCAGCAGATCGTTGGGCCATTTGCAACCCAGCGTGACCCGCGGCGCGAGTTCGCCGATCGCGTCCGCGAGGCCGAGTGCCGCGACAAACCCGAGCTGCGCCGCGGTCGCGGCGCGGCATCGCGGGCGCAGTAGGATCGAGGCGTAGAGATTGCCGGGCGGCGATACCCAAGCCCGCCCGCGCCGCCCGCGCCCGGCGGTCTGTCGCTCGGCGCTGACGATCACCCCTTCCGCCGCGCCCTCGCGCGCCATGCGTTTTGCTTCGTCATTGGTGCTGCCGATCGTCTCGTGGGCGATCAGCCAAAACGGCGCCGGCAGCACCGCGCTCATCATTTGACGAACAGCGAGGCCGCCGCCGCCTCGGCGCTGCCGACGACGGGGTCTGGCAGCAGGAAGAAGAACATCGTCACGACCGCGGCGACCAGCAGCACGGCCTTCAGCTCGACGGTGATCGGGCGGTCGAAGGCACCCGCCGGCTCGTCGAAATACATGACCTTAACGACACGCAGGTAATAGAACGCGCCGATCGCGCTGGTCACGACGCCGATGATCGCCAACCCGTTCAGATGCGCGTCAATGGCGGCGAGAAAAATGTAGAGCTTTGAGAAGAACCCGGCAGCCGGCGGGACACCGGCCATCGCGAACATGAAGATCGCGAGCGCCAACGCCAGACCCGGCTGCGTGCGCGACAGGCCGGCGAGATCGTTGATGCCTTCCAGCATCTTGCCTTTCTGCCGCATGCACAGGATCACGGCGAACGTGCCGACATTCATGAACAGATAGATCGCCATATAGACCAACACGCCACGGATGCCCGCCGGCGTCGCCGCGGCGAGGCCGATCAGCGCGTAGCCGATATGGCCGATCGAGCTATAGGCCATCAGCCGCTTGATGCTGGTCTGCGCGATCGCCGCGACCGAGCCCAGCACCATCGAGGCGACCGATAGAAACACGATGATCTGTTGCCATTGGGCGAGCATCGCGCCAAACGGCTCGATCAGGAAGCGCATGAACAATGCGATTGCCGCCATCTTGGGCGCGACCGCGAAGAACGCGGTGACCGGGGTCGGCGCGCCTTCGTACACATCCGGAACCCACATGTGGAACGGCACCGCCGAAACCTTAAAGGCGATCCCGACCGTGACGAAGACGATGCCGATGATCAGGCCCGGCGACGGCGGGCCAGCACCACCGACCACCTGCGCGATGGCCGCAAAGCTCGTGGTACCGGCAAAGCCGTAGATCATTGAGGCGCCGTAGAGCAGCATCCCTGACGACAGCGCCCCCAGCACAAAATATTTTAGTCCGGCCTCGCTCGAACGCACCGAATCCCGGTCGAAGCTAGCGACGACGTAAAGCGCGAGACTCTGTAATTCGAGGCCGAGATAGAGCGTGATCAGGTCATTGGCCGAGACCATGACCATCATCCCGGTTGTCGCCAGCAGGATCAGCACCGGGAACTCAAAACGGGCGATGCCCTGGTCCTCGTTAAAGCGCATGGCCATCATGATCGACACCGCCGAGCCGATCAGCACCAGCGCCTTCATGAACAGCGCGAACGCGTCGGTCACGAACATGCCGTAAAACCCGATGCGTCGATCGATGCCGAGCCGCGCCGCCAGCACCAGAATGCCGATCAACACCAGCACCGCGAGCCAGGACACGAGACGGGTCGAGGTCTCACCACGAAACACGCCGATCAGCAGCAACACCATCGCCGCGATGGCGAGCGCGATCTCCGGCAGCGCCGGGAGGAAATCGGGAGCGGTGGCAACCGGCATCGCGACTACTCGGCGCTGGCGCGCTGGCCGGCCTGCGCGGCGCCGACCTGCTGAACGAGATGATCAACCGAAGCGCGGATCGGCCCGAGGAACGAGCTTGGATAGATCCCCATCCACACCACCAGCACCAGCAGCGGCACGAACACCGCCTTCTCGCGCGGCGACAGGTCGAGGATGTTGCGCAGATCGTCACGCGTGATCGTGCCGAAGACGACCCGGCGATAAAGGTAAAGCATATACGCCGCGCCGAGGAACATCGCGGTCGCCGCTAGGAAGCATTCGAGCGTCGACACCCGGAACGTCCCGAGGAGGATCAGAAACTCACCGACAAACCCGCTTGTTCCCGGCAACCCGATCGAGGCCAAGGTGAAGGCCATAAACACAAACGCATAGGCCGGCATACGCTCGACCAGCCCGCCATAGCGCACGATGTCGTAGGTGTGCATCCGATCATAGAGGACGCCGAGGCACAGGAACAACGCGCCTGACACAAGCCCATGGCTTAGCATCTGGATCATCGCGCCTTGTACCGCCTCGCTCGTCACCGCGAAGAGGCCCATCGTCACAAAACCCATATGGGCGACCGACGAATAGGCGATCAGCTTTTTCATATTGGTCTGCGCCAGCGCCACCAGCGACGTATAGATCACGGCGACCGCCGAGAGCGTGAAGATCAGCGGCGTAAAGTAATGCGAGGCCAATGGGAACATCGGCAGCGAAAAGCGTAGAAACCCATAGCCGCCCATCTTTAGCAGCACGCCGGCCAGAATGACCGATCCAGCCGTCGGCGCCTCGACATGCGCGTCGGGTAGCCAGGTATGAACCGGCCACA
>Ga0181537_10001463_pt1 | contig 21775 bp, 16 predicted proteins | sample PEATcosm2014_Bin_39_FD_119765 | JGI IMG/M metagenome (GOLD analysis project Ga0181537, IMG submission 119765) | Peatland microbial communities from MTU Mesocosm Facility, Houghton, MI, USA - PEATcosm2014_Bin23_10_metaG | ecosystem: Environmental > Terrestrial > Soil > Wetlands > Peat | place... | reverse complement strand
TGCAGCAGACCACGGACCGGAGTGTGGTGCGCGAGGCCGATATGTAAGTAGTGTTTGTGATGTTTTGCAGTTTATGGGCTACCGCACCGGCAATTTTGCCCGCGGCCCTAAAATCAAGTGGTGCTCAAATGAGGCGAAGCACGATGGGTTCCTACGCAGACATCGTGTTGCGCTGACGCAAGTGCGACGAGGCGAGGCGACGTGCAACAGCGGCGGAGATGCGCTGGCCGGTATTGGACTCGTAGTAGCTAAACGCGGGGCAGGGATTCACTTCGAAGCAGTAGATCTCATCGTCAGGCGTGATTTTCAGGTCGATGCCAGCAAACTCGAGGCCGAGGGCCCGCGAGAGGGCCAAGCATTGGTCAGCGAGTGATTGAGAGAGGACGACTTCGCGCAGTTCGGCGGGTTCGCCCGATTGGCGGGAGGCATATCGGTAGTCAGTGGCGTCGGAGCGCACGGCGGTGGGAAACACCTCGTCGCCTACGGTGTGCACGCGCAGGTTGGTGCCCTGGACGAAGGACTGGAATTGCGTGGGGCACCAGCGGATACGTTCGAGGCGATCTTCGTCTTCGTCGGAAAGCTCCTGGACGATAGAACGGACGGCGCTGATGGACTTGTAGATCACACGACCATGAGCGCTGCGGAAGGCGCGGACCTTGTCGGGCTCGCTCGTGACGAGGATTTCCGGGATAAGGAAGCCGTGCTCGCGAATGAGTTGTGACTGAAACGGCTTGGAAGAATTGCTGGCCATGGGAGCGCTGCGATTGATCATGAGAGCGGGTGTGAGTTCGGTCCAGCGGAGCAGCGTGTCGTGAAAGGCGCGGCAGAATTTGCGCAGTGCGGAATCCGGTGGCTCATCGGCTAGTTCGGGCAAGGCGCGATCGTCCATCATGCGGGAATAGACGGCGGTGAAATCCTGCAAGCGATAGGTGTGTTGGCCGATACGCAACTCCCCGCGAATTTCGTGATCGCGTATTTCGTACCAGACGTCGCAATCGGCGAACTGGCGCTGATTGAAGATTACGAAGGGCGCGCCCAGCTCTTCGAGAGCAGAGGTAACCATATGCAAGGGCGTTTCCGATGGAATGCCACAAACAAGAATCACGAAGGAGCTCCTTCCCTGAGTGTTTGCGCGAGGTGCTCAAGCAAAGGCGTGCCGCCGACGGCGAGGTCAGGCATCGGCGTGGCGTTGGCGAAAGTCCATTCGCCATCTTCACCGGCGAACAGTTCGAGGCCTAACAATTCCGTGCCGGAATCCTGAGCAAGCTTCGTACACGCGCGGGCGGTGTGTTCGGGAAGTTGTGCGCCGAAGATTTTGCCGCGAAACGCGATGAGGTTGTGGGTAGCCGCGGCGTCGGGCGCGAGAGAGCGGTAGCCACGGTCTTCCGCGTCGTGAGCGCTCTGACGGTAATAAGGGGCGGGCAGGCCGGCACGGGCGGCGCGGATAATCCATTCGGAAGCGTGATGCCATGCGCCGCACAGGCCCAGCGCGGTCGGGCGATTGATGACCGTGCCGGGCAAGCCGTAAAGCCAACTCAGGTAGAAAGCTTGCAGTTCGGCTTGGGCATACTCTGTGTCACACGGCGCGGCGAGTTGTGCGATACCCGGCGCGGGCACCAGCAAGCGATTGATGGCGCCACGAATGCGTGAGGAGCAGAGAATGCGGCCGTCCGGCAGAGTGATTTTCAGGTGCGTAGCAGTGCTGTTGACGCGGTGTTCCCACGTGCTGCCGTGTGCCAGCGATTCGGCCAGAACCAACTCGAGCGGGTCGAGACCGAGTTGACGAAGACCTTCGTATACCCAGAGGCCCGGCCGGTCGGATGAGGAACAAAGAACTAGCCACATTGGCGATTGCTCCAAATAAATAAGCAGGGCAGGCCTTGCGACCTGCCCTGTAGCGGGATTAGCTCTTGCCCTTGGGTGGTTCCGTCTTTGGATCGGCGGGTTTGGCGGCTTTTTCGGCGTCCGGTTCCTGCTTGAGGGCGCCTTGCGACAAATTGGGGCGCAAATTTTCGGGGATGAAGTGGAGCAACTGCCTTACGGCGGCTTCCAAAGCGGCCAAACGCTGTTCCACCGGGTCGCCGGGGCCGATGGGACCGGGACCGGCTACGTAATCGAATTCATTTTTCTCATTCTTGAACTCTTTGAATTCGTTCTTGTGTTCTTTCCATTCGAGCTTCTCGTACTTGAAGTCCTTGTGTTCCTTGACCTCAAACTTGACGTCTTTGTGGCGCTTGCCTTCCGGGAATTTTTCGTCGAATTTGTGGGTGGTCGGATCTGGCGCGGCGGCCGCGAACGGATCGGCCGGACCCTCGATGCGGACTTTCTCGTGTTCGAGTTTTTCGATTTTGTGGGTTTCCTTTTCGTGCTTGTGTTCCTTTTCTTGTTTCTCTTTTTCCTGCTTGTGCTTGCTGTCGGGCGCGTCCTTGTTGTCTTTTTGATCCTTGTGTTCCTTTTCGTGCTTTTCCGCCTTCTCGTGTTTCTCTTCTTTTTCCTTTTCAGGTTTTTGAACTTCCTTCAGTTCTTTCTCAACTCTCCCGAATTGCTTTTCTTCAAAGGGCTTAGGGGCCATGATTCTTCCTTTCTTTTATCCGGCGCCGTCAAGGCCGGAGAGAGCCGGCAGTAACGTTACGGATTCCGCAGGGATAGTGAGCGAGGAGGGGAAAACGTATCACCGTGCCAGGGGGATTACGCGGGCGCGGGATCCCCCTGGTCGCGGCGAATGAAGTCAGCCTTCAGGTGCGGCGGAGGAGCAGGCGGTGGAGGGTGAATTGTTTGGGGTCGAGGGTGTCTAGTTCGATTTGCGTCAGGCGGCCTTCGGTAATTTCGCGCCAGACGTAGACGTGAGGGTCGGTTTCCTGTTGTTCGCGGCCATTGAGGCGCTGGAGGAATGAGGCAGCGTCATCGTGGGAGGCGACTTCGCGCAAAACGGGCCGAGCGAGGGCCTCGACCGCATAGCTGCGCAAGAGTTTGCTCCAATAGGCGTTGAAGAGGTCAGGGCTGGCGAAGATGTCGCTCCAGGCGACTTCGCCACCATAGGCGACGATTACGCCGACGACGCGTTCGCCCTTGAGGTGGCTGGTCTGGCGAATGAAACGTGTGGCGAGTTCGTCGACGAAGGCATCGATGGAGACGCCGGTGGATTTGGAATCGTAGAGCTTGTCGTAGGACTCCGTGGTGACGGAGGAGGCGATGGCTTCTGAGAGGACTTGAGTGTTGAGACGGGCCATGGGCGGGTTGCTAGCGCTCGCGGACGTGGTTGGAGCCGCAGGCTTGGCCGTGGAGCCGCTGCGCACAGCGTTCCAGACCTGCGTCTGCGCCTGATCGACGGCGGCTTTTTCGCGCACGCTGGGGTGGACGATAGTTTTGGAGGCGACGAAGTTCGCGCCATTGGACCAGCGGCCGTGCTCCACGCAGAAAACGTCCAGAGGCAGGGGCGGCGCACCAACGGGTACGATGCGGTCTTTGCCGATGATGCGGTCTTGCTTGCCGCCGCTGACGAGTTCGCCGGCGAGGAGCAGGAGCGGGCGCTTGCCGCGATTGATGAGGACTAGTTGGTTCACGGAGGCGCCGCCGTATTGCGGGATGACGCGAGGTTGACCGGTGTTCGGATACTGATCGCGGGAGCGTGACATGCCGTCGGAGCCTTGTTCGCGGATGACGACTTCGCCGGAGGAGAGACCTTCGTCGAGCGTTTGGAAGTAGCTGGTGTCATAGCCGGAAGAGCTGACGACCGGGAAGATGGAAATGTTTTCGTAGGTGACGGCGTCGAGGATGCGCCACTCGCCTTCGGGCTTGGCCGGGGGCTTGGGCGTTCCCGGGGCCGACCAGACGAAGCCGAGGGCACTGACGGCGCCGGCGCTCATCAATACGCTGAAGACGACAGGTAATACGGAGCGGTCCATAAGAGACTCCTTGCGATGCGGAATTGCACTACGGAGCTAGAACGGATGTGGCGGAGAATCTTGCGGGGAAACCTTCCATTTGAAGTGTTGGGCTAACGAAGCTATGGAATGTAGGACTTAGAGGATGAGGATACTAGCGGCTTGAGCCACCAAGATTGTCCAGACGCTTGGGACGGCGATTCTTGGAGGATTCGCTTTCTGATTTTTCGTACTCGGCGAGCTCTTCATCGGTGTAAGAGAAGGAGTCGCGGGAGGCGAACATGGAATTGGAGCGGCCGGCGGCCTTTTTCTGTTTGCGGAGGTCGCCGAATTCGTAGCGGACCTGGCGAATGGGCGCGGCGATGGCGCGGACCTCGACCAGCAGGTCGCTGACTTTCTCGAGCAAGTCGTGCAAATGATAGGGGCGGACCACGTAAGGCAGGCGGGCGGTTTCGAGAGTGCTGACGTACTGGCCACCGCTTAGCTCAGGGATCAGAAAGAGGACGCGCATACGGCCGCCGTCGTCGGGCGAAACGGCGGCGAGTTCGCGAAGGGTGATGAACGCGGCGCTGTTCGGGGGGGTGAGGGCGATATTGGCGACGACGAGGGACCATTCGCCGCTTTTCAGTTCCGTGAGGAGCAATTGCGCGTCGGGAACGATGCGCACGCGCCAGCCTTCGGAATCGAGAATGACGCGCAGGGCGCCGGCGCTTGGGGCGTCGGCGTCGAGGACGAGAATACCTACTTGAGGTGCCACGCCCGGGACAGGGGTTCCCATTGAGGCAGTATAGAGGTTGGGCGCGCAATGCGCCCCGGCCTGAAGGACAGGTGCGACGAAATGGCTATCCCTTAATTAAGGCGGATGGCGGGTACTTAGAGTGGGTGGGGCGCAGTGGGGGCTGAAGGGTGAAACGCCGCGCTACGGTTATCACCTCGCCTTTCACTCGCCAACGGCCAGGTCCGAGCCATCCGCATAGCGGCGTATGCCGGTACCATCCCAGAGGATGCGGAAGATTGACGGGGTAGCGGCAGAGTTGCGTCGGGTGTAAAAGACTTGCAGGCCGTCGCGGGACCATGCGCCGTGCTCGGCAAGTTGGTCTGGCGGGGTGAGTTGGGTGCGGCGCTTAGAACGCAGTTCGTAGAGGAAGAGACCATGAGCGGCGCCGGCGTCATCCGTTACCGCACCAGTTGGTGCGGTTGACTCTGCCGCCGAGACCAGAAGCAGGTCGGGATTCACGGGATTTAAGCGGAGCGTATCGAGTGGTTTAGGCTGAAACGTGTCGCCGTAGATATCTCGCAAGGCGACGGTTTGGGTCGGGCGATCCTCACTGAGCCAATACGCGTTTTGCGAGTCGCACGCCAGAACGGAGTGCGGGTCGACCCAGCCCGCCAAGGTTGTGACAGTCTGCGACGAGAAGGGAGCGGCCTTGTCTGGCGACTCGGGCTGCAAGACCCAGACCTGGGATTTCTCGTTGACGGCGGATAGGTAGGCGATGCGCGAATCGTCTGGCGACCAGGCGGCTTGGCCGACGGGGCCGTGCACAAGGTCTCGCGAGCGGGCGCTATCGAATTCATAGAGCACGATGGTGTTGAGGACAGGGGACTTAGAGTCTTCCCGGGTATACAGCAATCTCTTGCCGTCGTGGGAGAGGGCGAGTTGCGTGCCAGTCGGCGCGCCGATTTTCTTGACGCCGTTGCGGCTCATGACGACTTTCCCTGCGGGAGTCAGAAAGGCCACGGCCACCGGCGGTTTGGCATTCGTGATTGGAGGAAGCGCGGGCGGTTTTTTCTTGTCGGTGTCGTCATCGTCGCCTTGTGCGGTTTGGCCCGGGAGGCGGGGGAAAAGCTCGGCGGCGATACGGGCGCAACCTTGCAGCGTTCCAATTTGGGAATGCTGGACGATGGCTTTAAAGGTGTATTTGGTGGTAGCGGCTGACGAATTGGAGCATGCTTCGCGGCTCAAGCGCACGGAAAGGTCGGCGCTCGTGGCAGTGTCCTTGGCGTGGTAGATCCATATGTCGGCGGTACCTTCGCGGGCAATCTCGCCGGGCTCGAGAAGGATGGGCGGGTAGCCTTGGCGCTGCAAGAGTTCAGGGCCTTTGGAGCCGATGCGGACATCCCAGGAAGGAGATTCGCCGAAGGCCAGGAGGAGGATGGGAAAGTGCGTGGAGAGCGGAGCGTTGGGGAGTGGAGCGGCGCTTGGGGAGGAAGCTCCAACAGGCTTCTTAGCGGTTGGCGGAGTTTGAGCTGCCGCCGCAGCCGGGAGGACGTAAACGGCAAGGCCCAGCAATAGAAGAGCTTCTAGGGACAGCTTCAAAGTATTCCTCCGACTTAGGAGAATAGCTTGGGGCAGAGGCGTAGGCAAATAGATGAGAGGGAGGATGCAAGTTCAGATGGGTAAGGCGCGGGGGAAAGTTTAGTGAGCGAACAAAAAGCGAAACAACTATTGACATGGCGAATAAAAAGCGAAATACTGCGGGGGTTCGAGGTGGGCTATGTCCGCAGTGCACTCCATTACGGCGCCGGGCTATCGTATCCGTCGCCGCCCCGCTCCACAATCCACAGCTTCGCTCTTTCCTAATTGCCCTGATGCACCAAATGCAATGGTTCGCGAGCTTGCCCCGCTGGCGGACCCCAGCAGCAGTGCGCCTCTGCCTCCGGCGGGTTGCCCCCCGCTGAGAGTGGAGGGAACTGGTCCGGTAGGAATCCGTCGTGCGACGGGTTTCCCGCAACAACGGGCCAGGACTGCTGCTGCGCCACTGGTTGGCATTGCCCGCCTCGCATCGATCTCACCGGCGGCGGAGTCGAGACGAACGTCCGAGGAGCGGCCGGAGTATTTTCTGTTGCCGGTGCGCTCGATGATGAATCGGTGCGATTCGAAACGCGTGCCTTTTGAGTGGACGGTGAACCCGTATCGTGGTTGCGAGTTTGCGTGCCGGTATTGTTATGCGCGCTATACGCACGAGTACATGGAGCTGGATGGCAGCGAGTTCGAGAAGAAGATATTTGTGAAGCAGGATGCCAGTGCGTTGATGGGACGCGAGTTGGCGGAGAAATATCGCAAAGCGGGGGAACGGCCGAACCTGGATCACCCGGAGCATATAGCGATCGGGACGGCGACGGATCCCTACCAACCGGCGGAGCGGGAATATGGGGTAACGCGAGCGTGCCTGGAACAGCTTGCGAAGCGCGAAGGACTGAGCATCTCGATCACCACGAAGTCCAATCAAGTGGTGCGCGATCTGGAATTGTTGCAGCAGATTGCGAAGAGGTCGACGTTGTACGTGAATCTGACGGTAACGACGCTGCGGCCGCGGCTGGCGCGCTGGCTCGAACCACGTGCGCCGCGACCCGATTTGCGCATTGCAGCGTTGCGACGGCTGCGGGAGGCGGGGATTCCGGCCGGGGTTCTGGCTTCGCCGCTGCTCCCGGGGATCACCGACGGCGAGGGAGAACTGGAGCGGTTGGCAGAAGCCACTAAGGACGCGGGTTCTTTGTGGTTTTCGTCCGGGATACTGTTTTTGCAGGCCACTTCAGCAAAACAGTTCATGCCGGCGATTCGGGAGAAGTTTCCGCGGCTGGCGAAGCAGTATGAGGAATGGTTCGTGCGAAACGGTAGAGCGCCTGAGGAGTATCGCCACGCTTTGACACGGCGACTGACGGAGATACGGCGCAGGCTTGGCTATTCCGAGCGGCCGTTTGTCGATATACGGCGACCGGTGGCCAGCGCGCAAATGTCGCTGGCCTGGAGTGCGAAGGAAACCAGGGAGGAGTGGCGGACGCAATTGGCGGCGGTTTGTTAAATTGCGCGATAGACGCGTTCTGGCCGCTGAGCGGCGCTACGTCATGATGACTTTATTGGAGAAGCGGCGCGCGGCGATGACGAGCAAGATCGTGCCCATGGCGGTCAGCGCCAGGCCGTCGATCCACAGGTGTTGCAGGCCGGCGCCGCGCAGAATGATGCCGCGGGTGATGTTGATGAAGTAGCTGGCCGGAATGAAATAGCTAAGGACGCGGAAGAAAATCGGCATGGTTTCGCGGGGGAAGATGTAGCCCGAGAAGAAGATGCTGGGCAAGAAGGTGAGGAAGGCGAGTTGCATGGCCTGCGCCTGGCTATTGGCTTTGCTGGAAATGAGCATACCGAATGACAGGCATACGAAGAGGTAGGGTATGGAAAGCAGCGCCAGGAGAAATACGTTGCCGTGGATGGGCACGCGGAAGACAAAGCGCATGAAGAATAAAATGTTGCAGAGCTCGAAGAAGCCAATGAAGAAGTAAGGCAGCAGTTTGCCTAGCAGGAGCCCGAAAGGCCGTACCGGCGTGACGAAAAGTTGTTCGAGCGTGCCACGCTCCTTTTCGCGCACGATGGCAAAAGCGGTAAGAAATGTGGTGACGTTGAGCAGGAGGACAGCGGTAAGGCCGGGCAGGAAGAAATTGGGAGAGCGAGAGTCTGGATTGAAGAGCAGCTTGGGACGCATATCGACGGCGAAGGGCGCGGTACTGTCGGTGACCTCTCGCCGCAGGGACTCGTCGAGGCCGATGGCGGTGGTGACGTTAATGGCCTGGCCGGCGACAGAGGAATCAGAGCCATCGATAAGGACCAGCACCTGCGCGGACATGCCGTGAATGAGGCGGTCGGAGAAGTCCACGGGGATTTTTATGCCCACGCGGGCCTTTCCACCAATGATTTCGTCGTTCAGGTCGTGGTCGTTTTCGACGTAACGGATGACGTTAAAGGTATCGGAGTTTTTTAGACGGTCGATCAGTTCGCGGCTTTCCTGGCGGCCGTCGGCGTTGTAGACGACGGTGTGTACCTGGCGGACGTTGGTGTCGATGGCAAAGCCGAGAACGACCATTTGCATCAGCGGAATCAGGAGCGAGAAGAAGAGCGTGCCGGGGTCGCGCCGCACGTGCAGCACTTCCTTATAAAAGACAGCGGCGAAGCCGCGGAAGGGGCTAGCCACGGGACGCCTCCAGCAACGCCTGATGTTTGTAGGTGAGCTCGACAAAGACGTCTTCGAGGCTGGCGGTCAGCGGGCGAATGTCCGTAACGGCGATGCCATCTTTTTGCAGTTGCGCGCGCAGGTCGGCGAGATTGAAATGCTCCTCGACGAGAGCATGGATGGATTCACCGAAAATAGTGGCGCTGCGTATGCCCGGAATGTGACGCGCGAGGCGCAAGGCACGCGTGACCTGGGGCGTAATAATTTCGACGCGAGCGGTGCCGGCAGGCTGGACGTCGGGCAGTTGCTTCAGGTCCGCGGGCGTGCCGTCCGCGATCAGCTTGCCGTAATAGATGTACGCGACGTGGCTGCAACGTTCGGCCTCATCCATGTAGTGGGTGGTGACGAAGAAGGTGATGCCGTGGCCGGACAGCTCGAACAGCAAATCCCAAAGCTGGCGCCGGGCCACGGGGTCGATGCCGGCGGTCGGCTCGTCGAGAAAGAGTAATTTGGGTTCGTGCAGCATGGCGCAGCCGAGTGCCAGGCGCTGCTTCCACCCGCCGGAGAGCTGCGCAGCCAAACGGTTCATGTATGGACTGAGCCCATTGAGCTGCACGATGTCGTCGATGCGCTGTTTCATGCGCTCCGGCGAAAGTCCGTAGATACGACCGTAGAAGCGGAGATTCTCGAGCACCGTTAAATCGTCATACAAGCTGAACTTCTGCGACATGTAGCCGATGTTTTCGCGTACGGCTTCGGCGTCTTTGCGCACGTCAATGCCTTGCACCCAGGCATCGCCGCCAGTCAGCGGCAGCAAGCCGGTCAGCATCTTGATAATGGTGGTCTTGCCGCTACCGTTCGGGCCGAGGAAGCCGAAGATTTCGCCTTTTTCCACGCGGAAGCTGATGTCGTCGACAGCGGTGAACGTGCCGAATCGGCGAACCAGATGCTGTGCAGAGATGGCAGCGACCGTGACCGTCTGGGCTGCGTCGGTCATGGCGGTCACTTCGCTTCTTTCAGGCGAACATCGGCGGCCATGCCGGCCAGCACGCTACCTGAGGTGTCATTGATGCGGACCTTCACGCCGAAGACCTGGTGCACGCGCTCGTCTCGTGTCTGCACGTTGCGCGGCAAAAATTCCGCTTGTTGGTTGATCTGTTCCACCACGCCGTCGATGACCGCGTTCTTGGCGGAATCGACCCGGATCTCCGCCTTCTGACCCAACTTCACACGCGCGATCTCGGTCTCCGGAATGTAGATGCGTACGTAGATTTGGTCGTTCTCGAGCAGCGTAGCCACGGGCGTGTTCGGCGCGATCAAATCGCCGGGGCGAACGTCTAGGACCTCCACCGTCGCCGCACTGGGCGCCACGACTTGGCGTTCTCGGAAGCGGGCTTCGTCGTAGGCATAGGCAGCCTGCGCCAGATCCACGTCCTCGCGGCGGTTGCCGTGCTCCATTTTTTCCATGGTGGCGCGCGCTTGCTCGTAGCGTGCTTTGGCCGAGGCGATCTCTTCTGGACGATAGCCGACGTGCAGTTCATCCAACTTATGTTGGGCGTTCTGTTGTTGCGCCAGCGCCACCTTCCAGGTCGCTTCGGCGGTATCGCGTTGCTGCTTGGAGACGAGGTCTTTCAAGGACAGCGCTTCATAACGATCGAAATCCGTATGCGAGCGGATCTCCTCGGCTTTGGCTCGATCAAGGTCCGCCTGCGCGGCGTCGATGTCTTGCTGGCGATAGCCGTTTTTGCGCTGCTCGTATTCGGCGAGAGCGGCAGCGGCCGACGCGCGCGCTTCCGCAATTTCCTCGGGGCGATAACCGCGCGCAGCCTTTTCGGCGCTGGCTTTCGATTGCTCGAGTGAGGCCTGCAGTTCCATATCGTCAAAGGTGATCAGCACTTGCCCTGGCTGAACGCGATCCCCTTCCCGCACCAACACTTTGTCGATGCGCCCGCCGACTTTGGAGCCGACGCGGATGTTGCGCGCCTCCACGGTGCCGGAGCCTTGCAGTCCGTCGTCCTTATGAAACCAGCCAGCGTAAATGGCCGTGGTTGCGACCAACGCGATCAGCAGGACAATTGGAATGATGCGTTTGCGGTTCATGACGGATGACTCCCCGGGGTCAGACTCTGCCTATTGGACGACTCGCCTTCGTTGGGTGAACTAGGGCGCGGCGCCAAGCCGTGCCACAACAAATCGAATGCCGAATGGATGCGCGCCGGTAAGGAACCGTCACCGTACACCGACCACAGAAGCAGCGTGCCGAACACCATTTGCCGGAAGACGTTCGCGATATCAGAGGGCGGCAGGTCGCCGCGGATTTCGCCGCGCTGCTGTCCGAGCGCAATGAGTTCGGTCATCAGCGCGAGGGCACGGGCGTGATTCTCCCGCATCAGGTCACGCACAACGTTACCGGATAGATTGGCCTGCAGCAGCGCGCGGACGATCGAGGGATTACGCGCCGGCTCTGCAGTCATGTTCACGCCCAAGGCGCGCAAGAACGACGGCATGGGCTCCTGGTTCTGCCGCGCGAACTCGATGGCGGCCTGCAGCTTGGCCAGTTGCATGTCGCTAAACGACGCCAGCAGGTGTTCTTTGCTGGGAAAATAGTTAAAGAAGGTGCCTTTGCCGACGTCTGCGGCTTCGGTGATGTCTTCGATAGTGGTGTCGGCGAAGCCTTTGGCGGCGAAGAGGTCCAGCGCGGCGCGGAACAAGGACTCGCGTGTGGCAGCGCTGCGCCTGGCGCGGCGACTAGGTACGCCGGGGGAGGATGTAGGGAGCGGACCAGGGGAAGTCGTCACAGATAATGACCTTTGACCGTAAATGACTCCAAGTCATTATAGCGCAAAAGCCAATTTGAATGCCGACTAAAAAGACAAAGCACCCCGGAAGTGAATCCGGGGTGCTTGAAAGCAGGACTCCAATCGCCCAGCGCGAACGGCGAACTAGTTACTCGCCGCGCACTCCGGATTCGGACATGTTCTTGGGGGACCTGTGGTCCAGGTAGGAAATGAGCTTTTCGGCGGGGGCCGGAACGGGAACCGCACCGTGGAACACGATGTCCTGAGCCTTGACCTTCTGCCCGTAAAGGCGTTCATTCGCGTCGTTGTCTGGACGAACGGTGGAGCCTTCCAGCGAGATGCCGGCGAAGACACCGCGAGCGCGCGAATAGCTAAGCACTTCGGCGCGCAGGGTCACGTCAGACTCTGCGGAAGCGCTGCGGCCTACCGGGCCAGCGGCTACCGAGGCGTCGCCGCCCAGTTTCACTTTGCTGCTCAGAATGGAGTGCGCACCGCGGCCGTTCATAACCAGCAGCACGAAGTCAGTGGCTTCGCCGCCGATCTGGAAGCCGAAGCTGCCGCCCTCAAGAGCCATCATTGTCGGGGCGCTCCACGGACCGGCAAAATGTTCACCAGTGCGGCAGGTCATCACGCCGCGGCCGTAGCTGCCGCCAACGATGAATGCCGCCTTGAGGACGGACGGAAACACGATGACACATTCCGTCTTGTCGATCAGATCTTGCGGAATATCGTCGGGAATATCCATGATTTCTCGCATCACGCGGCCGGCATTTTCCACGCGGTCGGCTTCTTTTTCGTCATCCCTGGCCGACGAACGGACCGGCAGCCCCAGCATCAGTACGGTAAGACCTAACGCACAAAGTATTTTCATAAACGATTCTCCTCTTCTATTTTTGTGGGCCGGATTGCATCGAAAATGGCTGGGCGGGCTACGATACGTGCTGTCCTGCACCAGAGACCAACTCACCCGCTCTGATTTTCGGACCCAGAAAACCAGTTGGGAATCGAGCGGCTACCGCTCTTCGACTATACTTTCACAGTGCGAATTGTAGGTCTCGGTCACAGATCTCGGAATACCATAAACGCGGTAGGTGCTGTACTGGCGCGCTGTACCGCGCTGTTCGCGCTGGCGGCGACTTTTTGCCCCGCGGGAGCGTTAGCGCAGGGCGGCGTTCCCAGCGCATCGCATCCCGCGTCCTCGCCCGGCCGAAATTCAGAAGCCGTGCCTTCGGCCGCCGAGAAGCGCTTTGCCGCGCGCGCGAATCAGTTGCTCGATTCCGGCATCGCGGGACAGGGCCAATGGGGCGCCCTGATCATTGATGCGGAAAGCGGTGCGATCCTTTATCAGCGCAACGCCGACAAATATTTTGTCCCGGCGTCCAACATGAAGCTGTTGACGACCGCGCTGGCGTTGGAAAAGTTGGGCGCGGACGCGCAGTTTCGCACCACCGTGGAGACAAGTGGCGTGCTGTCTCCAGACGGCACGCTGTCCAGCGACTTGGTGCTCGTTGGGCGGGGCGACCCGAACCTGTCGAATCGCAAGTTTCCATTCGCTGGCAAGGAAGAATTTGTGGGCCCACCGGAAAGCGTGCTCGCGGAACTTGCGGATGCCGTGGTGGCGCGGGGCGTTAAGGCAGTTGCGGGAGACGTGGTGGGCGACGACAGCTATTTCCCGCGCGAGCGCTATCCGAGTGGCTGGGAAGTGGACGATCTGGTGTGGGAATATGGCGCGGCGATTTCCGCGCTGGTCGTCGACGACAATACCGTCAAGCTGACGCTTGCGCCCGGTACCACGCCGGGCGATCCCGTATATGCTGAGGTTTCGCCTGCAACACCGGACTTCGTGGTGGAAAACCGCGTGGTGACTTCCGGCGTCGACGAGCATCCCGATTTGCGGCTCACGCGCGAGCCTGGCGCGGCGCTTGTAGTGGTGAGCGGAACGCTACCGGCGAAAAGCTCACCCCGAAAATTGGTGCTGGCCATTCAGGAGCCCGCACAGCACGCCGCCGCGTTGCTAAAATCGTTGCTGGAGGCGCGCGGCGTTAGTATTCACGGCGTGGCGCGTGCCAATCATGAGCCCAGCGACGCGCCCGCCGATCGGGTGGTATTGGCAGAACATAAATCCGTGCCGCTCGGCCAGTCCGTTAAGCTGGTGAACAAGATTAGCCAGAATTTGCACACGGAAATGTATTTGCGCGCCGCTGCCCGGACTGTCGGGGTGTGGAAGACGCCGGAAGAATTGGCCGCGTTCCCGGAGAATTTTTACGAGCAGGCGGGAATCGTCAAAGACGATGTGATCCAGTCGGATGGTTCCGGCTTGTCGCGGCACGATCTGGTTACGCCCCGCGCGCTCGTGGCCATGCTGCGCTACGCACAGCAAAGACCGTGGTTCGCCGCCTACTATGATTCGCTGCCGATAGCCGGCGTGGATGGCACGCTAGAAGACCGCATGAAGAACACTCCGGCGGCGGGGAGGGTACACGCCAAATCCGGCTCGCTGGAACACGTGCGCACGCGGTCGGGTTACGCTGAGACGGCTAGTGGCCGGCGACTGATTTTTTCGTTTATGGGAAATAATCAGGGCGGCAAGAGCCATGAGGCGACGGACGTGCTGGACGGCTTGTGCGTGGCGATGGTGGAGGAATGGGCAGCGGTGACGCCCGCGCAAGCGATAAAGCCTGCTGCGCGGAAGCGGGGCAGAACGGCGCCGCCTGGCTTGTAAAACATGTCGCGAACAGCGGAAGACATCCTCGAGTTTGACAAGCTGCGTGAGCTGTTGCGGCTGCGCACTACGTGTGCCCCCGGGCGCCGCTCCATCGATGCGCTGCAATTCAGCCTGGACCGAGGGGCGCTGGAAGCGGAGTTCGCGCTGATTCGCGAAGCGCGGGAATGGCTGCGGGTGGGGCGTGAACTTGGTTTCGGGGCCTTGGCCGATCCGTGTGGCTGGCTTGAGAAAATCGCGGGTCTCGGCGTCGTTTTGGAAGCCAAGGAACTGCTGGACGCGGCGACGCTGCTGGAAACGGCTAGCTGGTTGCGTCAGCAATTTCGCGAAGATGCGACAAACTTTCCGCTGCTTAGCGCCCGAGCGGCCACCGTTGCTGATTTCCGCGAGCTTAATGCCGCCGTTCGCCGGTCTATTTTGCCGGGCGGCGAGATCAGCGACGATGCTTCGCCGGCCCTGCGCCGCATCCGGGCCAACATCACGCAAACGCGGGAGGCAATCCAGAAAACCCTCAAACAGATTTTGCGTTCGCGCAACGCGGAATCCGGCGAAGACTATGTTACGTTGCGCGGCGACCGGTTCGTCATCCCGGTGCGCGCGGAAAATCGCCGCAGCATTCCGGGCGTGATGCACGGCTCCAGCGCCACGGGTCAGACGGTGTTCCTCGAACCGCTGGAAACTCTGGAAACCAATAATCAATTGGTGCAATTCACGGAGGATGAATCCGTCGAGATTTTGCGTATTCTCCGCGAGCTTACGGGTCGCTTGCAAGCGGTTCGTGGTTCGCTGGTAGCGGCGGCGGAGGTTGTCGCGCATCTCGACGGCGTTATGGCGCGTGCTCGCTTTGCGCAGGATTTTGATGCCACCATGCCGGAGTTTTCGGAGGTCTCCGCAGCGGGGGCGCAAGCGGAAGCTGCGGAGTTGCGCCTGGTGCGCGCCCGGCATCCGGTGCTTGAGGATAAACTTCGTCGTGAACAGCGCGAGATTGTGGCCATGACTCTGACGCTGGGCGGGGATGAACGCGTCCTGGTGATCAGCGGACCGAACACCGGCGGAAAAACTGTGGCGCTGAAGACCACCGGCCTGGCGGCGCTTTCCGCGCAGTGCGCGATTCCCGTGGCCGCGGAACGTGCGGTTCTACCTCTTTTCGATCATGTGCTGGTCGATATCGGAGACGAACAGTCCATTGCCGCCGATCTGTCGACTTTTTCTTCGCACATGCTGAACCTGAAAGCGATCCTGGCGACGGCGACAAATCGTTCGCTGGCGCTGGTCGACGAAATGGGCACGGGCACGGCTCCGGAAGAGGGCGCGGCGCTTGCGGTGGCATTGTTGGACGAATTCCGCGAAAAGCGCTGTATCGTGTTGGCTACGACGCACCACGACCGGCTAAAGGCCTACGCTTCCACCACGCCGGGAGTGGTGAATGCGGCCGTGGAATTCGACGATGTAAACTTGCGTCCAACATATCGCTTGATGGTGGGCGTGCCGGGGGGATCGAGCGGCATCGCCATTGCACAGCGCCTGGGACTGGCCGCCTCGATTGTCGAGCGGGCGCGCTCGTTGCTGACGCCGGAGTCCCGCGAGGCTGCCGACCTTATCGCTTATCTGCACCGCAGCCGCGACGAACTGGACCGCATGACCCAGCAGATGGCGCTGGAACGCCGAGAGTTGGAAGAGGAGCGCGCCAAGCTGCGCTCCGAGTGGCTCGAGCGCCAACAACGCCGCATTCGGGAACTTGAAGCCAAGTTCGCGGAGATGCAGAAACGCTTCGAAGAAAACGTAGCGCGAGTGGTGGAAGCCGTCAAAGAGCGTGAATTGCGCACCACGCTGGAAAAAAACGCGCGGCGTAAGGTGCAAGAAGTTCGCGGCGAGGCGCGCGACGAATTAAACGCCGCCGTGGTGCAAACGATTTCGGAATCGCAGGCCGATTTGGGAGGCACGCCGGCGCGTCCGCGGGAGCTAACCGCGGACATGCTTCGCCCGGGCGCTCGCGTACAAGTCCGCGGCTTCAGCAAACCGGTGGTGCTACGGCGCATTGACGGCACCACTGCGGAAATTGAAGCTGGTCCTCTGCGCATGAAGATTGGCGCCGACGAAATTCTGTCGATAGCAGCGCCGCCGCCAAGTCAGGCGCGCGGAACCGCACCTGCTACACTGCGCAATATAACGGTTAGCGCTCCGTCAACGGGCAGTGCCACGGGTGAATTAAATGTCATCGGCATGCGTGTTGAAGAAGCCACCGAGCGGCTCGACAAATATCTCGACGAAGCCGCACTGGCCAACCAGACTCGTGTGCGCATCATCCATGGCCACGGCACCGGTGCGCTGCGCAAGGGTATTGCCGAGTTTCTGCGCGGTCATCCGCTGGTGGAGAGTTCATCGTTCGAGAGCGAAGAACACGGCGGCCGCGCCATCACCGTTGTCGAGTTGCGCAGCTAAAATAACCTCATGGCGGAAGCTGGTTCATTCGCGGATCGCGTCAAGCAGCAGGCGGACATCGTCCGCGTCGTCGGCGAATACGTGCGTCTGAAAAAGAGCGGCCAGAACTTCACCGGGCTTTGCCCTTTTCACGCGGAGAAATCTCCGTCCTTCGCGGTGCATCCCATCAAGCAGATCTATCACTGCTTTGGCTGTCAGGTCGGCGGCGACGTCTTCAAGTTCGTTATGGAAATGGAAAAGGTGACTTTTCCAGAAGCCATTCGCATCGTTGCGGAGAAATGCGCCATTGCCGTCCCCAGCGCTCGCGAACGCTCGCCCGAGGAGCGCAAAGAAAATCAGCAGCGCGCCGCCATCCTCGAAATGCACCGCGCCGCCCAAGGTTTTTATACCAAACAGCTCGAGAGCACCGCCGAGGGCAAGGTAGCCCGCGCCTATCTGGCCGATCGCGGACTGGACGCGGCAACCATCGAGCAGTTCGGCATTGGCTACGCGCCCAGCGGCGGCGACGCCCTGCTGCGTTTGCTGCGTCCTAAATACAAAAACGACCAGTTACTCGTCGACTCCGGTCTGATTTCGCGCGACCAAAGCGGCCGGCTCTTCGATCGCTTCCGCCGCCGCATCACCTTTCCCATCGCCAATGAAGGCGGCAAAATCGTGGCCTTCGGTTGCCGCGCTCTTGGCGACGACCAGCCCAAATATCTCAACTCCCCGGAATCGCCGATCTACTCGAAGAGCAATGTTCTGTATCACCTGGATCGTGCAAAAGACGCCCTGCGCCGGCAGGATTTTGCGGTCCTGGTCGAAGGCTATGTGGACGCCATCGCCGTGGCCCGCGCCGGCATCAGCAACGTGGTCGCCAGTTGCGGCACGGCCCTGGCTGAACCGCAAATCAAACTCCTCGCCCGCTTCACCAAACGTGTCATTGTCAACTACGATCCGGACAACGCCGGCCAGACCGCCACCGAACGCTCCATCGCGCTACTGCTCGAGCAGGATTTCGAAGTTCGCGTACTCGCGCTCCCGCCGGTCGGCGACAAAAAAGCCGATCCCGACCTGTTCATCCGCGAGCGCGGCGTCGAGGAATATCGAAATCTACTCAAAGCTTCGCCGCCGTACGTCGACTATCTAATCGCCCGCGCCCGCCAGATGGATCTCTCCACCGGCGAAGGCAAGCTACGCGCGGTAAATTTTCTTTTGCCCTACGTGCAGAAAATCCCCAATCGGCTGCTGCGTTCCGAGTGGGCCACGCGCATCGCCCAGCAACTGCGCATCGACGAGCCCGTCCTGCGTGCCCAACTCAGCAAGGCCGCCACCGAGCGCCGCAGCGAATTGAAAGCCCAACCCGAAACGCTCGGCCGCGCGACCAAGCCCGTCGAGCGCCGCCTGATCCGGATGCTTGCCGACGCCGAAGACTTCAAGATCGAACTCGCGCGACGCCTCCAGCGGGAACGCCTCTACGAGGGCATGGACGCCGAACGTATCCTGGCGGCCCTGATTGCCGCGAACCTTGCGCCCGAACCCCTCGCCGCAAGCGATGTCGCCGGAACGCTCGACGATCGCGACCGCCGCCTGTTCTTTGAGGTGCTTTTTGCGGAGGAAGATCCCGCCACTTGGGAGGAAGCCGAAAGCTGTCTCGCCGCATTGCAGCGCAAACAAGTAGAACGCGCCGTGGCCGAAGTCCAGCGCGACATTGAAGCCCAGCCCGCCGGCGCAAACCTGCGCGGCCTGCTCGAACGCAAGCAGGAACTGATGCGCCGTCTAGCTGCTCATTGAAGTAGCGCCCCTGGCATGCGGCTGGCACGAGGCCAACTCTACCAGCTCCTCATAAAAAAAGCTCGCTACCCGGAGGTAGCGAGCTTTAGAGAAATCTCTGAAGCTCTCTGGAAAAGCTGTTAGCGCTTCACAAGCCCGACGCAAAGGCCAAGCAGACCCATACCGGCGGCCAGCATCCCCAGCGAAGAAGGCTCAGGCACGTCTGCGCTCCAAGAGAGAGAATTGATATCCGCGGCGGAAACTCCGGTCTCGGCAAGAAAGAATACGCTCAGATCCGTCTTTGAAAGTGACGGCGGAATCGGCGTGCCACCCGAGAACGTGACGCTTACGGGCGTCCCATCTGCGAATCCATTCGGCGGGTTCGCCGGGCAACTCGGCGTCGACAAGTCCGGATCGAGCGATGCGCAGCTCACCGTGTCTCCGCCAACGATGGAGGTGGACGCTAGGAACGTGAAGGTCAACTGACTGATCGCCTGCCCGGTCAAATTGGCGAAATTTGCGCAAGCCGTGTCGCCGTTGATCTCGGACGGAGCGTAAGGGTTGTCAGCAGCATCGCACGCGCCCCACGCGAAGGTCACCGGTTGGTTGACCGAAGTGATCGGTTGGAACACATCATTCGGATCGATAAACACCGGCGTCGACGGAGGATCGAAGCTCACCTTAATGTCTTGTGCGCGCATCGCCACCGACGAAGCACAAACTAAAATAGCGATGACAACCGGTCGAAGATATCTCATAATTTTTTTTGAATCTTTCTCCACGGATTTCCTAATGCACTCAGGGTATACGAACTGGGCAGGGTGTCAACAACAAATCGCAGTACCATTGGTAACATTTTTCGGGTTTTAGTACTGATTTCAGGGGGGTTAAAGGAAAGTTAGTTTCGTTTTATTTTCGCTATAGCCGATTCCAACCAACCGGTCTCACCCCCCCAAACCACCATCCCGCCAGCGCTTCTACAGTTTCCCATATTCCAACTTAGCTTCCTTAAATATTGGGCTGGTCGCATCGGCATCCTTCCACAACACAAAAAACTCGTCGTATGATTGTTTTGCCGCCGCTTTGTCGCCTCCCAGTGCCCTTGCCCTCCCAACTTGCAGCCGAGCCAACGAACCCAGTGGAAAGTTCACCACCAGCCCGGGATGATCCAAAATCTTCTGGAACTCCACGGCTGCCTGTTGCCCCAAACCCTGCTTGAGAAATGCCAATCCCCGGACGTAGATGGGATACATGGTCGAGAATTGAAACGGCTGTGGCTGGCTAAGTTCGTATGGTGTAGCAGCTTGCAATAATTCGACCGCCTTCTTACCATCGCCTTTATCGAGCGCGATGGTCGCGCGAATGGTGGGTAACCAGTAGCCCTGAATCATGGTATCGAGTGGCGAGTCCCGGTCGAGCTTGTCGGCCAACTGTTCTGCTTTAGTCGTCTCGCCGGCACGCGCGAACGCTAGTGTAGCCATGATCTCGACGTCTCGGCCGGTGGTGAGTTCCAGGGCCGCGCTCGCCGAGCGGCGCGCCTCTGCGCTGTTTCCGAATTCGGCCTCACGTATCGCCTCTTCCGCTTGCCACGCCGCGGCGGTTTCAGGAGCATCCGCATGCTTGGCGGAATCCACGGCCCGATGGGAGAGCTCGTTGGCTTGCTGCAAACGGCCGTGGTATGCCTCCGTGTCAGATTGTAAGGAAAGCATCATGTCCTCGGCCCCTGGTTTTCCCGCGGCCCAGTCCACTTGCTCTTTCATCGCCGTGTCGTCATGTTGAAGAAACGCGAGGGCATAGCGTGCAAGCCGCAGCGTCGGACCATCGAGCTTGCGGGCCTGCGCTTGCTCCCAAGCCGCTTTAGCGTCCTCGACCCGGTTAAGCGAACAGTAGGCGCCGATCAAGTTACTGTACGCTGCGGCGCTATTTGGCTTGATTTGCAAAGAGGCGCGCATTTCCTCGATAGCTTTTTCGTACTGACCGAGAACGATGTAGTTCACTCCTAGATTGCCGTGTGGGATGTAGTCCCCAGGATAATCAAGCAGCCATTGCGAGTAGCTATGGTCGGCTTTCTCAATCTCGCCGGTAACGTAAGTGTAATAGCGGCTTTCAAAATCGAATCGTTCCCGTTCGCTGACTCGGTCCCGCAACTCGTAGGCCTTCTTATAATTCGCCATGGCCAAGCTTGTTTGTCCGAGGTTGGTATAAGCCGAGCCCATCGATGCATACGCTTGCGCAAAGTTGGGATCTAATTCCAGGGCCCGCTTGTAGAACGGCAGTGCCGCGGACTCGCCTTTTTCTCGGGAAGTTCGACGCCCGTCGGTAAATGCCTTCAGCGCTTCGAGCGAGGACGTCGTGGCTTGATCGACCGGTTTGTTGAATCGTTCCACTGACGCCAGCGATTCACCCAATTTCTGACGTAAGTCGTCGCCGGCCTTCCCCAGGGCTTTTAGCACTCGGTCGCGATTCTCAGCCTGCGCGTCGGAATTCGCCAGCACGTCGCCGTTTTGGCAATTCACGGCCTTCAGCCCGATCAAATACTGGCTACCCACACTGACGATAGATCCGGCCAGCACCGCGCGGCTGTCCGTTCGAACGCATACTTCGCGTGCAATATCAGGCGTCAGCAGTTCCGTGGGCGGTTTGTTCATCATTTTCAGAGTTGCCGTAATCTTCTGATCCGTTAGGACGTTAAGAAACGGCGACTGGCCCAGTTGGATTGTCAGCGCCTGCTTCAGGGTGTCATCAAACACCGTGTCCTGTGTGGAGTTGGAAAAGTCCGCAATCACCACGGTATCCCGGTCAGCCAGCTTGCCGGCGCCTGCCGGCCGCAGGAACCAATAAATGCCTCCGGCGATGACCAGTGTCAGGGCCACTAGCGCGGATAGCAGAATCTTCCAGGGGAATTTGGCCTTCGGCGGCAGCTCTTCCTGCGGTTCGACGTCCTCAAATTCTTCTGGCTCCTCGAAACCACGCGCGCCGACAATCTTGCTGGACGAACCGGTTCTGGCCGCAGTCTTAACGGAGCTGGTTTTGACCGCGACCCCGCCGGAGATGCGTTGACTCTTGCTCGAGGGGCGGCGCGCGCCAGGTCGGCCCGAGGACGGGACGTCTGGCGGCTCCGGACCGTCCGGTATGTTCGTAAAAGTAGAGGTTTGCCCGGTTGAATTGCGTTGCAGGCGCTTCAGTTCCGCGCGCAGTTCCGAGGCATGCTGATACCGCAGATCGCGGTCCTTC